>Ga0208491_10024_pt1 | contig 79509 bp, 78 predicted proteins | sample SubbioCSW11_NovA_FD_184819 | JGI IMG/M metagenome (GOLD analysis project Ga0208491, IMG submission 184819) | Serpentinite rock and fluid subsurface biosphere microbial communities from McLaughlin Reserve, California, USA - CR11_CSW11_NovA (SPAdes) | ecosystem: Environmental > Terrestrial > Deep...
CCGGCTCGATCGAGCTGCCCGAAGGCAAAGAGATGGTCATGCCGGGCGACAACGTCAGCATCACCGTCAAACTCATCGCCCCGATCGCCATGGAAGAAGGCCTGCGCTTTGCCATCCGCGAAGGCGGGCGCACCGTGGGCGCCGGCGTGGTGGCGAAGATTTTGGATTGATGCGAACCCGGACGAACCCAGCAGGAAACACCGACCATGAGCAAGCAAAAAATCCGCATTCGCCTCAAAGCCTTTGACTACAAGCTGATCGACACCTCGGCGGCCGAGATCGTGGAAACCGCCAAGCGCACCGGGGCCATCGTCAAGGGCCCCGTGCCCCTGCCCACGCGCATGAAGCGCTTCGACATCCTGCGCTCGCCGCACGTCAACAAAACCAGCCGCGACCAGTTCGAGATCCGCACCCACCAGCGCCTGATGGACATCGTGGACCCAACCGACAAAACCGTCGATGCGCTGATGAAGCTCGACCTGCCGGCCGGCGTCGATGTGGAGATCAAGTTGCAATAAGGCAACGCACACAGGGTCTGTGGCAGCGGGGTTGGGCAGCCACCCACGCCGCAGGCCTTGTGTGAAATTTTTCAGCGGGTTATAATTCAAGGCTTCGCTCGTGTTTGGGTGGCCGCAGCTGTGCGGCCATGTGAAACAAGGGCGGGGTTTTTAAATCGTTTGCACTGGCAAAGGCGCCTTCAAGGGCGCTGCGCTGGTTTCTAAGCTCCGGCCAATTGCAGTCGGACACGCGCACAACGCGGAAATGGAGAAAAAATGAGTCTGAGCAACTCCCTGGGGTTGTTGGGCCGCAAGGTGGGCATGATGCGCCTATTCACCGACGATGGGGACGCCGTTCCTGTCACGGTGGTGGATGTGTCGAACAACCGCGTGGCACAAGTCAAAACCCAAGCCAACGATGGCTACGATGCCTTGCAACTGGCCTACGGCAAGCGGCGCGCCTCGCGCGTGAGCAAGCCCGCCGCTGGGCACTTGGCCAAAGCCGGCGTCGAAGCCGGTGAAATCCTGCAAGAGTTCCGCGTCAGCGCCGAACTGGCCGGCAAATACGCCGCCGGTGCCGTGCTGCCCGTGGCCGAGCTCTTTGCCGCCGGCCAAAAGGTCGATGTGCAGGGCACCTCGATCGGTAAAGGCTTTGCCGGCACCATCAAACGCCACAACTTTGCCTCGCAGGGCGCCTCGCACGGCAACAGCCGTTCGCACAACGTGCCGGGCTCGATCTCGATGGCGCAAGACCCCGGTCGCGTGTTCCCCGGCAAAAAAATGACCGGCCACATGGGCGACGAGACCGTGACCACGCAGAATTTGGACGTGGTGCGCGTTGATGTCGAGCGCCAGCTGCTGCTCATCAAGGGCGCAGTGCCGGGTTCCAAAGGCGGCTTCGTGACCGTGCGTCCGGCCGTCAAAGCAGCGCCCAAAGGAGGCAACTGATGCAAGTCGAACTCCTCAATGAGCAAGGCCAAGCCGCTTCGCACGTCGATGTGCCCGAAACCGTGTTCGGCCGCGACTACAACGAAGCGCTGATCCACCAGCTGGTGGTGGCTTACCAGGCCAACGCGCGCCAAGGCACGCGGGCGCAAAAAGACCGCGCCATGGTCAAGCACAGCACGCGCAAGCCGTTCAAGCAAAAAGGCACCGGCAACGCCCGCGCCGGCATGACCTCCTCGCCGCTGTGGCGTGGGGGCGGTCGCATCTTCCCGAACAGCCCGGACGAAAACTTCGGCCAAAAGCTCAACAAGAAGATGTACCGCGCCGGCATGGCCTCGATCCTGTCGCAGCTGGTGCGCGAAGGCCGTCTGGCCGTGGTCGATTCGATCACCCTCGAAGCGCCCAAAACCAAGCTGCTGGCCGCCAAGTTCAAGGCCATGAACCTGCAATCGGTGCTGCTGATCGCCGATCAGGTCGATGACAACCTCTATCTGGCTGCGCGCAACCTGCCTCACGTGCTGGTGATGGAGCCGCGCTACGCCGATCCGCTCTCGTTGGTGCACTACAAAAAGGTGATCGTCACCAAAGGTGCCATCGACCAACTCAAGGAGATGTTCGCATGAGCAACATCCAGTTTGACGAAGGCCGCCTGATGCAGGTGCTGGTGGCGCCGATCGTGTCGGAAAAAGCCACCGCCACGGCCGAAAAAACCAATGCGGTGCTGTTCAAGGTGCTGCAAAACGCCACCAAGACCGAAATCAAGGCGGCGGTGGAGCAGATGTTCAACGTCAAGGTCAAGGCCGTCAACGTGCTCAACCAAAAAGGCAAGAGCAAGCGCTTTGGCAAAACCATCGGTCGCCGCGACCACGTGCGCAAAGCCTACGTGACGCTGCAAGCCGGACAAGAAATCAGCTTTGGTGGGGAGGCAGTCTAATCATGGCCGTCATCAAGATGAAACCGACCTCCCCCGGCCGCCGGGGCATGGTCAAAGTCACGCGCGAAACCCTGCACAAGGGCGAGGGCTACGCACCGCTGCTGGAGCCCAAGTTCCAAAAAGCCGGGCGCAACAACAACGGCCACATCACCGTGCGCCACCGGGGGGGCGGCAACCGCCACCACTACCGCGTGGTCGATTTTGTGCGCAACAAAGACGCCATTCCGGCCAAGGTCGAGCGCCTCGAGTACGACCCCAACCGCAGCGCCCACATCGCCCTGCTGTGCTACGCCGACGGCGAGCGCCGCTACGTGATCGCCGCGCGCGGCGTGGCCGTGGGTGCCACGCTGCTGTCGGGACCCGAGTCGCCGATTCGCGTCGGCAACACGCTGCCGATCCGCAACATCCCGGTGGGTTCGACCATCCATTGCATCGAGATGCTGCCGGGTAAGGGCGCGCAGATCGCGCGTTCGGCCGGTGCCTCGGCGGTGCTGCTGGCGCGCGAAGGCATCTATGCCCAAGTGCGCGTGCGCTCCGGCGAAGTGCGCAAGGTGCACGTGGACTGCCGCGCCACCATCGGCGAAGTCTCGAACCCCGAGCACAGCCTGCGCCAACTCGGCAAGGCCGGCGTCAAGCGCCACATGGGCATCCGCCCGACCGTGCGCGGCGTCGCCATGAACCCGATCGACCACCCGCACGGCGGGGGCGAAGGCCGCACCGGCACCGGTATGCCGCCGGTTGATCCGTGGGGCAACCTGACCAAAGGTTACCGCACCCGCAACAACCGTCGCACGCAGACCATGATCGTCTCGCGGCGCAAGAAGTAAGGAGCTGACGACATGACGCGTTCACTCAAAAAAGGCCCCTTCGTTGACCATCACCTGATGGCCAAGGTCGAAAAGGCCGTCGCTACCAAAGACAAAAAGCCGGTCAAGACCTGGTCGCGCCGCTCCATGATCCTGCCCGACTTCATCGGGCTGACGATCGCCGTGCACAACGGCAAGCAGCACGTGCCGGTCTATATCACCGACCAGATGGTGGGCCACAAACTGGGCGAGTTCTCGCTCACGCGCACCTTCAAGGGCCACCCCGGCGACAAGAAAGCCAAGAAGTAAGGACACGCACCATGGAAACACGCGCAATCGCTCGCGGCGTCCGCCTCTCGGTGGACAAGGGCCGCCTGGTGGCCGACCTGATTCGAGGCAAAAAAGTCGATCAGGCGCTGCACATTCTGAACTTCACGCAAAAGAAGGCCGCTGGCATCGTCAAGAAGGCGCTGGAGTCGGCCATTGCCAACGCCGAGCACAACGACGGCGCCGACATCGACGAACTGAAGGTGAAAATCATCCACGTCGAGCAAGGCACCACGCTCAAGCGTTTCTCGGCTCGCGCCAAGGGCCGCGGCAACCGCATCAGCAAACCGACCTGTCACATCTACGTGACGGTGGGCACCTAAACCGACAGGAAACGCCATGGGACAAAAAATCCATCCGACCGGTTTTCGCCTTTCGGTGAGCCGCAACTGGGCCAGCCGCTGGTACGCCAGCGAACGCGACTTCGCCGGCATGCTGGCCGAAGACATCAAGGTGCGTGAGTACCTCAAAGCCAAGCTGAAAAACGCCGCTGTGTCGCGCGTCGTGATCGAGCGCCCGGCCAAAAATGCCCGCATCACCATCTACTCGGCGCGTCCGGGCGTGGTCATCGGCAAAAAAGGCGAGGACATCGAGAAGCTGAAAAAAGACCTGGCCGCCAAGCTGGGCGTGCCGGTGGCGGTGAACATCGAAGAAGTGCGCAAGCCTGAAGTCGATGCCAAACTCATCGCCGACTCGATCACGCAGCAGCTCGAAAAGCGCATCATGTTCCGCCGCGCCATGAAGCGCGCGATGCAAAACGCCATGCGTCTGGGTGCCCAAGGCATCAAGATCATGTCGGCTGGGCGCCTGAACGGCATCGAGATCGCACGCACCGAGTGGTACCGCGAAGGCCGGGTGCCGCTGCACACGCTGCGCGCCGACATCGACTACGGCACCTCGGAAGCCAAAACCACTTACGGCGTCATCGGCGTCAAGGTCTGGGTCTATAAGGGCGACAACTTGGGCCGCAGCGATGCGCCCACGCTCGACAGCACCCCGCGCCCCGACGACGAGCGCCGCCCCCCGCGTGGCCCGCGCCGCGATGGCCGCGGTGACAACCGCCCCGACGGCCGTGGCCGCCCAGGCGCTGGCGCCGGTGCGCCGCGCCGTGCCAGTGGCACCGCAGCCGATGGCGCTGCCAAACCGCAGGCCTAAGGAGAAATAACACATGTTGCAACCTGCACGCCGTAAATACCGTAAAGAGCAAAAAGGCCGCAACACGGGCGTCGCCACCAGTGGCGCCACCGTGGCCTTTGGCGATTTCGGCCTGAAGTCCACAGACCGTGGCCGTCTGACGGCTCGCCAGATCGAGTCAGCCCGCCGGGCCATTTCGCGCCACGTCAAACGCGGTGGCCGCATCTGGATCCGCGTCTTCCCCGACAAGCCGATCTCCAAAAAGCCAGCCGAAGTCCGGATGGGCAACGGCAAAGGGGCGGTCGAGTACTACGTGGCCGAAATCCAGCCCGGCAAGGTGCTCTACGAAATCGTCGGTGTACCCGAGCAACTGGCGCGCGAGGCTTTCGAGCTGGCTGCCGCCAAGCTGCCGCTGCGCACCACCTTTGTGACCCGCATGTTGGGTCAGTAAACCGGAGCACCGCATGAACACCGCCGAACTGCGTCAAAAAGACGAAACCGCCCTGCTAGCCGAGGTCAAGTCGCTGCAAAAAGCGCACTTCAACCTGCGCATGCAAAAAGCCACCCAGCAGCTCAACAACAGCGCCACGCTGGGCGAAACCCGGCGCGCCATTGCCCGCGCCAAGACCATCTTGGCACAGAAACGCGCTGCCGCCCAACAAGGAGCGAAACCATGAGTGAAGCCACAACGGGTGCCGCACCGGCCCTCAAGCGCACCCTGATCGGTAAAGTGGTGAGCGACAAGCGCGCCAAGACCGTGACCGTGCTGGTCGAGCGCCGCGTCAAGCACGAGCTCTACGACAAAATCGTGATCAAGTCGAGCAAGTACCACGCGCACGACGAAGAAGGCGCCTACCACATGGGCGACGTGATCGAAATCACCGAGAGCCGGCCGCTGTCCAAAACCAAAAACTGGGTCGTGACCCGCTTGGTGCAAAAAGCCGGCTTGGTCTAAGCCCAGCCTGGTTTAAGCCCGGTTTGCTTTAAGCCTATTGGGTCGCTTCGGGCCAGCCCGAGCAGAAACCAACCGACAATCTCGGTTGGTTTTTTTGTTTCAACTCACCGGAGTGCCACCATGATCCAAGTCGGAGACCGACTGCCCGCCCTCACCTTGATGGAATACCACGAGCGCGAGGGCGAGGGTTGCAGCATAGGCCCCAACAAGGTCGAGCTCGCCAGCGCCACGGCGGGCAAGACCATCGCCCTGTTCGCGGTGCCCGGGGCCTTCACCCCGACCTGTTCTGTCAGCCACCTGCCGGGCTACCTGCAGCGCGGCGCCGAGTTCAAGGCCGCAGGCGTCGATGAAATCTGGTGCGTGAGCGTCAACGACGCCTTTGTCATGGGGGCGTGGGCGCGCGATCAGAGCACCGAAGGTAAGATCCGCTTGCTCGCCGACGGCGACGCCGCGCTGGCCAAGGCCACCGGCCTCACGCTCGACTTGAGCGGTCGTGGCTTGGGGTTGCGCAGCCAGCGCTATTCGATGCTGCTGCAAGACGGGGTGGTCAAGGTGCTCAACGTCGAGGGCGCGGGCAAGCTCGAGGTCTCAGACGCCGACACGCTGCTGGCGCAACTGCGCGCGCTTTGAAGCCTGCCTAAGCGCTGGTCTGCACCGGGCGGGCTGGCGGGACTGGCCGTGGCGCGGTCGCTCGCCCTCCGGCCACACTTTCTGCCCGGATTACACCAGAGGCCAGTTGACCAGTGCGTAGCTCAAACCGGCTGCCACCGCGTAGCAGCCCGCAGCGAGCGCCCACTGCGCCGAGCCGTCTGGGCTCGCGGGCTGTGCCTGAGGCAGCACTTTGTCGCCCGTGACCATGGCCGCCACCAGCGCCTCGCGCTTGACCAGCTTGTAGTACACCAGTGCCAGCAGGTGCAGGGCGACCAAGCCGATCAGCAGCAACTTGCCGACCTCATCATGGTAGTTACTGGCCCGATCGACCCACTCGGGGCTGGCCCATGCCACCCACGGACCGGCGTAAAAAATGGCGTCGTCGGTGAGCAGGCCGCTCAGCACCTGCAGCAACAACACCAGCAGCAGCGCAAACACCGACAGCGCACCCAGGGGGTTGTGGCCAACGCGGTGCTCGAGTGGGCTGCGTCCGCGCAGATAAGCCCAGAGCGACCCCGGCGCATAGACAAAGCTCGCAAAGCGCGACCAGCGCCCGCCCACAAAACCCCAGAGCAGGCGAAACAGCAGCAGCGACAGCACGAAGTAGCCCAGCCACAGGTGCCACTCCATCCACAGCCCACCCACGTTGCCGGTGATGATAAGCGCCAGCACCGAGGCGGTCAAAGACCAATGAAACAGCCTTGTTGGCCCATCCCAAACGCGAACCCGATGCATCGGTTTGACCCGCTAAAAACCAGAGAAGATCAGTCGGAAAATGCCGCTGTCACAAAAGCGTGACGATGCTAGCATAGACTTATTGCATCTTGTGACGTTGCTTGCAACCCGTCTCACGCCACCTATCACCAGAAGGTCCCATGAAGCCCAAGCTGTACGCCACCGCCTTTTTAGCTGCCGCCCTGCTCGCCACCGCTGGTTTTGCACAAGCCCAATTCCGCACCCCGCAAGGCGCCATCGACTATCGGCAAGGGGCGTTTGAGGTCATGGGCCACCATTTTGGCCGCGTGGGCGCCATGGCCAACGGTCGCGTGCCTTTTGACGCCGCTGTGGTGCAGCAAAACATGGCCATTATCATGACGCTGTCGCGCCTGCCTTGGGCCGGTTTTACCCCCGAAACCCAAGGCCTGCCCAGCAGGGCCAAGCCCGTGGTGTGGAGCGAGCGCGCGCGCTTCGATGCCGCTGCTCAAGACACCGCACGCGCGCTCACCGCCTTGAACGCCGCTTCCATGACCAACGACCTGGCCGCCGTGCGCCGTGCCTTTGGCGAAACCGCCGCCTCGTGCAAGGCTTGCCACGACAATTTCCGCGATTAAACCCATCAAGGACGCTGGGTGGGCTTTAGCGCTGGGCCAACAAGCCTTCCACAAAGGCGTTGAGCGCAGTGGCATCGGTGGGCCCCAAATAGCGCTTAACGATGCGCGCCTGCCGGTCGAGCACAAAGGTGGTGGGCGTCAGTCGCACCTCGCCCCAGTCGCGCGCCAAGGCGCCGTTGTGGTCGAGCGCCACCTTAAACGGCAGCTGCCGTGTGCGCGCAAAGTTGGCGACCCATTCCGGCGGGTCGTGGCTCATGGCCACCGCGATGGTGTCAAAGCCGCGCTCGCGGTGCCGTTGGTACAAGGCCACCAGATCGGGCATTTTTTGCACACAAGTTACGCAGGTCGTGGCCCAGAAGTTGACCAGAGTGACTTGGCCGCGCAAATCGGCATCGGTGACCGTGCTGCCGTCGAGCAGCAAAAAGCGCGAAGCCGGTGCCGCATTGCTGGCGCCGCAGCCACTCAAGGTGAGCGCTGCAGCGGCTGCCAAACCCCATTGAAACTGGCGCCGGTTCAGGCGCGGTGTAAGCGTGTGCATGGTGCGTATCCTGTGGTCAACGAGCCGGCGCCGCAGCGGAGCGGGCTCATGTTTAGAGCCGTACTGTAGCGCCATAGCCACTTGGGTGACGCCGCAGGTGCAAAAGTTCGACGCACGCACTGGTGCAAGCCCACTACGCAAGCAGCGGCGCATCGCATAATCGCCCCCATGAACGGCATCATCGTCATCGCCCACGCGCCGCTGGCATCGGCCTTGCGCGAGTGCGTGCTGCACGTGTTCCCCGATGCCGCGCCATGCCTGCAGGCGCTCGACATTCCCGCGCAGCAAACGCCCGAGGCCAGCCTGGAGCAGCTGCGCGCGCTGCTGCGCGAATCCGGCGCCAGCGATCACCTGTTGCTGACCGACCTGGTGGGGGCCACGCCGTGCAACGTGGCCAGCCAGTCCACCGACGGCGTGCACACGCGGCTGCTGGCCGGGGTCAACCTGCCCATGTTGCTGCGCGCGGTCTCGTACCGCCATGAAGCGCTGGACACCCTGTGCGAGCGCGCCCAGCAAGGGGGCACCCTGGGCGTGCTGATGTTGCCAGGCATCCCCGCGCAAGCGCAGCAACGATCCCATACCAGCCCGACCCATGCTCAAAACCAGCGCGACCATCAGCAATAAACTCGGGCTGCACGCCCGCGCCTCGGCCAAGCTCACCAAGCTGGCCGGGCAGTACGCTTGCGAGGTCTGGATAAGCCGGGGTGGGCGGCGCATCAATGCCAAGAGCATCATGGGTGTGATGATGTTGGCCGCGGGCTTGGGGTCGCAGGTGGAAATCGAAACCGATGGCCCCGACGAGCAAGAGGCCATGCAGGCGCTGTTGGCCTTGATCGACGACAAATTCGGAGAGGGAGAATGACTTTCAGCGTGCATGGACAAGCGGTTTCGCGTGGCGTGGCGATCGGCCGCGCGGTGCTGGTGACCTCCAGCCGCATCGACGTGGCGCACTATTTTGTGGCGCCCGAGCAGATGCGCGCCGAGCTGGAGCGCTTGCGCGAGGCGCGCGATGCGGTGATCGCCGAAATCGAGCGCGTGCAGCGCAGCCTGCACGAGAGCGCCACCCTCGAGGCGCACCCCGAACTCACGGCCTTGCTCGATGTGCACCTGATGCTGCTGCAAGACGTGCAGTTGCAAGAAGGCGTGGCGCACTGGGTGCAAGAGCGGCGCTACAACGCCGAATGGGCGCTGACGGCGCAGCTGGAACTGGTGGTCAAGCAGTTTGACGAGATGCAAGACCCCTACCTGCGCGAGCGCAAGGCCGACTTTGAGCAGTTGGTCGAGCGCATGCTGCAGCACATGCGCGGTTCGGTCTCGCCGATGGCGGTGGGGCTGCCTGCCACGGCGGCGCAGATGGTCAGCCAAAACACCAAAGACCCGCTGGTGCTGGTGGCGCACGACCTCTCGCCGGCCGACACGCTGCAGTTCAAGCACAGCGTGTTTGTGGGCTTCGTCACCGATGTCGGGGGCAAGACCAGCCACACGGCGATCGTGGCGCGCAGCATGGATATTCCGGCGGTGGTAGGCGCGCGCGGCGCCAGCCAGATGGTGCGCCAAGACGACTGGGTGGTGATCGACGGCGACGCCGGGGTGCTGATCGTCAACCCCTCCGACATCGTGCTGGCCGAGTACGGCTTCAAGCAGCGCCAGGGCGAAGTCGAGCGCCAGCGGCTGGCGCGCATCAAAAACACCCCAGCCGTGACGCTCGACGGCGAGCGCGTGGAATTGCTGGCCAACATCGAGCAGCCCTCGGACACGCTGCCGGCGCTGGCCGTGAGCGCCGTGGGCGTGGGGCTGTTTCGCACCGAATTTTTGTTCATGGGTCGCGCCCACGGCAAGCTGCCCGACGAAGACGAGCAGTACGAGGCCTACCGCGCCGCCGTCGAGGGCATGCACGGGCTGCCGGTGACCATTCGCAGCGTGGATGTGGGGGCCGACAAACCGCTCGACCGCAGCCGCGTCGACGAGCACCTCAACCCGGCGCTGGGGCTGCGCGCGATCCGCTGGAGCCTGTCGGAGCCGGCCATGTTTCTGACGCAAGTGCGCGCGGTGCTGCGCGCGGCCGCCCACGGCAAGGTCAATTTGCTGATCCCGATGCTGGCGCACCTGCGCGAGGTGCAGCAGGTCAAGGCGCTGCTGGCCAAGGCGCGGGCGCAGCTCGACGCCAGCGCGGCCGTGCATGGGCCGGTGCGCTTGGGCGCGATGATCGAAATCCCGGCTGCGGCCTTGGCGCTGCGGCTGTTCATGAAGCACTTCGATTTTTTCTCGATCGGCACCAACGACCTGATCCAGTACACGCTGGCCATCGACCGCGTCGATGAAAGCGTGGCGCACCTGTACGACCCGCTGCACCCGGCGGTGCTGCAGCTGGTGGCGGGCGCGATCGCGGAATGCCGCGACCAGGGCAAACCGGTGAGCGTGTGCGGCGAAATGGCCGGCGACCCCACCATGACACGGCTGCTGCTGGGCTTGGGGCTGCGCAGTTTTTCCATGCACCCGAGCCAGATTTTGGCCGTCAAGCAACAGGTTTTGCGTGCCGACACGCGCAAGTTGCGGCTCTGGGCGCAGCAGGTTATCGAGAGCGAAGACCCGGCCGTGCAGATGGCCAACTGAGGTCGGTTGCTTTAGGCTGTGGCCTGCAACGGTTTTGGCTCAATAGGCCAGATTGCGTTTTTATCAATCGACTCCGTTTTGCGCTACACTGCAGCTCGATTGAAGTCAAGGACTGCAGGCTTCGCGGCGGTCGGCGTCAGGGATGCCGATATGCCAAAGCCCTCACGGAGTGGAGATGACCCCAGACACCGCCCTGCCGCTGCCAGATCAGCAGGCAGCGCCTGAACGCGACGATTTGTTGCACTGCCTGATCGTGCTGGCGCGCCTACACGGGCAGGCGCTGACGCGCGACGGCGCCTTGGCTGGCTTGCCCACCCCAGACGGGCGGCTGACGCCATCGCTGTTTGAGCGCGCCGCGCACCGCGCTGGCCTGAGCAGCAAGCTGGTGCGCCAGCCCATCGCCAAACTGCGCGCCGAGCTGCTGCCGGTGGTGCTGCTGCTCGATGAGCAGTCGGCCTGCGTGTTGCTCGAGCGCAGCGCCGACGGGGCCAGCGTGCGCGTGATTTTCCCCGAGCTGGGCGAGGCCGCGGTCGATCTGCCCACGGCTCAGCTCGAGGCCCGCTACAGCGGCCGCGCCCTCTACGCCCGGCCGCGCACCCGCTACGACGCGCGCACCCCAGCGGTCAAAGCGGTGCGCGGCGAACACTGGTTTTGGGGCGTGATCGCCGAAAACCGGCGCCTGTACCGCGACGTGCTGCTGGCGGCGTTCTTGACCAATCTGTTCGCGGTGGCGATGCCGCTGTTCATGATGAACGTCTATGACCGCGTGGTGCCCAACCAGGCCTTTGATACCCTGTGGGTGCTCTCGGCCGGCATCGCCATCATCGTGCTGGGCGACCTGATGCTCAAGGTCATGCGCAGCCGCTTCGTGGACTTGGCCAGCAGCCGCGCCGACGTCAAGCTGTCGGCCTTCATCATGGAGCGCGTGCTGGGCATGCGCATGGAGCAGCGCCCGGCCTCGGCCGGCTCCTTCGCCGCCAATTTGCGCGCCTTCGAGTCGGTGCGCGACTTCATCGGCTCGGCCACCGTGGTGGCTTTTATCGACCTGCCCTTTGCGCTGATCTTCTTCCTCGTGATCGGCTGGATCGCGCCCATGATGCTGATCCCCTTGTTCATCGGCGCGGCGGTGTTGCTGCTCTACGCGCTGGCCGTGCAAGGGCGCATGCACACGCTCACCGAAACCACCTACCGCGCCAGTGCGCAGCGCAACGCCACCCTGATCGAGGGCTTGGTCGGTTTCGAGACCCTCAAAGCACTGGCCGCCGAAGCCCCGATCCAGCGCAAATGGGAACAAAGCGCCGCCCTGCTGGCGCGGGTTGGGGCGCAGCTGCGGCTGCTCTCGGCCAGTTCCGGCCACACGGCGGCCTTTGTGCAAGGGTCGGTCACGATCGCCATCGTCATCCTGGGGGTCTATCTGATCGGTGCGCGCGAGCTCACCATGGGCGGGCTCATCGCCTGCTCGATGCTGGCCTCGCGCGCCATGGCGCCCATCGGCCAGGTGGCCGGATTGCTGGTGCAGTACCACACCGCTTCCACCGCCCTGAGCTCGCTCGAAGAGGTGATGCAGCGCGAAGTGGAGCGCCCCGACGGCGCCAACTTCATCACCCGCGGCCGAATTGAGGGCGCGATCGAGTTCAAAGACGTCTCGTTCAACTACCCCGGCCAGAGCAATGCCTCGCTGCGCAACGTCAGTTTTCGCCTCAAAGCCGGCGAGCGCGTGGCCATTCTGGGGCGCATCGGCTCGGGCAAAACGACGCTGGAAAAGCTCATCCTCGGCCTGTACCGGCCCACCAGCGGCGCGGTGCTGATCGACGGCATCGACTTGCGCCAGCTCGACCCGGCCGAGCTGCGCCGGCACATCGGCTACGTGCAGCAAGACGTGATGCTGTTTTACGGCAGCTTGCGCGACAACATCACGCTGGGCGCGCCGCTGGCCGACGACGCCGACGTGCTCAAGGCCGCCACTCTCAGCGGCATCGTCGAGCTGGTCAACCAGCATCCCGAGGGTTTCGACATGCTCGTCGGGGAGCGCGGCGAATCGCTCTCGGGCGGCCAGCGCCAGGGGGTGGCGATCGCCCGAGCGGTGATCAACGACCCGTCCATTTTGCTGCTCGATGAGCCCACCTCCTCGATGGACCACTCGAGCGAGGAGGACATCAAAAAACGCCTGCAGCAGTTTGTGCCTGGCAAGACCGTGGTGCTGGTGAGCCACCGAACTTCTTTGCTCGATCTGGTTGAACGCATCATCGTCATGGACGCAGGCCGCATCGTCGCCGATGGCCCCAAAGAGCAGGTGATTCAGGCGCTGCGCCAAGGCCGGATCGGAAAGGCGGTGTGATGAGCGACCTCGAGCAAAAAACCTTTGAGCGCATCGGTCAAGCGACCAAGGCCGGTGAGCGCGTGGGCAACCCCTTGTTTGGCAAGGTGGCGCAGCGGCTGGCGCGCGACGACGCGCCCGCTGGCGACGCGCTCGACTGGGCCGCAGACGCCGATTGGGCCCAGTTGCAACAAGAGCCCCTGCGCGCGCGCCGCCTGTTGCGCTGGAGCGCCGTGCTGGTGCTGCTGCTGGTGTTGTGGGCTTCGGTGGCCAAGGTCGATCAGGTGACCCGCGGCGAAGGCCGGGTGGTGCCCAGCCAGCAGGTGCAGATCGTGCAAAGCGTCGATGGCGGGGTGGTGAACGAAATCCTGGTGCGCGAAGGCCAGGTGGTGGAGGCCGATCAGGTGCTCATGCGCGTGGATCCGACGCGCTTTGCGGCCAACTTGGGCGAAACCCGGGTTTCGCAAATGGCGCTCGAAGCCCGGGCCGAGCGCTTGCGGGCGCTCATTCAAGGCCGCGGCTTCAACCCGGCCGTGGAGCTGGAGCGCGAGGCACCGGCCATCGTGGCCCAAGAGCGCAGCCTGTTCGAGTCGCGCCGGGCCGAAATCAGCGCCCAGATTTCGATCACCCAAAGCCAGTTGCTGCAGCGCCGGCAAGAGCTCACCGAGGCCCAGTCGCGGCGCGACTCGGCCGCCAGCAGCCTGAGCCTTGTGCAGCGCGAGCTGACCGCCACGCGCCCGCTGGTGGGCAGCGGCGCGGTGTCCGAAGTCGAGGTGCTGCGCCTGGAGCAGCAGGTCTCGCGTCTGGTGGGCGAGCGCGACCAAGCGGCGGCGCAGATCTCGCGCGTGCAGGCGGCCATCACCGAGGCCCAGCGGCGCATCGAAGAAGTGCAGCTCACGGCGCGCAACCAGATGAGCGCCGAACTCTCCGACACCATGAGCCGCCTGTCCACTCTGGCTGAAGGCGGGCGCGCGCTCGAAGACCGGGTGGTGCGGGCCGACATCCGCTCGCCCCTGCGCGGCACGGTCAGCCGCCTGCACGTCAACACCTTGGGCGCGAGGTGGTGGAAATCGTGCCGCTGGATGACGCCCTGATTCTGGAAGCGCGCATCGCACCGCGCGACATCGGCTTTCTGCGCCCCGGCCTCGAGGCGATGGTCAAGTTCACCGCCTACGACTTCGCCATTTATGGCGGCCTGCAAGCCGATGTTGTGCACATCGGCGCCGACACTGTGATCGACGAGCAGGGCAACGCCTTTTTCGTCGTGCGCTTGCGCACCCGCCAAGCGACGCTGGGCGAGGGCCTGCCGATCATCCCCGGCATGGTGGCGCAAGTCGATATCCTGACCGGCAAACGCACGATTCTGAGCTATCTGCTCAAGCCCGTGTTGCGGGCCAAAGAAAACGCCCTCTCCGAACGCTGACACCATACGCCAGGGATCCGCATGAGCCAAGCCTATTTTTTGGTCCATTCCGCTGCCGCCAATCAGGCCTTGCCGACCCCATCCGAGCGCTGGGTGCAGGCCTTTGCCAAGGGGCGGTGGGTGACTTGGAGCCATTTGCTGGCGCTGGTGCGTCCGGGCGATACGGTCTGGATGCCGGTGAGCCAGCCGCAGTGGCCGGCGCGCATCGCCGAATTGCTGGTGCAGCGCCCCGGCTGCTTGGTGGTGGTGCTCAGCAGCGTGCCCGAAGACGCTGAAGGCTTGCGCGCGCTCGATGCCGGTGCCCGCGGCTACTGCCATTTGCAGGCCGTGCCCGAGCTGCTGCGCGAAGTCGAGCAGGTGGTGGTGCACGGCGGGCTGTGGGTCGGGCCCAGCCTGGTGCAGCGCCTGGTGGCCGCGACGCGCGAGCTGGTGCAGCGCCACCCGGGTTCGGGCAGCGGCGCGGGTTGCGACTTGTCGGCCCTGTCTGAGCGCGAGGCGCAAGTGGCGCGCGCCGTGGCCTTGGGCAAGAGCAACAAAGAAGTGGCCGAGCAGTTGTTCATCTCGGAGCGCACCGTCAAGGCCCACTTGGGGGCCATTTTTGACAAGCTGGGCGTGCGCGACCGCGTGCAATTGGTGCTTCGGCTGCAAAGCAGCTTGCCGGCCGACGTGCCCGGGGTGCGCCCATGAGCCCGCCACCCGCGATGCTTCCCGACGAGGACCCGGTGCCGCCGCAGCAGGCAGATCAGCAGGGCCAGCGCGAACTGGCTGATTCGGACAGCGGCTTGGCGCGCGTCACCGAAGACCTGATCGACATCCTGATTCTGCGCGGCCTGATCCAGTTCACCGACTTTCCGCCCGCCGCGCAGGCCAAGCTGTTGTCGCGCCGCCAGACCCGCGCCACCCTCAGCCGTCGGCTGCGCTTGCTCGACGAACACGGCGACGAGACGCTCTGAGGCAATCGGGCTCCGCTGCAGTCTGTGCCAGCGTGCCGCGTTAAGATCCACGCATGGTGTGGCTGGAGCAATTTTTCGCGCTGCTGGCGGGCTTGGCTCGCGGGCTCGGGCGTTGGTGCCTGAACTGGTGGCGCATCATCCACTTGGGGGCGGTGATTTTGGTGTTGGCGCTGTCGCCCTCGAGCTACAGCCGGCAGCGCTGGCCGGTGCTTGCCACGCACGTTTACCAAGCCACGGCGCCGGTGCTGCTGTGGTTCATCGCCTTGTCGGCGCTGTTTGGCGTGGTGCTGATCCGCATCGTGGTCGTCACGGCCACCGGCATGGGGCTGTCGCAGTACGCGGTCGAGATGGTGGTGCGGGTGCTGGTGCTCGAGCTCATCCCGCTGGCGGCGGCCTTGTTCGTGGCCTTGCGCTGCAGCATCGGGCAGGCCGAGGAAATTCTGAACTTGCGCCGCCAAGGGGTGTTCGAGCAATTGCAAGCCGAAGGCAAAGACGCCCTGCACTGGCTGGTGTTGCCGCGGGCGCTGGCTGGTATCTTTGCCGTGTTTACGCTTGTGGCCTTGAGCGCGCTGGTGTCGCTGCTGTTGGCTTATCTGAACATCTACGGCCTCAGCCCCTGGGCCCTCGACGCGTACCTGCACCTGGTCGGGCGCGTGTTCAGCCCCGAGGTGACGCTGATCTTCGCCTTCAAAACTTTTTTCTTTGCCCTCACGGTGGCACTGGTGCCGCTGGCTTCGAGCCTGTACGATCCGGTCGATCCCGGGCAGCGGGCCAGCACCGAACTGCAGCTCCTGATGCGCCTGTTCATGGCCTTGCTGCTGATTCAGTTGGTTTCGCTGCTGGGCAACTACGCCTGAGAGGCTGACGGAAGCCATGAGCACCGAAGACACCGACACCGTCGAACGCACCATCCGCCAGGCGCGCGTGCAGCACGTCGAATTCAAGGCCACCGTCCTGCTGGCGCTGCTGCTGGCGCTGCTGCTGGGCGCGGCCGCGTTTTTGCTGTACGCACGCGGCGCCTTCGAGCCCACCCAAGAGCTGGTGCTGATCACCGACGACTCCGAGGGGGTGACGATCGGCATGGACCTGACCTTCTCGGGCTTTCCGATCGGGCGCGTGCGCCGCGTCGGGCTGGGCGACGACGGCAGCGTGCGCATCTGGGTCGATGTGCGCAGCCGCGAGGCGCACTGGTTGCGCGAAAGCAGCGTCTTCACCCTCGAACGCAGCCTCGTGGGTGCGACCCGTTTGCGCGCCTTCACCGGCATGATGGAAGACCCGCCGTTGCCCGACGAAGCCGAGCGCATGGTGCTCAGGGGCGACGCCATGGCCGATTTGCCCCGCATCGTGATCCAAGTTCGCGATCTGATGCACAACCTTCAGGGCATGACCGCCGAGCAGGCGCCGCTCAACGCCAGCTTGCGCAACGTGCAGCGGGCCAGCGAAACGCTCACCGGGCCGCAAGGCGCGCTGGGGCTGCTGGTGGGCAACCCCGAGGACCGCGCGCGCTTCATGCAGGTGATCGACGAGAGCAACGCCTTGCTGCGCCGCCTCGAGGCGGTGGCCGCACGCGCCGAGTCGCTGGTGGGCAACGCCGACCAGCGCGTGTTCGGCGCCGACGGTCTGATGACCGACACCCAAGCGGCGGTGCGCCAGATCGAGGGGCTGTTGGCCGATGCCCGCCAGTCGCTGCAAAAGGTCGACGCGGTGCTGGTCGAGGCCCAGGGCATCGCGCAAAACACGCGCACCGCCACCGTCGATCTGGACCAGTTGCGGGTCGAGGTGGAGGCCAATTTGCGCCGCATCGACAGCCTGCTCAGCGACCTCAACCGCCGCTGGCCGCTGGCCCGCGACACCGAATTGAGGGTGCCCTGAGAGGCTCAGAGGCAATCGTTCTTGCCCGCCTTGACGCACCCAAACACTGCCTGAGCCCCTGATGTTTACACACGTTTTAACCATTGCAGACCAAGCCCGCGCCGTGGGCCGAACGCTCGGCTGGTGGGCCTTGTTGGGGCTGCTGTCGTGGCTGCTGATGGGCTGCGCCGCCGGGCCGCGCGTGCCCGATTGGCAGATCGAAGCCCACGGGGCGCAGCAGCGCGCCATTCGGGCCGAGCTAGAGGGCCGCCAACGGGTGGCCGAACTGGAGTGGCAGCGCGCCCTCGAGGCCGCCCAGCGCACCGCGCGCGCCGACCAGATGGCGCGCTTGGCCCTGAGCCGCTGTGCCGTGGCCCAGGCAAGCCTCGATCTGGCCGAGCGCTGCGAGGCGGCGCAGCCCGTGCTGCCCCGCGCCGGCGCGGCCGAGCAAGCCTATGCCCGCTACCTGCTCGGGCAAGCGCAGGCCGCCGACCTTGAGTGGCTACCGAGCGCCCACCGGCCGACGGCGCGGCGCTTGCTCGAGCCTGCCGCCGCCGGCGAAGCCGTGGCGCTGTTGCGCGCCATCGACGACCCGCTGGCGCGCTTGGTGGCGGCCAGCGTGTGGCTGCGCGCGCAGCGGCTCGACCCCGAGGCGCTGGCGCTGGCGGTGCAGACGGCCTCCGAGCAAGGCTGGCGCCGGCCCCTGCTGGCGTGGCTGCGCGTGCAGGTGGACATGGCGCAGCGCCGTGGCGAGGCCGAGCTGGCCGCAGCAGCGCAGCAGCGCATCGAGTGGCTGTTGGCTGCCCCCGCCGCACCAGCCACCCTCGCACCAGCCACCCCAGCGCGCAGCGGCCCCTGAACGCCATCCGCGCGCGGTTGCGGAACCTTTAGCCCGCTTTCGTGCCAAAATCGCAGGGCACATGCCCAAGCGGATGGCCCGATCCGGGCCTATTTACTTTATTGCATTAACTGGGCCGCTATGAAAACCAAATTTCACTTAAACAAAAGGCCGTCGATGCGCCCTGCATACGGTGCCGGCGCCAGAGCCGAACTCGGTGTGGCGGTGGCGCTCATCGACGAACGCTACCTGCTCTGGTTGGCCAAGCAGCAGCCCAACCCACCCAGCGAGGCGCTCCATCGGGGCTTGTACCAAGCGGTGTTTTCGCAACTGGCGCGGCACTGTGGCGCCGAAGCGGCCGTGTTGCGCAGCTACCTCTACACCGACCAGCAACCCAGCGAGCTGTGCGACGACTTGGTGGTGCGCATGGTGCCGGCCCACGCCAGCGACGGCGGCGCCGCGCTGGTGCGCGCGTTGGGTTTGGAGCTGACGCAACTGGCCAGCCGCGGCGGCTGCGCCATGGCACTGCTGGCCAGCGACGACGAACGCCTCATCCCCTACATCGACGAAGCGCAGTGGCGCGGCCTCAAGGTGGTGATGGTGACCGACGCCTCGGCGCAGGACTTCGGCCTGCTGATGGGCCAGGACCCAAGCTGGGCACGGCTGCTGATGCAAGCCGATCGCCGCGTCAGCCTCAACGAGGCCGCTTGGGCGGCCCTGAGCCACGGGCAGTCTGAGGGCTTGGGCTATGTGCCCAACCGCGCGCCGCCAGCCGACCGGCGCGAGTTCGAGCGCGAATCTGAACACGAACACGAGCCCGAGCACGGCTTCGCCTTGGCCGAGCCGGCCCATGCCGACCAGCAGCCCGATGGCGCGTGGCTCGAGCAGGTGCAGCAGGTGATCGACGAATGGTGGCGCGAAGAGACCCCGCATGCGCGGCTCGACCTGTACGAAGAAATGCAAAACAGCCACGGCGTGCCGCCCGAGACCGATCGCCATCTGCTGCTGCGCGTGCGGCGGGGGCTGGGGCGCACGCTGAGCTTTCCCGAGAAAAAAGCGATGCGCGAAATGATCCGTGCGGCCGTGCTGGCGCAGTCGCCCGTGGCCGATGAAGCCGTTGACCTCTGACCCGCCACCGCCACCACTGGTCGCATCGGATGCCGACGGCCAGCAGCTGGCCGCGTGGCTGGCGAGCGTGGCCGGGCGCTACTTGCTGGCGTGGGAGCAGGAGCGCTTTGATGAAGCGGTGACCGACTGCTTCGGCTACCACGCCCTGCAGTTGGGCTTGCCGCAGCTCGATGCCTTGCGCGCCAACCGCATGCCCAAGCGCTGGCTGGCGGTGCTCGAGCCGTCGATGGCCTCGGCGTGGCAGCGCCGGTCTGATCGGGACCATGAGGGCGCCCCGCTGCCACCCTGCAGCGCACGCGTGGCGCTGGTGACGCACGCGGCGGCGCTGCCCTTTGCAGAAAACACGCTCGATTTGGTCGTTTTGCCGCACACGCTCGAGTTCAGCGCCGACCCGCACGCCGTGCTGCGCGAGGTGCAGCGGGTCTTGCTGCCCGAGGGCCGCTTGGTGGTCTGTGGCCTGAACCCGTGGAGCCTGTGGGGCTGGGGCCAGCTGCGGGCGCGCCTGTTGGCGCGCGTCGGGCTCAAGCGCTCGCGCTGGGCGCGGCCGTTCCTGCCCGAAGCCGGCGAGTTCATCGGCCACCGCCGGTTGCGCGACTGGCTGCAACTGCTGGGGCTGGAAGTCGAGTCGTGCCGCATGGGCTGTTACCGGCCGGCGCTGCAGTCTGAGCTCTGGTTGCAGCGTTGCAGTTGGATGGAGCGGGCCGGGGCGCGCTACTGGCCCATTTTGGGCAACGCCTACTGCATGGTGGCCGTCAAGCGGGTGCGTGGGCTGCGTTTGCTGGGGCCGGCCTGGAGGCCCAAGCGGGTCGCGGCCGAGCAGGTGGCGGTGGCCCGTCAGGCCAGCGCCGCCCAGCTGGATGGCGAAGGCCAATCGCCCGCATGAACAGCGTGGTCATCTACACCGATGGGGCCTGCAAGGGCAACCCCGGCCCGGGTGGCTGGGGCGTGCTGCTGCGCAGCGAGGCCGCGGTCAAAGAGCTGTACGGCGGTGAAGCGCAGACCACCAACAACCGCATGGAGCTCACCGCCGTGATCCAAGCCTTGCAAGCCCTCAAGCGCCCCTGCCGCGTCACCCTGTGGCTGGACAGCGAGTACGTGCGCAAAGGCATCACCGAATGGCTGCCGGGCTGGAAGGCCAAGGGCTGGAAGACGGCGGCGCGCCAACCGGTCAAAAACGTCGATCTGTGGCAGCAGCTCGACGCCTTGGTGCAGCAAGGTGGGCACGCCATCGACTGGCGCTGGGTTAAAGGCCATGCCGGCGACCCCGGCAACGAGCGCGCCGACGCCTTGGCCAACTTGGGCGTGGCGCAGGCGCGCGCAGCCCGCTAGGAGCCCGGCAAGAGCCCCCTAGCTGGCTTTGCGCAGCGCGGTGGGCTCGAGTGGCACCAGCACCGGTTTGCAGAGCATTTCGATCAGCACCAGCACCCGGCGTTCGCCCTCGGCGATTTGGTACACCCCCTCGAGGCCGACAAAAGGCCCTTGGGTGACGCGCACCCGTTCGCCGGTTTGGAACAAAGGCACCACTTGGCCGCGCAGATGGCTTTCGTGCAGCCGCAGCTGCTCGACCAGCGCGCCGGGCACCTTGGCCGGCTCGCCGCCAAAGGTCACCAAGCGGCTCACGCCCACGGTGGAGCGGATGGGGCCCCAGCTGCGGGATTGCAAATCGGTATCGAGCTCGATGAACAGGTAGCGGGGAAACAAGGGCTCGTCGCAGGTGTCGAGCTTGGCGCGGCGCAGCTTTTCGGTGCGCAGCAGCGGCAGGTAGCAGCAAAAACCCTGGCGCTCAAGATGCTCCAGCGCACACAGTTCCCTGCGTGGCTTGGTGTGTACAAGATACCAGTGCAATGCCAACCCTCCGAAAGCCGTTTTATGCGCCAGATTTTAGCTGGGCAAGCCTGACGCCGCAACGAAAGACCCCGCAACCAAGACCCTGCATCGCCCAAGTAAAATGCGGGAATTGTGCTCGGCTTGTGCGCCGGTGCATCGGCTCGATGGGTTCCCTCGCCCCCATCTCGAAAAAAAAGGACTGTCATGACTTTGCTCCCATCGGGTGCGCCCAACGGGCGGCCCTTCCCTGTGCCCGCCTCGTCCGTTCCATCCGCTCCATCCGCTTTGGTTGCGGCGCTGCAGCCATGACGGCCGCGCTACCCAAGGCGGTGGTGCTGCTCAGCGGTGGGCTCGATTCGGCCACCGTGCTGGCCCTGGCGCGCGAACGCGGCTTTGCCACCTGCGCCCTGAGCTTCGACTACGGCCAGCGCCACGCCCACGAGCTGGACTTGGCGCGGGCGCAAGCGCGGGCCCAAGGGGCGCACCAGCACGTCACGCTGCCGGTCGATCTGCGCGCCTTTGGTGGCTCGGCCCTGACCGAAGCCGCCCTCGAGGTGCCCAAGCACCGCTCGCTGGCGGCGCTGGCGCAGGGCATCCCCAGCACCTATGTGCCAGCGCGCAACACGGTGTTTCTGAGCCTGGCGCTGGCCTGGGCCGAAACCCTGGGCAGTACAGACATCTTCATCGGCGTCAACGCGCTCGATTACTCCGGCTACCCAGACTGTCGCCCGGCCTTCATCCAAGCCTTCGAGGCCATGGCCAATTTGGCCACCCGGGCCGGGGTGGAAGGCACGCAAAGGCTGCGCATCCACGCCCCTTTGCAACACCTGGGCAAAGCCGACATCGTGCGCGAGGCGCTGCGCCTGGGCGTGGACGTGGCACAGACCTGCAGCTGCTACGACCCGGGGCCACAGGGCCAGCCCTGCGGTGCCTGCGACGCCTGCCTGCTGCGCGCCAAGGGCTTTGCCGAGGCGGGCTGCCCCGACCCCTTGCTGCAGCGCTTTGGCGCGAGCACCTGAGGCGGCTATTTCCATGCTGAACATCCACCACTGCGCCCAAGCCGGCTTCGAGGCCGCCCGGCAACTGCTGGGCCGCCCAGCGCCGCACCCGCAGGCGCGCCTGCATGGCCACAGCTTCGTGTCGCGGCTGCGCGCCCACGCCGCGCCCGGCTGGGCGCTGTGCCCAGGCACCGAAGTCGAACAGCTGCAGCAGCACCTGGAGGCGGTGACGGCGGCGCTGGACCACCGCCTGCTCAACGACTGCTTGCCCGAACCCGATGACGCCGCGCTGGCGCGCTGGCTGCAGCAGCGCTTGCACCATGATGGCTTGCAAGGGGCCCAGGTCGGGCTGCAGAGCACGCCGCGCAGCGGCTGCACGCTCGACGCCGGCGGCGGCGCGCACATCTGGCGGCGCTACCGCTTTGAGGCCGCGCACCAGTTGCCCCGCGTGCCCGCTGGCCACAAGTGCGGCCGCATGCACGGGCACGGCTTCGAGGCGCTGCTCCATGTGCGGGCAGATGGGGGCGAGGCGGCGGCTGGGGTGGCAGACGCCATCGAGCGCGCCTGGGCGCCGCTGCAGCAGCGCCTGCACCGGCAGTGCCTGAACGACATCCCCGGGCTGGAAAACCCCACCAGCGAGGTGCTGTCAGCGTGGTTGTGGCAGCAGCTCGTGCCGGCGCTGCCGGCCTTGAGCCGGGTCACGGTGTACGAGACCGCCTCCTGCGGCGCCCGCTACGACGGGCAGCGCTACCGCATCTGGAAAGACCTGACGCTCGACAGCGCGCGGCGGCTGCGCCAGGCCCCGGCCGAGCACCCTTTGGCTGCCCTGTACGGGCACACCTACACGCTGCGCCTGCATCTGGGCGGTGAGCTCGATGCGGTGCAGGGCTGGACGCTGGATTTTGGCGACGTCAAGCGCCTGTTCGACCCGATTTTCAAAGCCCTCGACCACCAGCCTTTGCACGAGTTGGCCGAGCGCGCCGCGTTGCCCGACTGCGATTGCGCGAGCCTTGCCGGCTGGATTTTGCAGCAGGGGCGGCGCGAGCTGGCGGCGTTGGAGCGGGTCGATCTGTACCAGACGCCTGGCTGCGGCGCACAGGTGCGGCTGCCATGAGCTACAGCGTCAAAGAGATTTTTTACACCCTGCAAGGCGAAGGGGCGCAGAGCGGCCGCGCCGCGGTGTTTTGCCGCTTTGCCGGCTGCAACCTGTGGAGCGGGCGCGAGGCCGACCGCGCCAGCGCTCAGTGCCGCTTTTGCGACACCGATTTTGTGGGCACCGACGGCGCCGGCGGCGGCCGGTTTGCCAGCGCGCAGGCGCTGGCGCAGGCGGTGCGCAGCCACTGGCGCGGTGGCAGCGGCCAAGGGGCGGGGCGGCCGCTGGTGGTGTGCACCGGGGGCGAGCCTTTGCTGCAGCTCGACGCCGCGCTGATCGAGGCGCTGCACAACGAGGGCTTTGAGATTGCGCTCGAGACCAATGGCACGCTGGACCTGCCCGCGGGGCTAGACTGGGTCTGCGTCAGCCCCAAAGCCGGCACCGAGCTGCGCGTGCGGCGCGGCGACGAGCTCAAGCTGGTCTATCCGCAGCCCGGGGCCGAGCCCGAGCGCTTTGCGGCGCTGGATTTTGCCCATTTCTTTTTGCAGCCGCTCGACGGCCCGCAGCGCGCCCAGCACACCCAGCAAGCGATCGATTACTGCATGGCGCAGCCGCAGTGGCGCCTGTCGCTGCAAACGCACAAGTGGCTGGGTATCCCCTGAGAGCCTCTGAGGCTGGGGCTACTTTAGGGCGGGGGGCAGTTCTGCGGGGGCGGGCGGCGGGCGGGCTGGGTGCGCTCTTGCTTAGGCGTCCTTCGGCCGCAATGGCGCTGCGAGCGCACCCAGCCCACCCGCCGCCCTTGGGTGTGGCCAGAGCCGTCCGCCGCCTACCGCCCTTGGGTGTGGCCTGCCGCCCGCCGCCGGCCGCACTTGGGTGTGGCCGTGCTGGCGCTGGCCGTTAAACTCTGAGCCCACCCCGCGCGGCGCACGATGGCAGCCGGGGCCGTTGCCGCCCACCCCCCTTCCCGCCCAGAAAGCCCCATTTTGTACGCCCTGTTTGACGAAGCCGGCAAGTTGCTCACCGGCCGCATCCTGTCTGAATCCGATGCCGCGCTGCAAGTCGAGCTTGAATCGGGCAAGCGCGTCAAGGTCAAGGCCGCCTTGGTGCTGCTGCGCTTTGCGCAACCCGAGCCGGCGGCGTTGCTGCAGGCGGCCGAGGCCCTGCGGCCCCAGATCGAGCTCGAGCTGGCGTGGGAGTTTGCCCCCGAGGCCGAGTTCGGCTTTGCCGAACTGGCGGCCGAGTATTTTCAAGACCCGCCCACGCTGGCGCAGCAGCTCGCGGCCTTGTTGCGCCTGAGCGAGGCCCCGCACTACTTTAGGCGCGCCGGCAAAGGCCGCTACAAAAAAGCCCCGGCCGAGGTGGTGCAGCAGGCGCTGGCGGCGATCGAGAAGAAAAAGCAGATTCAGGCCCAGACCGAGACTTGGGCAGCCGATCTGGCTGCGGGCCTGTGCCCGCCGGCGGTGGCCCAGCAGCTCTACAAAATTTTGTTCCGGCCCGATAAAAACGCGCCCGAATACAAGGCCGTGGTGCACGCCGCGCGCAGCACCCACACCGCCCCGCTGCTGCTGCTGCAGCGCGCCGGCGCCATCCGCAACGCCTACGAGTTTCATTGGCAGCGCTTTTTGTTCGACCAGTTTCCCAAGGGCGTGGGTTTTGGGCCGCTGCCGTCCTTGCCGCCGCTGCCCGAGGGCTTGCCGCTGGCGCCGGTGCAGGCGTTTTCGATCGACGACTCGGGCACCACCGAGATCGACGACGCCCTGAGCCTGCAGGGCCTGGGCAGCGCCGAGGTCACGCTGGGCATCCACATCGCGGCACCGGGGCTGGCGATCGAGCCCGGCAGCGCGCTCGACGAGGTGGCGCGCCAGCGCCTGTCCACGGTCTATATGCCGGGGCACAAAATCACCATGCTGCCCGATGGCGTGGTGAAGGCCTACACGCTGGATGCCGGGGGCGCGCGCCCGGCGCTGTCGCTGTATCTGCGCCTCGATGCCGCCACGCTCGAGCTGCAGGGTTTCGAGACGCGCATCGAGCAGGTGCCGATTGCGCACAACCTGCGCCACGACCAGATCGACCAAGGCGTGACCGCCGCTTGGCTGCAAGACCCTGCGGCCGAGGCCGGCGCGTCGCTGCCGCAGGAGGTGCTGGCGTTGCGAGCCGAATTGGCTTTTCTGTACCGGCTGGCGCTGCACTGCAAAGCCCGGCGCGAGCTGGTGCGCGGCAAACCCGAGACCTTCACCCGCCCCGACTACACCTTTGAGCTGCAAGATGTGCCGCCCGAGGGCCCGACGGGCGAGGAGCGCGTGCAGATCGGCACCCGCAGCCGCGGCGCACCGCTGGACTTGATGGTGGCCGAGGCCATGATCCTAGCCAACAGCACTTGGGGCCAGTGGCTTGCCGACTGCGGCGTGCCCGCCATTTACCGCAGCCAAGCCAGCTTGGCGCCGGGCATCAAGGTGCGCATGGGGGCCAAGGCGCTGCCGCACGCCGGCTTGGGGGTGGCTTGCTACGCCTGGAGCAGCTCGCCGCTGCGCCGCTACACCGATCTGGTCAACCAGTGGCAGCTGCTGGCCTGCGCGCGCCACGGCAAGGCGGCCGCGCTGGCGGCGCCCTTCAAGCCGCGCGACACCGCTTTGCTGGCCATCATCAGCGCCTTCGATGCCACCTACACCAGCTACGCGCAGTTTCAAAACGCCATGGAGCGCTACTGGACGCTGCGCTACGTGCAGCAGCAGCAGATCGGCGAACTGAGCGCCAGCGTCATCAAAGACGGCTTGGTGCGCGCCGACACCCTGCCGCTGGTGCTCCCTGCTGCCGGCAGCGCCGGCCTGGAGCGCGGCACCCCGGTGCGGGTGCGGCTGGGCAGCATCGACCTGATCGGGCTCGAGCTCTCGGCCAGCGTGATCGAGCAGCTGGCGCGCACCGCGCCGGGCAGCCCCGAGGCCGATGCGCTGGAAGAGGACGGCGAGGACGGCGCGCCCGAGCTGGCACCGGCGCTGGCGCTGGCGCTCGACCTCGACGAGGGTGCCGAGCCCGAGGCCGAGGCGCAGCCCGAGGCCGAACCCGAGGTACTGCCCGAGCCCGCTGCCTCTGCGCCCCTCAGGCGTAGCTGACCCAGGCGGCCTGCTCGGGCTGCGTCAGGTGGGGCAGGGTGTTAAAGCTCACCAGCGTATGGCGCTTGGGGTTGAAATCGAACTCGGTGAGCGCGGTGTTGCGCAGCCGCAGGTTGAGCTCGATCGCGGTCTCGGGCGTGGTGCCCAGCACCTGACCGACGGCGGTGGCGATCGGGCCGCCGCTGCTGACGACCAGCACCCGACCCGTGTGCAGGGTGCGCACCCGCTCCAGCACGGCGTTGACGCCGGCGACGAAATCCGCGTGGCTGCCCATGCCGCGCGGCGTCAGCACGCCGGCCGACCACTGGCGCAGCGCGTCGCGCAGCAGCCGAAAATGCTCGCGGTAGCCCTGCGGGGTGTGTGCCGGGGCGCTGGGGTGGGCGTGCAGGGCGTCGATCAGGGCGGCGCTGTCGTACTCGTTCAGCTCGGGCCACTCATGCGGCTCGAGGCTGCTGCCCAGCCCCTGCGCGATGCCCGCCCACGTCTGGCGCTGGCGCAGCAGGGTGCCGGTGTAAACGGCGTCGAAATGCAGGCCGTGCGCGCGCCAGTGCTCGCCCAAGCGCAGGCTTTGGCGCTGCCCGAGTGGGCTGAGGCGGTCGTAGTCGTCGCTGCCAAACGAGGCTTGGCCGTGGCGCACCAGGTAGAGGGTTCCCATGGGGGCGATTGTGGTGCTTTATGGCGCCGCCAGTTGACGCCTGATGCCTCCAGCGCGTCGCCGAGGCGACCGGGCCCCGTCAGCCCGGCTGGCCCAGCGCCTCCCAGCGCTCCAGCGCCTGCAGCAGTTCGTCGTCGATGGCGGCGTGGCGCTGGCTCAGGGCGGCGGCGCGCTCTGGGTGGCGCGCGTAGAGCAGGCCATCGCCCAGCTCGGCGTCGATGGCTTTTTGTTCAGCCTCCAACGCCTCGATGCGCGCCGGCAGGGCCTCGAGCTCGCGCTGCTCTTTGTAACTGAGTTTGCGCTTGGCGGTGGCGGGGTTGGCTGCTGGCTGGGGCGCGCTGCGGGCCGGCGAGGGGGTGGCCGTGGGGCTGGATGCAGGGGATTGAGTGGGGGCTTGGGGGGAGCCTTGTGCCGGCCCTGCAGCGCGGGCCGCACTGGCGCTGCCAAGGCCGCTGCTGCCCGCCAGGCTCGACGTGCCCATGCCGGCCGCACCGCTGCGGCCCCAGACCGGCGCCGCGCCGTGTACGCGCATCGATTGCGCGATCCAGTCCTCGACCCCGCCCTCGTACTCGCGCCACTGGCCCGCGCCCTCATAGACGATGGTGCTGGTGACCACGTTGTCGAGAAAGCGCCGGTCGTGGCTGACCAAAAACACGGTGCCGTCGAACTCGGTCAGGAGCTGTTCGAGCAGCTCCAGGGTTTCGATGTCGAGGTCGTTGGTCGGTTCATCGAGCACCAGCACGTTGGCCGGGCGCGCAAACAGCCGCGCCAGCAGCAGCCGGTTGCGCTCGCCACCCGACAGGGCGCTGATGGGCGCACGGGCGCGCGCCGGGGCAAACAAAAAGTCGCCCAGGTAGCTGCGCACGTGGATGCGGCGCGTGCCGATCTCGATCCACTCGCTGCCCGGGCTGATGAAGTCTTCGAGCGTGGCGTTGAGGTCGAGCGCGTCGCGCATCTGGTCGAAGTAGGCCACTTCGATCCGGCTGCCGCTGCGCACTTGGCCGCTGTCGGGGGCGAGCTGGCCCAAAATCAGCTTGAGCAGGGTGGTTTTGCCGGCGCCGTTGGGGCCGATCAGCCCCACTTTGTCACCGCGCAGCACGGTGGTGGAAAAGTTGTCGATGATGCAGCGGCGCTCGGGGCCATCGCCAAAGTATTTGCTCACGCCCTCGAGCTCGGCCACCAAGCGGCCACTGCCCGGCCCGCTGTTCACATCCAGCCGCACCTGCCCGACGGCAGCGCGGCGCTGGGCGTGCTGGGCGCGCAGCACCTGCAAGCGTTCGATGCGCGCCTGGGCGCGGGTGCGCCGCGCCTCGACGCCTTTGCGGATCCACTGCTCCTCTTGCGCCAGCAGCTTGTCGGCGCGGGCGTTGAGCAGCGCCTCTTGTGCCAAGCGCTGCGCTTTGAGGCGCTCAAAGGCGCTGTAGGCGCCGTCGTAGCTGTGCAGCAGGCCGCGGTCGAGCTCCACCGTGCGCGTGCAGACGCGGTCCAGAAAGTCGCGGTCGTGGCTGATGAGCAGCAAGGCGCCACGAAAATCGCGCAGCAGCTCGGCCAGCCAGCCGATGGCGTCGAGGTCGAGGTGGTTGGTGGGTTCGTCGAGCAGCAGCAAATCGGGCAGCGCCACCAGCGCCTGCGCCAGCGCCACGCGCTTGCGCACGCCACCCGAGAGGCTGCCGACGCGCTCATCGGCCTGCAAGCCGAGCCGGCTAAGGGTTTGGGCTACGCGCTGCTCCCAGTTCCAGCCGTCTAGGGTTTCGATTTCGGTTTGCAGCGCGTCGAGGTCGCAGCCGCTCTCGTGCGCCAGGTAGCGCTGCAGCAGCTCTTGCACGCGCTGCAGGCCCACGCTCACGGCCTCGAACACGCTGGCCTCGGGGTCGAGCTCGGGCTCTTGCGGCACGTAGGCCACGCGCAGCCCGTTTTGGCGCTGTATCTGGCCGTCGTCGGCGCGCTCGAGGCCGGCGATGATTTTGAGCAGCGACGATTTGCCGCTGCCGTTGCGCCCCACCAGCCCGACGCGCTCGCCGGCTTGGAGCGAAAAATCGACCCGGTTGAGCAAGGGCAGGTGGCCGTAGGCGAGGCTGAGGCCGTTGAGGGTGATCCAGGTCATGGGGCGGTGGGCTTGAGGGAGGCGTGGTCAGGGGGGCTTGAGGGTAACAGTTTGCCGCCGCTCAGTGGCGGTGCTGGTGGTGGGTGTCGGGGTAGTGCGGGTGGCGGTGCGTGAGGGGCTCGTGGCGGTGCCAGTGCCGGTGCCCGAGCAGGCCGGGGTTTGCGCTGGTGCTGGCGCTATCGTGCGTGTGGTCGTGGTGAGCGTCGTGCAGGTGCCAGTGTTCGTGTTCCTGCGCCTCATGCTGGTGCCGGTGCGCGTGGCGTTCGCCCAGGTGCAGCCAGACGCCGACGGCCATGAGCAGTCCGGCGCCCCAGAACAGCCACGTGGTGGTCTCGCCCAGCAGCAGCAGCGCCACCGCCACGCCGATGAAGGGCGCGGTGGCGAAGTAGGCGCTGGCGCGCGCCGTGCCCAGGTCGCGCAGCGCAAGCACGAACAGCACCAGGCTCACGCCGTAGCCCAGCAGCCCCACCAGCATGGCGGCCAGCGCAGCGCCCACAGGCGGCCACGGCGCCCCCAGCGCCAGCGCCCCGGCCGTGCTTACCAAACCGGCCACCAGCCCGCGGCTGCCGGCGATGAACACGGCGTCGGCGGCCGCGACTTTGCGCGTCAGGTTGTTGTCGATGGCCCAGCACAGGCAAGCCACAGACACCAGCAGCGGCCCCAGCCAGGCGCTAGCGGCCCCAGCGCTTGGGCCGTTGCTCAGGGCTGCTGCGGCGGCGCTGGGTTCGGCCGGCCAAGCCAGCAGCAGCCCGCCGGCGACGATGGCCAACATGCCGGTGACCACGCGCGCGCTGGCGTGCTCGCGAAACACCAGCCAGGCCAGCAGCGCGGTGTACACCGCCTCAAGGTTGAGCAGCAGCGAGGCGCTGGCGGCGCTGGTGTGCTGCAGGCCAAACATGAGCGTGGCGGTGCCGATGACGCCGCCGATGGCGATGGCGCCGCCCAGCCAGCCCCAGTCGCGCCCATGCAGGCCTGGGTGCCGCCAGCCGCGGTCGCGCAGCAGCCGGTACAGCAGCAGACCCAGCCCAGCCCCGAGGTAGAGCAAGCCGCCGAGCAGCAGCGGCGGCAGGGTGTCGAGCAGCTGCTTGGCCAGCGGTGTGCTGGCGCCAAACAGCAGCGCCGAACCGAGCGCGTAGGCAATGGCGCGGTTCATCGGGCGTTGGGTGGCTCAGAGGCTGAAAGGCAATCGGGCATGACCGGGTTTGACTCTTGGTTTTCACTCAAGCGCAGCAGGCGCCCGCTGTGGGTGAGGAACACCGCCAACTGCACCGGCAGGGCGTCGTCGTAGAGGGCGCGGTAACGCTGCAACTGGGCGCGCCAAGTATCCAGATCGCCGTTGCGCTGTGCGCTGGGCTCGTGCTCGGTGGTTTTGTAGTCGACGATCCAGCGCCTGCCTTGGTGCACGAACGTGCGATCGATCACGTGCAGGGGGTGGGGGCTGTGGCCGCTGCTCGGGGGCTGTTCATTGCCCGGTTCAGGGCCGGGTTCGAAGGCGGGTGCTGGGGGCGGTACTGGGGTGAGGTGGACAACGCTGCCGATGGCGCATTCGCTGGCCGCGTCGGTGTGGGCCGAGAGCAGCCAACGGCCGTCGGCGCTGCTCAGGGTGGTGTGCAGGTCCCGCTGCACCCGATTCGCTGCCGCCGTGGCCTCGGGCGCGCTCAGGCCTTGGGCACGCAAGCTCTGCTGCATCGCGCCGTGCAGCGGTGGCAAGCGCGTGCTGGGCCAAGCGTCCAGTCCGTCGTGGGCGATCAGCTCCAGGTAGCGGTGCACCAGCGTGCCGACGGCGGCGGCCTCGGCTGGGCTGGCGGGCGCCGGGCGCTGGGGTGTGGTGGCGGCTTGGGCTGCATGGGGTAGGGGCGCTTGGGCATGGTCTGGCCCAGTCAAGGGGGGTGCAGCGCAAGGGGCGGGGCTAGGGGCAGCGGACGGTGGCGCTGTGGTGTCTGGCGTGAAGGGCGTGGTTGAAGCGGTTGAGGTGGTTGAGGTGGTGAAGGGGGCGGCCGCTGCGAGGTGTGCTGTGGGGTGCGCTAACGCTTCAGGCCAGCCGGGCTGCTTCAAACGCTGCAGCCGGTGCGCGTACTCGGCCAAGGTGGACCGCGCCGGGGCGCTGGCTGCAGCCGCATCCGCATCCGCGCCATTCCCAACGTCGGCCTCAGAACCGCTCGGTTGCTGGATCGAGCGCCAGGCGCGCTCGAACTCGCTTTCGGCCACCGGCCACAGCAGCGCCAGCAGGCTGTCGGGTGCGGGCTTGCCCAAGGCATCGCCTTTGCTGTTGGGGACGGCGCTGCCGAGCAGGTGCAGCTGGCGCCGGGCGCGCGTGGCGCCGACGTAGAGCAGGCGCTTGGCCTCGTTGCGCTGGCGCTCGTTTTCCAGCGTCAGCAGGTAGTCGTAGATCGAGGGGCCGTCGTGCCCGGCCTCGGGCTGGGTGGCCAAGAGCAGGCGCTCGTGGCCTTGGTCGTCGAGCACCTGGTCCCACAGCAGCAGCGCGCGGTCGGTGCCCTGGGCTTTGCGCTGCAGCCCGGGCAGGATAACGGTGTCGAACTCCAGCCCCTTGGCTTTGTGCAGCGTCATGAGCTGCAGCGCGGCGCCGTCGGGGTCGGGCGCGGCGTAGAGCCGCTCCAGTTCGGCCTCGATGCGCTCGAGCTCCAGCACGCCGTGGCGGGTGCAGCGATCGAGCACCTCGAAGTAGGCTTGGGTGTCGTTCAGATCGGCTTCCTGCGCCAAGGTGAGCGGCCCCCCCAGCGCCTGCCACACGCCCTCGACCCAGCGCCGCGGCCGCTGCTGGCCTTGGTGCGCCAAGGCCAGCCCGAGCACCTCGCGCAGGTGCGCCAGCCGCTGCTGCCCGTCGGCGCTCAAGCGCGCGCAGCGCACTCCGTCTTGCAGCAGGTGCCAGACGCTGTGGCGTGGCGCGTCGGCGGCCAGCAGGTGCAAATCGGCCAGGGTCAGGCCGCACCAAGGCGCGCGCAGCAGCGCCAGCCAGTGCACGCGGTCGGCCAGGTGGTGCAGCGCGCGCGTGAGGATGAGCAGGTCTTGAATCGGTTGGCGCTCGGCCAGCGCTTCGATCTCGACCGCCTGAAAGGCCAGCCGCTGCGGCAGCGCGCGCAGCGCCGGCACCAGCGCCTCGAGGTGGCGGCGCGCGCGCACCAGCACCGCGATGCTGCCGTCGGGGTCGTCGGCGCGCGCTTGCGCGATCAGCGCCAGCACCTGCTGCGCTTCGCGCTCGGCGCTGCTGCCGGGTTCGTCGTCGGGTTGCGGTTCGCCTTCCCCCTCGTTGGCCTGCGCGCTGGTGGCGCGGTTTTCGATCAGCGGGTGCCACTGCACGCGCGCCAGCGGGTGCCCGGTGCGGGTGGGACTGGCCGGGGCGAAGCGCACGGCGCCACGGCGGTGGTCGTCGTGAGGGCCAAAGACGTGGGCAAAGGTCTGGTTGACCCAGCGCACCAGCGGCGGCTGCGAGCGGTTGTTGCGGTACAGGTGCAGCGGCTGCGGCTGGATGGCGCCCAAGCCGTGCGCGCGCACCTGCAAAAACAGCCCGACTTCGGCTTTGCGAAAGCGGTAGATCGACTGCATCGGGTCGCCCACCAGAAATAGGGTGCGGCCGTCGCCGGCTTGCCAGCCGGCCGTCAGGCGCTCGAGCAGCTCGACTTGCAGCGGGCTGGTGTCTTGGAACTCGTCGATCAGCAGGTGGCTGATGCGGTGGTCGAGCTGCAGTTGCAGCTCACTGGGTTCCTCGGCGCGGCCCAGGGCGTGCAGCGCCTGCAGGGCGATTTCGGCGAAATCCACTTCGCGCGCCTGCTGAAACACCAGCCAGAGCTGTGCTGCCGCCACCTTGAGCACGGCCAGCAGGTCGGCGATGAAGGCGCGGTCGTTGCCGCCGTAGTGCGGCTCGGGCAAGCGCCGCACCCGCGCAAGCGCCGCCGCCGCCGCTTCGGGCAGCGCCTCGAGGCCGCACTTGAAGGCCGCCGCCAGCGCCTTGTTGCCGGCGCCGCTCAAGCCGTAGGCGGCCGGGATTTTCTGGCGCGGGCCGCCTTTTTGCGTCAGCAGCAGCTCGGCTAGGCCACGCCACAGCGGCAGCTCGGCGCTGTCACCGCGCAGCGGCTGCTGCCAGTCGGCCACGGCTTGCAGCGGTTGCTGGGCAGCTGGATTGGGCGCCTCGGTTGGGGCCGCGTCTGCGTCTGGGGTGCTGCGCTGTTGCAGCGCGTGCGCGGCGGCCCAGCGCGCAGCCGTTTGCAGCGCCGCTTGCCAGCCGGCGGGCAGCAGCGCCACGAGGCGGCGCAGTTCGTCGTCGATCAGGTCGCGCAGCGCGGCCTCGGCCTGCTGCAGGTCGGCGCCTTGGTGGCACAGCGCCAGCCAGGCTTCGCGCCGCGCCAGCATGGCTTGCAACAACTCGCCCAAGCGCGCGGGTTGGTGGTCGAAGCGCTCGAGCACGCGCTCTAGGCAATCAGCCAGCGGCCCATCGGCATCGAGCAGGCGCAGCGTTTCTTGCGCGGCACGGCGGTAGTGCGGCTGGGCGTCGGCGGCGATGCCGGGCTGGCTGCCCAGGCGCGACAGCAGCGGCATCTGGCGCGCCAGCTGGCCGCACAGCGCATCCAGGGTGGTGATGCGCAGCCGCGCCGGCTGCTGCAGCAGGCCCCACTGGCGCTGGCGCTCGTGCTGCAGCACCTGAAGCCCGAGCTCGTAGGTGCGTTGGCGGTGCGCCTCGGTGGGCGGATGGCCCAAGGCGGCCAGCTCGAGGCTGCCCACGATGCGTTCGCGCATCTCCGCCGCCGCCTTGTGGGTGAAGGTCAGGGCGACGATCTGCTCGGGTTCCTCGACGTGCTGCAGCAGCGCCAAGAAGCGCTGCGTCAGCAGCTCGGTTTTGCCGGCCCCGGCCGGGGCTTCGACGATGAAGCTGCAGCTGGGGTCGATGGCCCGTTGGCGGTTGGCCTTGTCCAGCTCCAGCAGAGCGGCGTCGTCTGGCACAGCGGGATCAGCGGGTGTGCCGGTGTCTGGCCGGGCCTCGGATGTGGAAGTGGGCAGCGGCGCGGGTGCGGCGGGGTTCATGGCTGGGGCGTGGGCCTAGGGCGGGTGGTTCGGCGGTCTGGGTTGGGCTGCGGCTGCGGGCGTGGTTGCAGCTACGCCATGGGCGCGCCTGCGGTAGCTTGGGCCTGCAGCGCCAGCCACTGGCTGCGGCGCTCGCTCAGGCGCAGCAGCGGCAAGACCTCGCAGTGGCGCAGCTGCGCCGGGTCGGCCAAGCGCACAGCGGCGTCGCCGGCGCGCACTTCGGCGGCCAGCGCCTGCAGCCGCTCGCGCCAGTGCTGCAGCACCGCTTCCCAGCCGGGGAAGCGCGTGGGTGGGTAGCGCGCGCGGTTGCGGCTGCTGTCCCAGCGCAGGGTGCTTTGGGCGCTGGGCTGGGGGTGGGCGGCGTCGTCGGCCACCAGACCGGCCCAGCCGGGGTCGGCGGGCCGCACCTTGGCAAACAGGGCGCCAGCCACCTGCCCTGGGGGCAGCGTGGCGCAGGTGGCGTAGAGCGGCAGTTGCGGTTCGCTCAGGCGCTGGCTGGACCAGTTGCGGGTGTCGATGCTTGGGCTGCTTTTGTAGTCGATCACCAGCAGCCGGCCGTCGTCGAGCTGGTCGATGCGGTCGATTTGCAGCTTGAGCTGCAAGCTGCACAGCTCCACGGTCTCGTTTTTTTCGATGCCCACCACCGCAAAGCCGCTGCCCCGGGTGCGCTCGATCTCGAGCCAGCGCTGCAGCAGCCGCTCCAAGCGGCGCTGCTCCAGGGCGCGCCGCCGCGCCGACAACGGCGGCTGGTCGGGTTTGGCTAGGTAGTCCTCGAGGGCACCGCAGCAGGCTTGCTCGATGGCGGCTTGGCACGCGGCCGCGCTCAGGTCGTGCAGGGTGGTGGAGTCGCGCAGCGCCTGCCACAACCGCGCCAGCGCGGCGTGCATCAGGCTGCCGCGCTGGCGTGCGTCGAGGTCTTCGGCGGCATCGGGCAGGCCCAGCGCCGCGAGCCGGTATTGGTAATAGGCCCAAGCCGGGCACAGGGCTTGGGCCCGCAGCAAGGCGCTGCCGCCACGCGCCGCTTCCTCGGCGCTCATGGGCGGTGCCCAGGCATCGTCTAGGGTGGTGTGCGCCGCCAGCGCTTGGCCGCTGCGCAGCGCCTGCGCGCTCCAGTGCGGGTTTGGCGCTGCCTCGCAGGTGCTGGCGCTGGGCAGATCCGCCAACAAGGGGCTGGGCTGGCACGGGGCCGCCTCGGCGCTGCGCGGCCACGACAGCCACAGCGCCGGCGCGGTACACAGCAGCCGCTGCTGCACCTGCTGCGCAAAGGCGTATTGCACGGCGGCACTGGCGTTGGGGCTGGCGGCGCGGCGCTGGGCGGCATAGGGCAGCAAAGGGTTGGGCTGCGGCGGCGGCGGCCACGCGGCGGCGTGCAAGCCCAGCACCCAGACCGCGTCGAAGCGCAAGCCGCTGGCTTCGAGCGCGCCCAGCACCTGCAAGCGCGGCTGGCCCACGCTTTGTGGCTGAAAAATGCGCTCGCGGCACAAGGCTTGCAGGCGCTGCACGCAGCCCCCCAGGCGCAAGGGGCCGCAGCAGGCGTCGAGGCGGCCCAGTTCGGCCAGCGCCTCTTGCCACGCCTGCAGCGCCTGGAACTCGGGGCTCGAGAGGCTGCGCCGGTGCAGCCAGCCGGCCTGCTCCAGCCAGCCGGGCAGCAGCTCCGCCCAGTGCGAGGGCGGGTGGCTTTGGCCAGCGGCACGGGCGGCGAGCTGCTGCAGCTGCTGCAGGTGCTGCAGGTGCTGCAGGCACAGCGCTGGTGCGGGCTGGGCGCTGGGCCATGGGGCAGGCGCGTTGGGCTGATCGAGTTGATTGGGCTGGGTGGGCTCCGATGGCGCTGGGTCGGGACCCTGCCAGCGCCCCCGCTGGGCCGTGGCCCAAGCCAGCACCTGCCCCAGCGCCACCCGTGCCGGCAGCGCGCTGCGCAGCCGCGCATCGAGCTGCGCGCGCACCAGCGCCTCGTCGGGCGCCGACCAGTAGGGGTGGCGCAGCAGCGCGCCGACGTCGTTCAGGCTGAGCTCGTCGGGCCGCGCCAGGCACTGCAGCAGCGCCAGCGCCCCCCCCACCAGCGCCTGCTCGGCCAGCGGCGCGCCCAGCGACAGGTTGAAGGGCGGCGCGGCTTGGGCGCGCTGCGGGTGCAGCAGCTCGGGGGCCAATACGTCTTGCAGCGTGTCGTGCAGCTGCAAGCGCAGCGCGCGCAGATCGGGCGCGACGATGGCGATGCGCCGCTGCGCATCGAGCGCCAGCTGCGCCTGCGCCCACTGCGCGGCGGCCAGGCACTCGGCGGCGGCGTCGGGGTAGCTGCGCAGCTCGATGCGCTCGGCAGCGGGCTCATCGGCCAGCTGTTGCACCTGCAGCCCCAGCCGCTGCAGTTGCTGCAGCAGCGCTTGCAACAAAGGGCTCAGGCGCGGAAAGCCCGCCAGCAGCAGGCGCTGCGGCCAGCCCGGCCCGGCAGGCGCTTGATCTAGGCTGGCCAGCGCGTCCACGGTGGCGCGGTCGAGCTGCTCGGTGGTGGCACAGCCCTGCGCCGCGCACTCGGCCCAAAAATCGCTGCGCCACAGCAGGTACTGCTGCGCTTCGGCCGCCAGCGGCGGCGCGCCCACCTCAACGTCCCAGACGAGCTGCAAAGCCAGCGCCTGCTGCGCCGACTGCGCCAGCGCGGGCAAGTCAAACAGATACGGCGCTTCGGGGCCTAGGCGCTGCGCGATCAGGCGCTGCCAGAGCTCGCGCTCCTGCCAAGCGCTCAAGGGGGTGCGTGCCAACTCGGGGATGGGCGGCGTGCTGCGCAGCAACCACTGTTGACGCAGCGCCGCCAGCCACTGGCCCAGGGTGCGGCAATCCAGCGCCTGCCAACTGCGCTGCCCTTTGGCGGCCTGCCATTGGCCATGGCGCTGGCGCAGTTCGGTGGCCAAGCGCGTGGTGGCGCACAGCACCAAGGACGAATCGGTGCAAAGCGTTTGCAACCAAGCGGGGCACGGCTCCGCTGGCCTTGCGGATGAAGTGGCTGCGGTGGATTGATGGGTGCTCATGGGGGCGCTGCAGCTGGGTGCCAAGGCCTAGAGGCCTTGTGGCTGAAGGCAGTGTAGCGTCTGCGGATGCACGCGTTAGCACTCGGCAGGGCATCGATTGAAACGAGTTGGCCTATTGATCGGGGTTGGCAGTGGCGGGCATAGGGGGAAAGAACCGAGTGAGGCATTTTGGGCCTGAATTTAAAGCGGACAACAGACTTGCACTTGGGCTGCTCGGGTGCAAAGCATTCTTGCCGCTTGTGCCCACTGTGTGCGCACACCGGCGCGCTGTGCTGTTGCAGAATGGCGGGAAATCAACGGCACGGTGCGTTGTTCCTAGGGTTTACACCCGTTTTGCAAAAAATGGCCTGGCGTTTGCTTGGATCCTTGCATCCCTAGCCTGTGCCCACAAATTTTTAGGAGACAACTACCATGCAAGCAAAAATCATTCGAACTGCAGTGTTGCTCGGCGGCCTGCTGGCTGCCGGGGCTGCCGCAGCCCATCCTGGCCACGGCGGCCACACGCTGACAGACGGTCTGGCGCACGCTTTTGCGCTCGATCACCTGTTGGCGGTGCTGGCCGTGGGGCTGTGGGCCGTGCTGGCGCTGCCGGTCGGCAGAGCCTGGCAAGGCCCGACGCTGTTTTTGCTGGCGCTGCCGCTGGCGGCGCTGCTCGGACTGACGGGTTTCATGCTGCCCTTCATGCAGTGGGCGCTGGCGCTTTCGGTGTTGTTGTTCGGGGTGTTGCTGCTGCTGGCCGCCACGCGCCAGCGCCTGCCGCTGGGTGTGGGGCTGACCTTGGTGCTTTTGGCTGGGCTGTTGCACGGTTTGTCGCACGGTTTTGCAGCGCCTGGCGCCGGCCTGGCTGCTTATGCCTTGGGTATCGTGGCGGCCACCGCAGCGTTGCACGGCGCGGGTATGTTGTTGGGCCTGGGCGTGCAGCGCTGGTTGTCCGAGCGCAGCCGCCAAATAGCGGTCACGGGTTTGGGCGGGGCCATGCTGGCTGGTGGCGGCTTGCTGCTGGCGGGCCATTTGGCGGCCTAAATCAACTGTGTGCCAAGGCATGCGCCATGCATGAAGCCAGCCTCGCCGGGGGCGTGTTGCAACTGGTCGATGACTGCGCGCAGCGCGAGGGCTTTGCCCGTGTGCTTGAATTGCGCCTCGAGGTTGGGCAACTGGCTGGGGTCGATGTGGCGGCGCTGCGCTTTGCCCTCGACTGCATCGCGCCGGGTACGCGGCTCGACGGCGCACGCATCGAACTGATCGAGACCCCGGGGCAGGCTTGGTGTTTGGGTTGCAACTCGCGTGTGCCGATCGCCCAGCGCGGCGACCCCTGCCCGGCCTGCTCGAGTTACTTGCTCGAGCCCACCGGGGGCATGGAATTGCGCGTGCTCGACTTGCAAGTGAGCGATGATTGACCTTGCGGGTCTGCGCGGTCCACCCCTTTGATGAGATATTGTGCCCGCCAATCGCCCCCAACCCAGGAGATTTGAACCATGTGTGTCGTATGTGGATGCAGCCAGACCCGGCGCAACGAAGCGTCCGCGCAACTGAACAAGCCGCTGACACAAGCGGGCACCCAAACCACGTCCGCCGCCGTCGATGCCCCTGTGCCCGAAACGGGTCCGCGCATCGACCCGCGCAGTGGCGACCTCGACTACGGCGCCGGTGCGGCCAGGGTCTCGGTGCCTGGTCTGAGCCAAGCGCGGGCGATCAAGCTCGAGCACGACATTCTGGGCGCCAACGACCGCATCGCCGCGCACAACCGGGAGCACTTTGCGGCCCACGGGGTGCTGGCGTTGAACCTGGTGTCCAGCCCCGGATCGGGCAAAACCACCTTGCTCTGCGCCACCATCGAGGCGCTGCGCCAGCGCCACCCGGCGCTGCCGGTGGCGGTGATCGAAGGCGACCAGCAGACCGCCTTCGACGCCGAGCGCATCCGCGCCACCGGCGCGCCCGCGATCCAGATCAACACCGGCAAGGGCTGCCACCTCGACGCGCCCATGGTGGCGGCGGCTTTTGCGCAACTGCACAAGCACAGCCATGAGCAACGCCATGCCCATGTTCATGAACACGGCCACGATCATGGCCACCAGCACGCGCACGGCGTCAGGCACAGCCATGCACACGCCCACGGCCACGAACACACCGCTCCCAGCCTGCTGTTCATCGAAAATGTCGGCAACCTGGTCTGCCCGGCGCTGTGGGATCTGGGTGAGCGCGCCAAGGTGGCGATCCTGTCCGTCACCGAGGGCGAGGACAAGCCGCTCAAGTACCCCGACATGTTCGCCGCCGCCCGGCTCATGATCCTGAACAAGATCGACCTGTTGCCGCATGTGCAGTTCGACGTGGCGCGCTGCATCGAGCTGGCGCGGCGCGTCAACCCCAGCATCGAGGTGCTGCAGGTGTCGGCCACCACCGGCGCCGGCCTTGACGACTGGTTGCACTGGCTTGAGCACGAGCTGGGCCACGACCACGACCACGACCACGAGCATGGGCACGGGCATGAACACGGCGCGGGCCACAGTCACGCCTCTGAGCAGGCCCTACGCGCGCGTGTGGCACAGCTCGAAGCCGAATTGGCGCAGTTGCGCCACACGGCGGCGGCACTCGGGTGAATCGCCTAGGCGCCCAGCGCTTGAGCATCTGACCTTTCATGCCCACCCCGATGAGCCGCACCGCCACCCCTGCCCCCTCAGCTGCCACCGTGCTGGCACTGGGGGCGTGGCTGAAAAACAGCGCCTGTCTGTGCCAAGGTGGCCGGGTGCAGTGGACGGCGGTGCACGGCGACCTGAGCGACCCCCAATCCTGTATGGCGCTGCGCGCCTCCGCGCTGGCGCTGATACGGCAGGCACGCGCCAGCGGCGGCCCCCCCTTGGCGGCGCTGGCGCACGACTTGCACCCCGACTTTTACAGCAGCCAACTGGCGCAGGAGCTGGCGGCCGAACTCGGTCTGCCGGCGGTGGCCGTGCAGCACCACCGGGCCCACATCGGCGCCGTCATGGCCGCGCACGGCTTGGACGAACCGGTGCTCGGGCTGGCGCTGGACGGCTTTGGGCTGGGCAGCGACGGCGGCGCCTGGGGTGGCGAGCTGCTCTGGCTTGAGGGCGCCCAGTGGCAGCGCCTGGGCCACCTGCACCCATTGGCGCTGCCCGGGGGCGACCAGGCGGCGCGCCAGCCTTGGCGCATGGCGGCCAGCGCCTTGCACGCCTGCGGCCTAGGCGCACAGATCGGCGCGCACTGGGGCGCTCGTGTGGGCGCCAGTCGCGCCGCCACGGTGCAACAGATGCTGGCGCGCGGCCTGAACTGTCCGCTCAGCAGCAGCGCCGGGCGTTGGTTCGACGCCGCTGCGGCCGCGCTCGGCCTGTGCCTAGAGCAAGACGACGAAGCCCAAGCCGCCGTGGCCTTGGAGCAGGCAGCGGCACGGGCGCTGGAGCGCGGCACGCCCCTGCCCGATCTGCCTTTGCCCAGTCTGCTGCCCGGAGCCGCAACGCAATCGGCAACCGGCGTCGGAACCGGCTTCGACGCCACCGCCACACCCCTGACATCCTCGCAGATCCTCGATCTACGCCCGCTCTGGCTGGCGCTGCACGAAGCGGCCGCACCCTTGCGGCTCGGGCGCACCGCCAATGCCACCCTGCCCACTGCTCCTGATAGGGCCGCTGCCCCGCCCAGCGCCCATACCGCCCCCGCCCCCTCCATCGCCGCCCAAGCCGCCCTCGCCGCCCTCGCCGCCCTCGCCGCCGCCTTCCACCTGCGCCTGGCCGACGGCCTGGCCGACTGGGTGCTGGCCGCCGCCCGCGCACGCCAGACCCGCAGCGTGGCGCTGGCTGGTGGCTGTTTTTACAACCGCATCTTGCGCCAGCGCCTGCAAGCGCGCCTAATCGAGGCCGGCCAGCACGTGTATCTGCAAACCGCACAAGGCTGCGGCGACGCCGGGCTGGCGCTGGGCCAAGCCTGGGTGGCCGCGCAAGAGCTGGCCGCTGCCCCTTGCCCTGCATCCTTTTACCAGGAGAACCCCCTATGTGTCTAGCCATCCCCGCCTTGCTGGTCGAGCGCCTGAGCGACGACCAAGGCCTGATCGACCTCGGCGGCATCCGCAAGAGCGTCTCGCTGGCGCTGGTGCCCGAAGCCGTGGTGGGCGACTACGTGATCGTCCACGTCGGCCACGCCATCGGCTTGCTCGACCCCGAAGAAGCGCAGCACACGCTGGCCATTTTTGCCGAACTCGAGCGCAGCGCCGACAACACCGACGCCGCCGTCGCCCGCGGCCGGCTGGTGCCCGCGCCATGAAATACATCGACGAGTTTCGCGACGGCGCGCTGGCGCGTCAGATCGCGGCGCGCATCAGCGCCGAAGCCGACCCGCTCCACAGCTACCGCTTCATGGAGTTTTGCGGTGGCCACACGCACGCCATTTCGCGCTACGGTGTGCTCGATCTGCTGCCGCCCAATCTGCGCATGATCCACGGCCCCGGCTGCCCGGTGTGCGTGCTGCCCATCGGGCGCCTCGATATGGCCATCGACTTGGCCTTGCGCCAGCCCATTACCCTGTGCACCTACGGCGACACCCTGCGCGTGCCGGCCTCTGAGGGCGCCTCGCTGCTCAAAGCCAAGGCGCGCGGCGCCGACATCCGCATGGTCTATTCGGCCGCCGACGCGCTCGAACTGGCGCGCCAGCAGCCCGAGCGCGAGGTGGTGTTTTTTGCCATCGGCTTTGAGACCACCACCCCGCCCACGGCGCTGGTGCTCGATCAGGCCGAGCGCACCGGCTTGCGCAACTTCAGCGTCATGTGCAACCACGTGCTCACGCCGCCGGCCATCCGCGCCATCCTCGACGGTGCCCACGCCGACGAGGGCGCCACGGCCGAGATCGAAGGCTTTGTCGGTCCGGCGCACGTCAGCATCGTCATCGGCTCCGAGCCCTATGCCCGCTTTGCGCGCGACTACCGCAAGCCGGTGGTGATCGCCGGCTTTGAGCCACTTGACGTGCTGCAAGCCATTTTGATGCTGGTGCGCCAGGTCAACCAGGGCCGGGCCGAAGTCGAAAACGAGTTCACGCGCGCCGTCACGCCCACCGGCAACCTGCGCGCCCAAGCGCTGATGGAACAGGTGTTTGAGCTGCGCCCGAGCTTCGAGTGGCGCGGGCTGGGCAGCTTGGCGCACTCGGCTTTGCAAATTCGGCCGCGCTACAGCGCCTACGACGCCGAGCAACGCTATGGCCTGCAATACCGCAGCGTGGCCGACAACAAGGCCTGCGAATGCGGCGCCATTTTGCGCGGCGTCAAAGAGCCGCGCGAGTGCAAGATTTTCGGCACCGTCTGCACCCCCGAAAACCCCATCGGCTCGTGCATGGTCTCGAGCGAAGGCGCGTGCGCGGCGCACTACACCTACGGACGTTTTCGCGACATCCCCATTGTGGCCGCCGTGCCCACCCAAGCCGACGAGGTGCCAGCTTGAGCGCCCCCCCCGATACCCCAGATACCCCCGACAACGCCGCGCGCAAACCCTACCAGCGGCCACTGGACATCAAGCGCGGCCGCATCGACATGGGGCACGGCGCCGGCGGCAAGGCGGCGGCGCAGTTGATCGAAGAGCTGTTTTTGGCCGAGCTCGACAACCCGTACTTGCGCCAGGGCGACGACGGCGCCAGCCTGCCCCTGCCCGGCTTTGACCCTGCCGCTGGGCGCTTGGTCATGGCTTGCGATGGCCATGTGGTGTCGCCGATCTTTTTTCCGGGGGGCGATCTGGGCAGCTTGGCGGTGCACGGCACCATCAACGACGTGGCCATGCTGGGCGCGCAGCCGCTGTACCTGAGCGCTTGCTTCATTATCGAAGAAGGCTACCCGCTGGCCGATTTGCAGCGCATCGTGCGCTCCATGGGTGCGGCCGCGCGCGCTGCCGGCGTGCCGGTGGTCTGCGGCGACACCAAGGTGGTGGAGCGCGGCAAGGGCGACGGCGTCTTTATCAGCACCACCGGCGTGGGTGTGGTGCCAGCTGGCGTGTCGATCAGCGGCCGCCAGGCGCGCCCAGGCGACGCGGTGCTGCTCTCGGGCCCCATCGGCGCGCATGGCGTGGCGGTGCTGTCGCAGCGCGAATCGCTGGCTTTTGCCACCAGCGTGCAGAGCGACAGCGCCGCCTTGCACACCCTAGTGGCCGCAGTGCTCGCCGCTGCGCCGGGCGCCGTGCGCGTGCTGCGCGACCCCACCCGCGGCGGCCTGGCCACCACGCTCAACGAGATCGCGCACCAATCGGGCGTGGGCATGGTGCTCGACGAAGCCGCGATTGCGGTGCTGCCCGAAGTCGATGCCGCGTGCGAGCTGCTCGGGCTCGACCCGCTCTACGTCGCCAACGAAGGCAAGCTGGTGGCCATCTGCGACCCGGCCGCCGCACCGGTGGTGCTGGCCGCCATGCGCGCGCACCCGCTGGCGCGCGAGGCCGCGCAGATCGGCAGCGTGCAGGCCGACGCGCAGCAGTTTGTGCAGATGCGCACCCGGTTTGGCGGGCGCCGCGTCGTCGATTGGCTCAGCGGCGAGCAGTTGCCACGCATCTGCTGAAGGGCTTAAGGGCACGCCTCATTGCCTCACCGGGACTGGGCTTGGGCATTGTGGCGGCTGCCGTACCGCCTATGTTTTGGTATCGGTAGCGGCCAGCGCAGCACCGCGCCGCTGCGGCGCACTCGCTGGCAGCGCCGGCATGCCCCAAGCCAGCAGCAGCCACAGCAGCGTCAGGGCGGTGCAGGCCAAAAACAGGCCGTCGATGCCCCACAGCGCCAGCAGCGCCCCACCGGCCACCCCGCCGACAAAAAACCCGAGCGACTGCAAGGTGTTGTAAACCCCGAGCGCGGCCCCGCGCTGGCTTGCGCTGGCCAGGCGCGACACCAAGCTGGGCTGGCTGGCTTCGAGCGTGTTAAAGCCCAAGAAGAACACGAACAGCAGCAGCGCCAGCAGCGCCAGCGGCGGCGCGCCCAGGCTGGCGCTCCACCACAGGCCCAGCTGCGCCAGCGCGATCAGTCCGATGGCGCCCAGAAACACCGCGCGCAGATAGCCGCGGCGCTCGAGCCTGAACAGCAGCGCGCCCATGACGCCAAACGCCGCCAGCACCGCCAGCAGATAGACCCAGCCGTGCTTGGCCGCCTCGAGCCCGGCTTGCAGCAGCAGCGCCGGCAGCGCCACCCACAGCGCCAGTTGCACCGCGTGCAGCATGAACACGCCCAGGTTCAGGCGCGCCAGCCGGTGGTCGAGCAGCACCGTGCGCAGGCTGGCGCGCGCCGCTGTCGGCAGCCGCGGTGGCTCGGGCGGCACCACCCGCGCCACCACCCACATGCCCAGCACCGCCAGCACCGCCGTAAGCACGAACAAACCACCCAGGCCCACGGCGGCCACCAGCGGCGGTGCCACCACCAGCGACAGGGCAAAAGTGAGCGCGATGCTGATGCCCACCAGCGCCATGGCCTTGGTGCGAACGGCGTCGCGCGTCAGGTCGGCCAGCAGGGCGGTGACGGCGGCCGAGATCGCGCCGGCACCTTGCAGCGCCCGCCCCAGCGTCAGCCACTCCAGCGTCGGCGCCCAAGCCGCCACCAGGCTGCCGATGGCAAACAGCGCCAAGCCGGCTTGGATGATGCGCTTGCGGCCCCAGCGGTCGCTGGCCATGCCCAGGGGGATCTGCAGCAGCGCCTGCGTCAGGCCATAGATGCCCAGCGCCAGCCCGACGCGCAGCGGGTTGTCGCCACCGGGGTAGTGCACGGCCTCGAGCGCAAACACCGGCAGCAGCAGAAACAGCCCCAGCATGCGCAGCGCAAAAATCGCCGCCAGCGCCGCGCTGGCGCGGCGCTCAGGTGCCGTCATGCGGCTCGACAGCTCGGGCGAATCTGCAGGGTCGGCGGTGTCGGCGGGAGCTGAGGCAGTTGGCAAAGGGCTAGGGTATGGGTGTCAGCCGGATTGGAGCGCGCTGCGGTAGGCGCCGCAGCCAATCAGCAAGTCGTCGCTGAGCGGCAGCACAAAAGACGATTTGCCGCGCACGTCGCCGGTCAAGGGGTTGACGATATTGTATTCAACCCAGCCGCCACCCTCTTCGGCTTGGGTCCAGATGTCGCGCATGAAGCGTTCGGCGTCTATGCCCGGCGCATCGTGCACCCGGGTGCCGGTCTTGGCGCGGTTGGCGCCCATGACGCGGTACACCCCGGCGCGGTCGAGCACAAAGATGTAGAGGTCGCGGTCGATGAAAGTGCCGTCTGGACGGTAAAAGTCTTCGCTGGCGCGGGCATAACCCACCTGCTGCACGTGGGCATACGCGCGCTCCACCAGCTGGCGCGCCAAGTCGGCGGTGCCTTGGGTCAGGTGCAGGTGCTGAACCGCTTGCTCGAGGTCGGTGGTGTGCGACTGCAAATCGGCGGCGTGGTGCGCGCTGCGCTCGACCATGGCGGCGTTGTCGTTGGTCACGCTGTCGAGCTGCGTCATGGCTTGCGCCACCTCTTTGAGGGCCGCCGCCTGCTGGTTGCTGGCCACGGCCATGGCGTCGATGCGTTGGGTGATGTCGCGGATGCCGCGCACCAGCTGCTCCATTTCGGCGTTGACGCCGTTGATTTCGGTCACCGAAGTTTGCACGCGGCTGGTGGATTCGGCGATCAGTTGGCGCACCTCGCCGGCTGCGGTCTGGCTGCGCTGGGCCAGCGAGCGCACTTCGGAGGCTACCACGGCAAAACCGCGCCCGGCCTCGCCGGCGCGCGCGGCCTCGACCGCCGCATTGAGCGCCAGGATGTTGGTCTGAAAAGCGATGCTGTCGATCACGCCGATGATCTCGTTCATGCGCTTGGAGGTGTGTTGCAGCGTGCCCATGCCTTTCACGGTCTGGTGCATGAGGCCGCTGGCGTGTTCGGTTTGTTGGTGCAAACTGGAGCTGACGCGGCTGACTTCAAGCACGCCTTCGCTATTGCGGGCGACGGTTTCGGTGGCCTCGCGGATGTTGGCGCTGGCTTGCTCCAGGCTGGCCGCTTGCGACTGGGTGCGGTCCGACAAGCTGCTGGCATCTTTGACCAAGCGCTCGCCCATGTGGTTGAGCACGGCCGCCACGCTGCGCACGTCGGCTACGATCGCCGACAAGGTGTCGAGCATGCGCTTGAACTGCTGCGCCATGTGTGCTATTTCGTCTTGGCCGCCGATTTGCATGCTGCCGGTCAGGTCGCCGCGGGCGGCGCGCTCAGACACGCCGGTGAGCTGGCGCAAGCCGTCGAGCGTGGCCATATACAGCGACGCCATGCCGTAAACCAGCGCCAGCAGCACCAGCACATTGGCCAGCACCAAGCCTGCCAGCTGCCACAGCAGCCGGCTTTGGCGCAGCTCGAGCTGCTCTTGCAGTTGTGCAGTCAGCTGGCGGTTCAAGTCCATTTGTGCCACCAGCAACAGGCCGCCTTGCTCCAGGAGTGGCTGCGCTGGGCCATCAAGTGTCCCGGTGCCTATGCCCGCGCGCACGCGTGCGCTGTAGTCGGTAGCGGCGGCTTGCAGGGTTGGCCAAGCGGCCGGTACGGGCTGCCCGAGGGAGCGCAAGGTAGCCAGGCGCTGTTCGATCTGGCCCAAAACAAGGTTGATGTTTTCAGTCTGTACCCCCAGCCGCATGGCGCGCGCGATCAGCTCGGCGTTTACCCCCTGGGCCTCATGCTGCAGCAGCAGCGCAGCGCCTTCGTGGCGCACATGCGCGCTGGCTTGCAGCAGCGGCAACTGGCGCTGCACCAAGGCATCGACGAGGAAGAACACGGCGCGCTCGCCGTCGAGCAGCAGGGCCGAGATTTCGCCGTTGAGCAAGGCAAAATCGTGCAAGCGCTCCATTGCGCTTTGGTGTGCGCTGTACCAGTCGCTGGCACTGCGCGCGGTGGGCGTGAGGTTGATCAGAGTTTGGATATCGTCGCGCAGCGGCTGCCACTTTTGTATTAGATCGGCAGCGCCATGGCGTTGCACCTGCTGCTCCAATGCCTGCAATGCGGGGCGCAGTTGCGTGCGCGCGGCATCGAGCGCGGCCGTGGCAGGCGCATGGCCGGCCAGCAGCAGATACCCCTGACCTTGCTGTTCGAGCAAGGGCCGCGCCAACCCCATCAGGCTTTGTTGCAGTTCCAGCCCTTGCAGTTGGCGTTGCGTGTAGCTGCGCTCGCCCCAGAGGTTGTAAATGATGAATGCCCCCGCTAGCGCGAGCGGCACCAGCAGCACCGCGGCCATCACCAGCAGCTTAAAGCCCATGGGCAGGCGCTGCATCACCCACACACCGGGACGCAGCACAGACGGAAAACGCAGGAGAGCAGACATAAAGCGAGGCCTGATCAAAATAGACTGATCGTTATTTGATCACAAAACCCTAGATTCGGGCGCTGGTATCAAATGACTTCGGGTTTGTCCGCAGTGCGCGCTGGTTTTTGGGGTGCCCGAGCCCGATCCGAAGCCCGTCTTTAGGCCAGCGCAGCGCGCATCTGCGCGATCACGGCGGCATAGTCGCGCTGGCCAAAAATGGCGCTGCCGGCGACAAAGGTGTCGGCGCCGGCGTCGGCCACGCGGCGGATGTTGCTGGCCTTGATGCCGCCATCGACCTCAAGCCGGATGTCGCGCCCGCTGGCTTCGATGCGCCGGCGCGCCAACTCGACCTTGCGCAGCGCCGAATCGATGAAGCCTTGGCCGCCAAAGCCGGGGTTGACGCTCATGATCAAAATCAGATCCAGGTCGTCGATCACCCAGTCGAGCACGTCCAGCGGCGTGGCCGGGTTGAACACCAGCCCGGCCTTGCAGCCGCGCGCCTTGATGGCTTGCACGCTGCGGTGCACGTGGGTGCTGGCGTCGGGGTGGAAGCTGACCAGATCGGCCCCGGCGTCGATGAAGGCGCCGGCCAGCGCATCCACCGGCTGCACCATCAGGTGCACGTCGATCGGCACCGGGGTGCCGTCGGGCTTTTGCGCGTGGGGCTTGAGCGCCTGGCAAACCATGGGGCCAAAGGTGAGGTTGGGCACGTAGTGGTTGTCCATGACGTCGAAGTGGATCCAGTCGGCGCCGGAGGCGATGACGCTGCGCACCTCCTCGCCCAAGCGGGCAAAGTCGGCCGACAAAATAGAAGGGGCGATGCGGTAGGTGCTCATGGCTGGGGTGACGGGTGGTGGGTGGACGAGGAGGAGCGGACGAGCTGGGCAGGACGAAAGCAGCGCAATATCAAACTGAAAAAGCGCAAACGTTTTATTGTCGCACGAGCCCGACCGGCCTGCTGGCGAGCAAGGATTTGTGCCACCACTTGCCCGCTGAGGGGTGCATGAAGGCACAATCGGCTCATGCCACGCTATCAATTCACTTGCGAAGTCGAGCCCGAGTACGTGCCGGAGCAATCCGACCCGGCCGCGCCGCTGTACCTGTTTGCCTACACCGTGACCATCCGCAACAGCGGCGAGGTGGCGGCGCAACTGGTGGCGCGCCACTGGGAGATCGAGGACGCGCGCGGCCAGACCCAGACCGTTGATGGCCTAGGTGTGGTCGGGCAGCAGCCGCTGCTGCAGCCCGGCGCGGCCTTTCGCTACAGCAGCAGCGTGCCGCTGCGCACGCCCATGGGGCTGATGAGCGGGCACTTCTTTTGTGTGGCGGTTGACGGCCAGCGCTTCGAGGTTCCGGTGGCGGCCTTTGTGCTGCGCGCCGAGGGCGTGGCCGGCTCGTCGTCGCTCCACTGAAGTTTGCAAGGCTGAGGGGGGCGCATGGCGCTGGGCGAATTCGATCTGATCCGGCGCTATTTCCAGCACCCCCTGGCGCAGCCCGGCGTGCACGCTGGGGTGCGGCTGGGCAATGGCGACGACTGCGCGCTGCTGCAGCCTAGCCCGGGCCAGGTGTTGGCGGTCTCGACCGACATGCTGGTGGCGGGGCGGCATTTCTTCCCCGATGTGGCGCCGCGCGCGCTTGGCCACAAGGCGCTGGCGGTGAACCTGAGCGACCTGGCGGCCATGGGCGCGCGGCCGCTGGCTTTTGCGCTGGCGCTGGCGCTGCCCAAAATCGACGAACCGTGGGTGCAGGAGTTTGCCGCCGGCCTGCTGGCTTTGGCCGACGCGCACGGCTGCGCGCTGGTGGGAGGCGACACCTGCGCTGGGCCGCTCAACGTGTGCATCACGGTGTTTGGCGAACTGCCACCGGGGCTGGCGCTGCGTCGCAACGCCGCTTTGGCGGGCGACGACCTGTACGTGAGCGGCAGTTTGGGCCAAGCGCGGCTGGCGCTGGAGGCTTTGCGCGGGCGTTGGCGCCTGCCCGAGGCGGCGCTGGCGCGTTGCCGCCAGCGGCTGGAGTGGCCCGAGCCCCGGCTGGCGCTCGGGCAGGGCTTGCGCGGGTTGGCGCACGCCGCGATCGACTTGAGCGATGGCCTGCTGGCCGACCTCGGGCATGTGCTGCGTGCCTCGGGAGTGGCGGCGCAGCTCGATGTGCCCGCCCTGCTGGCCAGCCCCGCCGTGGGCCCCGACGTGCGCGCGCTCGCTTTGGTGCAGCCCGCGCTGGCGCTCACCTGTGTGCTGGCCGGGGGCGACGACTACGAGCTGCTGTACACCGCGCCGGTGGCGGCGCGCTCCGCACTCGAGCGCCTCGGGCGCGAACTGGGGCTGGAGTTGAGCCGCATCGGCCGCATCGTGGCGGCCACCGACGCGGGGCCGCAGTGCAGCCTGGTGGACGAGCGCCTGCAGCCCTACGCGCTGCCGCCCGGGGTCGAGCTCCAGGGTTTCGATCACTTCGCTTGAGCGGTTGGGCTGGGCTGTGCCTGTGCCCAGCTCCAGCGCGCTCACTCAGCCAAGGGGCTCACATTCACATGCTTGGTGGTGGCTGCAGCGTCTGCCCTGCAGCGCGCACTGAGGCTGCCGGCGGTGCCACAATGGCGCCATGAATCCGAGCACTGCCAGCCCCCAAGCCGCCGCCCCTGCGCCCGACCATTCCCCGGCCCCGCACGAGGCGCCAGAGCGGACGCCGCGCGCCTCGGCCTCGGTGCTGCTGCTGCGCGAGGGGGCGCGCGGGCCCGAGGTGCTGCTGCTGCGCCGCCACTCCGGCACCGAGGTCTTGGGCGGCTACTACGTGTTTCCGGGCGGCAAGCTCGATGCGGCCGATTGCACGCCCGACTGGCTGCCGGTGCTCGACCAGCCCGAGGCCGATTTTGCCCACCAGCTCAACGAGCCGCACACGCCCAGCGCACAGGCACGCGGGCTGCATCTGGCGGCGCTGCGCGAGCTGCACGAGGAGGCCGGGGTGCTGCTGGCGGCGCCTGCGGAAAGGGCACGCTCCCTGGGGTGCTGGCCACCCCTGGACTTGCAGAAGCGCCTTGAACCAGGCCTGCCTTGGCCCGAGGCGCTGCACGCGCACGGCTTGCAGGCCCACACGGCGGCCTTGCGCCCGTGGTCGCGTTGGATCACGCCGCGCAGCCCGGTGGTGGGCACGGCGCGCTTTGACACCCGGTTTTTCCTCGCCCTGCTGCCACCGGGGCAGCAGGCGCAGCCCGATCAGCGCGAGGCGGTGGAGGCCCTCTGGCTGGCCCCGCGCGAGGCCCTGCAGCGCCACTGGGCACACGAGCTGGAGCTGATCGCGCCGCAGCTGATGGCGCTGGCCGAGCTGGCGCGCTTCGACAGCGCGGCGGCGGCGTGGCAGCAGGCACTGGCGCGGCGCGCCCCGTGCATCGAGCCCGCCCCCTTTGCCGAAGGCGCGCTGCGCGGCCTGTGCTACCCCGGCGACCCCTGCCACCCGCAGCCCGAGCGCCTGCTGCCGGGCCCCACCAGGCTGCGCGTGCTGGGCCGGCGCTTTGAGCCGGTGGATGGCTTTGAGGGCTGGTTTGCATGAATCCCGAGCCCCATTCTCCGGAGCCTGTGGCGCAACCCGCCCCGCCCAGCCCACCCCCGCACCCCGCACAGCCCACCTCGGTGTCCGAGACTGCCATCGAGCCCTTGCGCCCGCCGGGGCTGCGTTTCATGCTGGCGCATCCGGCGCACGCGCTGGCGCTGGGCTTTGGTGCCGGTCTGAGCCCGCGTGCGCCCGGCACCGTCGGCACCTTGCTGGCGTGGGCGCTGTTCGTGTGGGTCAGTCTGCTGTGGCAGCCGCCCGCTTGGGCCTGGGGGCTGATGATTGCGGCCGCGCTGCTGCTGGGCTGGTGGGCCACGGCCATCACGCTGCGCCAAAGCGGTGCCAACGATCCGGGCTACATCGTGATCGACGAGATCGTGGCCTTTTGGCTGGTGCTGTGGCTGATCGCGCCGGCTGGCTGGCTGGGGCAGTTGCTGGCGTTTGCGCTGTTTCGATTTTTTGACGCCGTCAAGCCCGAACCGGTGGCTTGGGCCGACCGCGCCTTTAAGGGCCGCGGCTGGGGCGGGGCTTGGGGGGTGATGTTCGACGATCTGGTGGCGGCTTTTTGCACGCTGCTGGTGTTGGCTTTGTGGCGGTTTTTGTTTTTTTGATGCCGGTTGAGTTTGAGGGGGACGCATGAACACGCTGGAGCCGCAACTGATTGACGTGTGCCAACAATTGGGGGCGGCGCTGCGCGCGCGCGGCTGGCGCATGGCCAGTGCCGAGAGCTGCACCGGCGGCCTGATCGCGGCCACCTGCACGGGCCTGAGTGGCGCCAGCGATTGGTTTGAATGCGGTTTTGTCTGCTATTCCAATGCCGCCAAGAGCGCGCACTTGGGCGTGAGCCCAGCGCTGATCGAGCAGCACGGCGCTGTGAGCGAGCCGGTGGTGCGCGCCCTGGCCGAAGGGGCGTTGTGGCACTCGCTGGCGCAGGTGAGCGTGGCGGTGAGCGGCATCGCTGGGCCGTTGGGCGGCAGCGCCGGCAAGCCGGTAGGCACGGTGTGTTTGGGCTGGGCCACCCCGGCTGGGGTGCGCAGCCAGACGCTGCACTTCGAGGGCGATCGCGCGGCGGTGCGTGCGGCGGCGGTGCGCTGTGCGCTGCAGGGGTTGTTGGAGCAGGTTGCCGGTGGTTGATTTCTGCGGCGGAGGCGGTGGATTGGGGTGGTGGGGCTTGGCTGGCTGCGGCGGGGCGCTGCGGCCGGCGGGCGCGGGCCTCATGCCGTCCGCTGCGCGGCCAAAAATCGGCCCACACCCGCCGGCCGCAGCGCCCCGCCTTCGGGGGCTGGCTGGGGGGCTCATACCGTCAGCTGCGCGGCCAAAAATCGGCCCACACCCACCGGCCGCAGCGCCCCGCCTTCGGGGGCCGATGGGGCTTCAGCTGCTCAGGCGCCGTGGCACTTCTTGAATTTTTTGCCGCTGCCGCAGTGGCAGGGGTCGTTGCGGCCGGGTTGTTCGGTTTTGCGCTGTGGGAGTGCGCGCGGGCCTAGGGTGAGCGCTATTTCGCGCAGGTCGTAGGCGGCCCACAGGGCGGCGCCGTAGGCGTCCATGCGCTGCTGGCTGACGCTGGGCGGGGCGTTGTCGTCGAGGGGGCTCAGGGTGGGCGGGTCGAGGTCGTCGCCGCTTAGGGCTTCGATGCAGTCCAGCGCTTCCTCCATCCACTCGGCCAGCTCACGGTCGCGCGGCGGTTGCCATTCTTCGGGCCAGGTCTGCACCACGGCCATGAAGCCCATGGCCCACACCTGCGCGAAGGCGGGGATGTGTTGCTCTTCGCCGAGGTCGGCGCAGAATTCGGCGCGCTCTTCGGGGCTGAGTGATTGCACGACGGCGCGCAGGTCGATCAGCTCGGGAGCGTAGGCGAGAGGGTCGTCGAGGGTATTGACAGGCGCGTCCAGCGCGGCCTGCACCTGCTCCCAGCGGCGCTGCCACAGCTGCATGAAACGCTGGTGCTGCGCCGGGCTTTGGAACAGCTTTGGCCCGAAGTAGCCGCTGTTGGGGTTGGCCAGCACGGCGGGCAAGTACTCGTCGGCTTCGATGCGGCGACGGCAGCACAGCAGCCCGGCCATGTAGCCCTCTAGGAATTCCCACGAGGGCCCGCCGTCGTTGCACTGGCTGAGGTGCATCAAAATCTCGTCGAGTTCGTCGAGATCTTGTGGGCTCAGTTCGGTGTTGCTATCGGTATCGGTGTTGGCGTCGCTGGCGTGGGCTGGGGCCCAATCCGGGGCTGGCTGGCCGTCGGCGGCTGCGGCATCTGGCGCGTTTGCGGCTGGCGCAAGGGGGGCTTCGGTGGGGCGGGGGGTGTTCATGGGGGCGGACGGCTTGGGCTTCTAGGCAGCCAGTGTAGCCGCTGGGCTCGTTTATCGGCCCCTTCTGCCCGCCCCTTTGCGACGCTTCTGCCCGCCTGTGCGGCGCATGCACCCAAACCGCACCGAGGGTGCGCCCAATGGAAAATCTGGCTTCAGTCGCGCATCAGCGCTTCGATGGCCTCGGGCGCTACGGGCACGGCGCGCGTGATCAGCTCGCAGCCGTGTTCGGTGACCACGGCGTCGTCCTCGATGCGTATGCCGATATTCCAAAACGCCGGCGGCACGTCGTCGGCGGGGCGCACGTACAGGCCCGGTTCGAGCGTGAGCACCATGCCCGGGCGCAGGATGCGGCTGGGGCGGTCTTTGATGGTTTCGCCGCTGAGCGGGTCGGTGCGCTCGCTGACCTGGCCGATCTCGCCCGGTTCGACGTAGCGGCCCACGTCGTGCACGTCGAGCCCGAGCCAGTGGCCGGTGCGGTGCATGTAAAAACGAAAGTAGTGGCGCTGCTCGATCACGTCGTCGAGCGTGCCCACTTTGGCGCCATCGAGCAGGCCCAGATCCAGCAGACCTTGAGCCAGCACGCGCACGCTGGCCTGGTGCGGGTCGGTGAAGCGCTGCCCGGGCCGGGTGGCGGCGATGGCGGCTTCTTGCGCCGCCAGCACCAGTTGGTAGGCGTCGCGCTGCGGCCCGCTGAAGCGGCCGTTGGCAGGGAAGGTGCGGGTGATGTCGCTGGCGTAGCCGTCGAGTTCGCAACCGGCGTCGATCAGCACCAGCTCGCCGGGGCGCACCGGCGCGGCGTCGGCGCGGTAGTGCAGCACGCAGGCGTTGGCGCCGGCGGCGACGATGCTGCCGTAGGCCGGGCCTTGGGCGCCGTGGCGGCGAAATTCGTGCAGCAGTTCGGCCTCGAGGTGGTATTCGCGCAGCGCCCGGCCGCCACGCAGCCAGCGGGCGCATTGCTGCATGGCGCGCACGTGGGCGCCGGCGCTGATCTGCGCGGCGCGGCGCATGAGTTCGAGTTCGTGCGCGTCTTTGAACAGGCGCATCTCGTCGAGCAAGGCGCACAGGTCGCGCTGGGTGTCGGGGCACAGGGCGCCGTAGCGCGCGCGCGCACGCACTTTGTGCAGCCAGCCGTCGATGCGGCCTTCGAGGCCGGGGTGGGTGGCGAAGGGGTAGCACAGGCTGCTGCGGTTTTCGAGCAGCGCGGGCAGGCGGGCATCGAGCTCGTCGATCGAGTGGGCGGCGCTGACGCCGAGCGCGGCCGGGGCGGCTTCGGGCCCCAGGCGGTAGCCGTCCCAGATCTCGCGCTGCAGGTCTTTGGGCTGGCAAAACAGGGTGCTGTGGCCGTGCTCGTCGAGCAGCAGCCAGGCGTTGGGCTCGGTGAAGCCGGTGAGGTAGTAAAAATAGCTGTCGAAGCGGTAGGGGTGCTCGTTGTCGCGGTTGCGCTTGCGCTCGGGCGCGGTGGGGATGAGGGCGATGCCGCCGGGGCCCAGCTGGGCCGCCAAGCGAGCGCGGCGCGCGGCATAGACGCCAATGTGGGCGACTGGGGCGTCGGCCGGGGTGGATGCTGCGGGGGCAGCCGGGTCAGCATCGGGGCTGGTAGCGGGGTTGTCAACGGGATCGATGGCTTGGGGGTGGGTGGCGTTCATGTGCGGGGTTGTGCTTCGAGGGCGGCCAGGCGCTCCGGGGTGCCGACGTCGGCCCAGGGGTCGAGGTACAGCTCGGCGCTCACCAGGCCATTGTCCATGGCCCGGCGCAACAGCGGTGCCAGGGCGGCACGAATGCCCTGCGGGTTGCCGGATTCGATGGCGAGCCAGGGCGGGGCAAAGAGCGCGCGCCGGTACAGCGCCAGCCCGCTGAAGGTGTGGCGCGCCCCGGGGTGCGTGGGCGGCAGGTTGAGCGCCAGTGGGTGGCTGCATGGGTCGGGGGCAGGCCCGAGGCCGAAGTCGCCCCCGGGGTGTTGCGGCGGGTTGGGCACCAGCCACAGGTGCGCCAGCCGGCCGCTGGCGGCAAAGCGCTGCAAGGCCGCGGGGTCGAAGGCGAAGCGGGGCGCGTAGGCGTCGGCGGCCACGGCCCAGAAACAGTCGGCCAGCGCGGGCAGCGCGCGCGCGATGCCGCCGGCGGTTTCGAGCGCGCCGCCGAAGTCGCGCCCTTCGTGCGAGTAGCTCAGGGCCAGGCCAGTGCCCGGCTCGGGCGCTTGGGGGTTGCCGGCGCTTTGGCCCGCTGCGGGCAGCGCCGCTGTGAGCACGGCGGGTGCGGGGCCGCGCCAGCAGTGGCCCAAGCGCTGCGGCAGTTGCTCGCCCAACCAGGCGGTGTTGATGACGGCGTGGCGCACGCCAGCGCGCGCCAGCGCGTCCAGGTGCCAGGCGATCAGCGGCTGGCCGTGCAGGGCCAGCAGCGGCTTGGGGGTGCGGTCGGTGAGCGGGCGCATGCGCTCGCCGCGGCCAGCGGCCAGCAGCAGCGCGCTGGCCGGCGCGGGCACAGCAGGGTCGGGTGGGGGCATAGTCGTCAGGGCGCCGGTTGGAAAAACTCAAAGCGGTTGCGGCCCGCCTCTTTGGCGTGGTACATGGCTTGGTCGGCCTCTTGCAGCATCTGCTCGACGCTGGCGTTGTCGGCGCGCAACCGCGTGACCCCCATGCTGGCCCCCACCTGCAGCCGCAGGCCGTTGATCTGCATCGGCTCTTGCACCGTTTGCAGCACGCGCTCCAGCGGCAGCGGCCCGTGGTTCTCGCGAAACAGCAGCACGAACTCGTCGCCGCCCAAGCGAGCCACGGTTTCGTCGGCGCGCACCACCTGGCGCAGCCGCAGCGCCACCTCGGACAGCAGCTTGTCGCCCACCGCATGGCCGTGCGCGTCGTTGACCGGCTTGAAGCCATCGAGGTCGAGCATGGCCAACGCCAGACCGCTGCCGTTGCGCTGGCTGTAAGCGATGGCCTGCTGCAGCCGGTCGCGCAGCAGGCGCCGATTCGGCAGGCCGGTGAGCATGTCGTGGTTGGCCAGGTGGTCGAGCTGCTGTTCGTGCGCCTTCAGGCCCGAAATGTCGGTAAAAACCGCCAGATAGTGCGTGATTTCGCCCGCCGTGTTGCGGATGCACGAGGCCGCCAGCCACTGGGCATACAACTCGCCCGAACGACGCCGGTTCCAGACCTCGCCTTGCCAGCGCCCCTGATGCGCCAGCGTGTCGATCATGCGGGCAAAAAATTGCGGGTCGTGCTGGCCGGAGCCGAGCAATTTGGGCGAACGGCCCAGCACTTCGGCAGGCGCATAGCCCGTGATGTCGGTGAACGAGGGGTTGACCTTGACCAGGCGGCGGCGCGCATCGGTGACGAAAATGCCGCTTTCGCTGGCCTCGAACACCTTGTCGGCAAGGCGCAGCCATTCTTGATCGGTGTGGGTGCGCGTGACGTCGTGGGCGTAGCCATGCCACAGCACGCCGCCATCGGGTTGGTGGTGCGGCTGCGCGGTGACTTCGATCCAGCGCAAGCCCCGCTCCGGGTGCGGCAGCCTGAAGGTGGTGTGCAAGGGGTCGAGCAGGCGCTCGGATTCGGCCATGGCGCGCAGCAGCTGCACCCGGTCGCGGGTGCGCAGGCGCGCCATCAGATGGGCAATGTCGGCTTGCAGCTGCTCGCGCGCCAGGCCGCACACGGCCTCGGCACGCTGGCTCAGGTAGTGGCAGTGGGGACGGCCGTCGGCGTCGTGGCGGTAGGTGAACAGCACCCCGGGAACGTTCGCCGCCAGGTCGCTCAGTTGGTGCACCAGGGTTGCGCGCTCGGCTTGGGCGCGTTCGCGTTCGGCGATTTCTTGCTGCATTTGCGCGCTGGCGGCCTGCAGTTGCTGGTGATCGTGCGCCAGTTGGGCGCGGGCCTGTTCGAGCTCGGTGGTGCGCGCGAGCAGTGCGCGGTGCGGCGCCCGGACGGTTTCTGCAAACAGGGCCTGATAGAGAAAGCCGTAGGCCAGCAGCTTGAAGGCGTAGCCGCTGATCAAGTAAGGGTCGGTCGAGCCGGTGCCGTGCAACAGCAGGGCACTGTTGGCCAGCAGCGCCAGCGTCGCGCCCAGAAAGCCGCTGGCATTGAACCGGCGGGGGTGGCGCAGCAAGCTGAGCAGGCGCAAGGCACCCAGCACCAGCAGGACGAGCAGCAGCCCAAGCACCCAGCGCTGGTGCATCGCTGGGCCGATGGCATCGGCGCCTTGCTCTAAAAACGCAGGCCAGCGCAACCCGGTGCCAAAGAGCAGCACCAAGCCCAACATCGCCACCGAGCTCGCCAAAGCCAGCATCGCGGCGTGCCAGCGCGCTTTGCTCGAGAGCGGGCGCTGGGACCAAGGCTGCCAGACGGCATACAGCATAGCCAGCGCAGCCACTAGGCGCGAGGCCAGCGAAAAATCCAAGGCGTATAGGTTGGCGGAGTCGTAACCGGGCACCGGGGCGGTGAGCAACAAGTGCAACCCGTCGAGCAGCGCCACGCCCAAAAAAGCGCTGGCCAACAGCTGGGCGCCGCGTGGTGCGCTGCCCGCCGGTGCCGACCAGACAATGGCAAAGATCAAGGCAGCCAAACACACCGCGACCATGTCGAGGGCCAGTCTGAACTTGAGATCGAACTGCGGCCAATCGGCAAACTGCGGCAGCGGCAACCAAAACAAGGCAAGACTTGCAACGCCCAACAGCACCAGCGCACGCAAGGTAGCGCGCGCTTCGGAGCGGTGAGTGGGGTGAATGGTCGGCATGATTTCAAAATACTACAGAAATGCTGCAGTTTTTTGAGGTACTCTGCTGCTTTTCATAGCATTTTACTGCTCAAAGTTGGTTTTTTTATAATGTTTTAGTGCGATTCGGGGGCTTTTGGGTGGCTTGGGTTGTGGCAGCGGCCACGGGCGTGGGGGTGCGCGCAGGCGGCTTTTAGGGGCACGGCTGCAGCGCGTTGGGCGGCCAGATGGCCTTGGCTTCGAGCTGGCGGCGCTCGGCGGCGCTGATGGGGTTGAGCACCAGCGTGTGCACGATCGATTCGGGCCGTTCTTGCAGCACGCGGGCGTCGGTGACGCCGCGCGCGCGCAGTTGCGCCAAGGCGCGTTCGGCGCCCTCGCGTGCGCTGAAGGTGCCCAGCGCCAGTCCGGGCGCCAGTGGCGCGGCCAGGCTGCGGTGCTCGATCTGGGCCAGTGTCAATTCGGCCCGGCGCTGCTGCAGGGCGCGCTCGTTCGCCAGTGGCCCGACATAAACCAGCCAACGCGGCGCGATGCGCACCTCGCTCAAGCTCCAGCGGCCCTGCAGGTCGGCGCGTTCGCTCAGGGCGGCGCGAATCAGTGCCGCCTGCCCGCTGCTCAAGCGGATGGCCCGCCAGCAAGCGTTGCCCGCAGTCGCCACCGTGGTGGTTGTGGCAGGAGCAGGAGCAGTGGCCAGAGCGGGCGGGACGGGTGTTTCGGCTGGAGCGATCGCGGTGGGTTCGGTTGCAGCCGGATCGGGTGGTGGTTCAGGGGCGGGCGCGGGATCGGGATCGGGATCGGTCAGGGCAGCGGGCGCAGGGGCATTGAGCACGCGCAGCGCCTGCGGCGCCACCTGCTGCGCCAGCCGCTCGGGTTCGCGCGCTTGGTGCGGGGCCAGCCCGAGCGGCGCCAGATGGCCCTGGCCATAGGCCCAGAGCAACAGGTTGCCCAGCAGCAGCCACAGGGCCAGGGCTCTCAGCACGGGCGCACGCTCACTTCGTGTTGCCAGACCGCGCTGCGCCCGCTGGCCGTGGCCAGCCACAGCGCCCCGTCGGCGCGCACCCCGTCGGCCACGCCTTCGCGGCCATCCGAGAGCCGCACTGGGCGCCCCATCAAGGTGTCGCGGGCGGCGTAGCGCGGCACCAGGTGGGCAAAACCCTGGGCTTCAAAATCCAACGCCTGGCGCAGCAGCGGTGCCGCCACGCGGCGCAGCCAGTGGCCCACACCCTTGGGGGCATCGGGCATCAAATCGAGCAAGCCGGCTGCAGGCAGGGCCGGCATGCCTGGGCCAAGCACCCCATCGGGCGGCAGCGGCGGGGCGTGCAGGTTCAGACCCACGCCGATCACCGCATAGCGCTGCGCGCCCAAGGACACGGTCTCGACCAGCACCCCGCCGAGCTTGCGGCCTTGCCAGCACAGGTCGTTGGGCCACTTGATCTGCACCTGTGGGTGCAGCGCCTCGGCCAGGGCCACCCCCACCGCCAGCGACAGGCCCGACCATTCGGCCGGCTGCAGCGGCAAGCCGAGCGAGAAGGTGAGCGCGGCGCCGGCTTGGCTGTGCCATGGGCGCCCTTGGCGGCCCCGGCCGGCGCTCTGCTCGGCCGCCACCAGCAGCAGCGGGTGCAGCGCGCCGTCGCGGGCGCGGCGCATGAGCTCGGAGTTGGTGGAGTCGATGCGCGGCAGCACCTCGACCGCAAAGCCCGGACACAGCGGCACCACGTCTTGCCACACCGATTCGGCGGCGGCGTGCAGATCGGCCAGAAGGCGGGCGTCGGTCATGGGAGCAAGGGCGCGGGCGGGTCGTGAAGGGCGGGCTGAGCGAGATGAACGGGCAGGTGAGCGGGCAGGAGATCGGTCGGCGGCGCAAGATTTGGGCGCTTCATGGAAAAGGGCCAAAATTTTGCTAAGGTTAACTCATGCATGGGCGCGCGTGCGCGCATGAGAACGGATTGTAGAGATGATGACCACGAGCAACAGCCACAAAACCCTGGTAATCGCCGAAAAACCCTCGGTCGCACAAGACTTGGTGCGCGCCCTGACGCCGCTGGCGGGCAAGTTCGACAAGCACGACGAGCACTACGAGAACGAGCGCTACCTTGTCACCTCGGCGGTGGGGCACTTGGTGGAGATCGCCGCCCCCGAGACCCACGAGGTCAAGCGCGGCAAGTGGAGCTTTGCCCACCTGCCGGTGATCCCGCCGCAGTTCGACTTGCGGCCGATCGAAAAAACCAAGTCGCGCCTCAACGCCGTGGTCAAGCTGGCCAAGCGCAAAGACGTGACGGCGCTGATCAACGCCTGCGACGCCGGGCGCGAGGGCGAGCTGATCTTCAGGCTGATCGAGCAGTACGCTGGCGGCGCCAAGGGGCTGGGCAAGCCGGTGCAGCGGCTGTGGTTGCAGTCGATGACGCCGCAGGCCATCCGCGACGGCTTTGGCGCCTTGCGCAGCGACGCGCAGATGCGCCCGCTGGCCGACGCCGCGCGCAGCCGCTCCGAGGCCGACTGGCTGGTGGGCATCAACGGCACCCGCGCCCTGACCGCCTTCAACAGCCGCGACGGCGGTTTTTTCCTCACCACCGTGGGCCGGGTGCAGACGCCGACGCTGGCGGTGGTGGTCGAGCGCGAAGAAAAAATCCGCGCCTTCAAGAGCCGCGACTACTGGGAGCTGCACGCCAGCTTTGATGCCCAAGCCGGCAGCTACCCCGGCAAGTGGTTTGACCCGGGCTTCAAAAAACCCGCTGGCGACGCCGCCGACCCCGAGCTCAAGGCCGACCGCCTCTGGAACGCCGCCGCCGCCGAGGCCATCGCCGCCGCCGTGCGCGGCCAGCCGGCGCAAGTGAGCGAAGAATCCAAGCCCAGCACCCAGGCCTGCGGGCTGCTCTACGACCTCACCAGCTTGCAGCGCGAGGCCAACGGGCGCTTTGGCTTCAGCGCCAAAACCACGCTGGCGCTGGCGCAGAGCCTGTACGAACGGCACAAGGCCCTGACCTACCCGCGCACCGACAGCCGCGCCCTGCCCGAAGACTACCTGAGCACGGTGCAGCAAACCGTGACCATGCTCGCCGCCAGCCAGTTGGCGCACTTGGCGCCGCACGCGCGCACCGCACTCGACCAGGGCTACATCCGGCCCAGCAAGCGCGTGTTCGACAACAGTAAGGTCAGCGACCACTTTGCCATCATCCCCACCCTGCAGGCGCCCAGCGGCCTGAGCGAGGCCGAGCAAAAGCTCTACGACCTGGTGGCGCGGCGTTTTTTGGCGGTGTTTTTTCCGCCGGCCGAGTTTCAGCTCACGACCCGCATCAGCACCGTGCACCTGGCGGCGGCCAGCCACGCCTTCAAGACCGAGGGCAAGGTGCTGCTCAAGCCGGGCTGGATGGCGGTCTATGGCAAAGAGGCCGCCGACGAGGCCGATGGCGCCCAAGCCGGCGACAAGGGCCAGCGCCTGGTACCGGTGCAACCGGGCGAAACCGTGCAGACCACCGAGGCCGCGGTCAAGGCGCTGCAAACCCGACCCCCGGCGCGCTACAACGAAGCCACCCTGCTCGGGGCCATGGAAGGCGCGGGCAAGCTGCTCGACGACGAGGAACTGCGCAGCGCTATGGCCGACAAGGGGCTGGGCACGCCGGCCACGCGCGCCGCCATCATCGAAGGCCTGCTGAGCGAAAACTACCTGCTGCGCGAGGGCCGCGAGATCATTCCCACCGCCAAGGCGTTCCAGCTCATGACGCTGCTGCGCGGCCTGCAGGTGCAAGAGCTGTGCAAGCCCGAGCTGACGGGTCAGTGGGAGCACAAGCTGGCGCTGATGGAGCGCGGGCAGCTGAGCCGCGCCGACTTCATGCGCCAGATCGCCGACCTGACTGAGCGCATGGTGCGCCAAGCCAAAGAGTACGACCGCGACAGCGTGCCCGGCGACTACGCCACCCTGAGCAACCCCTGCCCCAACTGCGGCGGCGTGGTGCGCGAAAACTACCGCCGCTACGCCTGCACCGGGGCCGGCGCGGCCGCGGCCGCGACCGAAGCCGCTGCCGAGGCCGGCCAGGGCTGCGGTTTTTCTTTTGGCAAGTCGCCCGCTGGGCGCACCTTCGAGCTGGCCGAGGCCGAAGCCCTGTTGCGCGACCGGCGCATCGGGCCGCTGCAGGGCTTTCGCTCCAAGGCCGGTTGGCCCTTCGTCGCCGAGTTGGCGCTGGCCTTCGACGCCGAGGGGCAAAACTGGAAGTTGGAATTCGACTTTGGCGACGACAAAAAGGCCGAAGGTAGCGGCGAGCTGGCCGACTTCAGCGCCGCCGAGCCGCTCGGGCCATGCCCCAAGTGCGCCAGCCCGGTCTATGCCCACGGCAGCCAGTACGTGTGCAGCCACGCCGTGCCCAGCACGCTGCAGGCCGAGCCGAACTGCGACTTCAAGAGCGGGGCCGTGATCTTGCAGCAGGTGATCGAGCCGGCGCAGATGAGCAAGCTGCTGCACAGCGGCAAGACCGATTTGTTGCAGCGCTTCGTCTCGAACAAAACCCGGCGCGCCTTCAAAGCCTATCTGGTGTGGGACGCGGCCGCGGGCAAGGTGGGCTTCGAGTTCGAGCCCCGCCCTGCCGGCAAAACAGCGGCGCGCAAGCCAGCGGCGGCCAAGCCCACCCCAGCAGCCAAGGCCGAACCGGGGACGGCGGCCGTGCCTGCCAAGGCGGCTGCGGCGGCCAAAGGCACCCGTGCGGTCAAGCCCGCCGCTGCGCGCAAAACAACGGTGCGCAAGTCGGCGGTGCGCAACAGCACAGGCTCAGCAAACTGAAAAAAGCGGTCGGGTTTTAGGCCGCCTTTCATCGAAGCTCAATATACTCGGTGCAGTTGTTGCACCGCAGCGTGCAACGCCTGAAACAGCATGGGCCGCTGGAGGCCACGCAGCGGCCACAAACTGGAGTTTACGCTTTGGATCTCGCTACCCTCATCGGACTCATCGGCGCGATGGCCATCGTTATGGCCGCCATCATTTTGGGCGCCGACCCCGGCGGCTTTCTCGATCCGGCTTCGGTGCTGATTGTGATCGGTGGCAGCGTGTTCGTGGTGCTGTCCAAGTTTAGCCTGCAGCAGTTTTTGGGGGCCTTCAAGGTTGCCGTCAAGGCTTTCAAGTTCAAGCTGCCCGCCACCGACGCCCTGATCGAAGAGATTCTCGAAGTCTCGCGCATCGCGCGCAAAGACGGTTTTTTGGCGCTCGACGGCCACGACACCGAGGTCACGTTTTTCAAAATGGGCATCCAGATGATGGTCGATGGCCACGCGCCCGAGATCGTGCGCTCCAAGCTGGAAAAAGAGCGCCTGCTGACGCTGGACCGGCACCGCTGGGGTGCCAAGGTGTTCTCGGCCATGGGCGACGTGGCCCCGGCCATGGGCATGATCAGGCACCCTGATCGGCCTCGTGCAGATGCTGGCCAACATGGAAGACCCGGCCTCGATCGGCCCGGCGATGGCGGTGGCTTTGCTGACCACGCTCTACGGCGCCATTTTGGCGACCATGATTTTTCTGCCACTGGCCGACAAGCTCAACCTGCGCATGACCGAAGAGGCGCGCATGAACGCGATGCTGATCGACGCCGTCACCGCCATACAAAGCGGCAGCAACCCGCGCGTGGTCGAGCAGCTCGTGAACAGCTACCTGCCGCCCAAGCAGCGCAAGGCCGAGGACTGAGCCGTGGCCATGGAGGAACCCGAAGAGGAAAAGCGCTCCATGCCGGCTTGGGTCATGACCTTTGCCGACCTGATGTCGCTGCTGATGTGCTTTTTTGTGCTGCTGCTCTCCTTTGCCGAGATCGACGCCACCAAATTCAAGCAGATCGCCGAATCGCTGGAGCAAGCCTTTGGCGTGCAGCGCGAGGTGCCGGCAATGGAGATCCCCATGGGCACGAGCCCGGTGTTCGACCATTTCTCGCCGGGCCGCCCCGAGCCCACGCTGCTCGACGAGGTGCGCCAGCAAACCCAGCAAGATGACCCGCGCCTCAAAACCCACACCGCCCAGGTGTTGGCGCAGCTCGAGCAAGCCACGCAGCAGCAAGTTGCACGCACGGCACAGCAGCTGGCGCAAGCGCTGGAGCAAGAAATACAGGCCGGAAAGCTGCAGCTGTTGCAGGAAGAAAACCGGCTCATCATCCGCATCGAGGAGCGCGGCTCCTTTGGTTCCGGCTCGTCGCAGTTGTCAGGTGAGTTTCAGGGCATTTTGGGCGATATTGGCGATTCGCTGGCGCAAGTGCCGGGCCGGATTTCGATCGAGGGCCACACCGACAACATCCCGATGCGCTCGGCGCGCTATGCCTCGAACTGGGATCTGTCGGCGGCGCGCGCGGCCTCGGTGGCCAACGCCTTGCTGGCCAAGGGCGCGGTGGCGATGGATCGCCTGCGCATCAGTGGGTTGGCCGAAACGCGGCCGGTGCAGGACAACCTCACGCCCGAAAACCGGGCACAGAACCGGCGCGTCGAGATCGTGGTCGATCTGGAGCAGCCCATTGCCCAGTACCAAGCCAAGGTGCTGAGTTTGCTCGAGCAGGGGCGCGCCGAGGAGGCGTTCCAGGTCGGCTGGCAGTAGGCTGGCAGAGAGCGGGGCCGGCAGCGCTTGGGCCGCTGGTTGCGGCCGGTTTAGCGCCCTTGCGAGTCGGCAAACACGGTTTGGCTCTTTTGCACCCGCATCAGGCGCGTGAGCTCGTCGCCAAAGTGGCGCACCAGCAGCTTGAACCCGGCATATTGCACCGGGTCGAGGTCGTCGCCGGCGGCACCACCGTCGGCCCACAACACGCCGACCGAGCGCTGGTTCACGTGCACCGCCCCCCACAGCGCGCCGCTGTCGAGCAGCTCGGGGCGCAGCTTTTCGGGCAGCAGGGCGCGCAGCCCGGCCACGCGGCCGCGTTCGGCCATGTAAAAGCCGTTGGGCTGTGAAAATACCTTGGCGATCAGGTTGTGCCCATCCAGCGCCAGGCTGTAGCGGCGCGGCTCGATCTCGGAGCCAAAACCGCGCGCCAGAAAACACACCAGTTTGTCGCCCTGCGCCATCTTCAAAAACAGCGCGTAGCGCTCCAAACCCAAGCCGTCGGCCAGGCTGAGCTTGAAGGCGCGAAAGAAAGTGCTCAGGTCGGCGTGGCGGCCGCTGCGGCAGTCTTCTACGAACAGGTCGATCAGGTTGCGGGCGCGGCTGCCGGGCTCGATGGAGCTGGGGTGCTGGAGCGGGGGCTTTGGGTGTGGCTCGGGCGCTGGGGCTGGGCTGGGGGCTTTGAGGTGAGCCGGCTGTGGCACGCGAGCCGTTGGCTCAAGTGGCGCGGGCTTGCGCACGGACTCGGCCGCTGGAGCGGCGGCGCGCACGCGGCGCTGGCGCGGCTTGGGTGGCCACAGCAGCCGCGTGGCCGGGGCGGCGCAAAAAGTCCACAAATGAGGCTCCTGGCTGGCTTGCACGGCGGCGCGCCGGGTCGCGTCCAGCACCTGGTCGAACTTGAGGCGGCGGTGCGCCGAGAGCGCTTTGAGCAGCAGGGTGCTGCGCCGGCTGTACCAGTCGTGCATGAGCTCGTGCGCCAGCATTTGCAGCATAGAGGGCAGGGTGCTGGGCCGGTGCAGCCAGCGCCCGATGTCGGGCGGGACTTCGAGTGGGTTGGTGCCCATCCAAGCCCGCCGGGCGGCGCGGCCGAGCAGCGCTGGCTCTACCGCATGCAGCAAGGTCGCGCTGTCGGCCTGAAACAGACCCAGATCCACGGCTACGGCGGCGCTGAGCTGCGTCAGCGTGCAGCCCAGCAGCTCCTGCTCGACCCGTGCCGGGCGTTCGTTGTCCTGCACCCGCTGCGCCAAGGTGTCGGCCAAGGCGGGCGCCGCCACTGCCAGCAGCCACTCGGCCACGTTTTGTGCCTGCACCGCGCCCATGCGCGCCAAGCCGGTGTTGCCCGGCTCGATCTGGGCAAACTGCAGTGCCAAATGCCCAGCTAGGCGGCTGGTTTGCAACGCTTCGGCCAAGCGCAGATGGCCCGGTTTGTCCAGCTGCAAGCGCTGCTGGCCCAGGGTGTCGATCAGCTTGTATAGGCGCGTGAGGCCCAGTATGCCCACAGCGTGAGCCAGGTCGCTGACGCGCTGGCCCTTGGGCATTGCACTCTGCGCATGGCGCATCACCGCCAAGCCCAGCGGCAGGTCGCGGTTCAGGGCCTCGAGCAAGCGCGGACTGGGCAAGTCTGGGTCCTGCAGCGCCTTGAGCACCTCGGGCGGGCTGACCAAGGGCAGCTGCACCGCCGCTAGGCGTTTGCGCCAGGCGGACAATCCCAGCGGGGCTGCAGGGGCGGGTGGGGTGTGTGGGCTGCTCATCTTGGGGCGGCATTGGGCTGCCGGCTACTGTAAGCCATTGTGCGCCCGGTTTATGATGCGTCGCGACCTACAACCTGTTTTTTGGAGATGCGCATGAGCCTCAAGCTGTATTTTTCGCCCGGAGCCTGTTCTTTCGTGGCACACGCCGCGCTCGAGTTGGCTGGCGCCACCTTCGAGCCGGTGTTGCTCAAGCTGCACCGCGGCGAGCAGCGCAGCCCCGAGTTTCTGGCCCTCAACCCGCACGGTCAGGTGCCGGTGTTGGTCGATGGCTCCGACGCCATCAGCCAGATCGTGGCCATCGTGTTGCACCTGGACCAGCGCTTTCCCCAGGCGCAACTGTTGCCGCCTGCGGGCTTGGCGCGCACCCGGGCGTTGGAAAAGCTGCTGTGGATGAACAACACCGTGCACCCGACCTTTGGGCGCTTTTTTGCCCCCCAAAAGTTCAGCGACGACGCCGCCTGCCAGGCTTTGATCAAGGCGCACGCGCCGGGGCAGTACCGCAAAGAGCTGGCCGAAATCGAGCAGTGGGTGGCGCACAAGGCCACGCCGTGGCTCAGTGGCGAGCAGCCGGGCGCGGTTGACGCCTATGCGCTCACGTTGCTGCGCTGGGGTGGGTTGGCCGGGATCGACCCGCAAAGCCTGCCCGCCACTTGGGCGCTGGTGCAAGACTTTGCTGCCCTGCCGGCGGTGGCGCGGGTGATCGAGCGCGAGCGCCTGACGCTCAATCTGTATCAGTCTCAGTCGTAACGGCGGGCGTCCTCGATCACCTTGCCGTCGTTGGGCAGGGTGCCGGGGTCCAGCAGCTCGACTTGGCCGCGCAGCTTGGTGACTTCGCGCAGGCTGTGCGCCAGCGCCTCGGCCAAGTCTGCAGACGCCGCAGCAAAGCCCGGCCGCAGCTCGGCGCGCAGCAGCATCTGGTCGTCGGCCATCTGGCCGCTGACCACCAAGCGGCCTTTGTGCAGCTCGGGGTGGCGGCGCAGCACCTCGGCCACTTGCCCCGGGTGCACGAACATGCCCTTGATCTTGGTGGTCTGGTCGGCGCGCCCCAGCCAGCCTTTGATGCGTGCGTTGCTGCGTCCGCTCGGGCAGGGGCCGGGCAGGATGGCCGACAGGTCGCCGGTGCCAAAGCGCAGCAGCGGGTAGTCTGGGTTGAACACCGTGACCACCACCTCGCCCACCTCGCCCTCGGGCACGGGTTCGGCGGTGCCCGGGCGCACGATCTCGAGCAGCACCTGCTCGTCGAGCACCAGGCCTTGGCGCGCAGCCGTTTCGTAGGCGATCACGCCGGCGTCGGCGGTGGCGTAGCACTGGTAGGCGGCAATGCCGCGTTCTTGCAACCAGTCTCGCAGCGACGGCGGAAAGGCCTCGCCCGAGACCAAGGCTTTGCTGATCGACAGCTTTTGCCCGGCTTGCTCGGCTTTTTCAACCAAGATGCGCAAAAAACTCGGGGTGCCGGTGTAGGCGCTGGGGCGCAGGTCGGCAAGCGCTGCCAGTTGCTGCTCGGTGTTGCCCACGCCACCCGGGATCACGGTGCAGCCCAGCGCCTGGGCGCCGCTTTCCATCATCCACGCCCCGGGTGTGAGGTGGTAGCTAAAGCAGTTGTGCACCAGCTCACCGGGCTCGAAGCCCGCCGCCACCAGCGCGCGCGCCACGCGCCAGTAATCGGGCGCCAAGCCCTCGGGTTCGTAGATCGGGCCGGGCGACTGATAGACGCGCCGCGCCGTGGCCGCTTGGCGCAGGCCCAGCCAGCCGATGGTGGAAAATCCACCGAAGGGGTCGCCACCGGCGGCCCGGCTGGCTTGCTGGCGCGCCAGCAGATCGCTCTTGCGCAGCAGCGGCAGCTGCGCTAGGGCGCTGCGGCTGCAAATGGCTTCAGGGCTGACGCCAGCCAGCAGCTCGGCATAGGCGGCGCTGTGGGTCTGCGCATGGCGCACGTGCGCCGGCAGAGCCGCCAGCAAAGCGGCCTCGCGCTCGGCTGGGCCGCGGGTTTCCAAGGCGTCGTAGTGTGCAGGCATGGCGGCAGGGCTTTCTGTGTCGTTTTGATCGCTCGGGCCGGGGCTCAAGCCAGCCAGCGCTTGCGCCGTTTGTAGCTTTTCACATCTTTGAAGCTCTTGCGCTCGGTGCCGCCCATGCCGAGGTAGAACTCTTTCACGTCTTCGTTGTTGCGCAGGTCGTCGGCCTTGCCGTCCATGACGATGCGCCCGCTCTCCATGATGTAGCCGTAGTCGGCGTAGCGCAGCGCCATGTTGGTGTTTTGCTCGGCGATCAAAAAGGTGACGCGCTCTTTCTGGTTCAGGTCTTTGACGATCTCGAACACCTCTTCGACGATCTGCGGCGCCAGCCCCATGGAGGGTTCGTCGAGCAGCAGCACGCTGGGGTTGGCCATCAGGGCGCGGCCGATGGCGCACATCTGCTGCTCGCCACCCGAGGTGTAGGCGGCTTGGCTGGTGCGCCGGGTCTTGAGGCGCGGAAAGTAGTTATAGACCTTCTCGAGGCTGGCCGCGATCTCGGCCTTGCCGCTGCGGGTGTAGGCGCCGGTGAGCAGGTTTTCTTCGATCGTCAGGTGGGCAAAGCAGTGGCGCCCTTCCATCACTTGCACCACGCCGCGTTTGACCAGGTCGGAGGTGCTCAGGATGTCGATGCGCTCGCCGCGCAGCTCCACGCTGCCTTTGGTGACTTCGCCGCGCTCGGCCTTGAGCAGGTTGGAGATCGAGCGCAGGGTGGTGGTCTTGCCGGCGCCGTTGCCGCCCAGAATGGCGGCGATCTGGCCGTCGGCCACTTGCAGCGAGACGCCCTTGAGCACCAAGATCACGTGGTTGTAGATGACCTCGATGCCGTTGACGTTGATGACGATGGAAGGCGTGCTCATGGGTAAACCTCGACAGGGGGAAACGGTTGGCGGTAGGGCAGTCGGCTGGCCGCAGCGCTCCAATCAGAGCGGCTCGGCCATGCGACTGCGGGCTGCCTAGGTGCACGGCCAGAGCACCCGCCACGGCAACCCGGCAGCCCCCGCGCTGCGCTGCAACCCAAAGGCCACAGCGGCAGCTAGGGGCAGCTGGCTTAGCAGCCCGGCTCGGTGCGGCGCGTGATGTTGTTGTCGCGCGCAAACGACTCGGCCGATGCCGTGACCATGCGGTTGATGACGTTCATGTCGGCTTGCAGCCAGTCCGAAGACCAGTCAAAGCCGCTGCCGTTCCAGGTGTGGATGCGCATCATGGCGGTACCGACGTGGTTGCGGCACGAGGTCACGATCGGGCCGCGCAGCACCCCGGCAAAGCCGAGCTGGTCCAGCCGCGCTTGGGTGATGTTGAGGTTCTCGTAGCCCCAGCGCGCTTGCTCGCCGGTGACGTGGCGGCCACGGCCAAAACGTTCCTGGGCGCGGAACACGCCTTCGACCGCCAGCATCGCGCCGACCACGCCGCGCATGTAGAGCACGTCGCCGACTTCGGCGCGCGGGCCGGTGCCTTGGCCACGGTCGTGCACCTGGGCCAGAATCTGGCGCACCACTTCGGAGTCACGCGCTTGGCCGTGCTGCATCATGACCGCGCTGTAGCCGCGGGCGTCGGCCCCGATGTCGCGCAGATCGGGCTCAGCCCCGCTCCACCAGAGGCCAAACATGCGGTCGCGCGGAAAACCGGTGGCCACCGCTTGGCGGATCGAGGTCGCGGTCATCACGCCCCAAGTCTGCAGGATCACGAAGTCGGGCCGCTGCTGGCGGATTTGCAGCCAGATCGCGCGCTGCTCCACGCCGGGAGGCGGCACCGGCAGCGCCAGCACCGTGAAGCCGTGCATTTCGGCGCGGCGGTTGATGATCGGCAGCACCTCGCGCCCAAACGGGCTGTCGTGATAGACCACGGCGATGGTCTTGCCGCGCAGGCGGTCCCAACCACCAGACCGGTTGGCGATGTGTTGCAACACCACGTCGCCACCGATCCAGTAGTGGCCCAGCAACGGGAACACCCACGGGAAAATGGCGCCGTCAGCGGTGTCGCTGCGGCCGTAACCCGAGGTGATCATGGGGATCCTGTCAACCGCCAAGCGCGGCATGAGCGCGAAGGTGATGCCGGTCGAGAGCGGCTGGAACACCGTGGCACCGCCGTGGCGGGCCTTGAGGCGCTCGTAGCACTCCACGCCGCGGTCGGTGGCGTAGGCGGTTTCGCATTCTTCGACCAGCGTTTGCACGCCATTGATGCCGCCGCGCGCGTTGACCAGCTTCATGTAGTCGGCGAAGCCGTTGGCAAACGGCGCCGCGTTCGGGGCCACGGCGCCGGTGCGGCCGGTCAGGCTGGGGAAGAACTGCACCGGCGCTTGGGCCATGGCCAAGCTGGTGGTGAGGGCACTGGTCAGCGCGGCCACTGCCACCACGGCTGATAGTGCGAGTTGTCGCAATCTCATGGAATGTCTCCTTAAACCAACACCTAACTCACACAAGGACGAGGGCGGCTGGCGAGGTGTCGGGCGCCAGCCACCAAAGGAAACCAATCAATGTGGGAACGGCCACAGACGCAGTTTGTGGCGCGCCATGCTCCAGTACTTGGCCAAGCCGTGCGGTTCTTTGATCAGAAACCAGACGATCAGGGCGCCAAAGATCATGAACTCGGCGTGGCCCACCATGGAGGTCGAAATCTCGACCCCGAACAGGCTGCCGATCCAGGGCAGCAGCTGGTTGAGCACGATCGGCGTGATGACGATGAAGGCGGCGCCAAAGAAGCAGCCCATGATCGATCCCAGGCCGCCGATGATGACGATGAACAGCAGTTGGAACGAGCGGTTGATGTCAAACGACAGCGGCTCCCAAGAACCCAGGTGGACGAAGGCCCACAGCGCCCCAGCGACGCCGATGATGAAGGAGCTGACGGCAAAGGCGGTGAGCTTGGCGTACATCGGGCGGATGCCGATCACCGAAGCGGCCACGTCCATGTCGCGGATCGCCATCCACTCGCGCCCGATCGGGCCGCGCACCAGGTTTTTGGCCAGCAAGGCAAACACCACCACGAAGCCGAGCACGAACAGGTACTTGTCCATCGGCGTGGCAATCTGCCAGCCGAACACGCTCAGGTTGCTGACTTCGGCGGTGCCGGCCGGGCTGTCGAGGGTGAACCAGCGCACGCGCACGAACAGCCAGTCAAAGAAGAACTGCGCCGCCAGCGTGGCCACGGCCAAGTACAAGCCCTTGACGCGCAGGCTGGGGATGCCAAAGATGATGCCCGCCAGCATGGCAAAGAAGCCGCCCGAGAGCAAGGCCACGATCAGCGGCATGTCCTCGACACGCATGAAGACGTTGTAGGCCATGTAGGCGCCCACGGCCATGAAGGCGCCGGAGCCGAGCGAGATCTGGCCGCAATAACCCACCAGAATATTGACCCCGATGGCGGCCAGTGCCAAGATCAAGAATGGCACCAAGATGGCGCGAAACAGGTACTCGTCGGCCAGCAGCGGCACGCCGATGAAGGCGAAGGCGATGAGGGCGATGATGGCGATGCGGTCTTGCTTGACGGCAAAAATCTGCTGGTCGGATTTGTAGGTGGTCTTGAACTGACCGTTTTCGCGGTAAAACATGATGGTTCCGTTCTTCCTGAGCGAGTTTTATACGCGGTCGATGATTTTTTCGCCAAACAGGCCCTGCGGTCTAAACAGCAGCACCACCATCGCCAGCACGTAGGCAAACCAGATCTGGATGCCACCGCCGACCATCGGCCCGATATAGACCTCGGCCAACTGCTCGCTCACGCCGATGATCAGGCCGGCCACGATCGCGCCCGGGACTGAAGTCAGGCCGCCCAAGATGATCACCGGCAGCGCCTTGAGCGCCACGAAGGTGAGGGCGAACTGCACCCCCATCTTCTCGCCCCAGATCATGCCGGCCACCAGCGCCGTCAAGCCAGCCATGAACCAGACGATGACCCACATCCGGCCCAGCGGAATGCCGACCGACTGCGCCGCTTGGTGGTCGTCGGCCACGGCACGCAGGGCGCGGCCGGTGCCGGTTTTCTGGAAAAACAGCGTCAGCAGCGCGACCATGGCCATAGCCATCAGGGCCGTGACGAGGTCGTCTTGGTTGATCAGCAAGCCGCCGGGGAACAGGCCTTCGAGGATGAAGATCGGCTCGGCCGGCAGGCCCAGGTCGATGGCGTAGATGTCGCTGCCAAAGATGGTCTGGCCAAAACCGTCGATGAAGAAGGTAATGCCCAGCGTCGCCATGAGCAACACCACCCCTTCTTGGTTCACCAGGTGGCGCAGCACGAAGCGCTCGACCGCCCAAGCAAAAATCAGCATCAGGAACGCGGCGATGGCAAAAGCCAAGACGTTGGCCAACAGCAGGCTCTCAAAGCCCAGCCACTCGGGCAGCCATTCGGCAAAGCGCGCCATGGCCAGCGCGGCAAACAGCACCATCGCGCCTTGGGCAAAGTTGAACACGCCCGAGGCCTTGAAGATCAACACAAAGCCCAGCGCCACCAGCGAGTAGAGCACGCCGTTCATCAGCCCGGCGATGATGGTTTCGAGGAAAAATCCCATGTCTGGTCTCCTGTTTTAATGGCTGGTGCCGAGGTAAGCGCTGATCACGTCGGGGTTGGCGCGCACCTCGTCGGGCACACCGTCGCCGATCTTTTTGCCGTAGTCGAGCACCACCACGCGGTCGGAGATGTCCATCACCACGCTCATGTCGTGCTCGATGAGCACGATGGTGGTGCCGAATTCGTCGTTGACGTCGAGCACAAAGCGGCACATATCCTGCTTTTCTTCGACGTTCATGCCCGCCATGGGCTCGTCGAGCAGCAGCACCTGCGGCTCCATGGCCAGCGCGCGCCCGAGGTCCACGCGCTTTTGCAAGCCGTAGGGCAGCTGTCCGACCGGGGTTTTGCGGTGGGCCTGGATTTCGAGGAAGTCGATGATGCGCTCGACCTTCTCACGGTGCTCGCTTTCCTCGCGCTCGGCCGGGCCCCAGCGCAGCGCCTGCAGCAGCAGGTTGCTTTTGATGCGCAGGTTGCGCCCGGTCATGAGGTTGTCGATCACGCTCATGCCCTTGAACAGCGCCAGGTTCTGGAAGGTGCGCGCCACCCCCAGTTCGGCCACTTGGCGGCTGTTCATGTGCTTGAAGGTCTGGCCGCGGAAGGTGATCGAGCCCTCTTGCGGCTTATAGACGCCGTTGATGCAGTTGAGCATCGAGCTTTTGCCGGCGCCGTTGGGGCCAATGATGGCGCGGATTTCGTGCTCGCGCACGTCGAACGAGATGTCGCTCAGCGCCTTCACGCCACCGAAGCGCAGGCTGATGTTGTTGACGTCGAGGATGACGTCGCCGATTTTTTTCTTGCTCATGCCAAACTCCGTAGTCCCAGTGCCCAGTGCAGGGTGGTGTGCTTCATGCGGCCGCCTTGACGTTTGCGTAGGTCTGCACGTCGAGCAGCTTGAGCGTGGCGCTCACTTTGCCGGTGCGTCCGTCCTCGAACTTGACTTGGGTTTCGATGAACTGCTCGGCTTTACCGCCGTAGAGCGCATCGACCAGCACCGCGTACTTCTCGCCGATAAAGCCGCGGCGCACCTTGTTGGTGCGGGTGAGCTCGCCGTCGTCGGGGTCGAGCTCTTTGTGCAGCACCAAAAAGCGGTGGATCTGGCTGCCCGCCAGCAGGGCGTCGCGGCTCAGGTCGGCGTTGACTTGCTCGACGCAGCCTTTGATAAGCTGCAGCACCTCGGGCTTGCCGGCCAAGTCGGTGTAGCCGGCGTAGGGCAGGTTGCGGCGCTCGGCCCAGTTGCCCACGGCCTCGAGGTCGATGTTGATGAACACGCACACGCGCTCGCGCCCGTCGCCGTAGGCTACCGCCTCTTTGATGTAGGGGAAGAACTTGAGCTTGTTTTCGACGTATTTGGGCGCGAACAGGGCGCCGTCGTTGGCGCCGCCCTTGATGCGGCCCACGTCTTTGACGCGGTCGATGATTTTCAGGTGGCCGCTGGCGTCGATGAAGCCGGCGTCGCTGGTGTGGTACCAGCCGTCGGGGGTGAGCACCTCGCGCGTGGCTTTTTCGTTTTTGTAGTATTCCTTGAGCAGCCCGGGCGATTTGACCAAGATTTCGCCGTTGTCGGCCAGCTTGATCTCGACGCCGTCGATGGGCACGCCCACGGTGTCGGCGCGCACCTCGTGGTCGGGCTGCAAGCAGACGAACACCGCCGTTTCGGTGGAGCCGTAGAGCTGCTTGAGGTTGATGCCGATCGAGCGGTAAAAGGTGAACAGATCGGGGCCGATGGCCTCGCCGGCGGTGTAGGCCACGCGCACGCGCGAAAACCCGAGCGTGTTGCGCAGCGGCCCATAGACCATCAGGTTGCCCAGCGCGTACAGCAGCCGATCGGCGGCGCCGATGCTTTTGCCGTCCATCAGCGCCGGGCCGACCTTTTTGGCGTGCTCCATGAAGCTGCTGTAGAGCTTGCGCTTGAGCGCGCCGGCGTCTTCCATGCGGATGGTGACGTTGGTGAGCAAACCCTCGAACACCCGTGGCGGCGCGAAGTAGTAGGTGGGGCCGATTTCTTTGAGGTCGATGGTCACGGTGGCGGTCGATTCGGGGCAATTGACCACGTAGCCGCACGCCAGCCACTGCGCGTAGCTGAAAATGTTTTGCCCGATCCAAGCCGGCGGCAGGTAGGCCAGCACCTCTTCGCTTTCGGTCAGTTTGTCAAAGCGCGCCCCGGCGGCGGCGCGATCGAGCAGCGAGGCGTGGGTGTGCACGACGCCCTTGGGGTTGCCGGTGGTGCCCGAGGTGTAGAACATCGCCGCCACATCTTCAGCGCGGGCCTGCTCGGCTTCGTTTTTGAAAAACTCGGGGTGCTGCTGCACAAACACGGCCCCGGCGGCGATCACTTCTTGCAAGCCGGCCAAGCCGGGTTCGTCGTAGTTGCGCAAACCCCGTGGGTCGTCGTACAAAATGTGCTCGAGCAGCGGGCACTGCGAGCGGATTTCGAGCATTTTGTCCACCTGCTCCTGGTCTTCGACGACCACGAAGCGCACCTCGGTGTTGGTGATTGGGAACACGCATTCGCCCGCCACCGCGTCTTGGTACAGCGGCACCGGCACCGCACCCAGGGCCTGCGCCGCCAGCATGGAGGCGTACAGGCGCGGCCGGTTGGCCCCGATGACGATCAGGTGTTCGCCGCGGCGCAAGCCCAACTGGTGCAGGCCGGCGGCGATGTGGCTGGTCAAGTCGGCCATGCCGCGCCAGTCGATGCTCTGCCAGATGCCGTATTCTTTTTCGCGCATCGCCGGCGCGGTAGGGCGCTTGGCGGCGTGCTCCAGCAACAAACGCGGGAAGGTGGTCTGCATATCGTCTCCTCTAATCTGGCGGCCCGGCCCATGAGCGGGCTTCATATCGGCTTGAATCTGTTGCGCACTGTACGCCAGGGTTTGACGCCATGTTGTCCTTGCGACGACAATCTAGGGTGCGGCCCTGCTAGGACTTACCCTAGGGTGTGTGGCGCGACTGGAGGCAGCGATGGTTTATCGGGATGCTTTGCGGCAACGGGCGCGGACTTTGAGCGATGCGGAGTTCGCGGCGATCGTCTGGGTGCCGCGCCTGAGCGCGGATGAACGCGAGCGCGTGCGCAGCGAACTGATGGTGACGCTGGCGCAGCCGGGCGACTCGATTTGCCGCGTCGGGCGACCGGTGACGTTCTGGTTCGGGCTGGTCGAGGGCTTGCTCAAGATGAGCAACGACGACAGCCTGGGCCCGATCATGACCTTTGCCGGCTTGGCCCCCGGGGGCTGGTTTGGCGAGGGCACGGCGCTCAAGCGCGAGCCCTACCGCTACAACGTGCAGGCGCTGCGCAAGAGCTTGGTGGCGGGGCTGCCGGTCGAGACCTTTCACTGGCTGCTGGATCATTCGATCGGCTTCAACCGCTTTGTCATGTGCCAGCTCAACGAGCGCTTGGGGCAGTTCATCGCCGCGCGCGAGATCGACCGCCTGAGCGAGCCTGAGGTGCGGGTGGCGCGCAGCTTGGCCAATCTGTTTCACCCTGGGCTGTTTCCGGGTGTGGGGCAGCTGTTGCGCATCACGCAGCAGGAGCTGGCTTATTTGGTCGGGCTGTCGCGTCAGCGCGTGAACCTGGCGCTGGCGACACTGCACGAGCAGGGCCTGATCGAGGTCACGTATGGCGGTTTGCGGGTGCTCGACCTTGCGGCGCTGCGCGCCTACGCCCTGCCCAGCGAGGGTTGATCGGCACGGTTCGGGCCGGTGCGGCGTGAACCGGTGCGCCGGCGCACTACACTCGCTGCCATGCAAGAGAGTGTGCGCATCAACAAACGGCTGGCCGAAATGGGCCTGTGTTCGCGGCGCGAGGCCGACGAATGGGTGGCGCGCGGCTGGGTGACGGTCAACGGCCAACCGGCCCAGACCGGGCAGGCGGTGACGGCGGCGGACCGCATCGAGGTCGCGCCGGCGGCGCGCCAGCAGCAAGACGAGCGCGTGACGATCGTGCTGCACAAGCCGGTGGGCTACGTGAGCGGCCTGCCCGAAGACGGGCACCAGAGCGCCGCCGTGCTGGTGCAGCCCGGCACGCGCTGGCGCGAGGACCGCAGCCCGCGCCGCTTTGCGCCCAGCCACACGCGCGGACTGGCGCCAGCGGGCCGGCTGGATATCGATTCCACCGGCCTGCTGGTGCTGACGCAAGACGGGCGCGTGGCCAAGGCGCTGATCGGGGCCGATTCCGGGGTGGAAAAAGAATACCTGGTGCGCGTGCAATGGGCCCCCAACGGCCCGCAGGGGCCGGGGGTGGTGGCGCAAAACGTGCAAGCGGTGTTTGCCCCGGAGCTGCTGCAGCGCTTGCGCCACGGGCTGCAGATCGACGGTCGGGTGCTAAAAGCCGCGCAGGTGCAGTGGCAAAACCCGGAGCAGCTGCGCTTCGTGCTGCGCGAGGGCATGAAGCGCCAAATCCGGCGCATGTGCGAGCAAGTCGGGCTGCACGTGGTGGGCCTCAAGCGCGTGCGCATTGGGCGCGTGCAACTGGGGCAGTTGCCGCTGGGGCAGTGGCGCTATCTGGGGCCGAACGAGCGGTTTTGATCGTCGGGTTGGGCGGCGTGGGAGCGGGGCGGGTGCTCTGGGTAGGCGCTGGGGCGCTGGGGGCAGCCGGCCTCATACCGTCCGCTGCGCGGCCAGAAATCGGCCAACTTCCCCCAGCGCCCCAGCGCCCCAGCGCCATGGGAGTGGCTGGTTTACTGCTCCAAGATCGCTTCTTCCGTGTAAATCTGGTCGGGCTCGAGGACGGGCGGCGGGGTGCGAGGCTGGTAGTGCAGGGCCTGCGCCACCCAAGGGCCGCTGGTCATCGCGGGGCGCAGGTCCACCAGTTGCTGCTGGATCATGAAGAAAGCCAAGATGGCAAACATCAGGTGATTGAAGGCGGCGGCGGGGTTTTGCAGGTGTGCGCGCTTGAGGCGTCGCAGAGAGAGTGTCGGGGCCATGGCAGCTTCCTTTGAGCGTATGCGCTGGATGCTACTGTGCTTAAGGCGTTCGGACAAGTTTAAGGTTAATGCGTGGGTGATGTGGGGGCGGCGGTGGCAAGACGTGCATGGCTTTTGGTTGCATGTAACGTCGCCGTTGTGTATAGTGGCAAGACCACTTGAATGAGGGCTTTCACATGGGAACCGCGCATGTCAATGCACGCGTCCAAAAGCACCGCGACGCGATGCCCATGGCGGGCTTGCGCCCGGTGCAAATCTGGGTGCCCGAAACACGCCGCCCCGACTTTGCGCAGGAATGCCGCCGCCAAAGCTAGCCTTGCTCAAGCGTGCGCGGTTGGGCTGTGGATAGGCTGCACCGCGAGGCGCAAGCCCATGGTCTTGAGTATCGCCGACAGGCTGCGAAGCTCCGGATTGCCCTTGGCCGACAGCGTGCGGTAAATGTGCGTAGTGTTGAGCTGCGCTTGCTCGGCCACTTTCGAGGCGCCGCCAAACGCTTTCGTCATCTGGCGCAGCGCGATCAACAGCTCGCCTTGGTCGCCGTCCTCGAGGATGCTGTTCAGCAGTTCGACCGCATAGGCCGGGTCTTGGCGAAAGGCTTCAGCCATCGCGTCGTCATGTGCTCGATCTTTCATCGCCTTTTCTCCTGCTTCAAGTTGCTTCGCTGCCAGTCCTTCCAGTATGCGCACGCCTGTGCTATGTCGGCGTCCTGCGAACGCTTGCTGCCGCCGCAAAGCAGCAAGACCACAGTTTTCCCGGCTTGCGCGTAATAGACGCGGTAGCCTGGCCCTACGTCGATACGAAGCTCCCACACACCATCTCTGCATGGCTTGTGGTCGCCGAAATTGCCCAGCTCGAGGCGGTACACGCGTCGGTCAATGGCGATCTTTGCCTTGATGTCCTTCACCTCGTCGCGCCAGTCTGCGTACACGTCGCGGCCGTCGTCGGTGATGTAGTGCCTGATCTCGAACATGGCTGATTGTCGCTTAAAAGCGAAACACGGTCAAGCTGTTTGGGCTATCCACAACCGTGGGGCGACCATGACTTCGAAAGCGGGGTGGGGGTTGGGGCGCTGGGGGCAGCCGGCCTCATGCCGTTTAGCTGCGCGGCCAAAAATCGGCCAAAGCCCCCAGCGCCCCAACTCATGATATCGACCGGCCGCCTTGGGCGCCCCACGCCCAGCTAGGCCTGACATCAGGCACATGGTCTGCCCCCGATTTTCCTGCTACAAAATGGGCACAACGTGCAGGACACTTGGTTGCATGTAACGTCGCCGTTGTGCCATCGCCCGGCAAAACCTAGCGCCGCCACATCGCCACGCTGCGTCGGGCGCGTGCCAGTCTACGCCGCCAACAGGGGACACCTTTGTATGGCGGCCAGCTCCTTTTGCAGGGCCTGTTTGGCAATGGCGGTGTCGTAGGCGGCTTGGCCGCGCAACCACCAGCCGTCGCTCAAGCCAAAGTAGCGGCAAAGCCGAAGGTCTGTGTCGGCCGTGACGGCGCGTTTTCCCGCCACGATTTCGCCGATCCGCTGTGCAGGCACGCCGATGTCTTTGGCTAGGCGGTACTTCGTAAGGCCGAGGGGCTTGAGGAACTCTTCTTCGAGCATCTCGCCCGGCGTAACGGGTGGCACGGTGCGCATGGCGTTTCCTTTAGTGGTAATCGATGATCTCAACATCTGCGGCCCCATCCGCGGTCCAGACGAAGCACAGGCGCCACTGCTGATTGATTCGTATGCTGTGCTGTCCTTGACGATCGTCTTTCAGCGCTTCCAACCGGTTGCCGGGCGGCACCTTCAGATCGTCCAGCACCGCAGACCAGTCCAGCAGCGCAAGCTTGCGCAGGGCAGGCCGCTCAATGTTCACCCAGCGCTTGACGCGCTCGCCCTCAAAGA
>Ga0208491_10025_pt1 | contig 79219 bp, 76 predicted proteins | sample SubbioCSW11_NovA_FD_184819 | JGI IMG/M metagenome (GOLD analysis project Ga0208491, IMG submission 184819) | Serpentinite rock and fluid subsurface biosphere microbial communities from McLaughlin Reserve, California, USA - CR11_CSW11_NovA (SPAdes) | ecosystem: Environmental > Terrestrial > Deep...
CCAGCCCGCCGATGCCCAGCACGCCCACCGAGGGCGTGAAGGCCTCGGCCAGCATCAGCACCATGCCCAGCAGCAGCAGCGCCGCACCAACTTGGCTGACGGGCAGCACGGCCAGCGCGTACAGGCCCAGCAGCAGGCTGATGGCGCCGACCGTGCCGGGCAGCAGCGCGCCGGGGTTCATGAATTCGAACAACAGGCCGTAAACACCGACCATCAGCAGGATCAGCGCGACGTTGGGGTTGGTGATGACCGCCAGCAGGCGGGTGCGCCAGTCGGGCTCGAGCGCCTCGACGGCCAAGCCGCGCGTCTCGAGCACGACCCGGGCCTTGCCCACGCGCACCTCGCGGCCGTGGGCCTGGGCCAGCAGGTCGGCGGTGTCGGCGGCGATGAAGTCGATGACGTTGAGCGCCAGCGCCTGCTCGGCCGAGACACTGGCGGCTTCGCGCACCGCACGCTCGGCCCAGTCGGCGTTGCGCCCGCGCAGCTCGGCCAGCGAGCGGATGTAGGCCACCGCATCCTCGACCACCTTGGCCTCGCGCGCGTCGCGCCGGGCCGGCGCCGGGCGCACGGGCTCGGCGGGATGGTCGGGAGTGGCCACCGGCGGCGCCACCGTGACTGGTGCGCCCACGGGCGAGGGTGGCGCCGTAGGCGCCGACGGCGCGTCGGCCGGCCGCCCCGGCAGCGGCAGGCCGCCACCGCCGCCAACCTGCACCGGGGCCGCCGCGCCGATGCTGGTGCCCGGCGCCATCGCCGCGACGTGGCTGGCATAAACGATGAAGGTGCCGGCGCTGGCGCCGCGCGCGCCGCTGGGCGCGATGTGGGTCAGCACCGGCAGCGGCGAGGCGAGGAGCGCGCGCACGATCTCGCGCATCGAGGTGTCGAGCCCGCCCGGGGTGTCGATGCGCAGCACGACTGCGGTGGCGCCGCGCTGCTGCGCGCGGGCCAGCCCACGCACGACGTAGTCGGCGCTGGCCGGGCCAATCGGGCCGTCGATCGTCAACTGCACCGCAATGCGCGGCGCGGCCGCTGGCGCCGGGTCGGCGGCGCCTAACGTGGCGACCAGCCCCAGCCAGCCCACTGCCAGCAGCAGCAGCCAAGCCAACACCGGCAGCGGCCGGGGCGCGCGGCGAGTGTGGGGCGGGGGCGAAGCGCTCATCGTGCAGCACATCATATAGGCACTGCGGTGTTTTGCACTCAGCCTCTCACTCAGCAGGGCTGTTACGCGCTTTTGGAACCTCGGACGCTTGAGGCGCCACCCTTGCCGGGCAGGACGGCGCAAGCCAAAAAACCCAAATACGCGCCGCAGCGCAGCACCCGGCCCTGCCCCACCTTGAGCTCGATCCGGTGGCCGCGGGTGCGGCAGGCCGCCACTTGGTGCAGCAGTTGCTGCAGTTGCGCCGCGCTGGCTTGGGTGCCGTGCTGGCTGCGCAGCCAATGGCGCAGCAGGTTGGCTTGACGATCGGGGCTCAAGGCTTGCAGGGCGGCGATGGCCGGTGGGTTGCCCACGGCTTGCAGGTCCAGTGCAGCCAGCTCGGTCAGCAGGCGCTGGGCTTGGGCGGCTTGGGCGGCGCTGCGTGCAAAGGTGTGCCGGCTGGCCGGAAAATGCTCGAGCAGCACCGGCAGCAGCTGGCTGCGGATGCGGTTGCGGGTGTAGCGCAAGTCTAGGTTGCTCGGATCGTGCAGGTAGGGCTGGCCCAGCTGCTGCAAGCGCTGGCGCAGCGCCGCGCCGTCTTCGAGCAACCAAGGGCGGCCAAAGCAGACGCCGTGGCGCTGCATGGCTTCGGGCATCGCCGCCAGCCCGGGCAGGCCAGCGCCGCGGGTGAGTGCCAGCAGCAGGGTTTCGATCTGGTCTTGGGCCTGCTGGGCCAACAGCACCCAGCCCGCGCCGTGCGCCTGCGCCAGCCGTGCCAGCGCGGCGTAGCGGGCTTTGCGCGCCGCCTCCTCGGGGCTTTGGCCGCGCGCGGGCTGGGCCTGCACGCGCTCGATGTGCAGCGGCAGCCCTAGCGCAGCACAAAAACGCTCGGCATGGGCGACAAAGCCATCGGCCGCAGGCTGCAGCCCGTGGTGGATGTGCAGCGCCTGCACCCGACCCGGCCAGAGCGCATGCGCGGCCAGCAGCAGCGCGGTCGAGTCAGCCCCGCCGCTGTAGGCCACGGCCCAGGGCTGTGGGGCAGCGCGCGCGTGCGCCGGCAAGCCGTGGCGCTGCGCCCAAGCGCGCAAGCTGGGCAGGCCGGGGAAGTCAAGCAAAGCGCCGGGCGGCGGCTCGCTGGCGCCCGCGGGTGGAGCTTGCGCCATCAAAGCCGCATCCCTTTGTGGCCGAGCCGCTCAGTCTCTCAGGCCGGGCTGCGCTCGCGGCCGCTGCTGTCGGCTTTGGTGTCGGTGTAGCGGCCAAAGGCGTTGAGGCGGGCGTGGCGCTGCTCCAGCAGCTCTTTGGGTTTGAGGTCGACCACTTGGCGCAGGGCGTCGGTGAGCGCGCGCTTGAGGAAGGCCGCCATCTGCTTGGGGTCGCGGTGCGCGCCGCCCACCGGTTCGCTCACGATTTTGTCTACCAGCCCCAGCGCCTTGAGACGGTGCGCGGTGATGCCCAGCGCCTCGGCGGCGTCACTGGCGCGCTCGCTGGTTTTCCACAGAATGGAGGCGCAGCCTTCGGGGCTGATGACCGAATAGACCGCGTACTGCAGCATCAGCACCTGATCGGCCACGGCGATGGCCAGCGCGCCACCCGAGCCGCCCTCGCCGATGATGGTGCTGATGATCGGCACCTCGAGCTGCGCCATCTCGTAGATGTTGCGCCCGATGGCCTCGGACTGGCTGCGTTCCTCGGCGTCGATGCCGGGGAAGGCGCCGGGGGTGTCCACAAAGGTGAACACCGGCAGCCGGAACTTCTCGGCCAGCTTCATCAGGCGCAGCGCTTTGCGGTAGCCCTCGGGGCGCGTCATGCCAAAGTTGCGCAACGTGCGCTCTTTGGTGTCGCGCCCTTTTTGCTGGCCCAGCACCACGCAGGGCTGGCCGTTGAAGCGCGCCAGCCCGCCGACGATGCTCTGGTCGTCGGCAAAGTGGCGGTCGCCGTGCAGCTCGACAAAATGGCTAAAAATTTCGCGCACGTAATCGAGCGTGTAGGGGCGCTCGCTGTGGCGGGCGATCTTGGTCACCTGCCACGGCGTGAGGTGGGTGTAGAGGTCTTTGGTGAGCTGCAGGCTTTTTTTGCTCAGCTGTTCGATCTCTTGCGAGATATCGACCGCCGACTCGCTCTGCACGTAGCGCAGCTCTTCGATTTTGCTTTCAAGCTCGGCGAGGGGCTGCTCGAAATCGAGAAAAACTTTTTTGGCCAAGATCGGGCTCCTGGTTCGGGGTCAATGAACAGTCAAAGTGCAAACGGGGCTGGGCTGCGGCGGCTCAGAGACTGAGAAGCCATTCAATAAGCCACCGGCAGCGGGTCGAGCGAGCGCCAAATATACCAAGTCGCCACGCTGCAGTAAGGCGCCCAGGGGGCGGCGACTTCGCGCGCGTCGCTGCGGCTCACCGGCTCGCCCGAAAAATAACTCTGGCTGATGCCGCGGATCAGCCCCACGTCGTCGAGCGGTAGCACGTTGGGGCGCAGCAGGTGAAAGATGAGGAACATCTCGGCCGTCCAGCGCCCGATGCCGCGGATCGCCACCAGTTGTTTGACGATGGCCTCGTCGTCCATGCCCGGCCATTCGTCGGGGCGCAGGTGGCCGCTGTCGAAGTGCAAGGCCAGATCGACCAGATACTCGACCTTGCGCGCGCTCAGGCCGGCGGCGCGCATTTCATCGACGCGCAGGCGCAACAAGGCCGCGGGTTCGAACTGCGGCAGCAGCTTTTCGAAGCGCTGCCAAACGGCTTGCGCCGCCGGCACCGAAATCTGCTGACCGATGACGCTGCGCACCAGAGTAACGAAGGGGTCGCCGTGCGACTGCAGGCCGGCGTGCGTGGTTTGGGGGATGAGTTTGCACAGCACCCGGTCGCGCTCGATCAGGTGCGTGCAGGCCTCGGCCCAATAGGGCGGCAGACGGCAGACTGGCATCAGGCCCGCACCCATGTGGTGCCTTGGGCGCTGTCTTGCAGCAGCACGCCTTGGTCTTGCAGCTGCAGGCGGATGCGGTCGGCCAAGGCAAAGTCGCGCGCGGCCTTGGCGGCGCGGCGCTCGGCGATCAGGGCCTCGATGGCGCTCGCTGGCAAGCCGTCGGCAACGGCTGCCGCCCCCACGCCGCCTTGCAAAAACGCTTGCGGCTCTTGCTGCAGCAGCCCCAAAATGGCACCCAGCGCCTTGAGCAACGCGGCCAAGGCGGCGCTGCGGCTGCGGTTGACTTCGGTGGCCAACTCGAACAGCAGCGCCAGCGCTTGCGGGGTACCAAAGTCGTCGTCTAGGGCGGCTTTGAAGCGCGCCGCGTGCGGCTCGGCCCAGTCGATGGTTGGGGGGTTGGCGCCCGCACCTGCCGGCGCAGCCGGCACCGCCGCCAGCGCGGTGTAGAGGCGGCGCAAGGCGCTGCGGGCGTCGTCGAGGTGCGCGTCGGAGTAGTTGAGCGCGCTGCGGTAGTGCGCGCGCAGCATGAAAAAGCGCAGCGTTTCGGGCTCGTAGCGCTGCAGCACCTCGCGGATGGTGAAAAAGTTGCCCAGGCTCTTGGACATTTTTGCTTCATCGACGCGCACGAAGCCGTTGTGCATCCAAAAGCGCGCCAAGGGCTGGCCGCTGGCGCCTTCGCTCTGGGCGATTTCGTTTTCGTGGTGCGGAAATTGCAGGTCGGCACCGCCGCCGTGGATGTCGAAAGACTCGCCCAGCAACGCGCAGCTCATGGCCGAGCACTCGATGTGCCAGCCCGGCCGCCCGGCGCCGTAAGGGCTGGGCCACTGCACGTCGGCGGGCTCGTCGGGCTTGGCCGCTTTCCAGAGCACGAAGTCGAGCGGGTCGCGCTTGTCGTCGGCCACGGCCACGCGCTCGCCGGCGCGCAGCTCGTCGAGGCTCTTGCCCGAGAGCTTGCCGTAGCCGGCAAAGGCGCGCACGGCGTAGTTCACATCGCCGTCGGCGGCGCGGTAGGCCAGCCCCTTTTGCTCCAGCTGCCCGATCAGGGCCAGCATCTGCGGCACGTAGTCGGTGGCGCGCGGTTCGTGGGTCGGGCGCTCGATGCCCAGCGCGTCGGCGTCTTGGTGCAGGGCCTCGACCATGCGCGTGGTCAGGCTGCGGATGGTTTCGCCGTTGTGCAGCGCGCGGGCAATGATCTTGTCGTCGATGTCGGTGATGTTGCGCACGTAGGTCACGCGGTAGCCGCTGGCCTTGAGCCAGCGCTGCACCACGTCGAAAGCCAGCATGGAGCGCGCGTGCCCGAGGTGGCACAGGTCATAAACCGTCATGCCGCAGACGTAGAGGCGCACATGGCCGGGCTGCAGCGGCTGGAAGGTTTCGAGGCGGCGCGTGAGCGTGTTGTGGATGCGCAGGGTCATGGGCGGGGGGCAAATCGAGGGAATCTGGGCACCTGTGCCCAAACGGCTGGGCTTGGGGGCTGCACGGCAAGCCATCAGAACACAAAACGGTGTGCACAGCGCAGCAATCAGCAGGGCGTCCCGTGGGGCCTACAACCGGACCCACCGTGGGACTAAAGGCTGAACAAGCCCGAATCGGGGCCGCGCAGATACAATCCGGTAAGTATATCGGCGCCGTCGCTGCCGCCGCCGTTACCGGTTTCTGCTTTTGAGCACCAGCCCGCCCCCTTTGCACATGCCCTTTGCCCCCACTGCCCGCCGCTGGCGGCCCTTGCGCCCGCGCCACGCCCGCCACCTGCTGGCCGCTGCCCTGTTGGCGCTGCTGCTCGGGCTGGGCCTAGGCGCCCCGGCACTGGCACAAGACGCCCCCTACGACGCGGTGCAGCGCCAAAGCCAAGCCGGCGACTGGCCCGCCGCGCTGGCGCAGGCCGACGCCTGGCTGGCGCAGCACCCGGCCGATGCGCAGATGCGTTTTATGCGCGCCGTGCTGCTGCAGCGCATGGGCCAGACCGAGGCCGCCCAAGCCGCCTTCACCGCCCTGGTGCAAGAGCACCCGGAGCTGCCCGAACCGCACAACAACCTGGCCGTGCTGCACGCCGCCGCCGGGCGTTTGCTCGAAGCGCAACTGGCCCTCGAGCAGGCGCTGCGCCTGCACCCGCACTACGCCACCGCTTGGCGCAACTTGGGCGATGTGCAGTTGCAACGCGCCGCCGAAGCCTATCGCCGCGCCCTTGAGCAGACACCGCACGCCCCCGGCCTAGCCCAGCGGCTGCAGGCGCTCGAGGCCTTGCTGGTTACCACCGCACCGGCGCGCTGACGCCTAAGCCACGCCCCAGCTCCCCTGGTGTTCTGCCCACAACCGCCCCCCTCTGCCCCCACCACTCGCCATACCCCATGCAACGTCGCCACTTCGCCCCCCTCCTGCTCGGCTCGGTCGCGCTCGCCAGCGCCCTGGGGTTGAGTAGCGCCCATGCGCAAGCGCCCACAGCCGCCCCGGCCTCTGGCACCACACCCGCTGCGGCCCCGCGCGTCACCCTTAACACCAATCTGGGTGCGATCGTGCTCGAGCTCGACCCGGTGCGCGCGCCGCTGACGGTGCAAAACTTTCTGCAATACGTGCGCGACGGCCACTACCACGGCACCGTGTTTCACCGCGTCATCCCCGGCTTCATGATCCAAGGCGGGGGCTTTACGGCCGACATGCAGCAAAAGCCCACCCGGCCCCCGATCGCGCTCGAAGCCCGCAACGGCCTGAGCAACCTGCGCGGCACGGTGGCCATGGCGCGCACCCAGGCGCCCGATTCGGCCACGGCGCAGTTCTTCATCAACGTCGTGGACAACCCCATGCTCGATCAGCCGCGCTCGCCCGACGGCCACGGTTACGCCGTCTTTGGCCGCGTGGTATCGGGGCTCGACGTGGTCGATCGCATCCGCGCCGTGCCCACCGGCCGCCGGGGCGGGCACGGCAACGTGCCACTGCAACCCGTCACCATCCTCAACGCCACTTTGGAGCAATAAACACCATGGCCAACCCGCAAGTCGCACTGCACATCGCCGGTCGCGGCGTCATCACCCTCGAGCTCGACGCCGACAAGGCGCCCATTTCGGCCGCCAATTTCCTCGCCTACGTGCGCAGCGGCCACTACGATGGCACCGTGTTTCACCGCGTGATCGACGGCTTCATGCTCCAAGGCGGCGGCTTTGCCCCCGGCATGAAGCAAAAGCCCACGCTCGACCCAATCGAAAACGAGGCCAACAACGGCCTCAAAAACGACCGCTATACGGTGGCCATGGCGCGCACCTCGGCGCCGCATTCGGCTTCGGCGCAGTTCTTTATCAACGTGGCCGACAACGGCTTTTTGAACCACACCGCCCCCACCGCGCAGGGCTGGGGCTACGCCGTGTTTGGCAAAGTGATCGCCGGCACCGAGGTGGTGGACGCGATCCGCAGCGTCAAGACCGGGCGCAAGGGCATGCACGACGATGTGCCGCTGGACGACGTGGTGCTGGAAAAAGCCGTCGAGCTGGCGGGCAGCGCAGCCTGATGCAGCCCCTGCCGGGATGGTTGCCGGGCTGCGAGTAGGCCCGGCGGCCGCCCCGGCTGCACCGGCCGCATATCCACCCCAGCCAATCCCTTGCGCATGGCCCCTTGCGCCCCATGAAGCGCGCACCGACGCTCATCACCCTGCGACCATGAACGATGCCACCCTGACGGCGGCGCAGCGGGCGCTGCCCACACCCGACCGCGTCTGCGCCGCCCCCGAGTGGGAACGAGTCGAGTTCATCTCCGACCTGCACCTGCGCCCCGAAGACCCCGACACCGCATCGGCTTGGCTGCACTACCTCGAACACGGCCGCTTCGACGCCCTGTTCATTCTGGGCGACCTGTTCGAGCTCTGGTTCGGCGACGACATGCTGCAGCGCCCGAACGCAACCCCCGACAGCACGCTGCTGCAGCGCAGCGTGGCCGCGCTGGCTGCAGCCAGCGCGCGCGCGCCGATCTACCTGATGCACGGCAACCGCGACTTTCTGCTCGGCAGTGCCTTTGCCGAAACCAGCGGCGTGCGCCTGATCGCCGACCCCTGCGTGCTCGAATACGCCGGCCAGCGCTGGCTGCTCAGCCACGGTGACGCCTGGTGCCTAGAAGACCGCAGCTACCAAAGTTTTCGCCAGATGGTGCGCGCACCCGACTGGCAGCGGGGCTTTCTGGCACGCCCACTGGCCGAACGCGAGGCGCTGGCGCGCATGGCGCGCCACACCAGCGAAAGCCAGCGCAGCGTGGGCTCGGGCTCGGGCTCGGGCTCGGGCAATGGCAGCACCACCGGCGCGGCCCAAGCGGCTGGCCCCGACTACGCCGACTTAGACGCCGTCACCGTCTGCGACTGGCTTCGCGCCACGGCCTGCCAGACCCTGATCCACGGCCACACCCACCGCCCCGGGCTGCACGATCTGGGGTTGGGCTTGCAGCGCCTGGTGCTGAGCGACTGGTGCGGCCTGAGCCAACCGCCGCGGCGCGAGGTGCTGCGGCTCGACCGCTTGGGCCAGTTCAGCCGCCTGAGCCCGGAACAGGCCACCGCACAAACACCGGCCGTGCCGCCACCGGCCGCACAGCCACCGGCCGCCCACATGGCCGCTGCCCAAGCAGCCGCCGCACCGCTGCCCCGGCCAGCGGCATGAGCCCGGCGCCGCGCTGGTTGCGCGTGCTGCGCCACAGCCGCTGGGCCCGCGCGCTGACGCGCTGGCTGGGCGGCGCACCGCCCATCCCGGCGGGCCTTTGGCGGCACGTGGTGCAGGCGCAGCCCTTCTTGCACCGGCTGGAGCCCGGCCAGCTCGAGCGTTTGCAGCTCTTGTGCCGCCATTTTTTGGCCCAAAAAACCTTCAGCGGCGCCAACGGCTTGCAGATCAACGACGAGATCGCCCTGACCATCGCCACCCAAGCCTGCCTGCCGTGGATCCATTGGGGCCTGACGGGGCTGGACTGGTACCGGGGTTTTGTCGGCATCGTGGTGCACCCGGATGAAGTCTGGGCTCAGCGCGAAGAAACCGACGAGGCCGGCGTGGTGCACCGCTGGCGCGAGGCGCTGGCGGGCGAAGCCATGCAGGGCGGGCCGCTGATGCTGGCTTGGTCGCACGTGCGCACGGCCAGCGCCAAGGCGCAGCAGGGCCACAACCTGGTGATCCACGAGTTTGCGCACCAGATCGACCTGCGCCACAAATCGCGCCACCAAGCGGCCGACGGCTGCCCCCGGTTGCCGAACGGCTTTCTGGGGCTGGCAGCGCCGGCCGCGGCGCAACACTGGCGCACGCTCTGGGGCCAGCAGCACCGCCGCTTTGTGCGCGAGGTGCAAATGGCCGAGCGCTTCGGTGCCCCCATGCCGTGGCTCGACGCCTACGGCGCCACCGATGCGGCCGAGTTTTTTGCCGTGGCCTGCGAGGCCTATACGGTGCAGCGGGCGCGCTTCGGGGCCGAATTCCCGCTGTTGCTGCCGCTGCTGGATGCTTTTTTCAAACACCCGGCGGCGGCAACCGCAGCGCCTTAGCGGCGCAGCAGCACCTTGAGCACCGCCTGCAAGCGCTCGGCGGCGGCGGCGTCGTGGGGGCTAGCCAGCACCTGTGCCACGTCGTGGGCCCAGGTTTGCGCCGGGGCCGGGTCGTGCCGGCGCGTAAGCAGTTGCAGTTGCAGGGCGCGCCGTGCCTCGAGGTGCGCCGCCGGGGTAGGCAGTTCGGCCGCCATTTCGAGCCGCAGCAGGTGCGTGCCGCGCGCGGCTGCAGCCGCCTCGGAACCCGCTTGGGCCAGAGCCGCGGCCCAAGATGCACGCGCGGCAGCGGCGGCCTTGCCACCCAAGGCCTGCGCGCTCGGCAACTCGGCGGGATTGCGTTGCTGCCAGGCAGCGAGCAAACCCATCAGCGCCTCTCCGTGGGCCTGCATGGCCAGCTTTTTGAGTGCCAGCTCGGCTTGCTCTAGCGCCTGGCGCTGGGCGCGGAAGGCTGCGTCGCCCAAGCGTGGGCCGCGCTCCTCGCGCTCGTTGCTGCGCCAATCGGCGCGCTCGCCACCGCGCTGCGCACCACGTGCGTCGCCCGGGAAGCCCTCGCGTGGGCCTTTGCGGGCATCGCGGCCCGCAGCACCCGGACGGCCAGATTGGGGCTGCGCACGCGCCATACCGGGCCGATCGTCGCCGCGCATGGCCACCAGCTTGCGCGGGGCGGCAGTAGGGGTGGCGGTAGGGGTGGCATGGGATTTGCCATCGGCCTCTGGCTGGGCCTCGGGCTGCGTGTCTGCACTGGGAGCCGCGTCTGGGGTGGCAGTGGCCGCGCCCGGCTCCTCCCTCGCTTGCGCTTCGGCCGCATCGGCGCCGGCCCCTGCCGCACCTGGGTCTGACTGGCTGGGGGTGGATGGTGCCACGGCGGCCACGCTTTGACCGCGCAGCACGGCGTGCAAGGCGTCGCTGGCGCTGCGTATGCGCTGCGCGTCGCCGGCAGCGCAGGCGGCTTCGAGCGCTTGGGCGGCTTGCAGCACGGCTTGGTCGTGCGCGCTCAGGGCGGCGGCGACGTGCACGCGCTCGGCCGTCTTGCGCTCGAAGGCGGCGTCGATGGGCTGCCTAAAGGCCTCCCACAGCTTTTGCTCGAGGCGCCGGTCCAGCGGCACGGCGTGCGCTTCTTGCTGCCAGCGCTGTTGCAGCGCCTTCACGGCGTCGATGCGCAAGGCGGGCATCTGGCCCAGCGCCTGGGCCTCGGCAATCAGGGCCTGGCGGCGCTGCACGCTCTGTTCTTGGGCGGCCTCGAGCGGCGCATGGGCCTGGGACATGGCCGCCTTCCACAGCGGTTGCAGCTCGGCAAAGAGCTTTTCGCTCAGGTGGCCGGACTCGCGCCAGCGCTCCGACAGGGCGTGCAGCTCGCGCAGCTGCAGCTTCCAGTCGGTGCTGGTGGCGTGCGCCGCCGTCCAGGCGTGCACCTCGTCGATCAATGCCAGGCGCTGGGCCCGGTTGGCTTGGTTTTGCTGCTTGAGCTGTTCGAGCCAGGCCTCGACCTGCTTGTGTGCCTCGTTGCAGGCTTCATCGAATTTTTTCCACAGCGCCTGGTTGGACGCCCCGCCCTGATCGGTGGCCTTCCACTGCTCGCGCAACTGGCGCAGCGCCTCTTGCACCTTGCGCCCGCCCATGCGCTGCCCCTCGGGGGCTTGGGTGAGCGCGACCGCCTTGGCCAGCAGCTCTTCGCGCAACTGGTCGGCGCGCCAGCGCTGCCAGCCCTCGAGCTCGCTGCTGCTGGCCAAGGCGGCTTGGGCCTCGGTTTCCAGCGCGGGCGCGATGTGACGGCCATGGTCTTTGAGCACTTGGCGCAAGGCAGCGGCGGCCTTGGGTGCGGTTTTGCTGTGCCCTTGGGCCAGCTCTTGTTGCAAAGCCTGCAAGGCCGCGGCGACGGCCTGCGTGGCTTGTTGCTGGCGTGCTGCCTGGTCGGCGGCATCGGCAGCGGGTGGCGCCGCCACGCCGCGCAGGGCGCGCAGTTCGTCGGCCCACACCGGCACCGCCGGCAGGGCCACCTGCTCATCGGTGGCAGCAGCCAAGGCTTGGGTGAGCGCGGCGTCAAAGGCTTCCCAGACCAGGTTGAGCTGGTTGCGCGAGGTTTCGAGTTGCTGCGCGTACTTGGGCTCGAGGCTGGCCCAAGCGGGGTCGGCGCACAAGCCGCCGGCGCGGGTTTGCCAAGCGGCGACGTCGGTGCGCAGGGGTTCGCGCTGCGCTTGCGCCTCGGCCAGCGGCTTGGTCGAGAGCAGCTCGATGCGCTGCGCCAGCAACACCGCGGCCTCGCGCTCCACCTGCACCTGGTGCTGCAGGTCTTCGAGCGCCTTCATGCGCGCGCTCAAGGCCAGCCGCAAACCAGCCAGCGGCTCGCGCGACAGCGGTGCCCCGGCTTTGGCGGCCTCGCGCTGCCAGCCCATGGCGTCGGCCAAGTTGAGGCGCGACTGGGCCAACAGGGCCTGCGCTTTGGCTGCCCACTCTTCGGCGATCGCGTCTTGGGCCTTGATGCGCTTGAGCTCGTCGAGTTTGTCCTTGAGCGGCTTGGCCGCACCTTTGTCGCGGTGCGAGAGCTCGCGGTAGACCTCGGTCATTTGCTCGATGCTGGGCTCGCTGGCGAGCCACTCGCGCAGCCGGGTGGCGCGCTCGCCCGAGGTCGGGGACTTGAAAGCCCCTCCGGTCAGGGCGTCGAGTTGCGACAGGTCGGCGGTGGATGGGGCGGACTTGACAGAGGCGTTCACGGCTTCAGAGGGGGTAGGCAAGGCGACGCGCGCACCCACGAAGGGTGTGGTGCGCGGGCACATCAGGTTAATCGGGATAAGTGCAGGTTCAGCCTTCTATTGTCGCTGCTTTCGCAGCCCAAATGGGCGCGCGACCACAAGCAAATCCGCTCTGGATGCGCCGGCGTGCGCAATTTGCAGCCGTTAAGCCACAATGGCCACAGACTCAGCCTAGCCGGCCACACCATGAGAATGGGACCGGCCTAACCGGCCCACAGGTCCAGCGGCGGGTCGTGCACCACGGCTTTGAGGATGTCGGAGCGGGTGACGAAGCCCTCGAGGCGGCCCTCGGCATCGACCACCGGCAAGCCTTGCAAACCGGTATCGAGCAGCACCAGCGCCAAGCGGCGCAGATCGGCTTGGGCGCTCACGGCGGGCACGGGGCTGATCATCACTTCCGTCACGGGCTGCGCCATCAGGGCCTGCCAGACCAAGGCGTGGCCATCGGGAGTGGGCAGGCGCTCGGGTTGCATCAGTTCGGCGCGCGTCAGCAGCCCGATGATCATGCCGTTGCGATCCAGCACCGGGGCCTGACCAACGCCGCGCTGGTACAAGGTCCACCAGCCTTGGCGCACGGTCATGTCGTGCTTCAGCGCAATGGGTTTGCGGCTCATGACGTCGTCCACGGTGCGCAGCGCCCGCCTCGCCTGCGGCGCCCGTTGCAACTGGCTGTAGGAACTCAGGGCGTGGGCGCTGCCGCGGTGCTCGGCATGACGCGCGGCCCCTGCGTCGGCATCGGGCAGGGTCAAAGGGCGATCGAACTCGGGTTCGAGGGCGCGTGTGCGCACGCTGCGCAAGGTGGGCACGACGCGGCGCAAATCCTCCGCCAAACCGCGGTACATGAGCCCAGACGTGCCGTAGATCGCAAACATGACAGCCCCTTACGCGTTGATTCAACATGGCCGCATTATCCAAAATTATCTATTTGGCGCAAGCATTTAAACCACTTGCGCCACCGGCACCGCGCCGCGGCACCGATCGTGGTCTGGCTAGCGACACGATCTAGGGCAAAAACAAGGCTTGCAGGTCGTTGAGAAAATCAAAACCGCGTGCGCTCGGCCGGATGCGCAAGGCGTCGCGCTCGATCCAGCCTTGGGCTTCGGCCTTGGCCAGCGGGGCTTGGATCGCGCTCAGCGGCAAGCCGGTGCGGGCGGCAAAATCGGCCACGGCAAAGCCCTCGCGCAGGCGCAGCGCGTTGAGCATGAATTCGAACGGCAGTTCGCTCGCCGGCACCTCGTGCTCGCTGGCCACCGGCTGGCCCTGCAAGGCCTGCTCCATGTAGCGCTGCGGGTCGCGCCAGCGCACCTGGCGCAGCACGCGCTGCGCAAAACTGATTTTGCCGTGGGCGCCGGCCCCGATGCCAAGGTAGTCGCCAAAGCGCCAGTAGTTCAGGTTGTGCTGGCATTGGCGATCGGCCCGGGCATAGGCCGACACCTCATAGCGCTGCAGCCCGGCGCTGGCGCAGCGCGCGCCGATGGCGTCGAGCATGGTCCAAGCGCTGTCGTCGTCGGGCAAATGCGGCGGCGGATGCTTGGCAAACACGGTGTTGGGCTCGAGCGTGAGGTGGTAGAGCGACAGGTGCGGCGGCGCGTAGAACAGGGCGCGCTCGAGGTCGTGCTGCAAATCGGCCAGCGTCTGCCCCGGCAGCGCATACATCAGATCGAGGTTGAAGGACTCAAAGTGCTGCGCGGCTTCGGCCACCGCCGCGTGCGCCTGGGCGGCGTCGTGCACCCGGCCCAGCGCCTGCAAAAAGCGGTCGTCAAAGGATTGCACGCCCACGCTCAGGCGCGTCACGCCGGCGCTGCGGTAAGCGGCAAAGCGCTCGCGCTCGAAGCTGCCGGGGTTGGCTTCGAGCGTGATTTCGGCCTCGGGCAGCAGCGGCAGCAGGGCGCGCAGGTCGGACAACAGTCGCTCGAGCGCCTCGGGCGGCAGCAGGCTGGGCGTGCCGCCACCCAAAAAGACGCTGTGCACGGCGCGCCCCCAGACCAGCGGCAGGCTGGCTTCGAGGTCGGCGCGCAGGGCTTGCAGGTAGCGCGCCCAAGGGGGGGCGGCGGCGCCGTCGAGGGCGTGGGAATTGAAGTCGCAGTACGGGCACTTTTTGATGCACCACGGCAGGTGCACGTACAGGCTCAGCGGCGGCAGGCTTGAGAGCTGGACGCGCCCCGGGCGCTCTAGGCGCACGCTCTGGGTGCTCACCGGGCTGGCGCTGCTCACTGGGCTGGCGCTCACGCTGCGCCCTTCAGCCCCAGCCAGCGCTGGCGCATCAGCTCCAACATGGCACGGGCCGCTTGGCCGCGGTGACTGAGGCGGTTTTTGAACTCGGGCGGCAACTGGGCGCAGGTTTGCCCGTGCTCGGGAAGGTAGAGCACGGGGTCGAAGCCAAAGCCGTGCGTCCCCACCGGTTCGGTGGCGATGAGGCCATGCAGGCGGCCGCTGGCCACCAGGGGCTCGGGGTCGTCAGGGGAGCGCAGCGCCACCAGGGTGCTGACCAAGGCCGCGCGCCGGTCGCTCAGGCCCTGCATCTGCTCGAGCAGGGCGCGCACGTTGTGGGCGTCGCCCTTGGGGTAGCCAAAGCGGGTGGCGTAAAAAGCGGTGTCCACGCCCGGCTGGCCGCCAAAGGCCTCGACGCACAGGCCGGCGTCGTCGGCCAGCGCGGGCAGGCCGCTGGCGGCGCTGGCGTGGCGCGCCTTGGCCAGCGCGTTTTCGACGAAGGTGCGGTGCGGCTCGGCGGCCTCGGCGATGCCCAATTCGGCCTGGCTTTGCAAGCGCACGCCCAAAGGCCCAAACAGGGCTTGCAGCTCGGCCAGTTTGCCGGCGTTGTGGGTGGCCAGCACCAGGGTCAGGGCCGGCTTCATCGTGGCCCCAAGGCACCAGCAGGCAAGCCCACCGCCGCACGCTGCAGCCCGATCAGCTCGGTGATGCCGCTTTCGGCCAAGCGCAGCATCTGGCCCATTTGCTCGTGGCTAAAAGGTTGGCCTTCGGCGGTGCCCTGCACCTCCACGAAATGGCCGGCACCGGTCATGACCACGTTCATATCGGTGTCGCAGGCCGAGTCTTCGTCGTAGTCCAGATCGAGCAGCGCCAGCCCTTGCAGCAGCCCCACCGACACCGCCGCCACCGGTTGGAGCAAGGGTGACTGCGCCAGCCGGCCTTGCGCCAGCAGGAACTGCACCGCGTCGTGCGCCGCCACCCAGGCGCCGGTGATGGCGGCGGTGCGGGTGCCGCCGTCGGCTTGCAGCACGTCGCAGTCGAGTGTGAGGGTGCGCTCGCCCAGCGCCTGCAAGTCGAACACCGCGCGCAGCGAGCGCCCGATCAGGCGTTGAATCTCTTGCGTGCGCCCGCTTTGCTTGCCCTTGGCGGCCTCGCGCGCGCTGCGGGTGTGGGTGGCGCGCGGCAGCATGCCGTATTCGGCCGTCACCCAGCCGGCGCCGCTGCCCTTTTGGTGCGGCGGCACCTTGTCTTCGACACTGGCGGTGCACAGCACCCGCGTGCGGCCAAACTCGACCAGCACCGAACCTTCGGCGTGGCAGGTGTAGGCGCGGGTGATGCGCACCGGGCGCAAGGCGTGGGCCGGTCGGGCGTCGAGGCGCTGGCTCGCTTGAATGTCTGGTTGGATGGTCAAGGCGGATGCAGGAATCATGATAAATATTGCAAATATTAGGGTCGGTTGCGGCCATTGGCGGTGCGGCGGATGGCGGCTTGGATCTCATCGATCGATTGCTCGATGCGCTCCAGATCGAACACATCGCTATCCGCCCCGGAGGGCGGCTGGTTGTGGGCATTTGGCTTAGGGGCTGCGTCGAATGTGGCTTGGGGCGCCGGCTCGGCAGCTCCGGCGCCCTCCCACTCCAGCGCCAGCAGAGACACGTTGTCGCTGTGGGGGCCGGCCTTGAGCAAGGCCAGGCGCACCAAGTCGGGCACGCCATCGCGCAGCGAGCGCCCTTGCAGGCCGGCAGCGATCGCGTCGTCGCTCAAGGGCGACCACAGGCCGTCGGAACACAGCAGCAACTGGTCGCCGGCTCGCAGCGTCAAGGGGCCGGTGTGGTCAAACAAGGGCGGCGTGGACGAACCTAGGCAGGTAAAGAGCAGGTTGCGGTTCGGCAGATGGGGCCGATGGGGCAGGTGCGCAAACAGCTCGGGCTTGTCATGGTGGCTGTGGTCGCGGGTGCGAAACCACACCTGCCCAGCGCGCAACCCGTATAGGCGCGAATCGCCCGCGTGCACCGCCCACAGTTGGTTGTCTTGCAACACCGCCGCCACCAAGGTGGTGCGCGGCTGCTCGGGCAGATCGTTGGAGCGGGCGTAATCGACGATGGCGCGGTTGGCTTGCAGCAGGGATTGCTGCAGAAAAACCGCGGGGTTGGCCAGCCGGGGCTTGGCCTGGGCCAGAAAAGTCTGTGCATACACCCGCACCGCAATTTCGGCCGCCCGCTCACCCCCGCTGTAACCCCCCATGCCATCGGCCAAGACGAGCAAAACCCCCTCGGGCGAGTGGGTGTAAGCCAAGCGGTCTTCGTTGTCGTCGCGCCCCCCTTGGCTGCTGGCCTGATACACCGAAAACTTCATGACTCGGGATAAAAACTGGAGCGCCCCGAAGGCGTGACAGGCTGTTTGGCTGAGCCCGGCCAGATGCGCCCGATTTGCTGACGCAGCTTGTCGGCCAGTGTGGGCGGTGTGTAGATGGGCACGGGTTCGCGTTGCAATTCCTTTTGCAACTCAAACACCGACTGCGGCCGCGCGGTGGGCGACATCGCCATACACCACTGCACAACCTCGATCAGGCTGTCGGAGTACAAGCCACGCAGGCGCGACATGGCCAGCGGCAGCCGGTCTTTTTCGAGGCGCTGCGGCGCGTCATGGGGCGGGTAGCCCTGCATGCAAGAGTACAGGCAGGCACCCACGGCGTACAGATCGGTCCAGGGGCCCAACTGGGCACCGCGCTGGTACATCTCGGGGGCAGCAAAGCCCGGGGTGTACATGGGGCGCACGAAGTTGCCTTCGTTGCTCAGCACCTCGCGCGCGGCGCCAAAATCGATCAACACGGCCTTGTTGGCGTCGGTGATGAACACGTTGGCGGGCTTGATGTCCAGGTGCAGCATTTTGTGCTGATGCACGATACGTAAGCCGCGCAACAACTCATCAAAGAGCGAGCGGATGGTGGCCTCGCGCAAAATCTTTTTTCGCTTGAGCGCGCGCGCCGTGACGATGAACTCTTGCAACGAGGCGCCCTCGAGCAAGTCCATGACCATATAAACGGTCTCGTTTTCGCGAAAAAAATTCTGCACCCCCACCACCGAAGGATGCGAAATCTGCGCCAGCGCCCGTCCTTCTTCAAAAAAACTTTTCAGGCCTAGGCGGTACAGCGAGAGCTTTTCGGGCGGCACCACCGGCAAGAGCTCGCCGGCAGCGCGCAGAACCAAAGCAGCCGGCAGGTACTCCTTGAGCGCCACCTTGAGCCCAGCGGGATCAAGCGCCAGATAAACCAAGCCAAAGCCGCCGCTGGCCAGCAGGCGCACGATCCGGTAACCGCCTATGAGGGTGTCGGGGGGCAGGGGGGCGGGTTTGGTCTTTGACATAATCGGCGCAGAGCGAGCACCCGCAGCTTTGCAATCAGATCAACAAGAGAGTGAATCCGTGCCAGTTTACAGCATGACCGGTTATGCCTGCGCCAGCCAGCGCCTGCGCCCCGCCGCAGCCCCCGAGCACGCGCCCGAACTCGTGCTGGGGGTCGAGATTCGCTCCGTCAACAGCCGCTTTCTGGACTTGGGCTTTCGCTTGAGCGACGAGCTGCGCGCCAGCGAACCAGCGTTGCGCGAGCGCGTGCAAGCGCTTCTCAAGCGCGGCAAGGTCGAGGTGCGCGCGTGGGTCGAGGGCCGGACCGACGCCGGTTGGCGCGCCCCCAGCAGCGCCGAACTGCAAAAACTGCTCGCCATGCAAGACCAAATCCGCACTTGGATGCCGCAAGCGCGCGAGCTCTCGGTGGCCGAGCTGCTGCAGCTGGTGGCGCGTTCGACCCCGCTCCCCAGCGCCCTGACCGAGGCCGTATCCGGCTTGTTCGAGCAGGTGCTGCACGATTTGCGCAGCGCCCGCGAACGCGAAGGCGCACGCTTGGCCCAGACGCTGCACGAGCGCTTGCAGCAACTGCAGGCGCTGGCGCAGCAGGCGCAACCGCTGGTGCCGGCCCAGGTCGAGCAGCAGCGCTTGCGCTTTCTGGAGCGCTGGAACGAGGCCATGGGCCACACCGCCACCGCATCCGTTTCGGCCCCGGCCCCGGCCGCCGCCCAAGAGCGCGCCCTGAGCGAAGCCACCGCCTACGCCCTGCGGCTCGACATCGCCGAGGAACTGACGCGGCTGCAGTCGCACCTCAAGGAAATCGGGCAACTGCTCGAGCGCGGCGGCGAGGTGGGCAAGCGACTCGACTTCCTGATTCAAGAGCTGCAACGCGAGGCCAACACCTTGGGCAGCAAATCGTCCAGCTTGGCGCTGACGCGCATCGCCGTCGATATGAAGGTGCTGATCGAGCAGATGCGCGAACAGGTGCAAAACCTCGAATGAACATGGACTACCCCGGCAACCTCTACGTCGTCTGTGCCGCCAGCGGCACCGGCAAATCGAGCTTGGTCAAGGCCTGGCGCCAAGCCGACGCGCAACTGGCGCTGTCGGTCTCGCACACCACCCGGGCGCCGCGCGGACAGGAGCGCGATGGGCGCGAGTACCACTTCGTGAGCGCCTCGACCTTTGACCAGTTGCTGGCCGAGGGCGCTTTTGTGGAGTGGGCGCACGTGCACGGCCAGCGCTACGGCACCTCGCGCCAGGCGCTGGCCGACGCGCTGCGCAGCGGCGCCGACCTGGTGCTGGAGATCGACTACCAAGGCGCGCTGCAGATCAAGCAGCAGTTCCCCCATGCGGCCCTGATCTTTGTCCTGCCCCCGAGCTGGGACGAGCTGCGCCAGCGCCTGCAGCGGCGTGCCGAAGACAGCGCCGAGGTGATCGAGCTGCGGCTGCGCAATGCGGTGGCCGAGGTGGCGCAAGTCGATCGCTTCGACTTCGTTATAATCAACGATTCTTTTGAGCGCGCCTTGCTCGATCTGCAGACGATCGCCCAGGCTCAGCGCTTGCGTGTGGCCACCCAGCGCCGCCAGCGCGCCGCGATCTTCGCGGCCCTGCAAATCTAAGCGCTCAAGCCCCGTCCATTCACTTCAATACGCACCCCATGGCCCGCATCACCGTCGAAGATTGTCTGGAAAAAATCCCCAACCGCTTTCAGCTCGTGTTGGCCGCCACCTACCGGGCGCGCATGCTCAACCAGGGCCACACCCCCAAGGTCGAGAGCAAAAACAAAGCGGTGGTGACCGCCCTGCGCGAAATTGCCGACGGCAAAATCGGGCTGGAAATGCTCAAAAAAGTACCCTCCTGAATCCGGTACCGAACCTCGTACCCAGCCCGGCACCCAGCCCAGCATGGGGCCGCTCGGCCACGCGAGCGCCGGGACTATAGTGGCGTCCGTCATGCAAGCCCAAGCCAAAGCGGCTAAAATAGCGGGATCATGAGCGAGCAAGCCATCGCCACCACCGAAACCGGCGCCTCGGCCGCACCGCAGGCCTTGGTTGCGGCCCGCTTTTCCGCGCTCGAGGCGGCTTTGGATTACCTCAGCGCCGCCGAAATCGAACAAGTGCGGCAGGCCTTTCGCTTTGCCGACCAAGCCCACGCCGGGCAGTTGCGCAACAACGGCGACCCCTACGTCACGCACCCGATCGCCGTGGCGCTGCAGTGCACCGAATGGAAACTCGATGCCCAAGCCCTGTGCGCGGCGCTGATGCACGACGTGCTCGAAGACTGCGGCTGCACCAAAGACGATCTGGTGCAAGCCTTTGGCCCCCAAGTGGCCGATCTGGTCGACGGCCTGACCAAGCTCGACAAGCTCGAATTCGACAGCCGCGAGCAAAACCAAGCCGAATCCTTTCGCAAAATGCTGCTGGCGATGGCGCGCGACGTGCGCGTGATCCTCATCAAGCTGGCCGACCGCACCCACAACATGCGCACCCTGGGCGACATGCCGCGGCGCAAATGGGGCCGCATCAGCGCCGAAACGCTCGAAATCTACGCCCCCATCGCGCACCGGCTGGGCCTGAACAACAACTACCGCGAACTGCAAGACCTCGCCTTCAGGCACCTGCACCCTTGGCGCTATCGGGCGCTCTCCAAAGCGCTAGACAAATCGCGAACCCGCCGCAAAGACCTCGTGGCCAAGGTGCGCGGCGAGATCGAGGGCGCGTTTTTGCGCCACGGCCTCGAGGCGCGCATTGTCGGGCGCGAAAAAACGCTCTACTCGATCTACAACAAAATGGACAGCAAGCACCTGTCCTTTGCCCAGGTCACCGACCTGTACGGTTTTCGCGTCATCCTGCCCGAGCTGCTGGATTGCTACCGGGCGCTGGGCATCTTGCACCAGATCTACAAACCGCTGCCGGGCAAGTTCCGCGACTACATCGCCATCGCCAAGATGAACGGCTACCAGTCGCTGCACACCACGCTGGTCGGGCCATTGGGCGCCAACATCGAATTCCAGTTGCGCACCCCGGCGATGGACGTGGTGGCCGAATCCGGCGTGGCCGCGCACTGGCTCTACAAATCCGGCGCGCCCGACGCCCAAGCCGCCATCGAGCCCGATGCGCAGTGGCTGCAATCGCTGCTCGACATCCAGAACGTGACGCACGACGCGGCCGAATTTTTGGACCACATCAAGATCGACCTGTTCCCGGATTCGGTCTATGTGTTCACGCCCAAGAGCCGCATCCTCACGCTGGTGCACGGCGCCACGGTGGTGGATTTTGCCTACACCATCCACTCCGACGTCGGCAACCGCGCCATCGGGGCCAAGGTCAACGGCGAGCAGGTGCCCTTGAGCACCCGGCTCAAAAACGGCGACGTGGTCGAAATCCTCACCTCGCCGCACGCGCAACCCAACCCGGCTTGGCTCGGATTCGTCAAAACCGGGCGCGCGCGCTCCAAAATCCGCAACCACCTCAAAACGCTGGCGCTCGAAGAATCGCACGCACTGGGCGAGCGCTTGCTGCTGCAGGCGCTGCGCGCCGAGGGTTTCATCGGCTTGCCCGACGACGCCGACGAAGCGCACCAAGCGGCGTGGGACAAACTGCTGCGCTTTGCCGGCAACCGCAACCGGCGCGAACTGCTCACCGACCTTGGTCTGGGCAAGCGCATCGCTGGCATGGTGGCCAAAAAACTGGCTGCGCTGCTGGGCGAGATCGGCCACAAGCCCGACGTGCTGCTGATCAGCCAAGAGCGCTACGGCATCGCCGCCGCCGACCAAGCCAGCCAAGGCGTGGTCTCGCTCGACGGCAGCGAAGGCGCCTCGGTGCAATACGCCGACTGTTGCCTGCCGATTCCGGGCGACCGCATCGTCGGCTATCTGGGCAAGGGCGACGGCTTGGTGGTGCACACCGACGACTGTCCCGTCGGCAAGCGCCTGCTGCGCCGCGACAGCGAGCGCTTCCTCGAGGTCGAATGGGCCGAGGAGCCGGCACGGGCGTTCGAGACCAGCGTGCTCGTGACCGTGAACAACGGCACCGGCGTGCTGGCCAAGGTGGCGGCGGCACTGGCGGCGGCAGAGGCCGACATCACGCACCTGCACATGGGCGACGAGCGCGGCCAAAACACCATCGACCTGCGCTTTGCGCTGGCGGTGCGCGACCGCGTGCACCTGGCCCAGGTGCTGCGCCAGCTTAAGCGCACGGCGTCGGTGGTGCGGGCGCAACGCCTGCGGCCGCAGCGGCCGGGTAGCTGACTTCCAGCACCTCCAGCAGCTCCCAACCCGCGGGGGTGTGCACCCGCACCTCATCGCCCACCCGCGCTTTGAGCAGCGCCTGCGCCACGGGTGCCACCCAACTGATCTGCCCCAGGCTCGGTTCGGCCTCGTCGATGCCCAAGATCTGCACCGTGGCCTCGCTGCCGTCGGCGCGAGCGTAGCGTACCCGAGCACCAAAAAACACCTGCTCGCTGCCGTGCTGCTGCGCTGGATCGACCACCACCGCGATGTCGAGTCGGCGCGTCAAAAAACGGATGCGGCGGTCGATCTCGCGCAGGCGCTTCTTGCCATACAGGTAGTCGCCGTTTTCCGAGCGGTCGCCGTTGCTGGCGGCCCAGTGCACCACCTCGACCACGCGCGGGCGCTCGACGTCGAGCAGGTGCAAGAGCTCGGCGCGCAGGCGCTGGTGGCCGGCGGGTGTGATGTAATTTTTGCCGCCAGCGGGCAGCGCGGCGGCACCGGGGGTATCGTCCGCGCCGTCGTCGGCATCGGTTTCTTTGGTGAAGGCTTTGCTCATGGCACGGGCCCCGTTGCGGGCTAAAAAAACAGATTGGCTTGGTGTCGATTGTGCGACATGGGCCGGGCGCAGCGGCGCCGCTTTGGGGGTGGCGCAAGCAACCGATCGGCGAGAATCGGCGCTCTGGTCTGGCCGCCTTGAGCAGCCCCTTTGAGCAGCCGCTTTGCCCCTTTGCTGCTCCCCTTCGCTTTGCCCTTCGCTTCACCCTGCCGTTTTGATGACCCCTTCGCCACCGCCAGCGCAACCCCGGATCGTGTTTTCGCACGCCAACAGCTTTCCCGGCCCCACCTACCGCGTGCTGTTCGAGCGCTTGCAGCAGCTGGGCTACTCGGTCAGTGCGCCCGAAAAATTTGGCCACGACCCGGCCTACCCGGTGACCAGCAACTGGCCGCACCTGGTGCAGCAGCTGGCCGATTTCGTGTTGCGCCAGTACCCCAGCGCGGCCGAGCGCGGCACGCCTTTGTATCTGGTGGGCCATTCGCTGGGCGGCTACCTGAGCCTGATGTGCGCCGCCAAGCACCCGCTGCTGGGCGGCCAGCCGGTGGCCGGGGTGGTGCTGCTCGATTCGCCCCTGCTCAGCGGTTGGCGTGCCCGCGCCCTAGAAGCCGCCAAGCGGACGCGGCTCATCGGCGCCGTGTCGCCCGGGCAGGTGAGCCGCAAGCGGCGCAACAGCTGGGCCAACGCGGCCGAGGCGCTGGCGCACTTTGCCCACAAAAAAGCCTTTGCGCGCTGGGACCAGCGGGTGCTGCACGACTACATCGAGCACGGCACGCACGAGGTCGCCACCGCACAGGGCAGCCGACGCGTGCTGAGCTTCGAGCGCGAAGTCGAAACCGCCATCTACAACACCTTGCCGCACCACCTCGACCGGCTGCTGCGCCGGCACCCGCTGGCGTGCCCGCTGGCTTTCGTCGGCGGCAGCGATTCGGTCGAGCTGCGCCAGGTGGGCCTAGCGCTCACGCACAAGCTGGTGGGCAGCACGCCCAGCGCGCGGCTGCAAACCATCGAGGGCAGCCACCTGTTCCCCATGGAGCGCCCCGAAGAAAGCGCGGCGGCCATCGACCAGGCGCTGCGCAGCTTTTTTTAGCGCGTCCAGTCCACCCAGCCCATGTAGGCCGTGAGCAGCACCAGCAGCCCAAAGCCGATGCGGTACCAAGCAAAGGGCACGAAGGTGTGCTGCGCCACGTAGCGCAGCAGCCAGCGCACGCAAGCCCAGGCCGAGAGCCAAGTCACGACCATGCCTACGGCGAAAAACGGCAGGTCGGCGCGGGTGAGCAGATCGGCGTTTTTGTACAGGGCGTAGCCCGCCGCCCCGACCAGCATCGGGATCGAGAGAAAAAAACTGAACTCGGTGGCGGCGCGGCGCGAAAAGCCAAAGGCCATGGCGCCGATGATGGTGGCCCCGGATCGGCTCACGCCCGGCACCAGCGCCAGGCACTGGATCAGCCCGACGGTGAGCGAATCGCGCCAGCCCACCGCGTCCACCTCTTGGATGCGCTGCGGCGGCTGACGCGCCTGCCGGGCCTCGACCCACAAAATCACCAGCCCGCCCGAGATGAAACTGAAAGCCACCACCAGCGGGTTGAACAGCACGCCAGTGATGAAGTCAAAAAACAGCACCCCCATGATCACCGCCGGCAGGCAGCCGATGACGAGGTTGCTGGTGAAGCGCCAAGCCACGGCGTCGCCACGCGGCAGCCCCTGCGCGGTGGCCAGCAACCGCTCCAGATAGACCGAGACGATGGCCAGCAGCGCCCCGACCTGGATCACGATCTCGAACAGCCGCACCTTCTCGCCGTAGAGCCCGAGCAAGGCCGAGGTCAGGATCAGGTGCCCGGTGGAAGAAATCGGCAAAAACTCGGTGATGCCCTGCACCAGCCCCATCACGGCGGCCTTGAGCAGCAAAACGATGTCCATACGAAGCCAAAAAACGCGAAGGGTGCAGTATAACTGCCCCCTCCCCCGGCAAGCCCTCACTGCAGCCAGCCCCCAAGGCAATATAATCAGAGGCTGGGTGGCCGACGCCAGCGCGCCGCCCCGCAAGCCGGAATAGCTCAGTCGGTAGAGCAGCTCATTCGTAATGAGAAGGTCGGGGGTTCGATTCCTCTTTCCGGCACCAATGCCCAGCGCACATGCTCGCGCACCAAGGTGCTCGGGTCTTCGAGCCTGCTGGCCAGCGCTGCTCGTATGGCTTGTACCTGCTCTGGCTCCAGCCCCCCGCCCGCCAACGCATTACCCAGCGCCACCGCTACGTTGCGCAGCCAGCGCTCGTGGCCGATGCGCCGAATCGGGGTGCCTTCGGTGTGGCGCTCAAAGTCCGCTTGGCTCCAGCCCCAGACGCGCAGCAGCTCGGGCGCTTGCAGGGGCTCCCGCGGCTCGAAATCGGGCACGCGGGCGCGCTGGGCGTATTTGTTCCACGGGCACACCAGTTGGCAGTCGTCGCAACCGTAGATGCGGTTGCCGATCAGGGGCCGCAGCTCGGGCGCAATCGGCCCGGCATGTTCGATGGTGAGGTAGGCGATGCAGCGGCGCGCATCGAGCCGGTACGGGGCCACGATGGCCTGCGTTGGGCACACATCGAGGCAGGCGCGGCACTGGCCGCAGTGGCCGCTGACTGCGGCACTGGAGGGCAGTTCAAAGTTGAGGAAAATCTCGCCCAAAAAAAACATCGAGCCGGCGTCGCGGCTCAAGGCCAGCGTGTGTTTGCCGCGCCAGCCTAGGCCGCTGCGCTGCGCCAGCTCGACCTCGAGCACCGGCGCCGAGTCGGTGAACACGCGCCAGCTGACAGGGTTCTGCGCCGCCGCACTGCTGTCGGTGGGCGCAGCCGCAGTTGGCCCGCCCTGTTCTTGCAAACCCTGCTCGATGCGCTGGGCCAGCCGCTGCAGCCGCTGACGCAACACCTTGTGGTAGTCGCGCCCCCGCGCATACAAGGCCACGCTGCCTTGCAAAGGCTGCTGCAAACCGTGCCATTCTTGCTCGCGCCAAGCGGGCCCGTGGCTGCTGGGCAGATAATCCATGCGTGCGCTGATCACGCTCAGGGTGCCGGGTACCAGCTCGGCCGGGCGGGCGCGCTTGAGGCCGTGCGCGGCCATGTAGCCCATCTCGCCGTGAAAGCCGGCCTCGAGCCAGCGCCGCAGCCCGTCTTCGGCGCTGGACAAATCGACGCTGGCCACGCCGATTTGCGAAAATCCCAACTCCCGGCCCCAGCCTTGTATTTGTGTGACGAATTGAGCCGCATCGAACATAACCCTGCGATTGTAGGAAGCACAGCCCCGGCGGCGCAGCCGCTGGCCTGCACAACCCTGCTGCTGGCTGATGAGAGCGCCACGGCTGCGCTCGCTGCCCGGCTGGCCACCTGCGACCAGATCGGGCAGGCGCACTTGCACTGGCATGGCGATCTGGGCAGCGGCAAAACCACCTTTGTGCGCCATCTGCTGCGCGCTTTGGGTGTGCAGGGCCGCATCAAAAGCCCCAGCTACGCCATCGTCGAGACCTACCCCCTCGAAGCGTGCCCGCGCTGGAGCGCCGGCTTGGAGGCCGTGCATGCAGATTTTTATCGATTAATCAACCCTCAAGAGTGGGAAGATGCGGGACTGCGTGAACTTTTTACACAACCCGGACTCAAGCTGGTAGAGTGGCCCCAAAAAGCCGCTGGAATGTTGCCCATGCCCGACCTCGAACTGCACCTCGAAACCCTGGCCGACGACAGCCGCCGGTTGCGGGTGCGCGCGCGCAGTGCACGGGGCGTGCGTCTGCTGGAGGCTTTGCAGGCATGAGGCGCCGCAGCGCCCTGCAGTGGCTGGGCTCGAGCTTGGTGCTCACGCTCGGCGCGCCGCAGCTGGCTTGGGGTGCCACCATCGTGGCCGTGCGCCTGTGGCCGGCGCCCGACTACACCCGCCTGACCATCGAATCCGACGCCGCGCTGCAAGCCACGCCGCACTTCATGACCGACCCGCCCCGGGTGGCGCTGGACCTCGAGGGCATCGAGCTGGCCCCGATGGTGCAGCAGATCACCGGCAAGGTGCGCCCCGACGACCCCAACGTGGCCGCGATTCGCGTCGCGCAGCACGCGCCCCGGGTGGTGCGGCTGGTGGTGGACTTGAAGCGCCCGATCAATCCGCAGGTGTTCCAGCTCACCCCGGTGGCCGCGTTCCAGCACCGCCTCGTGCTCGATCTGTACCCCGTGCAAGCGCGCGACCCGCTGGATGAACTGATTGCGCAGCGCCTGCGCGAGCTCAACGAACCCGCCACGGCAGCCGCTGGAGCCCCCAACGACAGCGCGCCTGTTCCGGCACCCGCTGCGCCCAGCCCCCCCGACCCGCTGGGCGAGTTGATTGCCCGCTTGCCTGACGACCAGCGCGCCGCTGCGCCCAGCCTTGGAACCATCAGGCTGCCGCCCCCTCCGGCTGCGGCCACGCCAGCCCCACCCGCTCAGGCGCAGGCCAACCAGGCCCCCACCAGGCCTTCGACTCCGACCGCAACCGCCTCGGGTGCAAGCCGGCCACGCGCCGGGCCCAGCGGCAGCACCGGCGGCCGCGCCGACCGCCTGATCGTCGTTGCCATTGACGCCGGTCACGGCGGCGAAGACCCAGGGGCCATCGGCCCTGGCGGCACGCGCGAAAAGGACGTGGTGCTGTCGATTGCCCGCAAATTGCGCGATCGCGTCAACCGCACCCAAGTCAACGGCCACACCTTGCGCGCCTTCATGACGCGCGACGGCGACTACTTCGTGCCGCTGCGGGTGCGGGTGCAAAAGGCGCGCCGGGTGCAGGCCGATCTGTTTGTGAGCGTACACGCCGATGCGTTTTTCACGCCGCGCCCACGCGGCTCGAGCGTGTTTGCGCTCAGCGAGCGCGGTGCCACCAGCGCCGCCGCCCAATGGATGGCCAACCGTGAAAACGCCGCCGACAAGGTGGGCGGGGTCAATCTGCGCGAGCAAGAAACGGTGCTGCAGCGCATCATGCTCGACATGAGCACGACGGCGCAGATCAACGACAGCCTGCGCGTGGGCGATGTGATGTTGCGCGAAATAGGCCGTGTCGGGCGCCTGCACAAGCCCCGCGTCGAACAAGCCGGCTTTGCCGTGCTGCGCGCACCCGACATCCCCAGCCTGTTGATCGAAACCACCTTCATCAGCAACCCCGACGAAGAGCGCCGCCTGCGCGACCCGCGCTTTCAAAACCAGATGGCCGACGCCATGCTGCGCGGCATCGTGGCCTACTTTGAGCGCAACCCGCCCTTGGCACGCCGGCGCGAAGTCTGATAACGCGCTGCAGCATGATCCAGCAAATTACCCACAAGCAACCCGCTGGGTGTAAACCACTGGGGGAGCAACCGGCCACAGATCGGTTATGAATCGGTTATGATTCAGGCCCGTTGACCTCGCGCAACGGCCTGTTGCGGGTGTAGTTCAATGGTAGAACGCCAGCTTCCCAAGCTTGATACGAGGGTTCGATTCCCTTCACCCGCTCCACTCGACCGCGTGCTTTCTGCGCGCTACCTCGCGGTTGCATAACCGGGTTTCAGCACCGCCGTCATGCACCAAATCCGCCTCACCTGCCCCATAGGCGAGCTGCTGCTGGTGGCACAACCCGAACACCTGCTGGGCGTTTGGTTTGCCGACCAATCTGGCATTCCCGCTTGGGCCACCGTCGCAGCGCCCAACCCCGAACTCCCGCTGCTGTGCCAAACCGCACTGCAGTTGGAGCAATACTTTGCCGGTGTGCGCCAACGCTTTGATCTGCCGCTCGACCTGAGCCGGGGCAGCGCCTTTGAGCAGGCGGTGTGGGGGGCTTTGGCGGGCATCGCGCCGGGCCAAGTGTGCAGTTACCTAGACATCGCCCGCGCCATTGGGCGGCCGCGTGCGGCGCGGGCTGTGGGTGGAGCGCTGGGGCGCAACCCGATCGGCATCGTACTGCCCTGCCACCGCGTGCTGGGCAGCAAAGGCCAGCTCACCGGCTACACCGGCGGAGTGGCGCGCAAACAGGCTTTGCTCGACTTGGAAGCGCGCTGGGCTGCGGCCTGAAGGGCCTTCAAAAGCATCCCCCTCAAAGCTTACTCAAGACCCCCCTCAAAACCGCTGGGTGGGTGCAGACGCCGCTTCAGCCTGCGCCGACTCCACCATCCCGGCCTGCACCGCCTCTTTGAGCTTGGGGCTGGCGTGGAATGTGACCACGCGCCGCGCCGCAATGGCCACCGACTCGCCCGTGCGCGGGTTGCGGCCGGGCCTCGGGGATTTGGTGCGCACCTGAAAATTGCCAAAGCCCGACAGCTTCACGTCATCGCCCTGTATCAGGCGCTCGGCGATTTGGTCAAAAAATGCCTCGACCAAATCTTTGGATTCGCGCTTGTTGAAGCCGATTTGCTGGTATAGCAGCTCGGCCATCTGGGCTTTGGTCAGGGTGTTGTCGTCTGGTGCGGTTTCGCTCAGATCGGGGTCGGGCAGGGGCTTGCTCAGGCTCACAACAGAGGTCTCCAGCGGATGGGGTAATCAGGCGCGCAAGCGCGCGTGCAATTGTGCCGACAACGCGGCCAGCACCGACTGCACCACGGCATCGATTTGCGCATCGGTCAGGTTGGCGTCGTCGCGCTCCAGCGTCAGGCGCAAAGCCCAACTCTGCTCGCCTTCGACTAGGCTGCCAGCCCCCGCATTGTGCCCCAGCTTGGGGCGGTAAATATCAAATAAGCGCACGTCGGTGAGCCAGCCGGTGCGGTCGGCGCCGCGCACGGTGGCCAGCAGCTCGGCGTGCGCGACGCGCTCGGGCAGCACCACGGCTAGGTCCCGCTGCACCGGCTGGTGGCGGTGCACCGGTTGCGCCTGCACCAGCTCGCGCTGCAGCAGCGGCTCGAGCTCGAGCTCGAACAGCACCGGGGCCTGCTGCCAGCCCTCGCTCTGGCGCCAGCGCGGGTGCAGCTCGCCGATGTAACCGATCGCCTGCCCGTCGAGCCACACTTGGGCGCAGCGGCCCGGGTGCAGCGCCGGGTGCTCGGCCGGCTCGAAGCGCGCTTGGCGCGGCGCCAGCAGGGCTTGCAGATCGCCCTTGAGGTCGTGGAAATCGACGCTGCGCGCACCCTCGCCCCACTGCAACGGCAGCGCATCGCCCCAGGCCAGTGCCGCCACGCGCAGCGGCTGCGCCACCCCGGCCACGCTGGTGGGGCCGTCGGGCACCGCCGCGTCGTGGCGAAACACGCGCCCGAGCTCGAACACGCGCACGCGCTCGGCCTTGCGGTCGGTGTTGAACTTGAGCACCGCCAGCAAGCTGCCCAGCAGCGAGGAGCGCATCACGCTCATCTGGCTGGCGATCGGGTTGAGCAGGGCGATCGGCTGGGCGTTGCCCCCCCAGTCGCGCTCCCAGCGCTCTTGCACGAAACTGAAGTTGATGGTTTCTTGGTAGCCCAGCTGCGCCAGCTGGCGCCGCAGCGCGTAGGGGCCGCGGCGGCGCTCAGGCTTAGCCAGCGCCGTTACTGGCGCCAGCGGCGGCGTGTGCGGCAGGTGCTGGTAGCCGATCACGCGCGCCACTTCTTCGATCAGGTCGGCTTCGATCTGCAAATCGAAGCGGTACGAGGGCGGCGTCACGCTCAGGCTGCCCTGCCCTTCGTGCACCTGCAACCCGAGGCGGTGCAGCGCCTGCGCGCACTGCTCCAGCGTGAGCGGCATACCGATCACCTTGGCCGCGCGCGCCACCCGCAGCGCCACCGGCTGCGGCTGCGGCAGGTTCAGGCTCTGGTCGTCGATCGGGCCGGGTTGGCCGCCGCAAATCTGCAAAATCAGCTCGGTGATGCGCTCGAGGTGTTCGACCGTGGTGGCCGGATCGACCCCGCGCTCGAAGCGGTGCCCGGCGTCGGTGCTGAAGTGGTAGCGGCGCGAGCGCCCGGCGATGGCCTTGGGCCACCAAAAAGCGGCCTCGAGATAGACATCGCGCGTGGCGTCGCTCACCGCTGTGGCCGCTCCGCCCATGATGCCGGCCAGCGACTCCAGCGCCTGCGCATCGGCGATCACGCCCACCGTTTCGTCCACGCTCACCGTTTGGCCGTTGAGCAGCTGCAGCGTCTCGCCGGCGCAGCCCCAGCGCACCTGCAAGCCGCCCTCGATGTGCGCCAAGTCAAAAATGTGGGAGGGGCGGCCGAACTCGAACATCACGTAGTTGGAGATGTCCACCAGCGCCGAAACGCTGCGCTGGCCGCAGCGCGCCAGCCGCTGCACCATCCAGGCCGGGGTGGCGGCGCCGGCGTTGATGCCGCGCACGATGCGGCCGCTGAAGCGCCCACACAGATCGGGGGCAAGCACTTGCACCGGCAGCACCTCGGTTTGCGTGGGGGCCACGCGCGGCCAAGCCGGGGTGTGCAGCGGCGCCCCGGTGAGCGCGGCCAGCTCGCGCGCCACGCCATAGACGCTCAGGCAGTGCGCGAGGTTGGGGGTGAGTTTGAGGGTGAAAATTTGATCGTCGAGCTGCAGGCAGGTGCGCACGTCTTGCCCCAGCGGAGCGTCGGCGGGCAGCTCGAGCAAGCCGCTGGCGTCGTCGGCGATGCCCAACTCCTGCGCCGAGCACAGCATGCCGTGGCTGGCCACGCCGCGCAGCTGCCCGAGCCCGATGTGCAGCGCTTCGCCGCTGGGCCCCGGCGGCAGCACCGCCCCCACCCGCGCGCACGGCACCACCATGCCGGCGCGCGCATTGGGCGCACCGCAGACAATCTGCAAGCGCTCGCCGCCGCCCACATCGACTTGGCAGACGCGCAGCCGCTCGGCCTGTGGGTGCGGCTCGAGGTGCTCGATGCGCGCCACCACCACGCCGCTAAAAGGCGGCGCGGCGGGGCGGCGCTCTTCGACCTCTAGGCCGGCCATGGTCAAGGTGTCGGCCAGCTGCTCGCTGCTCAAGGGGGGGTTGCAGAATTCGCGCAACCAGGATTCGGGGAATTGCATCGTGTGCTCTCGGGCGGGGCAATGTGGGGGGTCAACGAAGGCTGGGCAACACCAAACTCATTGAAACTGGCGCAAAAACCGCAGGTCGCCGTCGAAAAACAGGCGCAAATCGGCCACGCCGTAGCGCAGCATGGTCAGGCGGTCGGGCCCCATGCCAAAGGCAAAGCCGATGTAGCGCTCGGGGCATAGCCCCATGTTGCGCACCACGTTGGGGTGCACCTGACCCGATCCCGCCACCTCGAGCCAGCGCCCGGCCAGCGGGCCAGACTGAAACTGGATGTCGATCTCGGCGCTGGGCTCGGTGAAGGGAAAGAAGCTGGGGCGAAATCGCAACACCAGATCGTCGGATTCGAAGAAGGTGCGGCAAAAATCGGTGAACACGAACTTCAGGTCTTTGAAGCTCACGTTTTCGCCGATCCACAGCCCCTCGCACTGGTGGAACATGGGCGAATGGGTGGCGTCGCTGTCCACGCGGTAGGTGCGGCCGGGCGCGATCACGCGGATTTCGGGCATGGCGCCGTCAAACAGCGCGGCGGCATCCGCCCCCGCCAGCTGCTTGTGGCGCTGCACGTGTTGCAGCGCGTGGCGGATCTGCATCGGGCTGGTGTGGGTGCGCAGCAGATAGGGCTCGGGCTGCTCGCCCACCTGCACGTAAAAGGTGTCGTGCATCGAGCGCGCCGGGTGGTCGGCGGGCGTGTTGAGCGCGGTGAAGTTGAACCAGTCGGTTTCGATCTCGGGGCCGTCGGCGACCGCAAAACCCATGGAGCCAAAAATGGCCTCGATGCGCTCCAGCGTCAGGCTCACCGGGTGCAGGCCGCCGCTGCCGCGCTGGCGCCCGGGCAGCGTCACGTCCAGCGCCTCGGCCTGCAACTGGCGCTGCAGTTCGGCCTCGGCCAGCTCGGCGCGGCGCTGGTTGAGCGCGGCCTCGATGGCCTGCTTGCTTACATTGATGGCCGCGCCCCGGGTCTTTTTCTCGTCCACGCTCAGGCTGGCCAGCCCTTTCATGAGTTCGGTCAGGCGGCCGCTCTTGCCTAGGTACTGGGCCTTGGCGTTTTCGAGCTCGGCGGGGGTGTGGGCCTGCGCGAACTGCGCGCGCGCCGATTGCAGCAGGGTGTCGAGTTCGTTCATCGCATTGCATCCGAGCCCAGGCTTGCAGCAGCGGCTCATGGGCCTATCAAGGGAGCCGGTAAAGGCCAAGTGGAAACACAAACAAAAAGGGCCAGTGCCGTACAGCGCTGGCCCTCGCCTAGAGGGGGGCTCTGGTTGGCCGCCACACCAGCGCGGCGTCCAGCCATCGGGCCCTCTTCAAGCCCTCATCACGCCGTAACAAGGCCCAGATCAGGCTGCCACAGCGGGGGCTGCGCCAAGGTGCGCCCGCGCCTGCTCAACAATGCGCGCAAAAGCGGCGCGGTCGTTGACGGCCAGATCAGCCAGCACCTTGCGGTCGATGGCGATGGCGGCTTTTTTCAGACCGTTGGCAAACTGGCTGTAGCTCAGGCCGAGTTCGCGCGCGCCGGCGTTGATGCGCGCAATCCACAGCTGGCGAAACACGCGCTTGCGGGCGCGGCGGTCGCGGTAGGCGTACTGGCCGGCCTTCATCACCGCCTGTTTGGCGATGCGATAGACATTGCCGCGGCGGCCGCGGAAACCTTTGGCCAAAGCCAATACTTTTTTGTGACGGGCGCGTGCCGTTACACCACGTTTGACGCGAGGCATAGAAAACTCCTTGTTCGTCGGGTTGGATTACAGGCCGGCAAAGGGCAGCATCTGCGCCATGTGACCCATATTGGTCTCATGCACATTCACTGCACCGCGCAGCTGGCGCTTGTTTTTCGTGCTCTTCTTGGTCAGGATGTGACGCTTGAAGGCTTGGCCGCGCTTGACGGTGCCACCCGGACGAACGCGAAAACGCTTTTTCGCGCTGCTCTTGGTCTTCATTTTGGGCATTTTGTGCTCCTTCTTGAATGGTGCTCGTGAGGCGCTGCGATACCCACCGCAGGCTTGTAGGCCCCGAGCCACTTATGGCTTGCAGCGGGTGACCGCCCCGCTGCAAGCGTTGTCGCCCTGCCCTTAAGCAGGCTGGGCGACGGGTGCCGTTTCCGACACCGGTTTGGTGCCCCCCGACTTTTTGCGTCCGGGGGCAATCATCATGATCATCTGGCGCCCTTCGAGCTTGGGGAATTGCTCCACCACGATCGCATCGCCGAGCTCTTCGCGGATGCGCTGCAACAGCGCCAGCCCGATTTCTTGGTGCGTGATCTCGCGGCCCCGAAAACGCAGCGTCACCTTGCACTTGTCGCCTTCTTCGAGGAAGCGGCGGATGTTGCGCATCTTGATGTGGTAGTCGCCGTCATCGGTGCCGGGGCGGAACTTGATTTCCTTGACCTCGATGACTTTTTGCTTCGACTTGGCTTCGGCGGCTTTTTTCTGCTCGGCGTACTTGAACTTGCCGTAATCGATCAGGCGACACACCGGGGGTTTGGCGATGGCGGCGATTTCGACCAGATCGACGTCGAGTTCACCAGCCATGCGCAGCGCTTCTTGAATGCTGACCACACCAATGGCCTCGCCCTCTGGGCCCAGCAGGCGCACCTCGGGCACGAGGATCTCGCGGTTGAGGCGGTGGGCGCGTTCTTCGCGGTGGCGGCGATCGCGGAAGTTCGGAGCAGTTGTAGCGATGGTGAAATCCTTTGGTTCAAACGAAGGGGGGCCAAGCAAAAAGCTCAAGCCTTGGTGTCGAGTTCGTGCTGCAAGCGCTGCACGAAGGCATCGAAGGCCATGACACCGAGGTCTAGGTTGCCGCGCGCACGCACCGCAACCGCCCCAGAGGCCTTCTCTTTGTCGCCCACGACGACCAAGTAAGGCAGCTTTTGCATGGAAAACTCCCGGATTTTATACGTGATTTTCTCATTGCGCAAATCCAGCGCCACCCTAAAGCCCTGCGCCTCGAGTTTTTTGGCAATTTCGCGACAGGTGTCGGCCTGCGCGTCGGTGATGTTGAGCACCGCCACCTGCTGCGGCGCCAGCCACAGCGGCAACGCACCGGCGTGCTGCTCGATCAAAATGCCGATGAAGCGCTCGAGGCTGCCGACGATGGCACGGTGCAAGATCACCGGCGCGCGCCGGCTGCCGTCTTCGGCCACGTACTCGGCCTCGAGCCGCTCGGCGAGGTTGAAATCGACCTGAATGGTGCCGCACTGCCACTCGCGCCCAATCGCGTCCTTGAGCGTGTATTCGATCTTGGGGCCATAAAAAGCGCCCTCGCCCGGCGAAATCTGGAACTCGCAGCCGGCGTGGCGCAGGCTGTCGATCAGCGCCTGCTCGGCCTTGTCCCACTGGGCATCGGAGCCGATGCGCGCCGCTGGGCGCGTCGAGACCTTGTACAAAATATCGTGGAAACCGAAGTCGGCATAGACTTTTTTCAGCACCTGGGTGAAGGTGTCGCATTCGGCCAAAATTTGCTCTTCGGTGCAAAAGATGTGGCCGTCGTCTTGCGTGAAGCCGCGCACGCGCATGATGCCGTGCAGCCCGCCCGAGGGCTCGTTGCGGTGGCACTGGCCAAACTCGCCGTAGCGCAGCGGCAGGTCGCGGTAGCTCTTGAGGCCCTGTTTGTAGATCAGGATGTGGCCCGGGCAGTTCATGGGCTTGAGGGCGTAGTCGCGCTTTTCGCTCTCGGTGATGAACATGTTGTCGCGGTACTTGTCCCAGTGGCCGGTTTTTTGCCACAGGGTCTGCTCCAGGATCTGCGGCGCCTTCACCTCGTGGTAGCCGTGCTGGCGGTAGATGCGGCGCATGTACTGCTCCACCTGCTGCCACAAAGTCCAGCCCTTGGGGTGCCAGAACACCAGCCCCGGCGCGTGTTCGTCGATGTGAAACAGATCCAGCTCGCGCCCCAGGCGCCGGTGGTCGCGCCGCTCGGCCTCTTCGAGCCGGCTCAGATAGGCTTGCAAGTCTTCTTTGCTGGCCCAGGCGGTGCCGTAGATGCGCTGCAGCATCTCGTTGCGGTGGTCGCCGCGCCAGTAGGCCCCGGCCACCTTCATGAGCTTGAAGTGCTTGAGCTTGCCGGTGCTGGGCACATGCGGGCCGCGGCACAGGTCTTCAAAGGCGCCCTCGCGGTACAGGCTCAGGGCTTCGTCGCTCGGGATGCCGGCGATGATCTCGGCCTTGTAGTGCTCGCCTTGGGCCTTGAAGTGCGCCACCGCTGCGTCGCGCCCGAGCAGGCGGCGCTCGATTTTTTCGTCTTTGGCAGCGAGTTCGAGCATTTTGTTCTCGATTGTCGCCAAGTCTTCGGGTGTGAACGGGCGTTTGTAGGCAAAGTCGTAATAAAAACCGTGCTCGATCACCGGGCCGATGGTCACTTGCGCATCGGGGAACAATTCCTTGACCGCGTAGGCCAGCAGGTGGGCGGTGGAGTGGCGGATCAGCTCCAGCCCCTCTGGGTCTTTGGCGGTGACGATGGCCAGCGCGGCGTCGCGCTCGATCCGGTGCGCGGTATCCACCAGCACACCATCCACCTTGCCCCCGAGCGCGGCCTTGGCCAGGCCGGCACCGATGGAAGCAGCCACGTCGGCCACCGTGACCGGGCCGGGAAATGGGCGTTGAGAACCGTCGGGGAGGGTGATATTGAGCATGAGCAGGTACAGAAAAACGAAACGCGGCTAGGGGCCGCGCCGATCATTTTCCCACAAAACACCCTAGGCTGGCCGGGCTGCTTGTGGACGAAGCAGCCAGCAAGTTCAGCCCAGCTTTACCTCCACAAAGCCAAGAAACCAACTGCGATCGCAAGTTGCAAGCTCATACCACCCAGTTTTCCATCTGCAAGGCAGGCACTCGGCTGAATTCGCCGAGGTTGTTGGTGACCAGCGTCAGGCCTTCACTTCGGGCATGCGCAGCAATGTGCAGGTCATTGATGCCTATAGGCTGTCCGATTCTTTCCAAGGCGGCGCGGATGCTGCCGTAATGCCCGGCAGCCTTGGGGCCATAGGACAAGACGTCGAGGCGGCTGGCAAAGTCTTCTACCACGCGCAGGTTCTCAGCCACTCTGCTGCTTTTTTCGGCGCCATGCAGCAACTCTGCCAGCGTGATGGAGGAAATGGCCATGTGGCCTGCGTGGCGGTTGAACAGCTCCAAGGCAGACAAAGGCTTGCGCTTGATGACGTAGATGACAATGTTGGTGTCGAGCAGGTAGCGGATCATGCTAGAAGCCTTCGCGCTCGCTTTGCTGCTGGCTGGCACGCTCGCTCAAAAAATCTTCGCTGACGGCTGGTGAGTTGAGAAAAAAGCTGTCCCAAGCACCATCCAGCGGCGCAATCACGCGCTCGCGCCCCACAGCGCGAATATGGACGCGCTTGACGTCGTCGGGCAGGCGCATATCGGCCGGCAGGCGCACGGCTTGGGTGCGGTTGTTGATGAAAACGGAGGCGACTGACATGGCATGCTCCACAGTACTCTATGGCAACAGTATAGAGCAGGAAGTGCCGAAGTACAAGGTTTTAGAAATGCCAAATCCCCCAAAGGCGTGCACCCAAGGGGGATTTGGTTGAAGGCGAAACGCTGAACCTGTTGCGCCCCAGTCAACCCAGGGCCCAACGAAGTTGATCAGTGGAACTGCTCTTCTTCGGTCGAACCCGTGAGGGCCTTGACGCTGGACGAACCGCCTTGGATCACGGTGGTCACGTCGTCGAAGTAGCCTGCGCCCACCTCTTGCTGGTGCGAAACGAAGGTGTAGCCCTGCTGGCGCGCCGCGAACTCGGGCTCTTGCACCATGTTGACGTAGTGCTTCATGCCCTCGCCGCGCGCGTAGGCGTGGGCGAACTGGAAGGTGTTGAACCAGTTGATGTGGATGCCAGCCAGCGTGATGAACTGGTACTTGTAGCCCAGCGCCGACAGCTCGTCTTGGAACTTGGCGATGGTGGCGTCGTCGAGGTTTTTCTTCCAGTTGAACGAGGGCGAGCAGTTGTACGACAGCAGCTTGCCGGGGCAGGCGGCGTGCACGGCTTGGGCGAACTCGCGCGCAAAGCCGAGGTCGGGGGTGCCGGTTTCGCACCACACCAGGTCGGCGTAGGGCGCGTAGGCGACGCCGCGGCTGATGGCTTGCTCGAGGCCGTTTTTGACGCGGTAAAAGCCCTCTTGGGTGCGCTCACCGGTGAGGAAGGGCTGGTCGTTGGCGTCGTGGTCGCTGGTGATCAGGTTCGCCGCTTCGGCGTCGGTGCGAGCCAAAATGAGCGTGGGCACGCCCATGGTGTCGGCGGCAAAACGCGCAGAAATCAGCTTCTCGATCGCCTCTTGCGTCGGCACCAGCACCTTGCCGCCCATGTGGCCGCATTTTTTCACGGCCGCGAGCTGGTCTTCGAAGTGCACACCCGCGGCGCCGGCGGCGATCATGTTCTTCATCAGCTCAAAGGCGTTGAGCACGCCGCCAAAACCGGCTTCGGCGTCGGCCACGATGGGCAGGAAGTAGTCGATGAACTCAGGGCTGCCGGGCTCGATACCGCGGCTCCACTGGATTTCGTCGGCGCGCTTGAAGGTGTTGTTGATGCGGCGCACCATGGTCGGCACCGAGTCGTAGGCGTAGAGCGACTGGTCGGGGTACATGGTCTCGGAGCTGTTGCCGTCGGCTGCCACTTGCCAGCCCGACAGATAGACCGCCTCGAGGCCGGCCTTGGCTTGCTGCATGGCTTGTCCGGCGGTGATGGCGCCAAAGGCGTTGACGTAGCCCTTTTTGGCGCCGCCGTTGACGCGCTCCCACAGGGTGCGGGCGCCGTTTTGCGCCAGCGTGTACTCGGGCTGCACGCTGCCGCGCAGACGCACCACGTCGGCGGCTTTGTAGCCGCGCTTGACGCCTTTCCAGCGCGGGTTTTGCGCCCAGTCGAGCTCCAGCGCTTCGATCTGCTGCTGGCGGCTGAGTTGTTTGTTGATGGCAGAGGACATGCTTCACTCCTGAAGGTTAAAAAAACGGTGGGGCTGCGGCAACGGCCTAGGGGCCAATGCGCCGCGCCGTTGCCTGTAGTGTAAGACCGCAGCGGGGTCAGCCGTGAATCTTATGTCTTATACAAGACAAAAAAATAGCCATTTAAAAACAATGTACTACCGGCCGCATTTTGCATTAAGAAACGACTTTTCTTATGGTCAAAAAATTATTGCAGCGCAGCAACGTGACATTTTGCATTATGAAACTATGCAGTCGGTATGCAAAAACGCCACTGGCTCGTCGCACCACAAACCCGTGGGGTGCGCGATGCCCATCCACAGCGCCGCGCTCGAGACCAGCACCAGCGCCAGACCCGCCAGCCGGATGCCCCAGCCGCCGCTGCGCGCGTCTTTGAGCTTGAGCAGCAGCCACGGCGCTGCCGTGAGCGAGACCATGGTGCCCAGCGCAAAAGCGGCCATGATGGCGGCGCCGTTGACCACGCTGGCCGACAGCGAGGCCACCAGCAGCGCCGAATACAACAGCCCGCAGGGCATGAGCGCCCAGCCCACGCCCAGCACCGCCGGCGCTTTGGGGCCGAGCCGGTTCATGAGCGGGCGCGCACGCCGCCACACCCCTTGGGCCCAGCCCTCGATGAAGGCCGGCTGGCGCGCCTGCAACAGCAGCACCAGCCCCAGCAGCAGCGCCGCCACGTGCATCAGCGTCCAGAGCGGGCGGATGATGGCGGTGTGCTGCCCCATCCAAGCCAAGCCCTGCACGGTGCCAGCGGCCAGCGCGCCCAGCAGCGCGTAGCCTATCAGGCGGCTGAACTGGAAGGTGAGCAAAGCGCGAACGCGCCGCGGCTCGCCGGCGTGGGCAATGCCGGCGCAGGCCGCGCCGCACATGGCGATGCAGTGCGGGCCGCCCACCAGCCCCATCACCAGTGCCGAAAGCAGCATCGATTCAAACATGGGCCGACTCTAGCAGCTTGGCAGCGGCGTTGCAGCGATCAAATGATTTTGGAGAAGCGCGCCCGGTCGCGGTCTTGCTGCAGGTGCTTGTCGAACTGCATGGCGATGGCGCGCACCAAGTACCAGCCGGTGTCGCTGACTTCTATGCTGCCCGCGCTCAGGCGCAGCAAACCCATCGCTTCGAACTCGCGCAAGCGCTCCAGCTCGGGTTCAAAATAGCTTTTGAACTCGATCAGGTGCGCCAGACCGACAGCCTCGAAATCCACCCGCCCCTGACACATCAGCGCCATGATCACGGCGCGACGCAGCAGGTCGTCGCGGCTCAGCGCCAGCCCACGCACGATCGGCAGCCGCCCTTGATCGAGGTGGTCGTAGTACTCTTCGAGCGTCTTGGCGTTCTGGCTGTAGGTGGCCCCGATGCGGCCGATGGCCGAGACCCCGAGGGCGATCAAATCGCAGTCGGGCTGCGTGCTGTAGCCCTGAAAATTGCGGTGCAGCCGCCCCTGGCGCTTGGCCACCGCCAAGGCATCGGTGGGCAGCGCGAAGTGGTCCATGCCCACATAGACGTAACCCGCTTGGTTGAAGATCTCGAGCGAGATCGAGAGCATGGCCAACTTGTCGGCTGCCGGTGGCAGTTCGGCGGCCACGATGCGCCGCTGCGGCTTGAAGCGTGCCGGCAAATGCGCGTAGGCGTAGAGCGCAATGCGGTCTGGGCGCAGCTCGCGCACGCGCTCCAGCGTGTGGCGAAACGACTCGGGCGTTTGCTGCGGCAGGCCGTAGATCAGATCGACGTTGACGGATTCGAAGCCGATGCGCCGCGACGCCGCCACCAAGTCGAACACCTGCTCGGCGGGCTGGATGCGGTGCACGGCCTTTTGCACCGTGGGGTCAAAATCCTGCACGCCAAAACTCAGGCGGTTGAAACCCAGGCGGTGCAGGTGCTCCAGCCGCGCAGGGGTCACGGTGCGCGGATCGACCTCGATCGAATACTCGCCCCCCGGCACCAGCTTGAAGTGGCGCTGCACCATCGCCACCAGATCGCTGAGCTCCTCGTCCGACATGAAGGTCGGGGTGCCGCCGCCGAGGTGCATCTGCGACACGCTGTGGCCCGAGCCCAGATGGCGGCACTGCAACTCGAGCTCGCGCGTGAGGTAGCGCAGGTACTCGGCCGACTTGCTGTGGTGCTTGGTGATGACCTTGTTGCACGCGCAGTAGTAGCACAGCGAATCGCAAAACGGGATGTGGACATAGATCGACAGTGGCAAGGCCAGCGAGCCGGCATGGCGCTGGCGCAAAGCCTGCACATAGTCGTGCTCGCCAAAGGCTTCGACGAAGCGGTCGGCGGTCGGATATGAGGTGTAACGGGGGCCGGGCGCGTCAAAACGCCGCAGCAACCCCTCGTCGATGACAGGTTTCACAAAAATTTCTCCTGGTGCGAGAATATGCACCGAACAACCCACCTCACCCTTGACCTGAGTCAAGTCGAGCCCATTTTTTGTTTTCTTTGACGCGCATCCCACACGGCAGCACATGGGTTAAGCTTCGCGCACTATTTGGCCGCGCTTATATGGATATTCAGAGCATCAAAGTCGCCTGTTCAGGCTGCAATCTGCGCGAGTTGTGCTTGCCTATGGGGCTTAAACCGCAAGAACTCGAGCATCTCGATCAGATCATATCGAATCGGCGCCGCATCAAACGCGGAGCGTCCCTGTTCAGCGCCGGTGAAGCCTTCACCTCACTGTACGCGGTGCGCTCGGGTTTTTTCAAGACCTGCATCACCAGCGCCGACGGGCGCGACCAAGTCACCGGCTTTCAGATGATGGGTGAGATCATCGGCATGGACGGCATCGTGCACGACCAGCACGCCTGCGACGCGATCGCGCTCGAAGACGCCGAAGTTTGTGTGCTCCCCTTTGACCGCATCGAGCAACTCTCGCGCGAGTTCAGCGCCTTGCAGCACCACGTGCACAAGATCATGAGCCGCGAGATCGTGCGCGACCAGGGCGTGATGCTGCTGCTGGGTACCATGCGCGCCGAAGAGCGGCTGGCAGCGTTTTTGCTCAATTTGGTGCAGCGTTTGCACGCGCGCGGTTTTTCGCAGTCCGAACTGGTGCTGCGCATGACGCGCGAAGAGATCGGCAGCTACCTAGGCATGAAGCTCGAGACCGTGAGCCGCACTTTTTCGCGCTTTATGGAGGACGGCATCATCGATGTGCGCCAGCGCTATGTACACATCAAAGACACGCAGGCGCTGGAGCGGCTGGTGAACCCGCCGATGCGCAACTAAGCGCAACGCCAACAATGGGCGCGACTGGTTTTGTGCATCAGCGCCCTACTCCCGCGGCGGGGGCACTTCCGGGCTGGCGGCGTGGTTGCGTGCTTCGCGTGCCGGGCGCAGGCTGGCCAAGTAGGTGGCGCGCTGTTCGGGCGTCATCATCTGCAAACGGCGTTGATCGGCAGGCACCATGGGTGCATTGCGGTCCAGTACCGGATCGCGGTTTTTGACGGCGGTGACGACCAAGGAGAGCGAGAGCACGATCGATGCAGCTGGCAGACCAAACACCAACCACGTGTAAGGCTCACGGTACCAAGGGGCGGGCTTGGTCGGGGCTAGGGCGGCTTGGGCTGTGCTCATGACGGGTTCACTTTAGGGCTGAGGGCTAAAAGTTCAGGCGCAGGCACAAAAAACCTGTGTGGCTGCAGCGGTATTCATTGACGCGGCATCATAAAAACCGAGTCTTGGCGCACCGTCATGGGTTCGGCACCCAAAGATTGCACCTCGAAGTGGATCGGGTGCACGCCCGGCGCACTGCTGCCCGGTGGCACCCGCACCGTGACCGCCAGCGCCCGCGCACCCGTGGGCGCAATGGTGAACTCGGTCTCGGAGATCACTTGCAAACCCGGCAAACCGTGCACCACCAGACGCAAGGGTTGCTCTTGCTCGGTGGCGTTGAGCACGCGCAAACGAAACACGTTTTCTATATAACCTTGCTGCACCACGCGCGACATAACACCAGAATCGCGCACCACGTCGATCTTGAGCGGTGTGCGCAGGTACAAACTGGTGAACAGCGCCACGGTGATGAGCAGCAAAATGGCACCGTAGGCCAAGATCCGCGGCCGCAGCACGCGGCGCCACATCTGGGCCGAGGTCCAGCCCTGCTCGAGCCCGTTTTGCGTGGTGAAGCGCACCAGCCCTTTGGGGTAGCCGACCTTGTCCATGACCTGATCGCAGACGTCGGCGCAAGAACCGCAGCCTATGCACTCGTACTGCAAACCCTTGCGGATGTCGATGCCGGTGGGGCAGACTTGGACGCAGAGCGAACAATCGACGCACGAGCCCAATTTGAGCAGCGACAGATCGGCTTGGCGCGAACGGCGGCCACGTGGCTCGCCGCGCTGCGCATCGTAGGTCACGATCAGGGTGTCGCGGTCGAACATCGCGCTCTGGAAACGCGCGTAGGGGCACATGTGCTTGCACACCAGTTCGCGCATGTAGCCGGCGTTGCCGTAGGTGGCAAAGCCATAAAACAAAATCCAGAAGCTTTGCCAAGGCCCGAGCTCGGCCTGCCAGACCGCCAGCCAGAGCTGTTCGATGGGGGTGAAGTAACCCACAAAGGTAAAGCCGGTCCACAAGCCAAAGGCGATCCATAGCAGTTGCTTGAGGGATTTTTTGCCGTATTTCTCCAGCGTATGGCCGGATTGATCGAGCCGCATGCGGGCCGTGCGGTCGCCCTCGACCAGTTTTTCCATCCACAGATAAATCTCTGTGTAAACCGTCTGAGGGCAAGCAAAACCGCACCACAGACGCCCGGCCACGGCCGTAAACAAAAACAAGGCAAGCGCCGAGATCACCAACAACCCAGTGAGGTAGATCAGGTCGTGCGGGTAGAGGATGAGGTTGAAGAGGTAGAAGCGCCGTTCTTCGAGGTCAAACAAAACAGCCTGCCGGTTGTTCCATTGCAACCAGGGCAGACCATAAAAGACGATCTGGGTCAGCCAGACCGTGGCCCAACGCCAGTTGGTAAAGACCCCCGCGACGGAGCGCGGATAGATCTTCTGCCGGTCGGCGTAGAACGTAATTTCGATTTCTTCGGGGCCAGCGGCGGGTTGAGCACCGCTGGCTGGGGGTCGGGTATCAGACAAAGCCAAAACTTCTCAAAGTTAGTTTTGCACCGGGTTGGACTTGGCCCACACATAGGCGGTCAGGACGTGGATCTGCTGCTCGGACAGCAACACGTTTTGCGGCGGCATGACGTTTATGATACCTTCATTGATGCTGCGCACCACGGCATCGACCCCAAAACCATGCAGCCAGATGTCGTCGGTCAGGTTGGGGGCACCGATCAGATAGTTGCCCTTGCCTTCGGCGCCGTGGCAGGCGATGCAGGTGGCAAAGTTGGCCTTGCCGGCGGCTGCCCGCACGCTGTCGTGCGGCGCGCCCGAGAGGCTCAACACGTAGTGCGCCACGTTGAGCACGTCTTCGGGCGAACCCACGGCTTCGGCCAAGGGCGGCATGACCGCTACCCGACCTTGGGTGATCGAGACTTTGATGGCCTCGGGGTCGCCACCCCAAATCCAGTCTTTGTCGGTCAGATTGGGGAAGGTCAGGCTGCCGCGGGCGTCGGCGGCGTGGCAGACGGCGCAGTTGTTCATGAACAGGCTTTCGCCGATCTGCATCGCAACCGGGTCAGCGGCCAGTTGTTGCACCGACATCTGCGCGAAGGCCTCGAACTTGGGCGCCACCCTCGCCTCGTTGGCTGCGCGCTCGGCCTTGTACTGCCCCACCGAACTCCAGTTGAGCAAACCGGGAAACTTGCCAAACATCGGGTATAGCAGGCCATAGATCAGGGCGAAGACCACGGTGATGACGAACAGCCAGACCCACCACTTGGGCAGCGGATTGTCTTTTTCGATGATGTCCTCGTCCCAGACGTGGCCGGTGGTGTTGTCTTTGGTCGGGGCAACCTTGACCCGGCTGGTGTACCAGAGCAGGCCCAAACAGGCCAAGATGCTGATGAGGGTCAGCCCAGCAACGTAGTAATGCCAGAAATAGCTTGTGAAGTCGCTCATGATGTTTCTCTTGTGAGTGAGTGCGCGGCTTAATCTTCTTTGAAGGGCAGTTGGGCGGCGTCATCGAAACGGCCCTTGTTGTGCCTGGACCACGCCCACCAGACGATGCCCAAAAACACCACCAAACTGACCACGGTCACAATGCTGCGGTAATCGTTGATATCCATGTCGCCGCTCCTGGCCGCCTCAGCGAACCGAAGTACCCAGAACCTGCAGATAGGCAATCAGAGCATCCATCTCAGTCTTGCCCCGCACCGCGTCGGCGGCGCCTGCCACCTCTTCGTCGGTGTAGGGGTGCCCGAGCAGCTGCAATACCCCTAAGCGCGCTGGCATGGCGTCGGCGTTGACCATGCGGTCGGCCAGCCAAGGGTAGGCGGGCATGTTGGAGTAGGGGCGCAGCGAGCGCGGATCCATCAGGTGCTGGCGGTGCCATTCGTCGGAATAGCGACCACCGATGCGGTGCAGATCGGGGCCGGTGCGCTTGGAGCCCCACTGGAACGGCCGGTCATAGACGAACTCACCGGCGAGCGAGAAGTGGCCGTAGCGCATGGTCTCGGCATGGAAGGGGCGAATCATCTGCGAGTGGCAAACGAAGCAGCCCTCGCGGATGTACACATCTTTACCCGCCAGCTGCAGCGCGGTGTGGGGCTTGAGGCCCTCGACCGGCTGCGTGGTCGATTTCTTGAAGAACAGCGGCACGATTTCAACCAGACCGCCGATGGAGATCACCAGCAGGATGAGCACGATCATCAGGAAGCTGTTGGTCTCGACCTTCTGGTGCGACATGCCCTTGGTGGAGGGGGTGTTGTTAGCCATGTTGATGCGCTCCTCAGGCGTGGGCAGGTGAAACCGCTGGAATCTTGATTTGCGGCACGGGGCCTGCACGCAAGCCCGCGCGGACCGTCATCCAGACGTTCCAGGCCATGATGCACATGCCGGCAAAGTACATGGTGCCGCCAATCAGGCGGATGGCGTAGAAGGGATAGCTGGCACGCACCGATTCGCTGAAGGTGAAGGCCAAGGTGCCGTCGTCGGCCAAGGCACGCCACATCAGGCCTTGGGTGACACCGGCAATCCACATGGAGGCGATGTAGATCACGATGCCGATACAGGCGATCCAGAAGTGCAGCTCGATGGCTTTGATCGAGTACATCTGCTTTTGCCCAAACAAGCGCGGGATCAGGAAGTACAGCGCACCCATGGAGATCAGGCCGACCCAACCCAGCGCACCCGAGTGCACGTGGCCGATGGTCCAGTCGGTGTAGTGGCTCAAGGCGTTGACGGTCTTGATCGACATCATCGGGCCTTCGAAGGTCGACATGCCGTAGAACGACAGCGAGACGATCAGGAAGCGCAGGATCGGGTCGTCGCGCAGCTTATGCCAAGCGCCCGAGAGGGTCATGATGCCGTTGATCATGCCGCCCCAAGACGGTGCCAGCAGGATGAGCGAGAACACCATGCCGATGGATTGGGTCCAGTCGGGCAGCGCGGTGTAGTGCAGGTGGTGCGGGCCGGCCCACATGTAGGTGAAGATCAGGGCCCAGAAGTGGACGATCGAGAGCCGGTAGCTGTAGATCGGGCGCTCAGCCTGCTTCGGGATGAAGTAGTACATGATGCCCAAGAAACCAGCGGTGAGGAAGAAGCCGACCGCGTTGTGGCCATACCACCATTGGATCATGGCGCTTTGCACACCCGAGTAGAGCGAGTAGGCGTGCAGCAGACCGGTGGGCACGGCCAGGCTGTTGACCACGTGCAGCAGCGCCACGGCCAGAATGAAGGCGCCAAAGAACCAGTTGGCGACGTAGATGTGGTTGATCTTGCGCGTGGCCAAGGTGCCGAAGAACACGATCGCGTACGAGACCCAAACCGCGGTGATCAGGATGTCGATCGGCCAGATCAGTTCGGCGTACTCTTTGCCCGAGGTCAGGCCCAGCGGCAGCGTGACGGCGGCCAGCACGATCACCAGTTGCCAGCCCCAGAAGGTAAAGGCGGCCAGTTGCGGCAAGAAGAGCTTGGTCTGGCAGGTGCGCTGCACCACGTAGTAGCTGGTGGCAAACAGCACACAGCCACCGAAGGCGAAGATCACGGCGTTGGTGTGCAGCGGACGCAGGCGCCCGAATGAGAACCACTCGAGCCCGAACTGGCCCAAGTTGAGCGCTGGCCAGAGCATCTGGGCGGCGATGACGACGCCAACCAGCATCCCGACCACACCCCAGACCACCGCCATGACAGAGAACTGTCGGATGACTTTGTCTTCATAGATGCCCTGCCGGGCATCGGACACGCCGCCTATCTGGGCATCCGCCGTGATTGCACTCATACACCTACTCCTCTTATTAAAAACACCGCCAGAGTGTCGCCGCTGGCGCGGCTACGCCGCTTGATCTAGATCAATCGTTTTTCAAAATCCGCTCGCCTTCGCGCTCGACATTATCGTATTGACCGTTGTAAAGCGCCCACCAGAACACCCCTATGATGGCCAGCACCAGCAGCACCGACAAGGGGATCAACAACAACAAAGATTCCATGGCATCACCTCGTGAAGGCTGCTACCGGCAACAGGGCCGGATCGGGGGCAGGAAAGTCGGGCAGGCGCGACAGCCGCAGCGCGTTGCCGATGACCACAAACGAGCTCAGGGCCATACCCAGACCGGCCAACCAAGGGGGCACGAAGCCAGCGATCGCCAGCGGCACCATACTGCCATTGTAACTAGCCGAAAAGACCAAGTTCTGTTTGAGTATACGCATGGTGCGCCGGGCTTGGCCTATGGTTTGTACCAGTTCGGACAAACGACCGCTTTGCACCACCAGGTCGGACTGCGACTGCGTCAGGGGCGCGCCGTGGCCGAGCGCGAACGAAACTTGGGCGCGCGCCAGCACCGGGCCGTCGTTCATGCCGTCGCCCACCATGGCGATCTGCGCCCCTTGGGCTTGCAGGGCGGTGACGACTTCGAGCTTGCGCTCGGGGCTGGCCTCGGACACCACTTGGGTGATGCCCAGCTGCTGCGCCACGCGTTGCACCGCGCCGACCTTGTCGCCCGAGAGCAGATGGACCTGCAAGCCCATGGCGCGCAAGTCGGCCACGGCTGTGGCGGCATCGGCGCGCACGCCTTCGTCCATGACGAAGGTGGCGAGCCAACCCTGCGCGTCGCTCAGATAAGCACAGGGCGCGTCGGCGACGCTGCGCCCTTGGGCCAGCAACTGGTCTTGGTCCAGACCGCACAGGGCCGCCGAGCCGAGCTTGTAAACGGCCCCATCGGCGCGCTCGAGCACCAAGCCGGCACCGGGGACGTCGCGCACCAGATCGGAAGCGACCTGCGACACGGCGTCGGGGGCGGCAGCACCAGCGTCTGAAGTGGCGGCAGCACCAGCGTCTGAAGTGGCGGCGGCGGCAGCGGGTGCAGCCGCACTTGCCGCTGGCCGAGCCCGCGCCGCAATGGCGCGCGACACCGGGTGCAGCGAGGCCGAGGCCAGCGGCCAAGCCAGCTCGAGCGCTTGCTCAGCCGTGAGGCCCGGGCGCACCAGCGCCTCGCGCAATACCACCCGGTCTTGGGTCAGGGTGCCGGTTTTGTCGAACACCACGGTGTCGATCTTGCACAGGGCCTCGAAGGCCAGCAGGCGCCGCACCAGGATGCCGCGCTCGGCCAGCGCCCCGGCCGAGGCCAGCATGGCCGACGGGGTCGAGAGCGCGAGCGCACACGGGCAGGTGGCCACCAAGACCGCCACCGCGATCGGTACCGCCAAGGCGGGGTCGATCTGCCACCAGTACCAGGCGCCGAAGGCGGCGCTGAGCAAGACCGCCACCAAAAACGGCCCGGCGATGCGGTCGGCGAGCTTGACCAGCTCGGGTTTTTCGGTGGACGCCTGTTCCATCAGCGCCACGATCTGGGCGAAGCGGGTTTCGCGCCCGAGGCGCTCGATGCGCACCAGCGCCGTGCCGGCGAGGTTGTAGCTGCCGGCCACCACCGTTTGGCCGCGCAGCCGCGTCACCGGCTGCGATTCGCCGGTGAGCAAGGCTTCATCGACGGTGGCGCTGTCGCCGAGCACGGTGGCGTCGCCGGGGAAGGCGATGCCGGCTTGCACGCGCAGCACGTCGCCCACGCGCAGGCGTTTGAGCGAGACGGTCTCGAAGCTGCCGTCGGCCAACTGGCGCTCGCACTGCTCGGGCAGGCGGTTCATGAGCACGTCGAGCGCGCCGGCGGTGCGGTCGCGCAGGCGCGAGACCAAGTAGCGCCCACCGAGCAGGAAGAACACGAACATGGTGAGCGAATCGAACCAGATTTCGTGCCCCCACAGCCCCGTGGGGTCGAAGGTGGAGCCGGTGCTAGCGATGAAGGTGACCAAGATGCCGATCGAGACCGGCATGTCCATGCCGATGCGCCCGTGGCGCAGGTCGCGCCAGGCGCTCTGGAAAAACGGCATGCTGGAGAACAGCACCACCGGCACGCTCAGCATCCAGTTGGCCCAGCGCAGCAACTGGTCGTAAACATAGGGAATTTCGCCCGGCTCGGTGATGTAGAACGGCCACGAGTACATCATGACCTGCATGGTGCAAAAGCCGGCCACGAACAGGCGCCACATCAGCAGCCGAGTTTCGGCCAAGCGCTCCTCGACGCTGAGCGCTTGGCGCATGGGCAGCAGCCGGTAGCCGCTTTGGCCCACATTGCGCGCCAGCGCCGAGAGCAGGGTCTGGGCCGGGTCCCAGCGCAGCGTGACGCGCCGGGTGGCGGCGTGCACCCGCACCGATTCGACGCCACGGCGCCCGCCCAAGGCGGCTTCGACGGTTTCGGAGCAGGCCGGGCAGTACATGCCCTGCACCATCAACACCGCTTCTTGCAGTTCGCGCCCGTCCACCTGCACCGGGTGACAAAAGTCCTCTTGCTCGATGGGGTCGTCGAGCACCAAAAAATCGTCGTCGACGGTGAGCGGGCCGCGGTGCTGGCCCAATAGCGAACCCAACCCCTGGTCAGGCACAACGGCCCCGGCAGCCAGATCACTGCCTGTTACGGTGGTGGAATTCGACATGCGGGCGAGCATACCATCGGGCTTGGCTGCGCCGGCTTGATTCAGATCAAGTCTGAGGGCTATTTGGATGTGCGCGCAGGGCCAGCGAGCGGATCGGGGCCCGGCGTTGCAGGCACAATGGAGTCACCCCCATTTTTTCTGGAGCTTAACTGCCATGTACCAACGCATCCTCGTGACCACCGATGGCTCGGAACTGTCGGATCAGGCCGTCGCGCACGCGCTCAAGCTCGCCAATGCGCTCTGCGCCGAACTGCTGGCGCTGCGCGTGGTCGCGCCCTACCCCAAGACCTATTTCGAAGGCGGTGTGGCGCTGGCCGAAGAAGAAGTGCGGCGCATCGAACAGCAGTGGCACGATGACGCCATGGAGAGCCTGCACGCGATTCAGGCCGAGGGCCAAAAGCTCGGCGTCAAGGTGCGGCCGCTGACGGTGCAGTCGGAACTGATCGCCGAAGCCATCATGGCAGCCGCGCAGCAGCACAAGGCCGACCTGATCGTGATGGCCTCGCACGGTCGACGTGGCCTCAAGCGCCTGCTGCTGGGCAGCGAAACCCAGCAGGTGCTGACGCACACCAGCATACCGGTGCTGGTGTTGCGTTAATTTTTCTTAAGCGGCTGTGGCGCGCTGCCGGTGCGCCCAGCCCCACAGCGCAGCCCCGGCCAGCACCATGGGCAGGCTCAGCCACTGGCCCATGCTCAAGCCCAGCCCAAGCAGCCCGAGGTGGGCGTCGGGCTCGCGCCAGAACTCGGCCGTGAAGCGCAGCAACCCATAGCCCACCAAAAACGCCGCCGACACCTCGCCCAAGCGCCGCGGCCCTCGTGCGTACAGCCACAGCAACACAAACAGCAGCAGCCCCTCGAGCAGCGCCTGGTAGATCTGCGAGGGGTGGCGCGGCAAATCGCCGGCGCCACGAAACACCATCGCCCACGGCAGCGCCGGGTCGGCCACGCGGCCCCAGAGTTCGCCGTTGATGAAGTTGCCAATGCGCCCGCTGGCCAGCCCTACGGGGATGCACGGGGCGATGAAATCGGTGATCTGCAGCCAGTTGCGCTGGCGCCGCCACGCAAACCAAGCCATGCCCAGCAACACGCCGATGAAGCCGCCGTGAAAGCTCAAGCCGCCCTCCCAGACCGCAAAAATGCGCAGCGGCTCGGCCAGAAACTCGAGCGGGCGGTAAAACAGCGCATAGCCTAGGCGACCGCCGACGATGATACCGATCACGCCCAAAAACAGCAGGTCTTCGATGTCGCGCCGGCCCCAGCCCAGCGCCGCGTAAGTCGGGTGCCGCAGCCGGAGCAGCGTAAGCCCAAAGAACAGCGCAAAGGCGATCAGGTACATCAGCCCGTACCAGTGGATGGCCAGCGGCCCGAGCTGCAGCGCCACCGGGTCGATCTGCGGGTGCTGCAAGAAAGTGCTTGCGCTCATGCTTTAGTCCAGCGCCGACAAATCACGCACCGCGCCCTTGTCGGCCGACAGCACCAGCTTGGCGTAGGCCTTGAGCGCCGCCGAGACCTTGCGCGGACGGGGCGCCGCCGGCTTCCAGCCGAGCTGGTCTTGCACCAGTCGCCGCTGCGCCAGTTCGTCGGCGCTCACCAGCAAGTCGATGCTGCGCTGCGCGATGTCGATGCGGATGCGGTCGCCCTCGCGCACCAAGCCGATGGCGCCCCCGGCTGCCGCCTCGGGTGAGGCGTGGCCGATGCTCAGGCCCGAGGTGCCACCCGAAAAGCGCCCGTCGGTGAGCAGCGCGCACGATTTGCCCAGCCCCTTGGACTTGAGGTACGAGGTCGGGTAGAGCATCTCTTGCATGCCGGGGCCGCCGCGTGGGCCTTCGTAGCGGATCACGACCACGTCGCCGGGCACGATCTGGTCGCTCAAAATCGCTTGCACGGCCGCGTCTTGGCTCTCGAACACGCGCGCCGGGCCCTCGAAGGCGCGCAGGGTCGAGGTGGGTACGCTGGTGGTGTAGCGCAGCTGCTCGGCCTCGAACATGCTCTGATCGACGCCGGCGGTTTTGACGATGCAGCCATCGAGCGCCAAGTTGCCGTAGAGCACCGCCAGCCCGCCATCGCGCGAGTAGGCGTGCTCGAGGTCGCGGATGCAGCCCTGGGCGCGGTCGGTATCCAGGCTGGGCCAGCGCTGGCTCTGGCTGAAGGCGGTCTGGCTCGGCACCCCGCCCGGGGCGGCGCGGTAGAAGGTTTGCACCTCGGGGCTGGGGGCACCCATGATGTCGTACTGCGCCAGCGCCGCTGCAAAGCTCGGGCTGTGCACGGTGCCGCAGTGGGCGTGCAGCAGGCCGGCGCGGTTGAGCTCACCCAAAATAGCAAAAATGCCCCCAGCGCGGTGCACATCTTCGATGTGGTAGCGGTCGGTGTTGGGCGCCACCTTGCACAGCGTGGGCACGCGGCGCGACAGGCGGTCGATGTCGGCCATGGTGAATTCGACCTCGGCCTCGCGCGCCGTGGCCAGCAGGTGCAGCACGGTGTTGGTGGAGCCGCCCATGGCGATGTCGAGCGCGACCGCGTTCTCAAAGGCCTCGAAGGTGGCGATGGAGCGCGGCAGCACCGAGGCGTCGTCGCCCTCGTAGTAGCGCCGCGCCAGCTCGACGATCAGGCGCCCGGCGCGGCGAAACAGCTGCTCGCGCTCGGTGTGGGTAGCGAGCACGGTGCCGTTGCCGGGCAGGCTCAGGCCCAGGGCTTCGGTCAGGCAGTTCATCGAATTGGCGGTGAACATGCCCGAGCACGAACCGCAGGTGGGGCAGGCGTTGCGCTCGACTTCGGCCAGCTCGGCATCCGACACCGAGGCGTCGGCGGCCAACACCATGGCATCGACCAGATCGAGCTTTTTGATGGTGATGGTCTGGCTGCCCGGCTGCTGGCGCTGCACCTTGCCGGCTTCCATCGGGCCACCCGAGACGAACACCACCGGGATGTTGAGGCGCATGGCGGCCATGAGCATGCCGGGGGTGATTTTGTCGCAGTTGGAGATGCACACCAGCGCGTCGGCGCAGTGGGCGTTGACCATGTACTCCACGCTGTCGGCGATCACCTCGCGGCTGGGCAGCGAGTACAGCATGCCGTCGTGGCCCATGGCGATGCCGTCATCGACGGCGATGGTGTGAAACTCTTTGGCCACGCCACCGGCGGCTTCGATCTCGCGCGCCACCAGTTGCCCTAGGTCTTTGAGGTGCACGTGGCCAGGCACGAACTGGGTAAAGCTGTTGGCGATGGCGATGATGGGCTTGTCAAAATCGCCGTCTTTCATGCCGGTGGCGCGCCACAGGGCACGGGCACCCGCCATGTTGCGGCCAGCGGTGGAGGTTTTGGAGCGGTAGGTGGGCATGGGAGGCGTCTGCTAAAAAAAGGGTGGCACACGATCAGGCATTATCGCTTGCAAAGCCTGCGCGCCGGGCAAGACCCCACGGGCAGGGCCCCAACCGCCCCCTGCCCTCGAGGCGCGTCAAACCTGCGGCTGCGCCTCGAAGCGCAGCGAGAAATCCACCGCCTTGAGGTCTTTGGTCAGGGCCCCGATGGAGATGCGATCGACCCCGGTTTCGGCCAGCGCGCGCACCGTCTCGAGGTTCACACCACCCGACACCTCCAGCAGCGCCGGCCCGCTGGGGTGGGCGGTGTTGCGGCGCACCGCTTCGCGCAAGGTGGGCAAGTCCATGTTGTCGAGCAAGACCATGCGCGCCCCGGCGGTGAGCGCCTCGTCGAGCTGCGCCAGCGTTTCGACCTCGATCTGCACGAAGCGCACTGTGGCCGCCCCTTGCGCCACCAGCCGCTGCGCCTGCTGCAGCGCCGCCGCCACGCCGCCGACGGCAGCGATGTGGTTTTCTTTGATCAGCACAGCGTCGTACAGCCCGAGGCGGTGGTTGGTGCCGCCGCCGGTGCGCACCGCGTACTTTTGCGCCAGCCGCAAGCCGGGCAGGGTTTTGCGCGTGTCCACGATCTGCGCCCGCGTGCCCGCCACCTGCTGCACAAAGCGCGCGGTCTGCGTGGCCACGGCGCTCAGGGTCTGCAAAAAGTTGAGCGCGGTGCGCTCGGCGCTCAGCAGGGCGCGCGCCCGGCCCTCGAGGCGCAGCACCACCTGGTTGGCGGCGCAGCGCTGGCCTTCGGGCACCAGCCAATGCAGCCGCGCATCGGGGTCGAGCGCCAGCACCGCCGCCTGCACCCACGGCGCACCGCAGAGCACCGCCGCCTCGCGCGCCAGCAAATTCGCACAGGCACGGCGTTCGGGGTCGATCAGGGCGGCGCTCAGGTCGCCAGTGCCCACGTCTTCGGCCAGCGCGCGCGCCACGTCGGCTTGCGCCAGCGCGGCTATGGTGGCGGGGGTGAAGGGGTCGGCGAAAGAACCAGCGAGAGACTTGGGCTCTGGGGTCGGGTCAAGGTTTGGGAGCGTCATAGGCCGAATTGTGCTCCAGAGCGCGGGCGGGTGGCGGGTCTGCCCATTCAAAGCAAAGAAGTCTCTGTGCTGCGTGGAGGTTCGTGTTCAAGGCCCATCCGCTGGGGCAGACTTGCGCAGATGGTTGCCCGATCCGGGCTTACCCCAACGCCCCCATCGCTGGACTCCAGACCCCGAAAAATTCCGCCACCAGACCCAGCCGCGGCAGCGCAAGCCGCCAAGCTCTGATAGACAATAGCTGCCTACCGCCCCCATCCCCCCACGGCCACCCCACCCACACCATGAGCGAAGCCACCGCCAGCACCCCCTACGGCACCTTGCCTGCCGCCTCGCCGCTGCCGCCGCGCAAGCCGGTGAGCCTGCCGCGCCTGCACGAGCTCCGCCAGCGCGGCGAAAAAATCACCATGCTCACCGCCTACGACGCCACCTTTGCCGCAGTGGCTGACAGCGCCGGGGTCGAGTGCCTGCTGGTAGGCGACTCGCTCGGCATGGTCTGCCAGGGCCTGAGCAGCACGGTCGGCGTGACGCTCGACACCATGTGCTACCACACCCAGAGCGTGACGCGCGGGCTGCGCCGGGTGCAGGGCACCGCTTGGGTGATAGGCGATTTGCCCTTTGGCAGCTACCAAGAGTCGCGCGAGCAAGCCATGCGCAGCGCCACAGCCCTGATGCACGCCGGCGCGCACATGGTCAAGCTCGAAGGCGGCGGCTGGACCACCGAGGTGGTGCGCTTTTTGGTCGAGCGCGGCATCCCGGTTTGCGCGCACTTGGGGCTGACACCGCAAACCGTGCACGCCCTCGGCGGCTATCGGGTGCAGGGGCGCAGCGAAGCCGACGCCGAGCGCCTGCAGGGCCACGCCCGCGATCTGCAAGACGCCGGCGCCAGCATGCTGGTGCTGGAGATGGTGCCCGCCCACTTGGCCAGCGCCATCACGGCGCAACTGGCGCACTGCCACACCATCGGCATCGGCTCGGGCGCGGGCACCGCCGGCCAGGTGCTGGTGATGCACGACATGCTGGGAGTGAACTTGGGCAAGCCGCCCAAGTTTGTACGCAACTTTATGGACGGGCAGCACAGCGTTGCGGCCGCCATGGCGGCCTACGTGCGCGCAGTCAAAGACGGCAGCTTCCCCGACCCCGCCTTGCACGCTTGGTGAGCAAGGGCGGCGCAGCGCCTCTGGCTGCGCGTCCCCTGCAATTTGCCAAAAGTCCATGCCCGCACGCCTTTGCCGCAACGCCAACCGCCATCCCAAGCCCCCTACCCCGTTCCCCAGCCCCATCCCAAGCCATTTCCCGTCCACCCCATGCGCGTCATCCACCGCTGCTCCGAACTGCGCCAGCACCTGGCGCGCTTTGATCGCCCCGCCTTCGTGCCCACCATGGGCAACCTGCACGCCGGCCATCTGGCTTTGGTGCACCGCGCCCGGCCGCTGGGCGACGTGACGGTGGCCAGCATCTTCGTCAACCGCCTGCAGTTTTTGCCCCACGAAGATTTCGACAGCTACCCGCGCACCTTCGAGTCCGACTGCGCGCAGCTCGAAGCCGCCGGTTGCGATGTGCTGTTTGCCCCTACGGAAGCGGAGTTGTATCCGCAGCCGCAGCGCTTCAAGGTGCTGCCGCCGCCCGAGCTGGCCGACATCCTAGAGGGCCAGTTTAGGCCCGGTTTTTTTACCGGCGTCTGCACCGTGGTGCTCAAGCTGTTTGCGCTTGTGTTCGGGCAGAGCAAGGGCGGTGGCCACGCCGTTTTTGGGCAAAAGGACTACCAGCAGTGGCTGGTGTTGCGCCAGATGGCGCAGCAGCTGGCGCTGCCGGTGACCCTGCACGCCAGCCCAACCGAGCGCGCCCCCGACGGGCTGGCCCTGAGCTCGCGCAACGCCTACCTGTCGCCGGCCGAGCGCGCCGAGGCGGTGCAGCTCAACCTCGCGCTGCGCCGCTTGGCTGCTGCCGTGGCCGCTGCCGTGGCCGATGGCGCCACCGATCTGGCGGCGCTGGAGCAACAAGCCACAGCGCAGCTCAACGAACGCGGCTGGCAGACCGACTACCTCACGGTGCGCCGCCGCAGCGATTTGCAAGCCCCACAAGGGGCAGACTTAGCAGGCGCGGCCTCGGCCGGCCAGCTGGTCGCCCTTGGAGCGGCGCGGCTCGGGCGCACCCGCCTGATCGACAACTGGGAGTTTTGAACGCTACTCTGGTGTCGGGTCGCGCCCCATGAGCTGCTGCACGGCCTGCGCCGGGCTGATCTGGGCATCGAGCAGCGCCACCACCGCTTGCGTGATCGGCATCTCCACCCCTAGGGCGCGCGCCCGCTGCGCCACCGTGCGCGCGCTGTACACCCCTTCGGCCACGTGACCGAGGGCATCGAGCGCCTGCGCCAGGCTCTGGCCCTGCGCCAGGCGCAGCCCCACTTGGCGGTTGCGGCTCAGGTCGCCGGTGGCGGTGAGCACCAAATCGCCCAAGCCGCTCAGGCCCATGAAGGTTTCGGCGCGCGCGCCCAAAGCCAGCCCCAGGCGCACGGTTTCGGCCAGCCCGCGCGTGATCAGGGCCGCGCGCGCGTTGTGGCCCAGCTGCAGGCCGTCGCACAGGCCGGTGGCAATGGCCAGCACGTTTTTCACTGCGCCGCCCACCTCCACGCCCACCACATCGTCGTTGGCATAAACACGCAATGTGCGGCTGTGCAAAGCCTGCACCAGCCGCTGGCTCACGCGCACCTGCGCGCTGGCGGCCACCAGCGCGGTGGGCGCGCCAGCGGCCACTTCTTTGGCAAAGCTGGGGCCGCTGAGCACGCCCACGGGCAGATCTGGGGCCACTTGCAGCGCGATCTCGTGCCCGAGCAAGCCACTGCCCTGCTCGAAGCCCTTGCACAGCCAGACCACGGGCGCATCGAGCGCGCGCAAACGCTGCAGCAGGCCGCGCAGCGCCGCCATCGGGGTGCCCAGCACGATCAGGTCGTCGGCCGCGCACAGCTGCGCCAAATCGGCTTCGTCGGCCGCGCACAGCTCCAGCGCGTCCGGGAAGGCGCAGCCGGGTAGGTAGCGCGCATTGGCACGCGCCGCATGCATGGCCGCCACCTGCGCCGGGTCGCGCGCCCACAGCCGCACCCGCTGCACCGCGCTGCCCGGAGCGCCGGCGGCGCGCGCCACCGCGATGGCCAGCGCCGTGCCCCAGGCACCGGCCCCCAGCAGGGTGATTTTCATGCCCAGCCTCAGCGCAGCGCTTTACTGCACCGTGGGGGCCGCAGCCGCAGTTGCCGCCTCGCCCTCGCGCGACAGTTGCTGCTCGTACATGCTCTGAAAATTGATCTCGGCCAGATGCACCGGCGCAAAGCCGCCGCGCTGAATCAGGTCGGCCACGTTGCCGCGCAGGTAGGGGTAGATGATCTGCGGGCAGGCGATGCCCAAGATCGGGCCCATCTGCTCTTGGGGCAGGTGGCGCAGCTCAAAAATGCCAGCCTGCTTGGCCTCGACCAGATACAGGGTTTTGTCCTTGATCTTGGTCGTCACGGTGCAGGTCACGGTGACTTCAAACACCCCTTCGGCCAAGGGCTCGGCGGCCACCCCGAGCTGGATGTCGAGCGCCGGCTGCTCTTGCTGCAGCAGGATGTTAGGCGAATTGGGTTGCTCGAGCGAGGCCTCTTTGAGGTAGACGCGCTGAATCTGAAACACCGGAACGGCAGGGGTATCGGACATGATGGATCTCGTGGTGGAAAAACCCGCTGTACCTGTCGAGCCTGCAGCGGGCCAGTAAGACGCCCAAAGTGGGCAGACCAAGGACAATTATCTCAGCAAGGGCAACAGCCCCCCGCGCGCATCAAGCGCGTGCAAGTCGTCGCAGCCGCCGATGTGCTGGCCGTCGATGAAAATCTGCGGCACGCTGCTGCGCCCGGCGCGCTCGGTCATGGCGGCGCGCAGGTCGGGCCGGCCATCGACCACGATCTCGTCCCACGCCTGCACCCCGCGCGCGCGCAGCAGCGCCTTGGCGCGGTGGCAAAAAGGGCAGTAATCGCTGCTGTAAAGGGTGATTTGGGCCATGTGCAAGCTCCCGGCAGCGCGTTCAGCCCTTGCCCGGCGGCCCTTTGTGCACCGGCAAGGCCGCCGCGCGCCAAGCTCCCATGCCGCCGGCCAGCGTGTGCACTTTCTCGAACCCGAGCTTTTTGGCCACACCCGCAGCGCGTTTGGAGCGGATGCCCGAGGCACACACCAGCAGCAGCGGCGTGGCTTTGTTCTTGATTGTTTGCGACAAGCGCTTTTCCAGCTCGTCCACCGGCACGTGCTTGGCCGAGCCGATGTGCCCGGCGGTGTATTCGTCGAGCGAGCAGACGTCGATCACCGCCGCTTTTTCGCGGTTGATGAGCTGCACCGCCTCGTTGGGCGTGAGGCTGCCGGCACCGCCGCCACCACTCAACATCGGCCACAACAGCAGCGCCAGCGCCGTCACGGCAATCAGCACCAAAACCCAATTTTGCAAAATGAAATCCACGGCAATCCTCAAAACACAAGCAGCTGGTATTTTAGAATCACATCTTCGTCTAGCCCGGCCCACACCCAAGAAATTCCCCCCCATGCACAAGCTCGTCCTGATCCGCCACGGCGAATCCATCTGGAACCTCGAAAACCGCTTCACCGGCTGGACCGACGTCGATCTCACCCCCACCGGCGTGGCGCAGGCGCTGGCGGCTGGGCAGTTGCTCAAGGCCGAGGGCTGGGAGTTCGACCTTTGCCACACCAGCGTGCTCAAGCGCGCCATCCACACCCTGAACCACTGCCTCGACGCCATGGACCGCGCCTGGCTGCCGGTGCTCAAAGACTGGCGCCTCAACGAGCGCCACTACGGCGCCCTGCAAGGGCTCAACAAGGCCGAAACGGCGCGACAGTACGGTGAGGCGCAGGTGCTGCTGTGGCGCCGCAGCTACGACACCCCACCGCCGCCACTGGCCGCCGACGACGTGCGCAGCGAGCGCACCGACCGCCGCTACACCGCCCTCGCAGCGCACCAAGTGCCCCTGACCGAATGCCTGAAAGACACGGTGGCGCGCATGGTGCCCTACTGGGAGCAGACGCTGGCGCCGGCCATTGCCAGCGGGCAGCGGGTGCTGGTGTCGGCGCACGGCAATTCGATCCGCGCCCTGATCAAGCACCTAGACGGCGTATCCGACGCCGACATCGTGCAGCTCAACATCCCCAACGGCATCCCGCTGGTGTATGAGTTCGACGCCGCGCTGCGCCCGCTGCGGCGCTACTACCTAGGCGACGCCGCTGCGGCCGAAGCCGCAGCCGCCGCCGTGGCGCGCCAAAGCCGTGCCTGATCCGCGCTGGGCCCGGGCACTGCCCCACCCGGTGGCGGTAACGGTTTTTCCCGGGAACGCAATGCGCCCCCCACCCTCCAAGCGCTATAGTGCGCGTTGCGTTGCCCACTGCGGGCAGAGGTTGAGCAAATGGGATACAAATTGAAAGTCGCGGGTTGGATCGCCGTCGGTGCCTTGGCCGGCGCCCTCACCACCATGCAGTTGCAGGCGGTGGCGCGCGGGGCCGTCACGCCACTGCCGTTGGAGCAGTTGCAGCAGTTGGCCGCCGTCTATGGCATCATCAAGAGCGATTTTGTCAAGCCGGTGGACGACACCGAGCTCATCCACGACGCCATCTCAGGCATGGTCTCTGGGCTGGATCCGCACTCGCAATTTTTCGATCCCCAAGAATTCCGCGAATTCCGCGAAGGCACCGCCGGCCGCTTCGTGGGCGTGGGCATCGAAATCTCGATGGAAGACGGGCTCGTCAAGGTGGTCTCGCCGATCGAAGGCTCGCCCGCCTTTCGCGCCGGCCTGATGGCCAACGACCTCATCAGCCAGATCGACGACACCCCGGTGCGCGGCATGACCATCGGTGAGGCGGTGCGGCGCATGCGCGGCGAGCCCAACACCCAGGTGCGCCTGATGATCATGCGGCGCAGCGAAAACCGCAGCTTCAGCGTCACCATCACGCGCCAAGAGATTCGCACCCAGAGCGTGCGCAGCCGCATGATCGAGCCCGGCTTCGCTTGGGTGCGGGTGTCGCAGTTCCAAGAGCGCACGATCGAAGACTTTGCGCGCCAAGTGCAGGCCCTGTACCAGCAAGACCCGCAGCTGCGCGGGCTGGTGCTCGACTTGCGCAACGACCCCGGCGGCCTGCTCGATGCGGCGGTCGCCATGTCGGCCGCCTTCCTGCCCGAAAACGTGGTGGTGGTCAGCACCAACGGCCAGTTGCCCGAGAGCCGCGCCACCTTCCGCGCCGCGCCGCGCTACTACCTGCGCAGCGGCCCCGACCACATCCAGCGCCTGACCGAGGCCACCCAAGGCCGCTTGCGCACCGTGCCGCTGGTGGTGCTGGTCAATGAAGGCTCGGCTTCGGCGAGCGAAATCGTGGCCGGGGCGCTGCAAGACCACCGCCGCGCCACCATCATGGGCAGCCAGACCTTTGGCAAGGGCTCGGTGCAAACCGTGCGCCCGCTCGGTCCCGACACCGCCCTCAAGCTCACCACGGCGCACTACTTCAGTCCCAGCGGCCGCGCCATCCAAGACCGCGGCATCGTGCCCGACCTCTGGCTCTACGAGACCGCCGCCGGCGACGTGCTGGCGGCGCTGCGCCCGCGCCAAGCCGACATCAGCGCCGGCCACAACGGTGCCCCGGCGCGCGAACTCAGCGAAGAAGAACGAGCCCGCGAACGCCAGCGTGAGCAAGAGCGCGAAGCGGCGCGCCAGCGGCTCGAAGAGCAGCAGCGCCTCAACCCCGGGCAGCGCCTGCTGCCCGAGTTCGGCTCGGCCGAAGATTTCCAGCTGCGCCAAGCGCTCAACCACTTGCAAGGCCTGCCGGTGCAGGTGAGCCAGAGCGCACGCGAGCGCCCGGCCGCAGAGCGCAACGCCAACTAAAAGCCACCCACTTTGTCCAACCCAACCGCCCTGCCCGATCTGAGCGACGCGCAGCTGCTGCGCTACTCGCGCCACATTTTGCTCGAGGAATTCGGCATCGCCGGGCAGCAGCGCTTGCTGGCGGCGCATGCCGTGGTGGTGGGGGCGGGTGGGCTGGGTTCGCCGGTGGCGCTGTATCTGGCGGCGGCTGGCGTTGGGCGCATCAGCCTCGTCGATCACGACGCGGTCGATGGCACCAATTTGCAGCGCCAGATTGCCCACACCCAAGAGCGCATCGGCTGGCCCAAGGTGGAATCGGCGGCGCTGGCCATGCGCGCCATCAACCCCGAGCTGCGCATCGACACCTGGGCGCAGCGCGCCGACCCGGCCTTGCTCGATCAGCTGCTGTCATCGGCCGACGTGCTGCTCGATTGCAGCGACAACTTCGCCACCCGCCACACCCTCAACCGCGCCAGCGTGCGCCACCGGGTTCCGCTGGTCTCGGGCGCGGCGATCCGCTTCGACGGCCAATTGGCGGTGTACGACCCGCGCCAACCGGCCTCGCCCTGCTACGCCTGCGTGTTTCCCGAAGCCCAAGCCCCCGAAGAGACGCGCTGCGCCACGCTGGGCGTGCTGGCGCCGCTGGTCGGGCTGGTGGGCTCGATGCAGGCCGCCGAGGCGCTCAAGCTGCTGTCGGGCATGGGCTCGAACTTGGTGGGGCGCCTGCTGCTGCTCGACGCCCTGCGCAGCGATTTTCAGCCGTTGCAGCTGGCGCGCGACCCCGCCTGCCCGGTTTGCGGGGCGGCCGGCGCAAAGTAGCGGCAGCCGCCTTTATTTGTTCCGTGAAATCAGCGACAAAAATTCGCGCCGCAAGTTGCTGTCTTTGAGGAACGCCCCGCGCATGATCGAGTTGATCATGCGGCTGTCCATGTCTTTGACACCGCGCCAGGCCATGCAGTAGTGGCTGGCTTCCATCACCAGCGCCAGGCCGTCGGGCTGGGTTTTTTCCTGGATCAGGTCGGCCAGTTGCACCACCGCCTCTTCTTGGATTTGCGGCCGCCCCATGACCCATTCGGCCAAGCGGGCGTATTTGGACAGGCCGATGACGTTGGTGTGCTCGTTGGGCAAGACCCCGACCCAGATTTGGCCGATCACCGGGCACAGGTGGTGGCTGCAGGCGCTGCGCACGGTGATCGGGCCCACGATCATGAGCTCGTTGAGGTGCTCGGCGTTGGGGAATTCGGTGATCGCCGGGGCGTGCACGTAGCGGCCGGCAAACACCTCTTTGAGGTACATCTTGGCCACGCGGCGCGCGGTTTGGTCGGTGTTGTGGTCGTGCGCGGTGTCGATCACCAAGCTGTCGAGCACACCCTGCATTTTGCCGGTCACTTCGTCGAGCAGGGCCTCGAGTTCGCCGGGCCGCACAAAGTCGGCGATGTTGTCGTTGGCGTGAAAGCGCTTGCGCGCCGCCTGCAGGCGCTGGCGAATCACGACCGACATCGGGGTGCCGGCTTCGCTCTCGGCCGCAGGGGTGGGGGTGGGGGCTTGCATCAGCATGGGCTGCGATCCTATCAGCTTCAAACCTAGTAGCGGTAGCCACCCAAATAAAGCATGGCGCGCATAAGGCCAAACGCCACCCGGTCCAGCAGCCGCTGTTGCCACGGGCGGCTGGCCAGCCGCGCTGCATCGACGCGCTCGCCCGCGTGCGCCATCAGCTCAGCCAAGCGCTCGCGCAGCAAGCTGGCAAAGGCCGCGTCGCGCGTGACCACGTTGGCCTCGCGCGTGAGCAGCAGGCTGACCGGGTCGAGGTTGGTCGAGCCCACCGTGGCCCAGCGCTGGTCCACCACCGCCACCTTGGCGTGCAAGGAGCTGGGCGTATACTCAAAAATCTCGATCCCCGCCGCCAGCAACTGGTGATAGACCGGGCGCGCCGCGTGGTACTGCAAGAAACGCTCGTACTTGCCGTGTAGCAGCAGCCGCACCCGCACCCCGCGCTGGGCTGCGCGCACCAGCGCCCGGCGCAGCCGCCGCCCGGGAATGAAGTAGGCGTTGGCGATCACGATCTCGGTGCGCGCCAGCTCGATCGCGGCCAGATAGGCGCGTTCGATGTCGTGCCGGTTGCGCACGTTGTCGCGCAGCAAAAACGCCGCCGCGGCCCCCTGCACCGTCTGCTCCAGCTGCGGTTGCTCGGGATGCACCGGGTGCTCCCACCACGGCCAAGGCTCGGGTTGGGGCAAGCCCGAGCGCAGCGCCTGCCAGGCGGCCCGAAACGCGTGCTGGCGCGCCGAGCTCAGCGCCTGCAGCCGCCACCAGAGCTGCTCCATCGCCTCTTGCATATCGTCCAGCAACGGCCCGCTGACCTGCAGCGCGTAGTCGAGCCTGGGGGCGCTCAGGCGCCCGAGCAGCACGTCGTCGCGGTCGTCGATCAGGTTGATGCCACCGCAAAAACCCAGCACACCATCGACAATGCACAGCTTGCGGTGCAGGCGGCGCCAGTTGCGCGGCAGCAGCAACCCAATGGGCCCCAAGGGTCGATAAACCCGCCACTGCACCCCGGCCGCTTCGAGCCGGGCGCGCCACTCGGTCGGTGGCTTGGGCGTGCCAAAGGCGTCGGTCACCAGCCGCACCGTGACCCCGCGCTGCGCCGCGCGCTCGAGCGCCTGCGCCACCTGCAGCGCATCGTGCGCAAACTCAAAGATATAGGTTTCCACGTGCACCAGGTGCTGCGCACGGTCGATGGCCTGCGCCATGGCCGCAAACAGCGCTGCACCGCCTTCGAGCAGGCGCAGCCGGTGACCGGCGCGCAAGGGGTGCTTCATGGCCAGCCCAGTTCGGCAATCAGCGGCAGGTGGTCCGACATGCTGCGCCAGGCCTTGCCGTGCGGCACCTGCGCGTGCAGCAGGCGCAGGCCGCGCACATACACCCGGTCCAGGTACAGCAGCGGCAGCCGGGCCGGGAAGGTGGGCAGGCGGATGTCCTCGAAGGTGTGCAGGCCCAACAGCGCCATGGGCTTGTGCAGGCGCTGGTCCCAGTCGTTGAAGTCGCCCGCCACCACCAGCGCCTCGTGGTCTGGCACGTGCTGCTGCACAAAGCGCCCCAGCGCCTGCACCTGGCGCGCGCGGCTGGCCGGGATCAGGCTCAGGTGCACCACCACCACATGCACCGGGCGCTGCTGCACCTGCAGCGTGACGTGCAGCATGCCTCGGCGCTCGAAGCGCAGGTCGGTCACGTCGTGGTGGCCGTGGCCCAGCACCGGCCAGCGGCTTAACAGCGCGTTGCCGTGCTCGCCGTGGCGCGTGATCACGTTGCTGCGGTAAACGGCCTCGTAGCCCTCGGGCGCCAAAAAGTTGGCTTGGTCGCCCGCAGGCCAGTGGGCAAAGGCGCGCTGCATCTTGCGGTTGACACCGCGCACCTCTTGCAGGCAGACCAGATCGGCGTCGAACTGCTCGACCGCGTGCACCAGGTTGTGGATTTCGAGCCGGCGCGCCGGGCCCAGCCCTTGTACGCCCTTGTGGATGTTGTAGGTGGCAACGCGCAGCGAGTTCATGCCCCAATCATGCCAGCAAAGCGGGTGGGGTCAGGGCCACCGCTAGGGCGTTGACGATCAGGTTGTGGGGGCGGCTGGCGCCCACCATGGCATAGACTTGGCCGTCGATGTGCTCGTGGCGCCACTCGCTCTGGCGCTCGCCCACCAGGTAATCTTCGGGGCTGATGTGCGGCTTGCGGGCGGGCAGAGGGGGCATGGCACGGGGCTCCTGGGGCGGTGGCGGGGTCGAGCAGTTGCGGGTCGAGCGGTGGCAGATTCAAATTCTGGCTACAAGCTGCGCAGGGCGCAAGAATATTTGCAATTGCGCACTCAAGTTTACGCGCTCACACCCGAAAACCTACATAACGGACTTGCACAAGGGTTCGTCGTCAAGCCAGCATGGGGTTGGTTTTGACCCTCCGGCTCTGCCGGGGTGATTCGTAACTGCTTCCTAGGAGCTGCATCATGGCCATGACCATCAACACCAACGTCAATTCGCTCACCGCCCAGCGCAACACGATCGCCACCCAGAATTCGCTCGCCACTTCGATGCAGCGGCTCTCATCGGGCTTGCGCGTCAACAGCGCCCGCGACGACGCCGCTGGTTTGGCCATCGCCGACCGCATGAACACCCAAGTGCGCGGCATGAACGTGGCCATCCGCAACGCCAACGACGGCATCTCGCTAGCGCAAACCGCCGAAGGCGGCTTGGCGGTGATTGGCGACATGCTGCAGCGCATGCGTGAGCTCGCGGTGCAGGCCATCAACTCCACCAACACCACCGGCGATTTGGGTGCCCTAGACCAAGAGTTCACCCAGTTGCGCAACGAGGTCAACCGCACCATCAGCGCGGTGCAGTTCAACGGCACCAGCCTATTTACCACCACCAACAACTTCGATTTCCAAGTGGGCGCCAACTCGGGCCAGACCATCACCATCGCTGGTACGGCCCTCAATATCAACGCTGCAGCCGGTGGTATGTCAGGAGTGACGCAAGGTGGTGGCGGGGCCTCGGGTCTGAACACCACGGCGAACGCGGCCAATTCTGGCGTGCTCTCGGCGCTTGACACGGCGCTGTCTACGCTCAACGCCACCCGCGCCACCTTGGGTGCGGTGCAGAGCCGTTTTGAGAACACGGTCAACTTCTTGCGCTCGTCGGTCGAGAACCAGGCAGCTGCCCGCGGACGCATCATGGACGCCGACTTTGCCTCCGAGACCGCGAACCTGAGCCGCGCCCAAATCTTGCAACAAGCAGGCACCGCCATGATCGCCCAAGCCAACCAGTTGCCACAAGGCGTGCTGGCCCTGCTGCGCTAAAGTCCTAAGCAGCGCGGGGCGCACGGGCAGCGGCGCCCTGCCGCAAGGCCAAGCTCTGCACGGCACCCCCGTGCCGGCCTTGGCCTTGTTGCTTGGTGCCGGTGTGGCCGAAATTGCGCAATCGGCACCGGTTTTTTGGCTTTTCATTTTTGGCGCTCCCTGCTATAAAGGGAAGATTGCGGTTTGTCACCTCCGCCTCCATCCCCCTTAGGAGTTCATCATGGCCCTCTCATCGCCCGGCATTGGCAGCGGCCTCGATGTCAACGCCATCGTCAACCAGTTGGTGGCGCTCGAGCGCCGGCCCATCCAGCAGCTGCAAGCCCAAGCCAGCGGCTTGCAGACGCGCATTTCGGCTTACGCCCGCGTGCGCGCCGACCTCGCTGGCCTCCAAGATGCTGCCAGCCGCCTGCTCGACCCCGGCCTGTGGGGCACGCGCAGCTTCAATACCTCCAACAACAACACCGTGAGCGGCAGCGCCACGGCCACGGCCCTGACCGGCAGCTTTGCCGTGCAGGTGGCGCGCTTGGCGCAAACCCAAGGCACGGTCACCAGTGCGCGCGCCGCCGACAGCCCCATAGGCGAAGCCGGTACGCTCGAAATACGCACCGGCACTTGGACTGGCAACAGCTTTGCCGGCGGCGCGCCGGTGGCGGTGGCGGTGCAGGCCGGCGACACCCTGAGCACCCTGGCCAGCCGCATCAACAACACGGCCAATGCCGGCGTGAGCGCCATCGTGGTGCGCAGCGGCGGCCAAGAGCAGCTCTTGTTGCGCGGCAGCAACACGGGCGCGGCGGCTGGTTTTGAGGTGCGTGCACTCAACGCCGGCGGCGCCGCCGTGACCGACGGCACGAGCGCACTGGGCAGCTTCAATCACTTTCACAGCGGCACCGCCTTGGTGGGCATGAGCCGCACGCAGGATGCGCTCGACGCCCAGTTCAGCATCGACGGCATCGCGCTCAACTCACCCACCAACACCGTGCGCGACCCGGTGCCCGGCGTCACGCTCAACCTGCAGGCCACCACCACCGCCAGCCTGCCCGGCAACGCAGCCACGGCTGTGCAGGTGAGCGTGCAAGCCAACCACACCGTGGTGCGTGAAGCGATCGAGAACTTTCGCACCGCCTTCAACCGCATCAGCGCCACCCTGGCCGAGCTCACCCGGGTGGACCCGGGCGGAAGCAACAACGGCCCATTGCAAGGCGACTCAACCGCCATCGGGCTGCAAAACATGCTGCGCCAGATGGTGGGCAGCCCAGGCGGGCCCACGGGTGCGGCCCTGGGCCGCTTGAGCGACATGGGGCTGCAACTGCAGCGCGACGGCAGCCTGAGCAGCAACGCCACGCGGCTCGACGCCGCGCTACAAAACCCTGCCGCCTTGCGCAGCCTGCTCACCGACACCGCCGGCGCAGACAACGCCGGCGGCGTGGCACGGCGCTTGCGCGACTTTGCCATGGCCGCCAACGGCATCCAAGGCGCTGTGAGCGGGCGCAACACCGCCTTGCAAGCCAGCGCCGAGCGCAAGCAAGACCGCATCGAACAGATGGAAGAGCGCCTGGTGCGCACCCGCGCCAACCTGTTGGCGCAGTACAGCCGGCTCGACAACTCGCTGGGCGCCATCAACGGCTTGGGCAGTTTTGTGTCCCAGCAGCTGGCGCAGTGGAACCGCAACACCAGCTGACACGCTGAGCCCACCGCGCCTGTGTGGTTGCAGCTGCCCACAGGGCGCGCTTTAAGCCCGGCGGCGCTTAAACGCCCGTTAAGCCCAACCATTGCCCCGTTTATCGGGGTTTTGTTTTTTTGCACCGGATGAACAATTCGGCCATCACCCGGTGAGCCTGCACAGCGCCCTAAAAAGCAGCTCCTGCCGAGTGGATTGATAACGCCCGTCGATCCTTTTCTTGGAGAGCTTTCATGGCCATGACCATCAACACCAACGTCAATTCGCTCACTGCCCAGCGAAACGCGATCACCACGCAAAACTCGCTCGCCGTCTCGATGCAGCGGCTCTCATCGGGCCTGCGTGTCAACAGCGCCCGCGATGACGCCGCTGGTTTGGCCATCGCCGACCGCATGAACACCCAGGTGCGCGGCATGAACGTGGCCATCCGCAACGCCAACGACGGCATTTCACTGGCCCAAGTGGCCGAGGGCGGCTTGTCCGTGATGGGCGACATGCTGCAGCGCATGCGTGAGCTCGCGGTGCAGGCCATCAACTCCACCAACACCACCGGCGCTGCGGGCGATTTGGGTGCCCTAAACCAAGAGTTCACCCAGTTGCGCGAGGAGGTCAACCGCACCATGAGCGCGGTGCAGTTCAACGGCACCAGCCTATTTATCACCACCGCCGATTTCGCCTTCCAAGTGGGCGCCAATTCGGGCCAGACCATCACCATCTCTGGCGCGGCCCTCAACATCAACGATGCAACCGGCGGCATGTCGGGCGTGACGCAAGGCGCTGGCGCGGCCTCGGCCCTAAGCATCACGACGAACGCGGCCAATTCTGCCGTGCTCTCGGCGCTCGACACGGCACTGTCTACCATCAACGCCACCCGTGCCACCCTGGGCGCGGTGCAGAGCCGGTTCGAGAACACCATCAACTACTTGCGCACCGCTGTGGAGAACCAGTCTGCCGCCCGCGGTCGCATCATGGACGCCGATTTTGCCGCCGAGACCTCCAACCTGAGCCGTGCGCAAATCTTGCAGCAGGCTGGCACTGCTATGATTGCCCAGGCCAACCAGCTGCCCCAGGGCGTGTTGCGGTTGCTGCAGGGCTGACGGGGGGCTGCGGTTTTCTCGCCCACTGGGGGGGCCTTGAGGACACTGGGTTGATGCGCAGTGTGCGTGGGCCTCAGGCTTATGGTTTGGATGCACGCATTTATGGATAAAACAGTCCTGCCACGCCTGCTCGATCTGCCCAATGGTGCATCGTGCTACCGCGTTACGGTCCAGCCCTATTACATCGTTGCTCCCGATTACGCTGAACAATCAGCCGGGGTGCGCTTGCTGCACGAGTTGTGCAGCCTGCTCAACCAGCTCGGCTACCCTGCATACATCACAGCGGCGCGCACCCATGGTGCGCTGTGGACGCCGCAACTCACCCCCGCCATCCAGCGGGCGCACTGGCAGGCGCGCCAAGTGCCGATCGTGGTCTATCCCGAAGTATCGGCCAGCCATGGCTTGGAGCTGGGTCTGCCGGTGCGTTTCTTGCTTTACTATCCCGGCGTGCACGGCGGCCCCAAAACCTTCGACGCCGACACGCTGGTGTTCAAACTCGGCGGAGACGTGCTCTACCCCGGCGGGCACAGCCTAGAACTGCCGACCATCAAGACCGAGCTGTTTTGCCCACCCCAAGAGCCCAAGCCACGTGACCGGGTGCTGTACTACTACAACCGTTACAGCGGCAAACTGCGCGATTTTGGCCCCGACGCAATCGAAATCTCACCCAAGCAACCCAAAACCCTGGCCGAAACGGCGGCGCTTTACCAAAGTGCCAGCGTGCTCTACTGCTACGAGTACTCCACAGCGGCGCAGGAGGCGCGGCTGTGCGGCTGCCCAGTGGTGTACCTACCCAACCCGGAACGTCTGCCCTCGCTTGACCCCAATATCATCTTTTGGGGCATGAATGGCGTCGCGTGGGGCGACGACCCCGATGCCGTGCTGCAGGCCCGCTCCAGCGTGCACCTGTTTGCAACCGATTACGCCCAGCGCATGGCCAACTGGCGTCAAGACGTGCTGCGCTTCATCGAAGCCACCCAAGCCGCCGCCAGCGCCCTGCCCTTCGAACGCGCTTGGCCCCAAGCCACCATCGACCGCCTGCCCGGCGCCTACACCCAAGCCGCCGACTTGGCCGCACGCGCCGACCGGCTGCATTGGCAAACCATACACAAGCAATACGCCCAGTGGTGCCAGCGCAGCACGCTGCGCGAGATCGACGCCGAGATTTACGCTCAGCACGTAGGCGCCGGCCGGGTGCAACCGCTGAGCGTGCTCATCGACCAGCGCGGTGCCAGCATCGACGCGCTGGCCGACACGCTCGACAGCCTAGGCCTGTGCCTGGGCCAGCCGGCAAAGTTGCACATCGTGGCGCACGAGCCGGCTCCGGCGGCCTTGGCCGACGCCCCCGGCGTGGTTTGGCACCAGCTAGCGGCTGGCGGCTCTTTGGCGGCCCTCGAGCTTCCCAGCGCCTGGACGCTGCTGCTGCGCAGCGGCACGCAGTTGAGCCCCCAAGCCCTGATGGAATGGGGCCTAGCACCTGCGCAGTTCCCCCAAGCCCGGCTCATCTACGCCGACGAAGACCAAGCCCACCCCGACGAGCAGCAGCGCTACCCTTTTTTCAAGCCCGACGCCAACATTGAGCTGCTGCGTTGCATCAACTACCTCGGCCCAGCCGTGGCAGTGCACACCCACACTTGGCAGCAACTCGGCGCGCCGTTGCCGGGTGCCGAGCTGTACGCAGCGGCGCTGGCGCTGCTGCAGCAGCACGGCCGCACGGCGCTTGGCCACATCAGCACCGTGCTGGCGCACGCCGCGCCTGGCGCCACCACAGCAGCCGAAGAAGCGCGCGAGTTCGATGCCGCCCAGGCCCTGCTCGTACCCGCCGTGGCCACGCGCCTGCAGCCCCTGCCGCGCTTGGGCACCTGGTTGCCCGAGCACGCGCTGCAGGGCCAGCCGCTGGTATCGCTGGTGGTGCCCAGCGGCTTGCAAACCGGCTATCTGCGCTGCCTGCTGCAAGCCACGGCCAAGCTCGACGACTTGCCGCTGCACGAGGTGATCGTGGTCTGCCAGCAGGCGCAGGCCGACGAAGTGGCGCGCGCTTGCGCCGGCGCCGTGAGCGTGCCTCTGCACTGCATCACCCTGCCAGACGGCGAGTACCAGCACGCCGCCGCGCTCAACGCCGGCGTGGCGCGCGCCAGCGGCGAATTTGTGCTGGTCTGCGACGACGACACCGAAGCGCTGCACGCCGGCTGGCTGGCGCGGCTGGTGGCAATAGCCCAGCAAAGCGACGTCGGTCTGGTGGCGCCGCGCCTGCTCTCAAGCAAAGAACGCGACCCCAAAGTGGTGGGCGGCCCGGTCTTTCTGGGCATCCAAGGGCTGGCCGCAAGCTATTGCGGCGAGCAGCAGTGGCTCGACGAAGCCGGCGTCTATTCGCGCCTGCAGCTGACGCAAGACTGCAGCGCCGTGGCCGGCCACTGCTTTGTGCTGCGCAAAGCGCACTGGGAGCGCGTGGGCGGTCTGCGCGCCGAGCGCTACCCGCTCTACTTGCCAGTGCTCGACTTGTGCCTGCGTTTGGGCGCGCTCGGGCTGCGCCACGTCTGGACGCCCTCGAGCAACTGGGTGCACCACGGCGGCAAAACGCTCGAGCAGCGCCGCCACGACATCCACGACCGTGTGCGCTTAATGGACCAAGAACTGGCCGAACGCCAGCAGATGCTCGCCGACTGGGCGGCCGAGCTGGCGCACGACCCCAATTACAACCGGCAGCTGTCGCTGCTCAAGCCCTTTGACATCGAAGACCACATCGTGATCGACTGGAACCCGCAGCGGCGCGACCGACCGCGGGTGCTGGCGCTGCCGCTGCGCAGCGGGGCCGGCCAGTACCGGGTGGTCGAGCCGCTCAACGCGTTGCAAGACGCTGGGCTGGTGCAAAGCTGCGTCGTCATGCCCATGCCCAAAGGGGCCAGCCGGGTGCTGCAGCCGCTCGAGCTGCGCCGCGCCGAACCCGACCTGCTGGTGCTGCAACACTCGGTGGACGACGCCCAGCTCAGCCAAGTGCGCCACTTCAAAAGCGCTGCCCCGAGCATACCCATCGTGCAGATGGTCGATGACCTGCTAGGCGAAGTACCCGACAAGCACCCCAACCGCGTATTCCAGAGCCGCGAAGGGCACCAGCGCATGGTACAAGCCCTGCGTGCCAGCGACCGCCTGATCGTCACCACGGCAGCGCTGCAGCAGCACTATGGGCAATACCTGAGCGATGTGCAGCTGGTGCCCAACAGCCTCGATACGCAGTGGTTCGGGCTCGAGCCCAAGCGCAACCCACCCGGGGCGCGGCTGCGCGTCGGCTGGGTGGGGGCTGGCCAGCACCAGGGCGACCTGGAACTGATCGAGCCCATCGTGGCCGAGTTTGCGCCCGAGGTCGATTGGGTGTTCATGGGCATGTGCACCGACGGCATCCGGTCCCACCTCAAAGAGTTCCACCCTTTTGTTTCCATCGCCGACTACCCAGCCAAAATGGCCAGCTTGGGGCTGGACATCGCCATTGCACCGCTCGAAGACAACCTGTTCAACCGCTGCAAGAGCAACCTGCGCCTGCTCGAATACGGTGCCATGGGCTGGGCGGTGGCGTGCTCCGATGTCGCCACCTACCGCACCGACGCGCCGCCGGTGCTGCACTGCGCCAGCCTCGACGACTGGCGCGCCGCGCTGCGCCGCCTGATCGACCAGCCCGATGAACGTGCGCGCCTAGGCGCAGCCTTGCACCAGTGGGTGCAGCGCCACTACGCCTTGCGTGGCCTACAGCAGCGCTGGTTTGAGGCGCTGTTTAGCTCTCGTATACCAAGCGCGCCTCTTGAACCACCACGAGTTAAGCCGTAAGGATTCAAGTCAAATGCGTTTACTGATCTACGGTTCGAAAGAGTTCGCGTCAACCGTCGCGGACCTTGCAAGGCATTGCGGGCACAACGTCGTAGGTCTTGTCGACGATTTCAATACCAGCGTAGATATCGTGGGTAATCTGGATTCAGTGGCCACAAAATTTTCACCGACCGAGTACGGCTTTGCGTTAGCTATCGGCTATTCAAACATTCCGGCGCGCTGGAAGGCTTGGGAGCGCATTCGTGCTGCCGGTTATCAAGCCCCCACGTTGGTACATCCGCGCGCATATGTGGCAGATAACGCCGCAGTTGGAGAAGGTAGCATGATCATGGCCGGCGCTATTATCGATGTTCGGGCACAACTCGGAGAGCTTGTCGTCGTCTGGCCAGGTGCATGCATCAACCACGACGCAAGGTTAGGTAACAATACCTTCGTTTCACCGAACGCGACAGTGTGCGGTTCGGCGGTGATAGGTCCAGATACGTTCATCGGCGCAGCAGCCACCGTTGCGGATCATTCTCGTGTACCGTCCTCTAGCTTCATAAAAATGAATTCTATTTTTAAGGACGGTCGGCAGTGAAGTCAGTCGTCGTACTCCAATCCAACTACATCCCATGGAAAGGTTATTTCGACCTGATTCACGATGCCGACTTGCTCGTCTTTTACGACGACGTTCAGTACACCAAGCGCGACTGGCGACATCGCAATAGGATCAAGGCAGCCAACGGCCCTGAGTGGATCATCATACCCGCCGGCTCTGACACGAATCGGTTGATCTGCGAGGTCGAATTGAAGGACACCAATTGGCAACAAAAACACTGGAAAACACTGCGGCAGAACTACCGAAGCTGCCCCCACTTTGAGCGGTTCGAGAGTTTCTTCGAAGATTTCTACCTCGGCAGGCAATGGACCAACCTCTCCGAGATGAATCAGCACCTGATTCGGAACATCGCCACCTCGTTGCTCGGCATACAAACGGAGTTTTTGGACTCTAGGGCATTCAACCTGTCGGGCCAGAAACAGGATCGAATTCTTGAATTGGTGAGAAAGGTGGGTGCTGAGCGTTACTTGTCGGGACCGGCGGCTAAAAGCTATATAGAACCGGAGCGTTTCGAGGCAGCAGGAATCGAGCTCGTGTGGAAGGATTACAATGGGTACCCGGAGTATCCGCAGCGCTTTCCACCTTTCGAGCACGGGGTGTCGATCGTGGATCTCCTTTTCAATATGGGGCCGGAAGCGCCATGGTACATCTGGGGCTGGCGACAAGGCCCGCTCTACTCACGAAGACTAAACCCGGATAGTTAATCCTATCTGGGTTCGTTGGCCTGGAATAGTGAGCTTGTTTGAGGCCATGAGCGGATTTCGCGCTCTCTTTCTTTTATCAACAGCCTGTTATAGTGCAACATTGTAGTTTCTCCACTAGCAGCCGCGCTGAATGGAAACTCTTTTAACTCCCAACCCTGAGGCACCACAGCCATGAAAGTCTGCCACTGCGACCGCCAGTATTTTTACCAGATTTTGGGCGTGGCTTTTACGGCGCTCAAACAGCAGCCACGCATCGCCGAACTTGGCGTGTTGCGCGGTGAAAACGCCGCCCGTCTCTACGACCTGCTCAAACCCCAGAGCATGTTGCTGGTGGACCCTTGGAGCAGTGCGGCCACTGCGCTGGCCACCCAAAGTTTGGACGACCCGGTGCCGTGGATCGATCCGCCGCAAGCTTTTGCCTATTATTACGGCGGCGATCTGGCCGACCAAGCCACCTTTGATCGACTCCACGACGAGTGCCGAGCGCGCTTTACCGCCCACCCCAACGTCGAAATCATGCGCTTGAGTACTGCCGCCGCCATCAAGGCCTTGAAGCAACGCGAAGAGCCACCGCTGGACTTAATCTATATCGACGCCAACCACCAGTACGAATGGATTTTGCGCGATCTGCTTGAGTGGAGCGAGCTGTGCGCACCCGACGGCATGCTCATGCTCAACGACTGCTGCCACAGCCCGGCCGGCGTGCGCCAAAACTTGGGCGTGCTCGAGGCCGTGAGCGCTTTTGTCAAACGCAGCAATTTCATACCGGTTCTGCTAACCCACACCGATTGGTCCGACCTGATTCTGTGCCGCAGTGCCGGCGTGATGGAGCTTTTGCTCGACCAAGTGGTACGCAGCATCGACCTGCGCTACGTAGAGGTGCCGCACCAGCTCTTGCCGGCTGCGCGTGTGGTTCAATCAAGCCATGGCATCAACATCAGCTTCAAGTGATCCTTGTCTTGAGCGCGCCCCGCCTCTTGGACGCCTTGATTCTGGGCTGCCAGGCTTTTGAGCTCTTCAACACCCACTCCGTCACCGTCTGAGCCCATGAACATCCCCTTCAACAAACCCTACATGACGGGCAAGGAGTTGTTCTACATCGCCGAGGCCCATTTCAACGGCAAACTCGCAGGCGACGGCCCGTTCACGCGGCGCTGCCATGAATGGCTCGAACAGCGCACTGGGACGCGCAAGGCGCTGCTGACGCATTCGTGCACGGCGGCGCTGGAGATGGCGGCGCTGCTACTCGATCTGGCCCCGGGCGATGAAGTCATCATGCCCTCCTACACCTTTGTTTCAACCGCCAACGCCTTTGTGCTGCGCGGCGCCACGCCGGTGTTCGTTGACATTCGGCCCGACACCCTGAATATCGACGAGACGCTGATCGAAGCGGCGATTACACCGCGCACCCGGGCGATCGTCGTCGTGCATTACGCCGGTGTCGGCTGCGAGATGGACACCATCATGGCCATCGCCCAGCGCCACGGTTTGTTCGTGGTCGAAGACGCTGCCCAGGGGCTGATGGCCAGCTACCGCGGACGAGCCCTAGGCTCGATCGGGCACTTGGGCTGCCTGAGCTTTCACGAAACCAAGAACATCATCTCGGGCGAAGGCGGAGCCTTGCTGGTCAACGACCCGCGCTGGCTGGAGCGGGCCGAAATCTTGCGCGAAAAAGGCACCAACCGCAGCCAGTTTTTTCGTGGCGAAGTGGACAAATACACTTGGTGCGACGTGGGCTCGAGTTTTTTGCCTGGCGAATTGGTGGCGGCTTTCCTGTGGGCGCAAATGCAGGAGGCCGACCGCATCACGGCGCAGCGGCTCGAACTCTGGCAGCGCTACGACCGTTTTTTTTCGGCCGCCAGCCGTTCGCTGCGCTTTCAGCGTCCTTTTGTGGCGTCGCACTGCCAGCATAATGCGCACATGTACGCCATTCGCCTGCGGGACCTCGGTCAACGCAGCGCCTTTATCGCGCACCTCAAGCAGCAAGGAATCCACAGCGTGTTTCATTACGTGCCGCTGCATTCGGCGCCGCTGGGCCAGCGCCTAGGGCGGTGTGCGGGCACGCTAGAAACCACGCAGCGCGAATCCGAACGCCTGGTGCGTTTGCCGCTGTGGCTGGGGCTGGAAGCGCAACTCGAGCATGTGTTGGCTGCGATCGACGGCTTCGTTGCCGAATGAAACTGCTGCAATTGCCGAGCAGGCGCCCACCCTAGGCTGATGGGCTGCGGGGCATGACTGGGCTCAAGTTGCTGTCAAAGCCGGCCGATATAGTGACATTACCTTTGTTTGCCCCAAGGCCAGCTCCATGAACACTTCCGCTCACCGCTCTGCCCGCACCTACGCCGCTGTGGGGCTCGATAGCCGTGCCGACGCCAATGGTCCGCACGAGGTTGCTTTGCTGTTGTTCGAGGGCCTACTCGACCGCATCCGCTTGGGTAAGCTGGCCATGGAGCAGCACGATCTGAACAACAAAATTCGCCACATCAACAAGGCGTTGCAAATTTTGGGCGAGGGCTTGCGCACGCACCTCGACATCAAGGCCGGAGGCGAACTGGCGCAGCAGCTCGACACGCTCTACGCCTACTGCTCGGTGCGGCTGCTGGATGCCAACGCACACAACGACGCCGCTGCGCTCGACGAGGTGCACAGCCTGATCAAGCCGCTGGCCGATGCGTGGCGTGAAGCCCGCCCGGCTGCGGGTGCGCCTGGCACCGAGCTGCCTGCAGCGCCGCTGGATGCAGGCAACGCCACCGCCGAGGCCACGGCCCCTTACCCCGGAAATTATGGTGCGGGCCGTAGCAGCAGCGGCGCGTCATCGGGCTTGGGCGGCACGCTGCTTCGCTACGCAGCATAAGCTGACGCAACATCCAAATCCACGCGAGCGCTTGCGACGCGCTTGCGATTCAGCCGTCCACCCGCCGCAGCGCCAGCGGGGCAAAACCGTGGTTGAGCGGGCCGTGCCCGGCGCCGATGTGCGCACCCGCACCGGCCTCGATGGCGGCGCGCACCCAAGCGTGCGCCGCCTGCACCGCTTGCGGCATCGGTTGACCGAGCGCCAATTGCGCGGCGATGGCCGCAGCTAGGGTGCAGCCGGTGCCGTGGATGTTGCGGCTAGCGATGCGCGGCCCGCGCAGGCGCAGCCAAGAGGCAGAGGGTGTGCCGGCGCAAGCCAGCACATCGGTCAATTGCTCCCCCTGCAGGTGCCCGCCCTTGAGCAACACGGCGCGCGCACCCAGCGCCAGCAGGTCGGCGGCGGCGGCGTCCAGCGCCGCTTCGTCGGTCAGGGGGCGCGCCAGCAGCAGCGCGGCCTCGTCGAGGTTGGGTGTGACCAGGCTCGCGCGCGGGAACAGTTCGGTGCGCAGCAGGGCCACGGTCTCGGGCTCGATCAGCGCGTCGCCGCTGGTGGCGACCATCACCGGGTCCAGCACCACCCAGGGCGGCGCGTAGCGGTCCAGCGCGCGCGCCACCACCCGCACCACGTCGGGCGCGTGCAACATGCCGATCTTGACCGCATCGACACCGATGTCCTCAAACACCGCAGCCATCTGCTGCTCCAAAAAGCTGGCGGGCACGGCGTGGATGGCGCGCACCCCAAGCGTGTTTTGCGCCGTCAGCGCGGTGATGGCGCTCAGGCCGTAGCAGCCCAGCGCGGCAAAGGTTTTGAGGTCGGCCTGTATGCCGGCGCCACCGCCGCTGTCGCTGCCGGCGATGGTGAGCACTCGCGCGTAGCGCCACGGTTGGCTGGAAAGTGGAGCGTGGTCTGGGGCAGGCAACATGGGGGTTTCTTGAGGTGCGTCAAATACCATTATGGGTGCATGGGGGGCTGCACCAGAGCCGCAGCAGGTCCATGGTATATTTTCCCGGCTCCACCAGCAGCTGTGCCGCCTGCACCGCACAGCAGCCCAGACCGCGCCGCCCGAAGCTGGGTGCTTGCACCGATTTTTCCACACCGCCCACTGCCCCACCATGCCTGCCAACCGCCCCCACCCCGCCCCGGTGCTCATCTTAGGTGCAGGCCTGCTGGGCCGCTTGCTGGGCTTGGCGCTGGCGCGCAGCGGCCACCGGGTCACGATCCGCGAAGCGCGCGCCGAATCGGACCAAGGCGCCGCCGCCTGGGTAGCCGCCGCCATGCTGGCGCCGCTGGCCGAAGCCGCCGTGGCCGAGCCCAACGTGGTGCGCATGGGGCTGTACGCGCTGCCGCGCTGGCGCGAGCTCATTGCCTCGCTGCGGCAGCCGGTGTATTTTCAGCAAGACGGCACCCTGATTTTGTGGCACCGCCAAGACGCGGCCGAGGCCACCCGCCTGAGCCGCGTCTGGGCGCAGACGGTGCAGCAGGTGCCCGAACTGCAAGCGGCGCAGCCGCTAAACGCGCAGCAACTCGCCGCCCTCGAGCCCAGCGTGGCCGGGCACTTTCAGAGCGGGATCTATCTGCCCCAAGAGGGCCAGCTCGACAACCACCAGCTGCTGCAGGCGCTGGCGGCCGAATTGCCAGCTCTCGGCGTCGATCTGCACTGGCAGCAGCCCACCAGCTTGGCCCAAGCGCAAGACTGGCAACGCACGCACGGCGGCTGGGTGCTGGACTGCCGTGGCTTGGGCGCGCAAGCCGACTGGGCCGCCCCGGAACAGCCGCTGCGCGGGGTGCGCGGCGAGGTCGCCTGCCTGTACGCCCCCGGCGTCACGCTCCAGCGCCCGACGCGGCTGCTGCACCCGCGCTACCCGCTGTACATCGCACCCAAACAAGACCATTTTTTCGTCGTCGGCGCAACCCAGATCGAGTCCGAGGATTTGTCGGAGGTTAGCGCGCGCTCGGCGCTCGAGCTGCTCAGCGCCGCCTATGCGGTACACCCCGGCTTTGGCGAGGCGCGCATCGTCGGGCTGCAAAGCCAGTGCCGCCCCACCCTGCCCGACCACCAGCCGCTGGTGCGCGAGTGCGCGCCGCAGGTGCTGCAGATCAATGGCCTGTTTCGCCACGGCTACCTGATCGGGCCGGCGGTGTGCGACGCGGTGCTCGAGTACGTGCAGCAGGGCCAGCGCGATCTGGCCGAGCGGCTCGAATTGCGCTTCGAGCCCTGCACGGTGGCGCAGACGGCTTGATGCACACTTCGGGAGGCCGGCTTTGATGCCCGCTTTGATGCCTGCCTCGATGCCCGCTTTGGCTGCACCCTAGACCATTTCCCCATGACCGCCCCTTCTGCCGCCCCCCCCTACCCCGCCCCGCTGCGCGTGTGGCTCAACCAGCAAGCGCTGGAGCTGCCCGCAAGCGCCACGCTGGCCGATGCGCTGGCCGCTGCGCGCCCAACCGAGCCCTTTGCCGCCGCCCTCAATCTGCAATTCGTCCCCAAAAACCAGTACGCGCAGACTGCGCTGGCCCAAGGCGACCGGATCGAGCTCATTTCCCCCGTCACCGGCGGCTGAGCGAGCCGCTTGCAGCATGAACCCCACCCCCGCCGCCACCCCCACCCCACCGCCCCCGGCACATGCGGCCCCCGCCGCCGACCCCCTGATCCTCTACGGCCAGCATTTTTCCAGCCGCTTGCTGCTGGGCACGGCGCGCTACCCCTCGCCCGCGCTGCTCGAGCAGGCCGTGGCGGCCGCGCAACCGGCCATGCTCACGGCTGCGCTGCGGCGCCAGAGCGCTGCCAACGCCGAGGCCAGCCGCAGCTTCTGGACGCT
>Ga0208491_10026_pt1 | contig 78428 bp, 59 predicted proteins | sample SubbioCSW11_NovA_FD_184819 | JGI IMG/M metagenome (GOLD analysis project Ga0208491, IMG submission 184819) | Serpentinite rock and fluid subsurface biosphere microbial communities from McLaughlin Reserve, California, USA - CR11_CSW11_NovA (SPAdes) | ecosystem: Environmental > Terrestrial > Deep...
TCGAAAGCGCGTGGACTGGTGGAGATCAGGCAGGAGCAATCCCGCCGGTGCCCCAGGATGAAACGCGAATCTTGAAACGGGCAGCGCGCGAGTCAAATCGTGCGCTTGTCTAAAGTAAATAATTCCGAAAAAATTTACCTGATAGGTAAATATTGGTAGAATGGAGGGCTCTTGCAGATTCGTTACAAAGACAAGAAGGTTCGCGATCTGTGCGAGAAGCGCGTTGTCGCTGAGCAGAAATTGGGCGCCGCGTGCGCTGGGAAACTGCGCCGCCGCTTGAGTGATCTGGAGGCCGCCGGTCGGGTGTCAGAGCTGGTGGCAGGCAACCCCCACCCACTCAAGGGAGACCGGTCCGGCCAGTTTGCACTCAACCTTGCGGGTGGCTGGCGGCTCGTGTTCTCTCCTGCCCACGACCCCTCGCCGACCCGGCCAGATGGCGGGGTTGACTGGTCCCAAGTAACCATCGTCTGCATTGATTTCGTAGGGGATTATCATGACTGAGCTGAGTGCTCCTTTCGCGCCAGACTGGGTCTCCCCGCCTGGCGAAACCGTCCTCGACATTGTCGAGGAACGCGGCTGGACCCAAGCCGAACTGGCCCTCCGACTGGGGTATAGCGAAAAACATGTCAGCCACCTCATCAACGGCAAGGTGCCGCTGAGTGTCGATGCGGCCCTGCGCCTAGAGCGTGTGCTGGGCAGCTCGGCCGATTTTTGGTTGGCCCGCGAAGCCAATTTTCAACGCCACAAGGCACGGCTGGAAGCCGCCAAACGACACGCCACTTGGGCAGGTTGGCTGGACGAATTGCCGCTCAAAGAGCTGATGGCCTGCGGTGCAGTACCCAAAATGCGTGCAGATGCCAAAAACAAGCCTAGGCTGGTTGAAGCTTGCTTGCGATTTTTTGGCGTCGCATCGCCCGATGAATGGCGCAACCTTTACGCCGGCATGCACGTGGCCTTTAGGCGCAGCCGCGAGGACCAAAGCGACGTGGGTGCGATATCGGCTTGGCTGAGACTGGGCGAACAGCAAGCTGAAAAGCTGGACGGACCCAAGTACGACAGGGCCCGCTTCGAAAAAGCACTGGTGGCCATCCGAGCTCTGACCCGTGAGCAGCCCCAGGTTTTTGAACCCAAGCTGCGCAGCCTGTTGCAGGACGCGGGCGTGCTGCTGGTGCTGGTGCCTGCCATACCCCGCGCCCATGTGAGCGGGGTGGCGCGCTGGCTCAGCCCCACGCGCCCCTTGATCCAGCTGTCGCTCTACGGCAAGACCAACGACAAATTCTGGTTCAGCTTTTTCCATGAAGCCGCCCATATACTGCTGCATGCCAACAGCCCAGAAGACAAAAAATCCATCTTTCTGGATGACCCCAACGCAGCACACACCACCGACCCGCGGGAACATGAAGCCAACACTTGGGCAGGCAACTGTCTCATCCCTGAGCAACATGCGTCAACCCTTGCGAAGCTTCGCACCAAGAGGAAGGCGGAAGAGTTTGCGCAAGCCATTGGCATCCACCCTGGCATTGTGGTGGGCCGCCTGCAGCATGACGGGTACATCGAACCCTCATGGATGAACGACCTCAAGCAGAGCTTTAGCCTCGAGGCGTCAGCCTGCGCGCAACCTGCATGCGCTGGCTCGTCTGGGTCGTAGCCGTGATTGCAAGGGCGCCCACGCAAACCCTGCCGCACCCGTCCCTCTGTCAGAGTCAGGTCAGGGACTTGCGCTAGCAAACCCTCAGCCTTGATGCCTGCATAATGGTGGGCCCAGCGCAGGCCTTCAGTTTGGCCTGAACGCTGCGATCACCACTACAAGCAGGAGCATCCATTGTCCACCCTCCCCAACGCCGCCGACCGCCCGTGGCTGAGCGCCTACCCAGACGGCGTGCCCGCCGACATCGACCTCTCGCCGTACCGCTCGCTGGTGCAATTGCTCGACGAGAGCCTGGCCAAGTACGCCGCGCGCAGCGCCTACCACTACATGGGCCACGACATGGCTTATGCCGAGGTGGACGCGCAAGCGCGTGCGCTGGCGGCTTATTGGCAGAGCAAGGGCTTGGTCAAAGGCGACCGGGTGGCGGTGATGATGCCCAATGTGCTGCAGTACCCGGTGGCGGTGGCGGCGATCCTGCGCGCCGGGCTGGTGGTGGTCAACGTCAACCCGCTCTACACCGCACGCGAGCTCGAGCACCAGCTGAACGACTCTGGCGCCAAGGCGATCGTGATCATCGAAAACTTTGCCGCCACCTTAGCCGCCTGCTTGGGCCAAACGCCGGTCAAGCACATCGTGCTGGCCTCGATGGGCGAGCTGCTGCCTTGGCCTAAGCGCTGGCTCGTCAATTACGTGGTGCGCCACGTCAAAAAACTGGTGCCGCCCTTTGAACTGCCCAGCGCGGTGCGCTTTGCCGACGCCGTGCACCAAGGCCGCGCGCTGAGCTTTAAACCGGTGGACATCGGCCCGGACGACATGGCGGTGCTGCAATACACCGGCGGCACCACCGGGGTGAGCAAGGGCGCCGTGCTGCTGCACCGCAACGTGCTGGCCAATGTGCTGCAATCCGAGGCCTGGGAAGCGCCGGTGATGCACCGCATTCCGGCCGGCGAACAGCCCACCGCCGTGTGCGCGCTGCCGCTCTACCACATCTTTGCCTTTACGGTGAACATGATGCTGAGCCTGCGCAGCGGCGGCAAAAACATCCTCATCCCCAACCCGCGCGACTTGCCGGCGGTGTTCAAAGCCCTCAAGGGCCAGACCTTTCACAGCTTTCCGGCCGTCAACACGCTGTTCAACGGCTTGCTGCACCACCCCGAGTTTGGCAGCGTGGACTGGAGCCACCTCAAGGTCTCGATCGGCGGCGGCATGGCGGTGCAGGCGGCCGTGGCCAAGCTCTGGCTGGAGCGCACCGGCTGCCCGATCTGCGAGGGCTACGGCCTGTCCGAGACCAGCCCCTCGGCCAGCTGCAACCCGGTCACGGTCACGGCTTTTAGCGGCAGCATCGGCGTGCCGCTGCCGGGCACGCGCATGAAGTGCATCGACGACGAGGGCCACGAGGTGCCGCTGGGTCAGCCGGGCGAGATCGCCATCCAGGGCCCTCAGGTCATGGCCGGCTATTGGCAGCGCCCCGACGAAACCGCCAAGGTGATGAGCGCCGACGGCTGGTTTCGCAGCGGCGACATCGGCGTGATGGACGAGCGCGGCTACTTTCGCATCGTGGACCGCAAGAAGGACATGATCCTGGTCAGCGGCTTCAACGTCTATCCCAACGAGGTCGAAGACGTGGTCATGGGCATGGGCGGGGTGCTCGAATGCGCGGCGGTGGGCATCCCCGACGAGCACTCGGGCGAGGCGGTCAAGCTGATCGTGGTCAAAAAAGACCCGGCCTTGAGTGAGCAGGCGGTGCGCGACTACTGCCGCGAGCGCCTGACCGGCTACAAAATCCCCAAGCTGATCGAGTTCCGCAGCGAACTGCCCAAAACCCCGGTCGGCAAAATTTTGCGCCGTCAATTGCGCCAGCCAAGCTAATCCGGAGTGTTCATGGGTCAACGCATCGCCCTCATCAGCGCCGTCCACGAAGAACTGGCCGAAATCCTGCAGCTCATGCCCGACGAACAGCAGGTGGCCTTGGGCGGGCGCACGTACTGGCAGGGGCACTTGCAAGGCCACGAGGTGGTGGCGGTGCTCAGCGGCATAGGCAAGGTGGCGGCCGCGACCACCACCGCGCTGCTGATCGAGCGCTTTGCTCCGCAGCAGGTGATTTTCACCGGCGTCGCTGGCGGGCTGATGTCGGGTGTGGAAGTGGGCGACATCGTGGTCGGCAGCGCCTTGGTGCAGCACGACCTCGACGCCACACCGCTGTTTGCGCGCCACGAGGTGCCGGGCTACGGCCGCAGCCGCTTCCAGCCCGATCTGGCCCTGACCCAAGTCCTGCACGCGGCCGCCAAAGACGCCGTCACCTGGTTGCCCAAGCTGCTCAACCCCGAGGTGTTGCGTGCCATGGGCCTGCACTCGCCCAGCGTGCACCAAGGCGAGATCGCCACCGGCGACCGCTTTGTGGCCACCGAGGCCGACAGCGCCGCCCTGCGCGCGGCCTTGCCCGAGGCCCTGGCAGTGGACATGGAGAGCGCCGCCGTAGCGCAGGTGTGCCACGATTGCGGCCTGCCCTTTGCGGTGGTGCGCACGATCTCGGACCGCGCCGACAGCCAAGCGCACGTCGACTTCCGGCTCTTTTTGCACGAAGTGGCGCGCCACTACAGCGCGCGCATCGTGCGCAAGGCGCTCAACTTGCTCTAACGGGGGCTGGGCCAGCCTCTAATCGGCTGCGCGGCTTAGCGGCCCTAGCGCAGCCAGCCGCGCTTGCGGAAGTACAGCATCGGGATCACCGCCGCCAGCACCATCATGCCGATGGCCATCGGGTAGCCGAGCTCCCATTGCAGTTCGGGCATGTGCTCGAAATTCATGCCGTAGCTGCTCGCCACCAGCGTGGGCGGCAGCAGCGAGACCGCGGCCACCGAGAAGATCTTGATGATCTTGTTTTGGTTGATGTTGATGAAACCGATGGTGGCGTCCAGCAAGAAGTTGATTTTCTCGAACATGAACGCGGTGTGGCTGTCGAGCGAGTCGAGGTCGCGCAGAATCTGGCGCGCGTCCTCGTGCTGCGCCGCGCTTAGCAGCCGGGTGCGGATCATGAAACTGACCGCTCGCCGGGTGTCCATCATGTTGCGCCGGATGCGGCCCGACATGTCTTCGTGGCGCGCGATCGCCGCCAGCACCTCGCTCGCCTTGTGGTCGGTCACGTCGCCGGCCAGCACCTGGCGGCTGACCTTTTCGAGGTCGTCGTAGATGTCTTCGACCGTGTCGGCGCAGTATTCGGCGTCGGTGTCAAATAGGCTCAGCAGCACGTCTTTGGCGTCTTCGATCAGGCCCGGCATGCGGCGCGCGCGCAAGCGCAGCAGCCTGAACACCGGCACGTCTTCGTCGTGGATCGAAAACAGCACGCCGCGGCTTTTCAGGGCGTCGTTGTGTTCGTTCAGGATGAAAGCCACGCGCACCGCGCGCGGGTCGGCGTCATCGGCGATCAGAAAGTCGCTGCGCACGTGCAGCTCGCCGTTGTCTTCTTGGAAAAAGCGGGCCGACTCTTCGATGTCCTCGTCCATCGCGTCTTCGGGGATGGACAGGCCAAAATGCTGGCGCACCCAGCGCCGCTCTTCGGGCGTGGGCGCTTCCATATCGACCCACACCGGCGTGAAGCGGGCCAGGTCTTCGAGCGATTCGATTTCTTCTTGAAACAGGCGGCCGTTGGCCAAGGTGAACACGTTGAGCATGGGGCAAGCTCCTTGAGGATAAAGGTGGTGGCTCGGGCGGCAGGAGGCGCTGCCCGATGCGGCAAGGTGGGAGCGATGCGCTTTCGGCATCCCAGGCACCCCTTGCGCCACCCCCCAAAGGGGCTCGACGTCAGCGAAGCGCTGCGGAAACCGAAAGCGCGCGACTAGGGCTACTGTCCAATCGGGGCTTTCAGTGGTTGATTCAACTTCTCATTATGCCCGCAAAGTGTGACGCCCAAGTGGATGCCGCAGCTGCACCTTGAGCCAGCTCAAAGGCCATGGCACCCGCATTCGTGGCACACTTGCCCCCAGCCACCGAACATGGCATAGTGCCTACAAGGCGGCGGCCAATTTTCGCCGGTCGGCCCAGCCGGGCTGGCCTTTACTTCCCGAGCTTTAGGAGGCTCTCCATGAATCTGTCGATCAACGGTCATCATCTCGAAGTCACCCCGGCGCTGCGCACGTATGTCACGACCAAACTCGACCGGATTGCTCGGCATTTCGACCAAGTCGTCGATGTGCGCGTGCTGCTGACGGTGGACAACCAAACCGAAAAAGCCTTGCGCCAGAAAGCCGAGTGCACCATCCGCATCAAAGGCAAAGACATCTTTGCCGAAAGCAGCCACTCGGATCTCTACGCCGCCGTCGATGAACTGGCCGACAAGCTCGACCGTCAGGTGCTGCGCCACAAAACCAAGCTGAAAGAACACCACCACGAAACGGCCAAACGCGAAACGCACTGACGCCGCCCCCCTGAGCCCGCGCAGCTTTTGTGCTGCACTGCAACAAGCCGCCCATTTTGTCAAGCGGCTTGTTTGTTTTCTGCACTTGCCAACGCGTCGCAAAAGCGCATAATTCGCGCCTTGCGAGGTCTTTATGAACCGTCTTTCTGCCATTTTGCCTGCTGAGCAGGTGCTGGTCGCGCTCGATGCCACCAGCAAGAAGCGCGCCTTCGAAGAAGCTGGGCTGCTGTTTGAATCCCTGCACGGGCTCAACCGCGCCCTCATCACCGACAGCCTGTTTGCGCGCGAGCGCCTGGGCTCGACCGGACTCGGGCACGGGGTCGCGATTCCGCACGGGCGCATCAAGGGCCTCAAGCAGCCCTTGGCGGCGGTGTTCCAGTTGGCCGAGCCGATCGGCTTCGACGCCCCCGACGAACAACCGGTGCGGCTGATGTTTTTTTTGCTGGTGCCCGAAGCCGCAACGCAAAAGCACCTTGAAATTTTGTCCGACATCGCCGAACTGCTGAGCGACGCCACGCTGCGCGAGCAGATGAAGGTCAGCACAGCAGCCGCCGATCTGCACCGACTGATCCACAACTGGCAGTCTGCGCACGCGCTGGCCTGATGCAGCGCCAGCCGCTTCGCGCTCCAGATGAAACCGGTTTCGATTAACGCCGATGCGCTGTTCGAAGAGCACCGCGAAACCCTGAAATGGCAGTGGGTAGCCGGGCAGAGCGCTTCCGAACGCCGCTTTCTCGAACAAGCCGTGAGCGCAGCGCGCTCCGGCGCCGACTTGGTCGGCTACCTCAACTACATCCACCCCTACCGGGTGCAGATTCTGGGGCGGCGCGAGGTCGACTACCTGCTCAACGCCAGCGCCGACGATTGCCGCCGCCGCGTGGCGCGCATTGTGGAACTCGAGCCCCCGGCCTTGGTGCTGGCCGACGAGGTGCCCCCACCGGCCGAACTGGTGGCCATGTGCGAGCGCGCCCAGATTCCACTCTTTATCACCGCATCTTCAGCCGCCTTTGTCATCGACGTGCTGCGCGCACACTTGTCGCGCCTGTTTGCCGACAGCGCCACCTTGCACGGCGTGTTCCTGGATATTTTTGGCCTCGGTGTGCTGATCACTGGCGAATCGGGCCTGGGTAAGAGCGAACTCGGGCTCGAGCTGGTCTCGCGCGGGCACGGCTTGGTGGCCGACGACGCCGTGGACATCGACCGCATCAACCAAACCGTGCTCGAAGGCCGCTGCCCCGAGCTATTACAAAACCTGCTGGAAGTGCGCGGCATCGGGCTGCTCGACATCAAGGCCATTTTTGGCGAAACCGCCGTGCGGCGCAAAATGCGGCTGCGCCTGATCGTCTATCTGGTGCGCAAAGAGACGCTGGAGCGCGACTTTGAGCGCCTGCCGCACGAGCCGCTGTACCACGACGTGCTCGGGGTGGCGGTGCGCAAGGTGGTGATTCAGGTGGTGGCAGGGCGAAACATGGCGGTGCTGGTCGAAGCCGCCGTGCGCAACACCATTTTGCAGCTGCGCGGCATCGATACCTACCAGGAGTTCGCCCAGCGCCAGCGCGCGGCGATGCTGCGCGGGGGGTGAGCAGGTGCGACTCAGCCTCTGAGGCCGCAGGCTGAAAGCGAGGGGGGTGCCTTCAGCGCCGGCCCGGCACGCGGTGCGCGCAGTCGGGCTTGGTGCAGTGCGCGTACAGCGACAGCGCGTGCTCTTGCAGCTTAAACCCGCGTTGCTCGGCCACCGCGTGCTGGCGCTGCTCGATCTCGGCGTCGTAGAACTCCTCCACCCGGCCGCAATCCAGGCACACCAAATGGTCGTGGTGCTGGCCTTCGTTGAGTTCAAACACCGCTTTGCCCGACTCGAAATTGCTGCGCACCAGCAGCCCGGCCTGCTCAAACTGCGTCAGCACCCGGTACACGGTGGCCAGCCCGATGTCGGCGTGGTCGGCCAGCAGCACCCGGAACACGTCTTCGGCCGTCATGTGGCGCTGGCGGCCGGTCTGAAAGATCTCCAAGATTTTCAGCCGCGGCAGGGTGGCCTTGAGGCCGGTGCTTTTGAGTTCGTCGATGTTGCTCATGCGGTTGGTGCGGGTGGCTGCCTGGGTTGGCAAGGGCTACAATGGCCTGCATCATAGTACGGTGCGCCTTGGTGTGCACCGGTGGTTTCCATCATCCGCACCGCCCACATGTTCAAACCTTTGTTGTCGTGCGCTCGCCCGGTCGGAGTGGGCGCACTCGTGGCTGCCGCCTTGGCCCTGTCGGGCTGCGCCAGTTTCCAAAACGCCGGCACCCAAATGAGCACCTTGGGCGGCCTACTCACGCCACACCGCATGGACATCCAGCAGGGCAACGTGGTGGTGCGCGAGCAGCTGCAAGCGCTGCAGCCGGGCATGCCGCGCGCGCAGGTGCAGGCGATCTTGGGCACGCCGCTGGTGGCCAGCGCCTTTCATGCTGCGCGCTGGGATTACGTCTTCACCTTCAACCGCCAAGGCCAAGAGCCACAGCTGCGCCGCGTGACGGTGTTCTTTGAGGGCAACGCCTTGCAGCGCGTCGAGGCCGACGAACTGCCCACCGAGCAAGAGTTCGTGGCCGCGCTGCAAGCCGAACGTGCCGCCGGCCGTGTGCCGGTGTTGCAAGCCAGCGAGGAGCAGTTGCGCGCCTTTCGCGAACGCCACCCCGCGCCTGCGGTCCAGCCAGCCCCGGCCCCCGTGCCCGCCGGCCCGTTCCCGCCGCTCGAAGCGCGCTAGGCGCTGCGCAGGCGTCGCCGCCAAAGCTTCCCGAACGGTTGTTGGTGCTCGCCCTGCCCCTTTCCCAACCCCCTTCTTTTTTCGCGCACCGTGACCCCCTCTCCCCCCCACCGCGTCGGCATCGCCGGTGCCAGCGGCCGCATGGGCCGCATGCTGGTCGAGGCCGTGCTGGCAGCCGACGACTGCCGGCTCGGCGCCGCCTTTGACCAGCCCGGCAGCGCGGCGCTGGGCCAGGATGCCGCCGCCTTTTTGGGCCAGACCAGCGGGGCCGTGATCGGCGCCGACCTGTCGGCCTTGGCCGGCTGCCAGGTGCTGATCGACTTCACGCGCCCCGAAGGCACGCTGGCGCACCTGCAAGCCTGCGTGCAGCAGCGGGTGCAGATGGTGATCGGCACCACCGGCTTTGATGCGGCGCAAAAGGCAGCCATCGAGGCCGCGGCGCAGCACATCGCCATCGTCATGGCGCCCAACATGAGCGTGGGCGTCAACGTCACGCTCAAGCTGCTCGAGCAGGCGGCGCGCGCGCTCGGCCCCGACTACGACATCGAGATCGTCGAGGCGCACCACCGGCACAAGGTCGATGCACCCAGCGGCACCGCGCTGCAGATGGGCGCGGTGATCGCGGCGGCTCAGGGGCGCGAGCTGGCCGACTGCGCGGTCTATGAGCGCTACGGCCACACTGGCGCCCGCGCGCCGGGTAGCATCGGCTTTGCCACGGTGCGCGGTGGCGACATCGTGGGCGACCACACGGTGCTCTTTGCCGGCACGGGCGAGCGCATCGAGATCAGCCACAAATCGAGCAGCCGCACCACCTACGCCCAAGGCAGCCTGCAAGCCGTGCGCTTTTTGGCCGGGCGCAGCAGCGGCCTCTACGATATGTATGACGTGCTGGGTTTGCGCTAAACCCTAGCCCTGCTGGGCCGCGCAGTGGGCTGTGCGGCACGCGGGCCGCCACCACCCTTCGGCCTAAAATAAGGCCCATGCAAGAAAAATACCAGCCCCTAGACGTCGAGCGCGCCGCCCAAGCGCATTGGCAGGCCCGCGACGCCTACCGCGTGCATGCACACGCGCTCAACGCCCAAGGCGCGCCCAAGCCCAAGTACTACGCCTGCTCGATGCTGCCCTACCCCAGCGGCAAGCTGCACATGGGCCACGTGCGCAACTACACCATCAACGACATGCTGGCGCGCCAGCTGCGCATGCAGGGCTACAACGTGCTCATGCCGATGGGCTGGGACGCCTTTGGCCTGCCGGCCGAGAACGCAGCAATCAAAAACCAGGTGGCGCCGGCGCGCTGGACCTACGACAACATCGCCTACATGAAGCGCCAGATGCAGGCGCTGGGGCTGGCGATCGACTGGAGCCGCGAAGTCGCGACCTGCTCGCCCGACTACTACAAGTGGAACCAGTGGCTGTTTTTGCAGATGCTCGAGCGCGGCATCGCCTACCGCAAAACCCAGGTGGTGAACTGGGACCCGGTTGATCAGACCGTGCTCGCCAACGAGCAGGTGATCGACGGCCGCGGCTGGCGCACCGGGGCCCCGGTGGAGCGGCGCGAGATCCCGGGCTACTACCTGAACATCACGGCCTATGCCGACGAGTTGTTGCAACAGGTGCAACTGGGCCACCCTCAAGCCACGCTGGAGGGCTGGCCGGACAAGGTGCGGCTGATGCAGGAAAACTGGATCGGCAAGAGCGAAGGGCTGCGCTTTGCCTTCACGCACTCCATCTGCGGCCACGACGGCAACCCGATACTAGACGGCCGTCTGTACGTGTTCACCACCCGCGCCGACACCCTCATGGGCGTGACCTTTTGCGCCGTGGCACCCGAGCACCCGCTGGCGCGCCAAGCCGCTGAGGGCAACCCAGCGCTGGCGGTGTTCATCGAGGAATGCCTCACCGGCAGCCACACCGAGGCCGAACTGGCGACGCAAGAAAAGCGCGGCATGGCCACCGGCCTGCACGTGCAGCACCCGCTCACCGGTGAGCAGCTGCCGCTGTGGGTGGGCAATTATGTGCTCATGAGCTACGGCGACGGCGCGGTGATGGGCGTGCCGGCGCACGACGAGCGCGACTTCGCTTTTGCGCTCAAGTACGGGTTGCCGATTCGGCAGGTGGTGGGGGCGCCGGGTGGCGCAGGCGTGGGTCCGTCAGCGCCGGGCTGCCCCCCCGGTTCGTCAGTCACACGTTCCGATTCCTCACCGGGGGGGCAGCCCAGCCCTGACTCGTTGGCGGGCGCGAAAATTTTCGACCCCACTCGCTGGCAGGACTGGTACGCCGACAAGCACGGGTTGGTCTGCATCCAGTCGGGCGTGCTCGACGGGTTGGGCTACCAAGCGGCGGTGGACAAGGTGGCGCAGCTGCTGGCCGAGCGCGGCTTGGGTGCCAAAAAAACCACCTGGCGCCTACGCGACTGGGGCATCAGCCGCCAGCGCTACTGGGGCACACCGATCCCCATCATCCACTGCCCCGAACACGGCGCGGTGCCGGTGCCCGAGCGCGACTTGCCGGTGCTGCTGCCCGAAGACTGCGTGCCCGACGGCTCGGGCAACCCGCTGCTCAAGCACGCGGATTTTCATGCTGGTGTGACCTGCCCGGTCTGCGGGCAGCCGGCGCGGCGCGAAACCGACACCATGGACACCTTCGTCGATTCGTCCTGGTACTTCATGCGCTACTGCGACCCCGGCAACGAGCAGGCCATGGTGGGCGCGGGCACGCAGTACTGGATGCCGATGGACCAGTACATCGGCGGCGTCGAGCACGCCATTTTGCACCTGCTGTACGCGCGCTTTTGGACCAAGGTCATGCGCGATTTGGGGCTGGTGCAGATCGACGAGCCCTTCAAGCGCTTGCTGACGCAGGGCATGGTGCTCAACCACATCTACTCGCGCCGCAACCAGCGCGGCGGCAAAGACTACTTCTGGCCGCACGACGTGGAACACGTGCTCGACGCCAGCGGCAAGATTGTCGGCGCGCGCTTGCTCAATGCCGCCGACAGCGCCGACGGCCGCCTGCCGCCCGGCACGGCCATCGACTACGAGGGCGTGGGCACGATGTCCAAGTCCAAAAACAACGGCGTCGATCCGCAGGATTTGATCGAAAAATACGGTGCCGACACCGCGCGCCTCTACACCATGTTCACCGCCCCGCCCGAGGCCACGCTGGAGTGGAACGATGCCGCGGTCGAGGGCAGCCACCGCTTCCTCAAGCGCGTCTGGGCGCTCGGGCAGCAGCTCGGGCAGGCCGACTGGGCCGCCACCGAAGCCAGCGCCAGCGCTGCGCAGCAGCTGTCGGACATCGCTTTTGGGCCAGCGGCCAAGGCGCTGCGGCGCGAAGTCCACAGCCTGCTCAAGCAGATCGACTACGACTACCAGCGCCTGCAGTACAACACCGTGGTCTCGGGCTGCATGAAGTTGGGCAACGCGCTCGAAGCCGCCTTGGCCGAGCAGCGCCGCGCCAGTGCCGCCGGCACCGCGCCCGACCCCAGCTTGGGGCTGGCACTGGCCGAGGGCATGGGGATATTGCTGCGCTGCCTCTACCCCGCCACCCCGCACTTGGCGCACGCGCTCTGGCAGCAACTGGGCTACGCGGCCCAACTGGGCGATTTGCTCGACGCCCCTTGGCCGCAGGTGGAGCCGCAGGCGCTGGAGCAGGACGAAATCGAACTGGTGTTGCAAGTCAACGGCAAGCTGCGCGGCGCGCTGCGCGTGAGCGCGCAAGCCGAGCGCGCGGCCATCGAAGCCGCCGCGGTGGCCCACGAAGCGGTGCAAAAATTGTCCCAAGGCGCCGCACCCAAAAAGGTGGTGTGGGTGCCGGGGCGATTGGTCAACGTGGTACTCTGAACGGGTTGTCGCTGATTTTGACTAGCCCAACGGACCGCCCGCTTTTGTATCCTGCCCCATGACCCACCGCACCAGCGTTCAACCCGCACCCACCCGCCGCCGCTGGCTGGCGGGCTTGGCGCTGGCCGCTGCGCCGCTGCTGCTGAGCGCCTGCGGCTTTCGCCTGCGTGGCACTGCCACCCCGCTGGTCTTTAGCCGGCTGCAGCTCAGCGCCCCGCCGCACAGCCCGGTGGCACGTCTGCTGATCCCGCAACTGCAGGCCAGCGGCGTGAGCTTGGTGGCGCAGCCTCTGCCGCCGGGCGGCGCGCCGCCCGAGGTGCTGCTCGACATCGCCCAGGACCAGAGCGAGCGCGCCGTGGCCGGCACCACCGCCGCCGGGCAGGTGCGCGAGCTGCAGCTGCGCCAGCGTCTGCGTTTTCGCTTGCGCACCTTGGCCGGGCGCGAGCTCATCCCCGACACCGAGCTGCTGCAGCAGCGCGAGCTCAGCTTCACCGAAGCCCAGGCCTTGGGCAAAGAAGCCGAAGAAGCGCTGCTGTACCAGGACATGCAACAAGCCTTGGCGCGCCAACTCATGGCGCGGCTGGCAGCGTTGCGCTCACTCTGACCAAGCCTATGCAAGTGCGCGTACTGGGCTGCTCCGGCGCCATCGCCCGCGATGCCCGCACCACCTCGTTTCTGCTGGACGAGCGCATCCTGATCGACGCCGGCACCGGCGTGGGCGACCTCACGGTCGATGAAATGCTGCGCATCGAGCACGTCTTTCTGACCCACGCCCACCTCGATCACATCGCCGCACTGCCCTTGATGATCGACTCCATGGCCGCCGGCTTGCGCCGCCCCCTGCTGGTGCACGCCCTGCCAGAGACCATCGCGGCGCTGCGCCAGCACATCTTCAACCACGTGATCTGGCCCGATTTTTCGCTCATCCCTTCACCCGAGCACCCATTCCTGCGCTTCGAGCCGCTGCAAGTGGGTGAGGTGCACGAGGTCTGCGGCCACCGCGTGCAGGCGCTGCCCGCCCAGCACAACGTGTCCGCCGTGGGCTACGCCGTGGCGACTCCCAGCGGGAACTGGGTTTTTACGGGCGACACCTGCTCGAACCCGGCCTTTTGGCGCTGCGTCAACGAGCTGCCCCTGGCCATGCTGGTAATCGAATGCGCCTTCAGCGAACGCGAGCACTGGCTGGCGCTGCGCAGCCAGCACCTCAGCCCGAGCCTGCTGGCGCTGGAGTTGGCCCAACTCGACCTCAACCGCCACCCGGGACTGCGCATCGGCATCACCCACACCAAACCGTCCGAGCGGCTCCAGATCGAGGCCGACATCGCGGCGCTGGGCTTGGCGCAGCGTTACCCCTTGATCTGGCTCGAATCGGGGCAGCGCTTCGACTTCTGAGGCGTTCTGCCGGCCATTGACGCGGCCAGCAAAAAACGCTTACACTGATACCTCATTCAAGAGGATCTCGCCATGCTCAAATCCGCTCTCACGCTGCTGCTGTTGTCGGCCATGGCAGCCGCCCAGGCAACGGGGGCGCCGATCGGTTTCGTCAAAACCGTCTCGGGCCAAGCCGAGGTGGTCACCGGCGCCCAGACGCAAACGGCGGCGGTCGGCACACCGGTGCATCTGGGCAGCGTGCTGCGCACCGGGGCGCGCAGCAGCATGGGCGTGACCCTGCGCGACGAAACCGTGATGTCGTTTGGCCCCAACACCGAACTCACGGTCGATGAGTTCGTCTATGCGCCGGCGCAGCGCGACGGCCGCCTGAGCACCCGGTTGGCGCGCGGCACCCTGAACTACGTCTCGGGGGCGATTGCGCGCCAGCGGCCGGATAACGTCCAAGTGCGCACCCCCACCGGGACCATCGGCATCCGCGGCACCCACTTCGTGGTCGAAGTGGACGCCGTCACCGGCCAAGTCAGCGCGCGCTGATCACCACGCGCCGGTTGCGCGCTTCGCGCGTGCCATCGGGCGTGGGCACCTCGAGCAAGCGCTCGCCAAAGCCTTCGATGGCGATCTCGGTGTCTTGCAAACCGCTGGCGCGCAGCCTTTGCGCGATGGTTTGCGCCCGGCGCAGCGCCAGCGCCTCGTTGAGCCGTGCCGGGCCGCTGGTGTCGGTGTGGCCGGCCACGGTCAGGTCGAGCGCTTGGCGCGCCCGCAGCCTCTGCACCACTTGCGGCCACTCGGCGGCGCTGGCCCGGGTCAGGTTGACGCTGCCGTCTTCAAAAAACAGCGTAAAACGCTCGGGCCGTTGCGGTTGGGCCTCGAGCGCGGCAGCGAATTCGCGCCGCACCTGCTCCTCGGGGATGGCCACGACGGGGCTGCGCCCGTCAAATCGGTGCCCGTGAAGGCCGCGCCCAGCACCTGCTGCCCCGCGCGGCCAGTCACCACCACCTGGCCCACGCTGCCATCGGGGTTGGGCAGCAGCACCACGCGGTCGGCGCGCTGCGGCAGCGGCGGCAACACCAACGAGGCCTTGATGCGCTCGAGCGACTCCATGTGCGTGACCTGAGCCGGGCACAGCGCTGCGGCATCGAAGCCGCTGGGCTGCGCCGCCAGCGCCTCGAGCTCGGCGGCCTGGTCGGCGGGCGCGGCGCCAAACAGCGCCACCAATTGGCCCATCGAGGCCAGGGTGCGGGCCTCGGCACGCAACTGCTCGTAGCGCGAATCGACGTAGGTGCGCGTGGCGTCAAAAAACTCGGCCTGGGTGTCGAGCACGTCCAGCAGGCTGCGCTGGCCGATGTCAAACTGCTGGCGCAAGGCCGTGACGGATTTTTCCACCGCCAGCCGCTGCGCGTCGGCCAAGCGCTGGCGTATGCGCAAGGTCTGCGTGTCGTTGAAGGCGATCGAGAGGTTTTGCTGCACTTGGCGGCAAACGAGGTCCATCTCGGCCCGTGAGCGCGCCTGCAGCTCGGTGGCGCGCTGCAGCGCCGCCGAATCGGCGCCGCCGCGGTACAGGTTGTGCGACAGCACCAGCTCGGCCACCTGATCGCGGAACTCGCCGCGCACGCCGTCGCGGTTGCGGCTCTCGCGGGCCGACAGGCGCCCCTCGAGGCGCGGCATGAAGGCGGCTTGTCGGCCCTCTACCGCCTGCTGGGCCTGCTGCCAGCGGTGGTAGGCGGCGCGCAGCTGCGGGTTGGCCTCCAGACCCTGGCGCAGCGCCACCGCCGCCGAATCGGGCATGGGGGCCACACCGCGCCCCTGGGCCAAGCCGGCAGCGCGGCGGGCGGCAATTGCCCGACGAAGCGCTGGTAGTTCAGCCCTGCTTCGTGCAAGGCCCGGGTCTCGCCCACCAGCGCCGATTCGGCCACCGCCAGCCGCGCCTGCGCCTGTTCGGCATCCACCCGCCGCCCCACGCCGGCGCGGGTGCGCTCGCCTATGGCGTCGAACAGCTTGCGGTGCTCGACGTAGTTTTCGGTGGCCAGCTCCACCCGCTGCTGCAGGCGCAACAGCTCGAGGTAAGCCAGCACCACCTGCAACGCCACCGTTTCACTGCCATGGCGCAGATCAAAATACGCCGCCACCTCGGCCTGGCTGGCCTGGCGCATTGCAGCGGCGGCCTGCCCACCGTCGAACAGCAACTGATTCAGGCTGATCTGCACCCCACTCACCCCCATCCAAGCCCCGCTCTGGCTGGGGGTGCGCCGCTCTTGGCGCCCGACGCTGGCCTGCAGATCGACCTGCGGCCGCCAGCCGGCTGCTGCCAACGGCGCCTGCTGGCGTGTGGCCTGCAAGGCGCGCCAGCGCTCCTGCACCTCTGGGCTGTGCAACACCGCCGCCTGGGTGGCTTGCACCAAAGGAGCCGGCAAAGGCTGCGCACTGGCCGCTGCCGCGGCCAAACAAAGGGCAAGCCCTAGGGGTTTGAAGGGTGGCATCACACTAAGCTCCTAAAAAAGCTCGCAGCGTTATCGAACGGCGCACAAGGCCAAAGCCGGCACGTATAAGAACAATCCGCACACAGACCCAGCTCATTGCTTAGAATGATACATGAACGCCGGCGCTTGCGCAGGATTTTCTCTGTCCACTCATGGCGTCCCCACCCATCATGAAACACCTCTACCAGCGCGCGATGGCTTTTTGGTTGTCGCTGTTGGGGCTGGCCTTGGGCCTGCTGCTGCTGGTGACCGATCCGGTGCTGCTGCAAACCGTGCGCTATCAGGTGTTCGACCAGTACCAGCGTTGGTCGCCCCGGGTCTATGCGCCGCAGCCGGTGCGCATCATCGACATCGACGAAGCCAGCCTGCAGCGGCTGGGGCAATGGCCTTGGCCGCGCACCCAAGTGGCTGAAATGGTGCAGCGGCTGCACGCGGCCGAGGTGGCCGCGATCGGCTTTGACGTCTTGTTCATCGAGCCCGACCGCACCTCGCCGCAGGCGCTGGCCCCCCTTTGGCCGTTGGCGCCGCAAACCCGCCAAGCCTTGCTGCAACTGCCCGACCACGACGCCGTGCTGGCGCAAAACTTGGCCGATCGCCACGTGGTGCTCGGGTTTTCGCTGCAGCGCGAGCGCGCCGCGCGCCCCAACGAACGCACCCCCGCCGTGACCGCGCGCTTCGTCTGGCTGGGTGGCGGGGCGCAGCCGCAGGCGCTGCACGGCTTTGATTCGGCCCTGGTGGCGCTGGACAAGCTGGAACGACAGGCCGCCGGCAACGGGGCCCTGACCTTCGTCCCCGATGCCGACGGCGTGGTGCGCCGGGTGCCGCTGGTGCTGCGGCTGGGCGATCAGCTCGTGCCCTCTTTGGTCACGGAAACGCTGCGCGTGGGGCTCGACGCCCGCAACGTGCTGCTGCGCAGCGCCGAGCAGGGCCGGCCGGCGCTGGAGGAGGTGCGAATCGGCGACCTGACCCTGCCGACCACGGCAGCCGGCGAGCTCTGGCTGCACTACACCGAGCCGGTGCCCGAGCGCTACATCCCGGCCTGGAAGCTGCTCGACGGCAGCGCCGATCCGGCGCTGCTGCAAGGCCATCTGGTGCTGGTGGGCAGTTCGGCCCAGGGCCTGATGGACTTGCGCTTCAACTCCTTGGGCCGCATCATGCCCGGCGTCGAAGCCCACGCGCAAGCGCTCGAGCAGGCGCTGGGTGGGCATTTTCTGACGCGCCCGACTTGGGCGCTGGGGCTGGAGGCGCTGCTGCAGGCTTTGGGCACCGTGCTGCTGGTGCTGCTGGCCATCTACGCCCGCGCCTTGTGGGCGGCGGCGGCGGCGGCGCTGCTGATAGGCGCCGCCTTGTGGGGCGGCTGGTGGGCCTTCAGCTCCCAGGGCTTGCTGTTCAACAGCGTGATCCCGGCGCTGGTCTGGAGCGCTGCCTTTGTGGTTGCCAGCCTTGCGCACCACTTTCGCAGCGAGCAGCAGCAGCGCTTCATCAAGCAGGCCTTTGCCCGCTATGTGTCGCCGAACCGGGTCGAATACCTGGTCGAGCACCCGCAGGACCTGAACCTGGGTGGTCAGCGCCAGACCTGCAGCTTCGTGTTTACCGATCTGGCCGGTTTTACCAGCCTGATGGAAAAAACCGACCCCGGCGAGGCGCTCGGTTTGCTCAACCACTACCTCGAGCAGATGATCGAGATTGCCTTCAAGCACCAAGGCACGCTGGACCGGATCGTGGGCGACGCGGTGGCGATCATGTTCTCGGCCCCGGTGCAGCAACCCGATCACCCGCGCCGCGCGCTGCGCTGCGCGCTCGAGATGCACGCCTTTGCCAGCCGCTACGCGAGCGAATTGCAGGCCCGCGGCATCGCCTTTGGCCATACCCGGCTGGGGGTGCACTCGGGCGAGGTGATCGTGGGCAATTTTGGCGGCAAAGCCATTTTTGATTACCGCGCCTTGGGCGACCCGGTCAATACCGCCGCACGGCTCGAGAGCGCCAACAAGCAACTGGGCACCCGCATCTGTGTCTCGGGCCACACCTTGGCCGACTGTGGCGACCTGCCGGCGCGGCCGATCGGGCGCCTGCTGCTCAAGGGCAAGAGCCAGGATCTGGCGGTGTTCGAGCCGCTGTGCGCCGAGGTACCCAGCGCCTACGCCCCGCTGGATGAATACCAGGCCGCCTACGCTGCGCTGGCGCAGTCGAGCGCCGAGGCGGAGCCGCTTTTTGCCGCGCTGGCGCAGCGCTACCCAGACGACCCGCTGGTGCGCCTGCACCACCAGCGCCTCAGGCTGGGCGAGAGTGGGGATCGCTTGGTGCTCGAAAGCAAATAAGGCCGTGCACGGCAGCCGCTACACTGCAGCCCTGCCATGCAAAGCTCCCCCACCCAACTGGCCGCGCACTTGCAGCGCGGCCTCAAAGCCCTCTACACCGTGCACGGCGACGAAGCGCTGCTGGTGCAAGAGGCGGCCGACGCCATCCGCGCCGCCGCGCGGGCGCAGGGCTTTGCGGAGCGCAGCGTGTGCACGGTCAGCGGCGCGCACTTCGACTGGAGCGCGGTGCTGGCCGCCGGCCGCAGCCAGAGCCTGTTTGCCGAGCGCCAGCTGCTGGAGTTGCGCATCCCTTCGGGCAAACCCGGCAAGGAGGGCGCGGCGGTGCTGCAGCAACTGGCCGCCGCCGCCCCCCATCACCCCGATCTGCTCACCCTGGTGCTGCTGCCCAGGCTGGACGCCACCACCCTCAAAAGCCCCTGGTTTGCCGCGCTCGAGCAGCACGGCCTGACGCTGCGCATCGACGCGGTCGAGCGCGCCCAGCTGCCGACCTGGATCGCGCAACGGCTGCGCCTGCAAGGGCAACACGTGCCCAGCGGCGAGGCCGGCCAGCTGTGCTTGGGTTTTCTGGCCGACCGGGTCGAGGGCAACCTGCTGGCGGCGCACCAAGAGCTGCAAAAACTCGCGCTGCTCTACCCGGCGGGCGAGCTCGGTTTTGAGCAGATCGAGCGCGCCGTGCTCGACGTGGCGCGCCACGACCCCTTCAAGCTCGCCGAGGCGGTGCTCGACGCCCAACCGCTGCGCGTGCAGCGCCTGCTCGACGGCCTGCAAGCCGACGGCAGCGCCGCCGTGCTGGTGCATTGGGCGCTGGCCGAAGACATCCGGGCGCTGTGGCGCGTGAAAAACGAGCTCGCCCAGGGCAAGCCGCTGCCGCTGGCGCTGCGCGAACAGCGCGTCTGGGGCGGGCGCGAAAAGCGCTTCGAGCGCCTGCTGCCCCGGCTCGGGCTGGCGCAGCTCGAACGCTGGCTGCTGGATGCGCACACCGTCGATGGCATCGTCAAAGGCCTGCGCCACCCCGACTGGCCCGCCCACCCCTGGCAAGCGCTGGAGCGGCTGGCACAGCAGGTGGCGCAGGGTTGCGCTGGGCGCTAACCGGCACGCCGGCACCCTTGGTTGAGCGCCTCAAACGCGAGCTCAACAGCGCGCTGGCCGTGCAGCGGCGTGATAATGCCACAATCAGCAGACCCACAGGAGCACCCACCCATGCCCAAACTCGAAGGCGCGGCCTTGCAAAGCCAGCTCGACCGGCTGCCGCAGTGGCACTTCAACCCGCAGCGCCAAGCGGTCGAGCGGCGTTTCGTCTTTGGCGATTTCAACGCTGCCTTTGGCTTCATGAGCCGGGTCGCCTTGGCGGCCGAGCAGCGCAACCACCACCCCGAATGGGCCAACGTCTACAACCGGGTCGATATCGCCTTCACCACCCACGAGGCCGGCGGGCTGACGCTGCGCGACATCGACTTTGCGCTCTGGGTGGACGCGCTGGCCGCTGCGATCTAGTGTCTAGTTGCATAAGCCTTGCTGCATTCGATCGGCCTGCCACGCCGTGCGCGACCACGGTCGAGGGCGACGCGGAGCGATCAGGAGCCAAACCCAAACACCTGCGCCCACAGCGCGCGCACCGCCGCGCTGTGCTCGGCCACCAGCGCCGGGTCGATCTGGGTGCTGGCTTCGTCCAGCCGCGTCCGGTGCTGGCGCTGGCGCAGGGCGCGGTAGGCGCGCGCGGCCGCCTGCCCCATGCCGGCGGGCAGCAGCCCGGCTTGCTCGGCGGCGTGCAGCAAGGCGATGTTGCCGCTGTTGGCGCACAGCGCCGGGTGCGCGGCGGCGTGCGCCAGCACCAGGTGCTGCACCGCAAACTCGACATCGACCATGCCGCCGGGGCTGTGCTTGATGTCGAACAACCCCGCGCGCACCGGGTGCGCCTGGCGCAGGCGCTCGCGCATGGCGCAGATTTCGGCCGCCAGTGCGGCGCTCGAGCGCGGCGCCGTCAGCACCGCCAGACGCACATCCTCGAAGCGCTGCACCAAGTCGGGCGGCCCAAGCACGCAGCGCGCGCGCGTGATCGCTTGGTGCTCCCAAGTCCAGGCGGTGTTGCTGCCGCGGTTTTGCTGGTAGTGCGCAAAGGCGTCGAAGCTGGTCACCAGCAGGCCCGAGTTGCCGTTGGGGCGCAGCGCGGTGTCGATCTCGTACAGATCGCCCTCGCCGGTCTTGACGGTGAGCCAGTTGATGAGCTTGCGCACCAGGGTGGCATAGACCTCGCTGGCGCGCTCGTCCGGGTCGTCGTAAACAAACACGATGTCGAGGTCGCTGCCGTAGCCGAGCTCTTTGCCGCCGAGCTTGCCGTAGCCGATGATGGCGCAGCGCGGCTCGTCGCGGTGGCGCTGCTTGAGGCGCTGCCAGCACCAGCGGGCGCTCACGCGCAGCACGGCGTCGGCCAGGGCGCTCAGGTCGTCGGCCACCTGCTCGACCGTGAGCACGCCTTCCACGTCGCGCGCCAGCGTGCGAAAAACCTCGGCGTGGTGCGCGCGACGCAGCAGGTCCAGCAGCGCCTCTTCGTCGTCGTCGCCGCCGGCGGCCAGCGCCTGGCGGCGCGCCTCGAGGTCGGCCTCGAACTGCGGCGCCTCGAAGCGCTCTTGGTACAGCTGCTGCCCGGCCAAGTCGTCGATCACACCGGGATGGCGCAACAGGTAGCGCGCCGGCCACTGGGCGGCACCGAGCATGCGCAGCAGCCGCTCGTGCACCGCCGGGCGCTCTTGCAGCAGCGCCAGGTAGCTCTCGCGGCGCAGCAGCGGCTCGATCCAGTCGCACAGGCGCAGCGCCGCGCCCTCGCTCACCCGCCCTTCATTGAGCCAGGCACCGGTGCGCTGCAACAGCCGCAGCAGGCGCTGGCGCGCGCTCTCGCGCAAACCCTGCACGCGCGGCGACTCGGCCCACTGCGCCACCCGCAAGCCCAACCCCGGCGGCAGTTGCGCCAGCACAGTGAGCCAATCGTGGCTGGGCGCTGCCGGTGCGTGGCCGTTGCAGCCTTTGCCGTTGCAGGGCAGCGCACCGGCCCCGAGCAGGGTGTCGAACTCTTGCGCCACCAGTTCGCGCTGGGCGTCGAGCACACACAAAAAAGCGGCGGTGTCGGCAAAACCCAAGGTCTGGGCAATCCAGCTCAGGTCGTCGTCGCGCGTGGGCAGCAGATGGGTTTGCTGGTCGTCCAGGTACTGGATGCGGTGCTCCACCTTGCGCAGCAGCTCGTAGGCCTGCGCCAGCGCGGCCGCCTTGGGCTCGGGCATCAGGCCGGCGTGCACCAGCCGCTTCAGCGCCTCCAGCGTGGCGCGGGTGCGCAGCTCGGGGAACTGGCCGGCACGCACCACCTGCAGCAGCTGCACCGTGAACTCGATCTCGCGGATGCCGCCGCGCGAGAGCTTGACGTCGTTCAAGCGGCCCGGGTTGCCCGCCGCCCGTTTGGCCGCGTGCTCCCGAATCTGCTGGTGCAGGCTGCGCAGCGCATCGAACACGCTGTAGTCGAGGTAGCGCCTGAACACAAAGGGCTGCACCAAGGCGCGCAGCGCCTGCGGGTGGTCGGTGTCCAGCACTTGCTGCGGCGCCACGACGCGGCTTTTGAGCCAGGCAAAGCGCTCCCATTCGCGCCCCTGCACCAGAAAATACTCCTCGAGCGCGTCGAGCGAGAGCGCGGGCGGGCCCGAGTTGCCGTTGGGCCGCAACGCCAGATCGACCCGAAACACCTGGCCGTGCTCGGTGTTGTCGCCTATCAGGCTGTAAATGCGCTTGACCGCCTTGGCAAAATACTCGTGGTTGCTGATGCGCCCGCGCCCGAGCGCGTTGCCGCGCGTTTCGCCGTCTTGGTCGTAGACGTAGATCAGGTCGATGTCACTCGACACGTTGAGCTCGCGCGCCCCCAGCTTGCCCATGCCCACGATCCACAACTCGGCCCGGCGCCACCCGGCCGCAGCCTTTGCATTTGCGGCGGTTGCAGAGGTTGCGGCAAGCGCTTCATCCGGGCACGTGGGCGCGCCATGGACCTCGTCGAGCTCGCTCAAAGCCACCTGCAAAGCGGTGTCGAGCGCGAGTTCGGCCAGATCGGTCATGGCCCCGGTGACCAGTGCCAGCGGGGCCTCGTGCTCCACGTCCAACACCGCGAGCCGCTCGAGCACCAAATGGCGCAGCACCCGCAAGGCCGCCGCCGTGTCCAAACCCCCCGCTTGCAGCGCCGCCAGCGTCTGGCGCATGGCAGCGGCCGTGGGCGGCCCCGGCGGCAACAGCGCCAGCTCGGCGTGGTAGCGGCGCCGGATGCGTTGCACGAAGCGCGAGTGGGCCGCGGCTTCGAGAGCTTTTGATACAACTTGGTCCGGGCCGCCAGGGCCCAAAGTGGCGCTAACCATCATAATTTGGTGTGCTCGATAAACCCCGCTCCCCCCATCCACCGCGCTGGCTGCACTGGCAGGCCCGGCTGCTGCGTGCGCTGTTGTGGCTGCTGGTGGCGGCGTGGCTGCTGCTGGGGCTCAGTTGGGTGGCGTTGCATCAGCTCATTGTGCCAAGAGTTGACCAATGGCGCCCGGCGCTGGAGCGCATGGCCAGCGAGGCGCTGGGGGTGAAGGTCGAGATCGGGGCCCTGACGGCCAACTCCAGCGGCCCGGTGCCCAGCCTGCAACTGCGCGACGTGGTGCTGCGCGACGCCGCCGGCGCCGAAGCGCTGCGCCTGCCCAGCGTGCGCGCCGCGTTGTCGCTGCCCTCGTTGTGGCGGCTGGGCTTTGATCAGATCGTGGTCGAAGGCGCGGTGCTGGAGTTGCGCCGCAGCACCGATGGGCGCTGGCTGCTGGGCGGCATCGATCTGGGCCACCTCGAACGCACCGGCGACGAAAGCCCGCTGGCCGACTGGTTGCTGGGGCAAACCGAGCTGGCCCTGTTGCAAGGCACATTGCGCTGGCACGACCAGACCCGCCCCACGCTGCCCGTGGCCGAGTTCACGGGCATCGACCTGGTGCTGCGCAACCCCGGGCGCCAGCACCAGTTCCGGCTCGACGCCACCCCGCCCGCGCACTGGGGCCAGCGCCTGAGCGTGCGCGGCGATTTCACCCGCGCGTTCTGGCAACTGCGCCCGAGCCAGTGGCGCTATTGGCGCGGCACCCTTTATGCCGATCTGCCGTGGGTCGATTGGGCGCACATGGGGCGCTACATCGATGCACCCAACTGGCTGGGTTTGCAGGTGCAACAGGGGCAGGGAGCGGCGCGCTTGTGGCTCGATTGGCAGCGCGGCGCGCTGCGCCAGGCCAGCGCCGACCTCGGTTTGCAACGGGTGCAGCTGCAATGGCCCGAGGTGGCGCAGCCATTCGAGTTGCAAAACCTGCAAACCCGGCTCGAGTTGCAGCACGAGGGGCTGCAAACCACTTTGAGCACCCACGGGCTGGGCTTTCGCACCGCCGACGGGCTGGTGTGGCCGGGCGGCAACGTGCGCCACCTGCACACCCGCAGCAGCGACACGGCACCGGCCGGTTTTGCGCTCCAGGCCGAGCGGCTCGATGCGCAGGTGCTGAGCCAACTGGCGCTGCAACTGCCCCTGCCCGCGCTCGCGCACCAGTGGTTGCGCGACACCGCCCCCAGCGGCTTGGTGGAGCAGATACAGATGCAATGGAGCGCCGCCCAAGCTGCGGGCGCAGGCCAAACCGCAGGCGCCGACCAGACCGGGGCCGCAGCCAGCTGGAGCGCCAGCGGCCGCCTGCGCAACGTCGGGCTGCGCGCTGGGGCTGCTCCGCCGGTGTACCGCCATGCGAAGGGCTGGGACGTGCACACGCCCGGGCGCCCCGGCATCGGCGGCGCCGACCTCGACTTCAACCTCACCTCGAGCGGCGGGCAGGCCGAGCTGCGGCTCGACAACGGGCACCTCGATCTGCCCGGCGTCTTTGCCCAACCCAGGGTGACGCTGCAGCGGCTGCAAGCCGGCCTGAGCTGGCGCGTGGTAGGCGATCAGATCACCGTCGAAGTGCCGCGCCTGCTGCTGCGCAACCCCGACCTCGAAGCCGAGCTGCAGCTGAACTGGCGCAGCGCCGACCCGGCCCTGAGCCCGGCGCGCGCGCGTTTTCCGGGGGTGATCGAGCTCGATGGCCGCATCCTGCGCGCCGACGCGGCGCAGGTGGTGCGCTACCTGCCGCTCAACGTGGGACCGGAGACCAAAGCCTGGCTGCGCAGCGCCATCGTCGCCGGGCGCATCGAGCAAGCGCTGGTGCGGGTGCGCGGCGATCTGAGGAACTTCCCCTATCAGCAGCCGGGCAGCGGCGTGTTCACGCTCGAGGCACCGTTGCATGACGTGCAACTCGACTACGCCCCGGCGCACCTGCTGCCGGCGGGCAGCCCGCCTTGGCCCACCCTGCAGGTGCCACAGGCGCGCCTGCTGATCGAGGGCACGCGCTTGCGCCTGGAACAAGCCAGCGCCCAAGTGCGCCTTTGGCCGCAGTTGCGCATCGTGCAGGCCCAAGCTGAAATCCCCGACTTCATGGCCACCGAGCCGCAACTGCGCGTAAACGGCCAATTGCGCGGCCCGGCCACCGACGCCTTGGCTTTGGTGCGCAGCTCGCCGCTGCGCCAAATGACCGAGGCCGCGCTCGACCAGGCCCAGGCCAGTGGCGCGCTCGAGCTGGGGCTGCAACTCGAGATGCCGCTCAACGACACCAACGCCACCCGCGTGCGCGGGCAGTTGCGTTTTGCGGGCAACGAGCTGCGCATCGGCCCCGAAAGCCCGACCCTGCAGGCGCTGCACGGGGTGCTGAACTTCAGCGAAAGCGGCTTCGACATCCCCGCCGCCAGCGCCCAGATGCTGGGCGGGCCGCTGCGTTTCTCGGGGCGCATGGCCACCGAGCAGGGCCAGTCGGTGCTGCGCTTGCGCGGCACCGGCCAAGCCACGGCGCTGGGCCTGTCCCAAGCCGAGCCGTGGCCTTGGCTGGCCCCGCTGGGGCGTGCCGGCAGCGGCAGCGCCACCTACCAGGCCGAACTGCGCATCGGCCCCGAGGGCACCTCGGTGCAGGTGGACTCCAACCTGCAGGGCCTGGCGCTGCAGCTGCCCGCGCCGCTGAGCAAAAGCGCCGAGGCGGCGCTGCCGCTGCGGCTGCGCATCGAGCCGCTGGCCGGTGCCCCTAGAGGGGCCACACGCGACGAATTGCAGCTCGAACTGGGCAGCAGCCCCACCCCTTGGCTCAGCCTGCACTACCAACGCGAGCACCGTGGCGCGGCCACCCGCGTGCTGCGCGGCAGCGTGGCCGTGCGCAGCGCGCGCCCGGCGCTGCCCGCCTCGGGCGTGCTGGCCGCGCTCGATCTGGGCGATTTCGACGCCGACGCTTGGGCACGCCTCTACGCTGCCCCCCAAGTGACGCCTGCGCCCACCACAGCCGCCGCTCCGGCACCAGCCGCCAGCGCGCTCAGCCTGCAAGACAGCCGCCCCTACTGGCCCACGCAGTGGCGGCTGCAAGCTGCGCGAATCACCCACTCCGGCCGCAGCTGGCACGACCTGAGCTTGAGCGGCAGCTTGGAGCGCGACACCTGGCGCGCAACGGTGGTGGCGCGCGAACTGGCCGGGCAACTCAGCTACCGAGCTGGCGGCCCCCAAGCGGCCGGCTTGGTGCACGCGCGCCTGAGCCGCCTCGACTGGCCGCGTGCCGGCGTCGAGCAGCCAGCCGAGCAGGTGCTGCAACAACCCAACGCCATGCCGGCCATCGACTTGGTGATCGAGCGCCTGCGCCTAGACGGGCGCGAACTCGGACGGCTGGAGGTGCAGGCCGCGAGCCGCGTCGCCACCCAAGGGCCGCAGGCGGGCGTATCGGAATGGCGCCTGAATGCGCTGACGCTCAACACGCCCGAAGCCACCCTCAAAGCCAGCGGCAACTGGGTCGCGCACGGGCTCGATGCCACCGCCCGGCGCACCGCCTTGCGCCTTGAACTCGACATCCGCGACGCCGGTGCCTTGCTCACGCGCATGGGCCAGCCGCAGACCATCCGCGGCGGCCAAGGCCGCATCGAGGGCCATTTGGGTTGGCTGGGTTCGCCCTTGAACTTCGACACCCCCAGCCTGAGCGGCGAGCTGCAGCTCGACGTCGGGCGCGGCCAGTTTCTGCGCGCCGAACCCGGGGTAGCCAAGCTGATCGGGGTGCTCAGCCTGCAGGCGCTGCCGCGGCGGCTGATGCTGGATTTTCGCGACGTGTTCAGCGAAGGCTTTGCGTTCGACTTCATCCGCGGCAACGTCTCCATCGCCCAAGGCGTGGCGCGCAGCAACAACCTGCAGATGAAGGGCATCAACGCCGCCGTGCTGCTGGAGGGCAGCGCCGACACCGTGCGCGAAACCCAGGACCTGCGCGTGGTGGTGGTACCCGAGCTCAACGCCGACACCGTCTCGCTGGTGGCCACCCTCATCAACCCGATCACCGGCTTGGGCGCTTTTTTGGCCCAATTTCTGCTGCGCCAGCCTCTGCAGCAAGCCGCCACGCGCGAGTTTCACATCACCGGCCCTTGGGCCGACCCCGTGGTCACGCCGGTGCAGCGCCAGCCCGCCGCCCGCCCCGACCCCAACGCACCCACCGGAGCGAATTGAAGATGAAAATCGCCGCCTTGCAAATGGTCTCGGGCAGCCAGCTCCAAGCCAACCTCGACCAAGCCCAAGCCTTGCTGCAACAAGCCAGCCAGGCCGGCGCCGAACTGGCCGTGCTGCCCGAGTACTTTTGCCTCATGGGCCAGCGCGAGACCGACAAGCTGGCGCTGGCCGAGGCCCACGGCAGCGGCCCGATCCAGGAATTTTTGGCCGCTGCGGCGCGCCAATACGGGCTCTGGGTCGTCGGTGGCACGCTGCCGCTGCAAAGCCCGGCGCCCGATCGCGTGGCCAACGCCTGTTTGGTTTACGGCCCCAGCGGCCAGCCGGTGGCGCGCTACGACAAGATCCACCTCTTTTGCTACGACAACGGGCGCGAGCGCTACGACGAAGCGGCGGTGCTGGTGGCCGGCAACACGCCCGTGGCCTTTGAGCTCAACGACCGCAGCGGCCAGCGCTGGCGCGTGGGCCTGAGCGTGTGCTACGACCTGCGCTTCCCCGAGCTCTACCGGCAGCTGCAGGCCGATTTGCTGCTGGTGCCCGCCGCCTTCACCCACGGCACCGGGCAGGCGCACTGGGAGCTGTTGCTGCGCGCGCGCGCGATCGAAAACCTGGCTTACGTGGCCGCCAGCGCCCAAGGCGGGCAGCACGACAACGGCCGCCAGACTTGGGGCCAAAGCATGGTCATCGACCCCTGGGGCAACGTGCTGGCGCAGCGCGCCAGCGGGCCCGGCGTGGTACTGGCTGATCTTGATTGGGCCCGGCTGCAACAGGTGCGCCAGCAGCTGCCGGCGCTGCAGCACCGGCGCTTTCACACCCCGCCGTGCCAGCCCTGAACCCGGCCCTTAACTCGGCCCTAAACCCTGCCTTGGTGCTGCGCCGGCTGTTGTGGCTGCTGGCCGGCCTGCTGCTGGCGGCCCTGTTTGCGCTGCTGGTGTTTTTGCTGCGCGAATACCAGCACGGTCAGATTCAAGAGGCGCTGGAGCGCGAGGCCGCACGCATGAGCTTGGATGTGCGCAGCGGGCTGGCACGCAGCGTGCAAGACCTGCACGCCCTGCAAAGCGTGGCCCCCAGCCCAGCCTTCTGGCCCAGCGCCGCGGCCGATCTGCTGAGCTCGCAGCGCAAACTGGTGCACCTCGAGTGGCGCGACCCAACCCACAGCGTTTTGGTGGAGCGGCTGTCGCCCTTTTGGCCGACGCTGCACGCGATGCGCCCGCGCCACGACGCCCTCATCGACGTGCGCCAGACCTGCGCGCTGGCGCGCCGCCTCGATGAAGCGGCTTATTCGAGCAGCTACTTCTGGCCACTGCCACAGGGCCGGGGCGTCGAGCTGATGGAGCTCTGCCTGCCCCTAAAGCGCAACGGTCGCCCCGACGGCTACCTGGTGGCCACTTACGCCATGGCGGGGCTGCTGGCCGAGCTCATCCCCACCGAGGCCCAGCGCGGGCGGCGCCTGTCGTGGACCGAAGCCGATGGCACCCGCTTGGTCATGGTCGGTGAGCTGGCCGAGCCGGGGCCAGCCCTGCACCGCGCCAGCCAACTGGTGGCGCTGCCGGGCGCCACGTGGGTGCTGCTGGTCGAACAAAGCGGTGGCACCGAACACCCCGCCGTTGCCGCGCTGCCGCTGGCGGTGGGGGCGCTGGCGCTGGGGTTGCTCACCCTGTTGGCGCTGCTGCTGCGCGACCTGCGCCGGCGCCAGCGCGCCGAAAGCCAATTGGCCGAGGCGCTGGCCTTTAGGCAGGCCATGGAAGATTCGCTCCTGACCGGTCTGCGCGCGCTCGACCTGAACGGTCGCCTGACCTACGTCAACCCGGCTTTTTGCCAGATGGTGGGGCGCAGCGCCGAGCAGCTCTTGGGCACCAGCATTCCGGCCCCCTACTGGCCGACCGAACAGATCGAGGAATACCGCCAGCGCCTGCAAGCGCGGCTGGCGGGCAAAAGCTCGCCACGCGAGGGCTTCGAGTCGGTGTTCATGCGCGCCGACGGCAGCCGCCTGCCGGTGCGCGTGATCGAAGCGCCGCTGGTGGACGCCCAAGGCCGCCAGACCGGCTGGATGAGCGCGATCCTGGACTTGAGCGAACAGCGGCGCAACGAGGAGCTGCTGCGCGCCTCGCAAGAGCGCTTGCAGGCCACGGCGCGGCTGGCCATGGCCGGCGAGATGGCCTCGCTCATCAGCCACGAGCTCAACCAACCCTTGGCCGCCATCGCCAGCTACGCCAGCGGCTCTTTGAACCTGCTGCCCGAGCCGAACAAGCCTGAGGTCAAGCCCGAGGCCAAACCCGAAACCGGCCCCGGAACCGTTCCCGAGCCAAACCCCGAGGCCGAGGCCGAGCCCGAGCCCACCCGCCTCGTGCGCAGCGCCTTGCAGCGCATCAGCGAGCAAGCCGAGCGCGCCGGCAAAGTCATCAAAAGCGTGGCCGACTTGGTGCGCCAGCGCGACCGCGAGCGCGTGGCGGTGTCACCGGCCGACCTGTTTCAAGGCATCTGGCCGCTGTTGCAGCTGCAGGCACGGCAGCAGCACATCGAGCTCGCGCTCGACATCGAACCCGGCTGCCCAGCGGTCTGGTGCCAGCGCACCATGATCGAACAGGTGCTGCTCAACCTGGCGCGCAACGGCATGCAAGCCATGCCAGCGGGCAACCCGCCGGCCAGCTCGGGGCTGCGCCGCCTGCGCCTGAGCGCCGGCCGGGGCCTGCATGGCCGCGGCGAGGGCGTCGAGTTTGCCGTCGCCGACCACGGACTGGGCATCAGCCAGGAGCAGGCCGAGCAGTTGTACACGCCCTTTTTCACCACCAAGCCCGAGGGCATGGGCTTGGGGCTGAGCCTGTGCCGAACCGTGATCGAACAGCACAGCGGCGCGCTGCAATACAGCGCCCAGCAGCCACGGGGCACGGTGTTTCGCTTCACCCTGCCCACGGCACCCGCTTGAGCAGCCAAACCGGCCCGCTTGGCGCACAAGGCCCTATCATCCACCCCCATGAATTACAGCGCCTCCCCGCAAGGCTGCGTCCACATCGTGGACGACGACGCCGCCGTGCGCGAAGCGCTGGGCTGGCTGCTGCGCACGCGCCGCCTGCTCAGCAGCGCCTACCCGAGCGCCGAGGCGTTCTGGGACTGCGCCCAAAGCTGGGCCGAGCCCACCGAGGCGGCCTGCCTGCTGCTGGATTTGCGCCTGCCCGGCCAGAGCGGGCTGGCCTTGTACGAGCGCCTGCCCGCCCTCGTGGGCTGCGCGGCCATGCCGGTGATTTTTCTGAGCGGCCACGCCGACGTCGCCACCGCCGTCGAGGCGGTCAAGCGCGGGGCCTTCGATTTTTGCGAAAAACCGTTTTCCGACAACGCCCTGGTGGACCGCGTCGAGCAGGCGCTGCGGCACTCGGGGCAGTTGCTGGCGCAGCGCCGCGAGGCGCAATGGCGCCAGTCGCTGGTCGGCAGCCTGACCGAACGCGAGCGCGCCGTCATGCGCCTGATCGCCGCTGGCCTGCCCAACAAGTTGGTGGCCGAGCAGTTGCACATCAGCGTGCGCACGGTCGAGGTGCACCGCGCCCACGTGTTCGACAAACTGGGGGTGCGCTCTGCCGTCGATCTGGTGCATCTGCTGCGCGATCTCTGAGGCGCCCCCTTCATCGCCCGCCACCACCCCAATCTCTTCGAGCCATCCGTGTCGCCCCCACCCCTGCTTTTGAACGCCCTGCGGCCCGCCCCGGTTTGGCCCACCCCCTCTTCGCCCACTCTCGCTTGGGCCAGCCGGCCGCAGCGCGCGCACCTGCTTCTGGCCAGCCTGCTGGCCGGCCTGCTGCTGGCCGGCTGCGCCACCCCGCCCCCCGTTGCGGATGCCCCCGCCGCTGCGCCTGCTCCCCTAGAGGCGCCGCCTGCGCCCCGGGTTGCGGTGCCCGAGCCGCCCCCCGCCCCCGGCGCCCGCCCGGCCAGCGGCTTTGACGAAATCTGGCCCGAGCCCGTGCTCGGCCCCGAGGCCGCCGTCTGGCAATGGGCCGAGTCGCAGCCGCTGCCGGCGCCGCTCGTGCGCGCCAACAGCCGGTGGCAGCCGGTGCGCTGGAGCGAACTGCCCGGCTGGGGCCGCGACGCCCTGCCCCAAGCCTGGAACGCCTGGCTGCGCAGCTGCGAGCGCCCGGCCCCCACCCTGGGCGCCCTGTGCCAGGAGGTGCGCCGCCTGAGCATCGCCAGCGCCAGCGCGCAGCACGAGTGGATGATGCGCCACCTGCAGCCCTTTCGCGTGCAGTCGCTCGAGGGCAACCCGCGCGGCCTGCTCACCGGCTACTACGAGCCGCTGCTGCACGCCAACCGGGTGCGCCAAGGCCCCTACCAGACCCCCTTGCACGCCGTGCCCCCCGGCCTGAGCCGGGATCGGCCCTGGTTCAGCCGCCAGCAGATGGCCACCGACCCGCAGGCGCTGGCGCAGCTGCAGGGGCGCGAAATCGTCTGGCTGGCCGATCCGCTCGATGCGCTGCTGCTGCAAATCCAGGGTTCGGGCCGGGTGCTGGTGCGCGAACCCGACGGCCGCCAGCAACTGGTGCGGCTGGCCTTTGCCGGCCACAACGGGCACCCCTACCGCAGCGTCGGGCGCTGGCTGCTGGACCGCGGCGCCATCCGCGCCGGCACCTGGGAGGCCATCCGCGCCTGGGCCGCCGCCCACCCCGAGCAGATCAACGAGATGCTGTGGAGCAACCCGCGCACGGTGTTTTTTCGCGAAGAAAGCCTGAACGAACTCGAGGCCCAGTTTGGCCCGCGCGGCGCCCAGGGCGTGGCGCTCACGCCGGGGCGCTCGATCGCCGTCGATCCGCGCAGCATCCCCTACGGCACCCCGGTCTGGCTGCACTCCAGCGGCCCCTTCATCGAGCTGCGCCGCCTCGTGCTGGCGCAAGACACCGGGGCCGCCATCGTCGGCGCGGCGCGGGCCGATTTCTTCACCGGCTGGGGCGAGCAGGCGTTCTTTCAGGCCGCCGGCATCAAACAGCCGGTGCACCTGTGGGCGCTGTGGCCGCGCAGCGCCCCATGAGCACCCGCGCCTGCCCGCAGCGCGTGGGCATCCTCACCGGCGGCGGCGACTGCCCGGGCCTCAACGCCGTCATCCGCGCCGTCACCCAGTCGCTGCTGCGCCAGTGCGGCGCCGAGGTGATCGGCATCGAAGACGGCTTTGCCGGCCTGCTGTGCGAGCCCGCGCGCGCCCGCCGCCTCGACTGGGACGCGGTGAGCGGCATCTTGCTGCTCGGCGGCACCATTTTGGGCTCCAGCAACCGCGCCAACCCGCTGGCCAGCGCCCAAGCTACGGCGCTGGCGCTGGCCAATGTGCGCCGCCTCGGGCTCGATGCGCTGGTGGTGATCGGCGGCGACGGCAGCATGACGATCGCGCACGGGCTGGCGCAGCAGGGGCTGGCCATCGTCGGGGTGCCCAAAACCATCGACAACGACCTCTACGGCTGCGAGCGCAGCTTTGGTTTTGACACCGCCGTGGCCACCGTGACCGAGGCGCTGGAGCGCATCCAGACCACCGCGCACAGCCACCACCGGGTCATGATCGTCGAGACCATGGGCCGCTGGGCCGGCTGGATCGCGCTCGAATCCGGCTTGGCCGGGGCCGCCGACGCGATCTTGCTGCCCGAGCTCGATTACGACCTGCCCACTCTGGCGCGCCACTGCCAAGCGCGGCTGCAGCGCGAGCGCTACAGCGTGATCTGCATCGGCGAAGGGGCCAAGGCGCAGGGCGGCGCGCCCACGCTGCAAACCAGCCCGGCGCTGCCCGCAGACGGCCACCCCGTGCCGCGCTTGGGCGGGGTGGCGCACCAGTTGAGCGCGCAGCTGCAGCCGCTGCTGGATGCCGAGGTGCGCGCCACCGTGCTCGGCCACGTGCAGCGCGGCGGCAGCCCCACGCCTTTCGACCGCGTGCTCGCCACCCTGTACGGCAACCAAGCGGCGCAGCTGCTGCTGCAGGGCCAGTTTGGCTGCATGGTCACGCTCAGCGGCGGGCAACTGGGCCACATCGCACTGGCCGAGGTAGCCCAGCAGCAGCGCACCGTGCCAGCCGGGCACCCGCTGCTGCAAGCGGCGCAGCAGATCGGGGTCTGCTTGGGGCAGGCGGATCGAGACCGCGCCCACAGACCGCCCTTGGACCACCCCTAGACCCCCCATGAACACGATAATTTGTCGCCAAACTTACAAATTATTTCAAGCCGATGAAAAATCAGGCGGGGCAGGCGGATAATCGAATTTTTAAAAATTTTCGGAGACGTCCATGTTCAAACTGAAACTGCTGGCCCTGTCTGTTGCCTTGGCGCTGGGCGTGGCAAGTGCCGCGCACAGCAAAACCTTCCGCTGGTCCAGCGCCAGCGACATCCCCACCTGGGACATCCACGCACAAAACAACGCCTTGGGCAATGGCGTGCACGCCTCGGTCTATGAGTCGCTGGTCTATTACAACAGCCGCACCTTCCGCATCGAGCCCAAGCTGGCCACCGCCTGGACCCAAGTCAGCCCGAACCAGCTGCGCCTGACGCTGCGCCAAGGCGTGCAGTTCCACGACGGCACGCCCTTCACCGCCGAGGATGCCGTCTTTTCGCTGCAGCGCGCCATGGCGCCGACCTCCAACTTTTCCATCTTCACCCAAGGCATCGAGCGCGTGGTGCGTGTCGATGCGCGCACCATCGACATCTTCACCCGCGGCCCCAATCCGGTGCTGCTCAACCAGCTCACCGAGCTGCGCATCATGAGCCGCGCCTGGGCCGAGCGCAACCGCTCGCTCGAGCCGATGAACATCCGCACCCGCGAAGAAAACTTCGCGCACCGCAACGCCATGGGCACCGGGCCGTTTCGGCTGCGCTCCTGGCAGCCCGATCAGCGCATGGTGCTCGAGCGCAACCCCAACCACTGGGGCGGCGTCACGTCCAACGTGACCGAGATCATCTACACCCCGATCAGCTCCGACGCCACGCGCATGGCGGCCCTGCTCTCGGGCGAGGTGGACTTTGTGCTCGATCCGACGCCGCAAGACCTGCCGCGGGTGCGCGCCAACGCCGCCCTGCGCGTGCTCGACGGGGTCGAGAACCGCACCATCTTTTTGGGCATGGACCAGCACCGGCCCGAACTGGTGGGCAGCGACGTGCGCGGCCGCAACCCGCTGCAAGACCTGCGCGTGCGCCGCGCGCTCTACCAGGCCATCGACATCAACGCCATCCACCGCGTCACCATGCGCGGCTTAAGCCAAAACACCGGCGCGCTGGTGGCGCCGATGGTGGCCGGCTGGACCGAGGGCGTGCACCAGCGCCTGCCTTTCGATCAGGCCGCCGCGCAGCGCCTGCTGGCCGAGGCCGGCTTCCCCAACGGCTTTGAGGTCGATTTCGCCTGCCCCAACAACCGCTACATCAACGACGAGCAGATCTGCCAGGCCATCACCGCCATGTGGGCACGGGTCGGCATTCGGGCCCGGCTGCGCACCCTGCCCCTCACCACCTACTTCCCCATGATCCAGCGCTATGAAGCCAGCATCTACATGCTGGGCTGGGGCGTGCCGACCTTCGACGCGCTCTACAGCCTGCAGTCGCTGGTGCGCACCGTCGGCCCGGGCGGCGACGGCAACTTCAACGCCGGCCGCTTCAGCAACCCACAGCTCGATGCCATCATCGACCGCATCAAGACCGAGACCGACCCGCACATCCGCCCGCGCCTGCTCACGCAGGCGCTGCAGATGCACAACGACCACATCGCCCACATCCCGCTGCACAACCAGATCATCCCGTGGGCCATGCGCGCCAACGTGCAGATCGTGCACCGGCCCGACAACCGCATCGACTGGCGCATTCTCAACGTCAACTAAGCGGCGCGCGCTGCACCCAGACGCGTGCTAGGTGCGCTCTAGGTGCGCATTAAGTGCGCTGCTGCGGCCCCCTGCGGGCGGCAGCAGCGGCGCTTTGTTCATGGCGCACCCAGCGCGCTTTGCCCTGCTGCCGAAAGTCAGGACCCCCTATGCTCGCTTTTATTTTGCGCCGCTTGCTGCAGGCGGTATTGGTCATGGTCACCGTGGCCTTCATCGCCTTCATGCTGTTTCAGTTCGTCGGCGACCCGGTGAGCCAGATTCTGGGCCAGGACGCCACCGCCGAACAAGTGGCCGAGGTGCGCGCCGCACTCGGGCTCGACCGGCCGGTGTGGGTGCAGTTTGGGCATTTCCTGTACAACGCGGTGCAGGGCGAGTTTGGCATGAGCCTGCGCCAAGGCACCCCGGTGGCCACCTTGATCGCCGAGCGCTTCCCGGCCACGCTCGAGCTGGCGCTGGTGGCCGCCGCGCTGGCCTTGCTGGTGGGCATTCCGCTGGGCGTTTACACCGCCTTGCGCCGTGGCAGCGCCTTGTCGCAGGTGTTCATGACGCTGTCGCTGCTGGGGGTTTCGCTGCCCACCTTCCTGATCGGCATCGTGCTGATCTTGATCTTTTCGGTGCAACTGGGCTGGTTTCCCAGCTTTGGCCGCGGCGAAGTGGTGCACCTCGGCGGCTGGACCACCGGGCTGCTGACGCTGCAGGGCTGGCACCACCTCGTGCTGCCGGCGATCACGCTGGCGATCTTTCAGCTCACCCTGATCATGCGCCTGGTGCGCGCCGAAATGCTCGAGGTGCTGCGCACCGACTACATCAAGTTTGCCCGCGCCCGGGGCTTGAGCGACCGCGCGGTGCACTTTGGCCACGCGCTCAAAAACACGCTGGTGCCGGTCATGACCATCACCGGCTTGCAGCTCGGCGGCCTGATCGCCTTTGCCATCATCACCGAAACCGTGTTTCAGTGGCCCGGCATGGGGCTGCTGTTCATTCAGGCCGTGACCTTTGCCGACATCCCGGTCATGGCGGCCTATCTGTGCCTGATTGCGCTGATTTTTGTCGTCATCAACCTGATCGTCGATCTGCTGTACTTCGTCGTCGATCCGCGCCTGCGCGTCGATCACGCCAGCGGACACTGACCCCGGCTTGCACCCTCCCCCTATGAAAACCACCCTCTTCAAGTGGCTCGACAGCGACGTCGGGCACAGTTTTCGCAGCTCGCCGGCGGCGCTGTTTGCGGCTGCGATTGCCCTCGTCTGCGGCCTGGCGGCGCTGTTTGCGCCCTGGGTGGCGCCGCACAACCCCTTTGATCTGGCCACGCTCGATCTGAACAACGCCCGCCTGCCGCCGGCCTGGTACCCCGAGGGGCAGTGGACCTTTCTGCTGGGCACCGACGACCAAGGTCGCGACATCCTGTCGGCGCTGATCTACGGCGCCCGCATCTCGCTCTTTGTCGGCCTGGTCTCGGTGCTGCTGTCGGTGCTGCTGGGGGTGACGCTGGGCCTGCTGGCGGGCTACCTGGGCGGCTGGGTCGATGCCTTGCTGATGCGCCTGTGCGATGTGATGCTCTCGTTCCCGGCGATTTTGATCGCGCTGCTGATCGCCGGCATCGGCCACACCCTGTTCCCCAACGCGCACGAGGCGCTGGCTTTTGGCGTGTTGATCGCCGCCATCACGCTCACCGGCTGGGTGCAGTATGCGCGCACGGTGCGCGGCTCCACCCTGGTCGAGCGGCAAAAGGAATACGTGCAAGCGGCGCGGGTGATCGGAGTTTCGTCGCTGGCCATCATGCGCCGCCACGTGCTGCCCAACGTGCTCGGGCCGGTGCTGGTGCTGGCCACGATTCAGGTGGCCACCGCCATCATCACCGAGGCCACGCTGTCGTTTCTGGGCGTGGGCGCGCCGCCGACATCGCCCTCGCTGGGCACCCTGATCCGCATCGGCAACGACTACCTGTTCTCGGGCGAGTGGTGGATCACCATCTTCCCCGGCCTGGTGCTGGTGCTGATTGCCTTGAGCGTGAACTTGCTGGGCGACTGGTTGCGCGATGCGCTCAACCCGCGCCTGCGCTGAACCGAGGTCTGCCATGAGCCTGTTGCAAGTCCAAAATCTGGTGGTCGAGTTCCCCAGCCGCCACGGCACCCTGCGCGCCCTCGATCAGCTCTCGTTCGAGATCGCGCCCGGCGAAATCTTGGGTGTGGTGGGCGAATCGGGGGCCGGCAAATCGCTCACCGGCGCGGCCATCATCGGCCTGCTCGAGCCGCCCGGGCGCATCGCCAGCGGCCAGATCTGGCTCGAGGGCGAGCGCATCGACAACCTGCCACCGGCGCAGATGCGGCGCGTGCGCGGGCGCCGCATCGGGGCCATTTTTCAAGACCCCCTGACCTCGCTCAACCCGCTGTACTCGATCGGGCGCCAGCTGATCGAAACCATCACCACCCACTTGCCGCTGACGCACGCGCAGGCGCGCCAACGGGCCATCGAGCTGCTGCAAGAAACCGGCATCCCGGCGGCGCAAGAGCGCATCGACCACTACCCGCACCAGTTTTCGGGCGGCATGCGCCAGCGCGTGGTCATCGCCCTGGCGCTGGCGGCCGAGCCCAAGCTCATCGTCGCCGACGAACCCACCACCGCGCTCGATGTCTCGATCCAGGCGCAGATCATCAACCTGCTCAAGTCGGTGTGCAAAAAACACGGCGCCGCCGTGATGCTGATCACGCACGACATGGGCGTGATCGCCGAAACCTGCGACCGCGTGGCCGTGATGTACGCCGGGCGCATCGCCGAAATCGGGCCGGTGCGCGACGTCATCCACGCCGCCGCCCACCCCTACACCCAGGGCCTGATGAGCTGCATCCCCGACATCGAGGTCGAGCGCCAGCACCTGCACCAGATCGACGGCGCCATGCCGCGCCTCAACTCCATCCCTTCGGGCTGCGCCTTCAACCCGCGCTGCCCCCAGGTGTTGGCACGCTGCCACCACGAGCGCCCCGAACTCATGCCCGCCGTCACCACCGAGGCCGCCTGCTGGCTCACCGCCAACGCCGGCGCCACCCCTTCGTTTGAGGCCCAGCCATGAGCGACCGCCCCACCGCCACGGCCGCATTCGGCCGCCCAGAAGCTGCCCCGGGGCCGACAGACGCCACCGCCCCGGCCACCCCGGCCACCCCGGCCGCGCCCTTGGTGCGCGCCGTCGATCTGGCGCGCACCTTCGATGTCTCGGCGCCTTGGCTCAACCGCGTCATCGAACGCAAGCCGCGCCTGTTGCTGCACGCCGTCGATGGCGTGAGCTTCGAGATCGCGCGCGGCCAAACGCTGGCGCTGGTGGGCGAATCGGGCTGCGGCAAAAGCACCGTGGCGCGCTTGCTGGTGGGCCTGTACCAGCCCAGCCGCGGGCGTTTCGAGTTTGCCGGACTAGACGCGCACGCCGCCTACCGCAGCCGCTCTGGGCGCGCCATCCGGCGCCACATCCAGATGATTTTCCAAGACCCCTACGCCAGCCTGAACCCGCGCTGGCGCGTGGCCGACATCGTGGCCGAGCCGCTGCGCGAACACGGCCTGATCAGCGAGCGGGCGGCGCTCGAGGCCCGGGTGGGCGAGCTGCTGCAGTCGGTGGGCCTGAGCCCGCTGGATCGGGTCAAGTTTCCGCACCAGTTTTCGGGCGGACAGCGCCAGCGCATCTCGATTGCGCGCGCGCTGGCCACGCAGCCCGAGTTTTTGGTCTGCGACGAGCCGACATCGGCGCTGGACGTGAGCGTGCAGGCGCAGGTGCTCAACATCATGAAAGACCTGCAGCGCCAGCAGGGCCTGACTTACCTGTTCATCAGCCACAACCTGGCGGTGGTGCGCCATGTGAGCGACCACGTGGGCGTGATGTACCTGGGGCGGCTGGTGGAGCTGGCGCCCAAGGCGCTGTTGTTTGCCCAGCCGCGCCACCCCTACACGCGCATGCTGCTCGAGGCCATCCCCAAGCTGCACCACACCGGGCACGCGCGCACGCCGGTGCAAGGCGAGGTGCCCAACCCGCTCAACCCGCCCACGGGCTGCGCCTTTCACCCGCGCTGCCCGGCGGCGAACCGGCGCTGCAGCAGCGAGCGCCCGGTGCTGCAAAGCCTGGATGGGGTGCGGGTGGCCTGCCACGCGGTGGAGGAAGGGCGGCTCTGAAGGGCCGGCTAGGCCGGGCTGGGCTAGGTTGAGGCTGCAGCCTCGAGCGCGTCGGCCGCCAGGCACAAATCGGCCCAGGCGCGCGCCTTGTCGGCTGGGCTGCGCAACAAGTAGGCCGGGTGGTAGGTGACGACCAGCGGCAGCGTCTGCGCACCGATGCGCGCTTGGTAGATGCGGCCGCGCAGCTTGCCCAGCGGCAGGGTGTGGAGCTCGTCGGGGCTCAGGCAGCCGCCCTCGGCCAGCAGAGTCTGGGCGGCAAAGCGCCCGAGTGCGAGCACGATTTTGGGCTGCAGCAGCTCGATCTGGCGCCGCAGATAGGGCGCGCAATGGGCGATTTCGTCGGCGGCCGGGTTGCGGTTCTGCGGGGGCCGGCATTTGATCACGTTGGTGATGTGCACCCGCTGCGTGCGCTGCAGCTGCAGCGCCGCCAACATGCGGTCGAGCAACTGCCCGGCGCGGCCGACAAAGGGCAGGCCTTGGCGGTCTTCTTCTTCGCCCGGCGCCTCGCCCACCAGCAGCCAGTCCGGCCGCCGGTCGCCCATGCCGGGCACGGCGCACTGGCGCTGCGCGCCCAAGGGGCAGCGCTGGCAGCTGCGGATCTGCTGCTCGAGCGCGTCCCAGTCTGGGGCGGGGGCGGGGGGTGTGGTCGCGGGTGCTGCGGCGGGGGCAGGCGCGGGTGCGGGGGCTCGCGCCGAAGGGGCGACGGCAGGGTGCGCAACGGGCACAGCGGCGGGCTCGGCGCGGTGCGCGGGCCGTGCTGGCGCGGTTTGCGGTGCAGGTGCGGGCGCGACCTCGGTTTGGGCGCCAAACAGCCACCACGGCCGCACGCCCATTTCGGCCAGCATGGCGCTGTGGCGCGGGCTTAAGCGCGGGCGGGCCGGCTCCCGCGCGGCCGCTGCAAGCGCGGCTGCCGCCTCGGCGCTGGCAGGGGCTGCGGCCGGCGCTGGGTCGGTCACCGGATCGGGTGCTCCTGCGGACGCTTCGTAGTGCGCGCTCATGCAGCGGGCTCCAGTTGTGCCGACGTCAGGCGCAGCGGCTGCAGGCAGAGGCGCAGCACCAGCGCGTCTTCGCGCGCGCCGCCTGCGGCCGGGTAGTAGCCCCGGCGCGTGGCCACGGACTCAAATCCAGCGCGCCGGTAGAGCGCCAGCGCGGGCTGGTTACTGGCACGCACCTCCAGCCACAGCGTCTGTGCGCCCTGGGCTTGAGCCGCAGCCACCAGCCGCTGCAGCAGCAGCCCGCCCCAACCTTGGCGCGCGCGGGCCACGGCCAAGTTGTACAAATGCACCTCGTCGAGCAGCGTCTGCGCCACGAAATAGCCCAGCAGGAGGCGGCCATCGGGCACGCGCAACGCCGGCTGCAGCGCCTCCACGGGCTGCGCCTCCACCGCCGGGGTGCCGCCGTCGCACAGCAACAGCTGCGCCTGGTGCCCGGCGTGCAGCGAGTCGTAAAACAGCTGCTCGCTCCACGGGTGCGCGTGGGCGCGGCGCTCGAGCGCGCACACCGCCTCGAGGTGCTCGGCCTGCATCTGTGCCCATTGCAGGCCCGGCGGCAAGACACCGTTCATGGCTGCCGCTGCCCCGAGAGCTTGAGCGGCAAGCGCTCAGGCTCTGAGTGAACCGTTTGGGCCATTTGCCCTGCTTGGGCAGCTTGCTCTGCTAGGGCAGCTTGCTCTGCTAGGGCCTCGGTCGCGCGCTGCGCCTGCAGGGCGGCACGCTCGGCGGTGGTGAGCGCCACTTGGTCGCGCACATACAGCGGCTGCGCCTCGGCGGCGGGCACCGCCAGCCCTGCCGCCCAATGCCAACCCGCCAGCCGCAGCAGCGCGGCGGCGCTCGGCCATGCCGGCACCTGCGGCACCGCCCGCCACGCCAGCGGCAAGCGCTCGGCGTAGGTGGCCAGCGCGTTGCTCAGCAACCAGGTGGGTTCTGCCTCGGCGCCTTGCAGCCACTCCAGCGGCAGCGCCTCGGGCGCGCACAGGCGCGGGGCGCCCTGCATGCGCCAGCCAGCCAAAGCGCTGGGTGCGCCGGGCCCACCAAGTGCGTCAAATGTGTCGCAAGTGCTGGGCGCACCGGGCGTGCCGGCAAAGTCAGGCACGCTCAGCTGCGTGGCCGGCTGCCAACGCAACTCGGCCACGTAGAGCTCACCCATGCGCGCATCCAGCGCCGCCACTAGGCGGGTCGGCCGGGGTTGATCGCCCCCCAACCCCAGCGCGCAGCCGGCGTGCCAACCCTCGTCGGCCAGCGCCAGCAAGGTGCCGATCGGCAACACCGGCACTCCCCCGGGGCGCGCCGCCAGCGCCAGCCCCTGCACCACCGCACAGGCCGTGCGCAGGCCCGTGAAGGCCCCTGGCCCTTGGCCAAAGGCGATGGCATCGAGCTCATCCAGCCGCCAACCGACCTCGTCCAGCAAACCCAGCAGACACGGAATCAGCAGCGCCGACGCTTGAGCGCCGCCCTCGCCTTGGTATTGCGCCAGCGGCTGGGCCCCAGCCGCACCCAGCGCCACGCTCAGGCGCTCGGTGCTGGTCTCGATCGCCAGCACGCGCTGCGCCGCGTAAAGCGGGCGCGGGGGCAAAGCGGGGCTGGTCGGGTTCATGGCTCTGGATTATCCTGCCAGATCCGCAACCAGGCGCTGCTAAACTGCCAGCGCGCCCATGCAGCCGGAATCTCGATGCAGGCCCAGCCGGCTCCGGTTGCTTTGGCGCCCTCAAGGCATCAATCAAGGCCTCATCCGCGAGATCGTCCCCCATGTTCCTAGCGCACCCCGTTGGCACCCTGCGCCGCCCACCGGCCCCGCGCACCTCGAGCGCCCGGCACACGCTGAGCGCCTTGGCTGCCCATGCCTCCCTCGCCGGTCTGCTGCTGTGCAGCAGCATGGCGTGGGCGGCCTCGGGCCAAACCGCTGCCACGGCCCCGCCCGCAGCAGCCCGCCACACCACCCCCCTGCCGCCCGCCGTCACCAGCGCGCTGCGCGCCGCCGCGCTGCCGCCCGAGGCGCTGGCGCTGTGGATCGCCCCGGCGCAGCCCGATGCCGCGCCGTGGCTGGCGCACCAGCACACCGCGCCTTTCAACCCCGCCTCCACGCTCAAGCTGGTGACCAGTTTTGCAGCCCTCGACCTGCTCGGCCCCGGCCACCTCTGGCGCACCGAGGTCTATAGCAGCGGCGACTTGCGCGAGCGCGTGCTGCACGGCAACCTGTACCTGCGCGGCGGTGGCGACCCGGCGCTGGTGACCGAAAAACTCTGGCTGCTGCTGCGCCGGGTGCAGGCGCTGGGCATCGAGCGCATCGCGGGCGACATCGTGCTCGACCGCAGCGCCTTTGCCGAGCCCGATATCGACCCCGCCACCTTCAACGACGAACCGCTGCGCGCCTACAACGCCGGCCCAGACGCGCTGCTGGTCAACTTTCGCGCCCAGGTGTTCGCCTTCACACCCGATGTGGTGGCAGGCGTGGCGCGCATCCGCGCCGAACCGCCGCTGGCCGGGGTGCAGGTGCCGGCCACGGTGCCGCTCAGCGCCAGCAGCCCAGCCATCGCCAGCACCGCCAGCCCCCCCCCGGCAGCCAACGCCGCCCCAGCCCAGTGCGGAGACTGGCGCGCCGCCCTGCGCGCCGATTTTTCCCACCCCTTGCAGCCGCGCTTCCACGGCAGCTACCCCGCTGCCTGCGGCGTGCGCCACTGGCCGCTGGCGCACCCCGAGCCGCGCCGCATGGCCGAGCGCGCCGTGCACGCCCTGTGGCTGGCCAACGGCGGCACGCTCGGGGGCCAGGTGCGCGAAGGCAGCGTGCCCGTGGGCGCCACCGAGCGCTTGGTGTTCGAATCGCCCACGCTGGCCGAAGTGGTGCGCGATGCCAACAAGTTCAGCAACAACGTCATGGCCCAGCACCTGCTGCTCGCGCTCAACCAAGCCGATGGCCCCGCCACCTTTGCGCGCTCACGCCAGCGCCTGCAGCAGTGGTGGTTGCAGCGCTTCGGCCCCGACCTGCCCCTGCCCGAAGTGGGCAACGGCTCGGGCCTGAGCCGCGACGGCCGCGCCAGCGCACTCGCCCTGGGCCGGCTGCTGCAGCAGGCCTATGCCTCACACGCCATGCCCGACCTCGTGGCCTCGCTGCCCGCCAGCGGCCTCGACGGCACACTGCGGCGCAGCCGCATGGGTGCGGGCTTGGCGCACCTGAAAACCGGCAGCCTGCGCGACGTGCAAGCCCTGGCCGGCTACGTGCACCGCGCCGACGGCCAGCGGCTGGTGTTGGTGGCCCTCGTCAACCACCCCAACGCCCACGCCGCCCGCCCGGCGCTCGATGCGCTGGTGCAGTGGGCGGCCAGCGCTGAGCGCCCGGCAAGCCGCTGAAGCCCAGCGCCAAAACCCTCAAACCTGCGGCCCGTCCACCGGCCCAATGGCCACGGCGACTTCACCCACCCCCTCAACCCAGCCGCGCAGCTGGTCACCGGGTTGCACTGGCCCCACACCCTCGGGGGTGCCGGTGTAGATCAGGTCGCCGGGCTGCAGGTGGTAAAAGCGCGACAGGTCAGCGATCAGCTCCGGGATGCTCCAGATCAGCTGCCCGGTGCTGGCTTGCTGGCGCGTCTGGCCGTTCACTTGCAGGCCGATGGCCGCCGGCGCCAGCACCTGCCCCGGCAGCGGCAGCAGCTCCGAGCACACGGCGCCGTGCTCCACGTCTTTGCCCAAGTCCCAGGGGCGGCCCAGCTCGCGCGCCGCCTGCTGCAAGTCGCGCCGCGTCATGTCCAGCCCCACGCCGTAGCCGTAGATCAGCGCCGGCGCCTGCTGCGGGGTCACCTGAAAGCCGCCTTGGTGCAGCGCCACCACCAGCTCGACTTCGTAGTGGAAGTTGCGCGTGCCGGGCGGGTAGGGCAGCGCGCCGCCGCTGGGCACCAGCGTACTGAGCGATTTGGTGAAATAAAACGGCGTTTCGCGGCTTTTGTCCACCGTAAAGCCCATTTCGGCGGCGTGCGCGGCGTAGTTGCGACCGACAAAAAACAGCCGCTTCACGGGGAAACGCTGCGCCAAGCCGCGTACAGCCAGCGCGGCGACGGGTGGTGGGTCAAAGAGGTAGGTGCTCATGCTGGACAAGGATTGATGGGTGGAGCAAAAAGGGGGCCCAACTCAGATGCTAGCGCATGAGGGCCGACCACGAAGCCCAAACACGCAACCTAGCTGCGCCCCCAAACACGCACCCGCCCAACCAAAGCACGGCACTGATGCGAAAATCCCCCCATGGACGATCACGCTCAAGCCTACACCCCCGAACTCGTGCCCACCTTGGGCCGCCAGGCCCGCGCCGCGGCGGCGCAGATGGCCAGTGCCAGCGCGGCCACCAAGGCGGCGGCGCTGCGCGCTTTGGCTGCTTTGCTGCGCCAGCACGGCGCGCCGCTGCAAGCCGCCAACGCGCTCGACCTCGAGCGCGCGCGCGCTGCCGGGTTGGCCGAGCCGCTGCTGGACCGCTTGCGCCTGAGCGCAGCGGCGCTCGAAACCTGCGCCCAAGGCTGCGAGCAGCTGGCCGCCTTGCCCGACCTCATCGGCGAGATCAGCGGTTTGCGCCAGCAGCCCAGCGGCATCCGCGTGGGCCAGATGCGCGTGCCCATCGGCGTGTTTGGCATGATTTACGAGAGCCGGCCCAACGTCACCATCGAGGCTGCGTCGCTGGCCATCAAGAGCGGCAACGCCTGCATTTTGCGCGGCGGCTCCGAGGCCATCGCCAGCAACCGCGCGCTGGCGGCGCTGGTGCAGCAGGCGCTGGGCGCCGCCGGCCTGCCGCCCGAAGCGGTGCAGCTGGTGCCCTGCACCGACCGCGCCGCCGTGGGCCAGCTGATCGCGCTGCCGCAGTACGTGGACGTGATCATTCCGCGCGGCGGCAAGGGGCTGATCGAGCGCATCAGCGCCGAAGCCAAGGTGCCGGTGATCAAGCACCTAGATGGCAACTGCCACACCTACGTCGATGACCCTTGCGACCTCGAGCTGGCGCTGCGCGTGACCGACAACGCCAAAACCCAAAAATACAGCCCCTGCAACGCCACCGAAAGCCTGCTGGTGGCGCGCGCCGTGGCGGGCGCGTTTTTGCCGCGCATGGGCGCGGTGTTTGCCGCCAAAGGCGTGCAGATGCGCTGCTGCCCCGAGAGCTTGGCCATCTTGCAGCCGGCGCTGGGCCTAGCCACCACCGCCCCATCAGCCGCCGCAAGCCACGACCACGCTGCCCCCGCGTCAAGCGCAAATGGCAACGCGCCCACTCCGCTGCTCGTTCCCGCCACCGAGGCCGACTGGGGCACCGAATACCTCGCAGCCATCATCAGCATCAAGCTGGTGGCGGGGCTGGACGAAGCCATCGCCCACATCAACCGCTATGGCAGCCAGCACACCGACGCCATCCTCACCACCAGCCACGTGCACGCGCAGCGCTTTTTGCGCGAGGTCGATTCCAGCAGCGTGATGGTCAACACCAGCACCCGCTTTGCCGACGGCTTCGAGTACGGACTCGGGGCCGAAATCGGCATCAGCACCGACAAGTTCCACGCCCGCGGCCCGGTCGGGGTCGAGGGCCTGACCTCGCTCAAGTACGTGGTGCTGGGCCAGGGCGAAGTGCGGGGCTAAGCGCGCATGCCACGCTCCAGCCGCAGCGCACCCCGTGCGCCCGCCCCCGACCCGCGCTTTGTCGAGCAGCCCAGCCTGTTTGGCGATGACACCCAGCCCAAGCAGCCGCCCCAGCAGCCGCCCCAGCAGCCGCCCCTAGGCGCCGCAGCGGCCAACGCCACCACCCAGCACAAAACCTCCCAGCCCAACACCGCCACCTCCCTGCTCGTGCAAGCCCCAGGCCAGCGCCAACGCTCGGCCGCCGGGCAGGCCTTTGAGCGCGAGCGCGCGCGCATCGAGCGCCTGCGGCAGCAGCTGCAAACGCTCGAAGCCGACGGCCAAGCGCACCGCACCCGCTGCGCCCAGCTGCTGGGCCCCTTGCGGCAGCAGCAAAAGCAGCTGCGCCGCGCCATGGTGCTGGCGCTCGACCCGTGGCTCGAGGGCAAACCCAAGGGCCTGAGCGCCAACCAGTTGGACACGCTGCGCCAGATCGTCTGCGCCCAGTCCGAGAGCCTGGCGCTCGAGGGCGAGGCCGACATGGCGGCTCTGCACGACCGGCGCAGCCCCCAGACCCTGGCCGAGCGCCAGCTCGAGCAAGCCAAAGCCATCCACCAAGACTTGCAGCAGGGCCTGGGCGACGCGCTCGAAACCGAGCTGCCCGAGTTCGACCCCGACAACCCCAGCGCCGCGCTGCACGCCGCCCTCGAGCACTTGCAGCAGCAATTCAAGCAGCAGCGAGACGAGCAAGAACAGCTGGCGCAGCAAAAGGCCGCCAAGCGCGCCGCCAAACAAGCGCGCCGCAAACCCAGCGCCGCCGCCGAAATGGCCGCCGCCCACCTGGCCGACGCCGACGCCACCCTGCGCCTGCTCTACCGCCAGCTGGCCAGCGCGCTGCACCCCGACCGCGCCGCCGACGCCGCCGATCAGGCGCACAAACACACGCTCATGAGCGCCGTCAACGCCGCCTACGCCAACCGCGACCTGGTGGCGCTGCTCGAGCTGCAGTGGCGCGCCGAACTGGTGGACCCCGACCACCTCGAGCGCGTGGGCGACGAGCGTCTGCGCAGCCTCACCTTGCTGCTCAAACAGCAGGCCGCCGCGCTCGAGCGCGACCGCCAAGCCTGCCAATGGCGCTTGGCCGAAGAGTTCGACTTGCTGCCCCATGAGGTGTGCAACCTCGCCAGCCTGCGGCGCGCGCTGCAAGACAATCTTGACGATTTGCAAGACGAGCTCGAGCTCATGCAGCACGACCTAGAGCAGGTGCAGGCGCTGGCCACCCTCAAGCCTTGGCTCACCGAGCAGCGCCGCCTGTTGCGCGCCGCCGAGCGCGAGCAGCAGCAGCGCCGCGCCTTTGCCAGCCTCGACGACTTGGACCCCTGGGGCTGACGGCCCCCCTTTTACTAGAGGCTGAACGCCCCACCATGAGCAGCAAACCCCGTGTCGTCGTCGGACTGTCGGGCGGTGTCGATTCCGCCGTCAGCGCCTGGCTGCTCAAGCAGCAGGGCCATGAGGTCATCGGCATCTTCATGAAAAACTGGGAGGATGACGACCAAAGCGACGACAGCGGCGACGGCGCCAGCGCCCATTGCAGCAGCCGTCAAGACTGGATCGACGCCGCCAGCGTGGCCGACCGCATCGGCATCGAGCTCGAGCACGTCAATTTTGCCGCCGAATACCGCGAGCGCGTATTTGCCGAGTTTTTGCGCGAATACCAGGCCGGGCGCACGCCCAACCCCGACGTGCTGTGCAACGCCGAGATCAAGTTCAAGGCCTTTTTGGAGCACGCGCTGCGCCTAGGGGCCGAGCAGATCGCCACCGGCCACTACGCCCGCGTGCGCCTCGACGCCGCCAGCGGCCGCTACCAGCTGCTCAAAGGGCTCGATGGGCTCAAAGACCAGAGCTACTTTTTGCACCGCCTCACGCAGGCGCAGCTCGCGCGCACCTGCTTTCCGGTGGGCGAGCTGCGCAAGACCGAGGTGCGCCGCATCGCCGCCGAGATCGGCCTGCCCAATGCGCGCAAAAAAGACAGCACCGGCATCTGCTTCATCGGCGAGCGCCCGTTTCGCGAATTTTTGGGCCGCTACCTGCAGCACCAGCCGGGCCCCATCCGCGCCCCCGACGGGCGCACCATCGGCCAACACGTGGGCCTGAGCTTTTACACCCTGGGCCAGCGCCAGGGGCTGGGCATCGGCGGCCTCAAACCCCGTGCGGGCGCCCACGGCGGCGGCGAGCACGCGCCCTGGTTCGTGGCGCGCAAAGACCTGGCCCACAACACCCTGTGGGCGGTGCAGGGGCACGAGCACCCGTGGCTGCTATCAGACGCACTGCAGGCCCAAGACGCCAGCTGGGTGAGCGGCAGCCCCCCGCCACCCGGGCCCTACGGCGCCAAAACACGCTACCGCCAGGCCGACGCCCCGTGCCGCTTCGAGCCCGGCGCAGAGCCCACCGCTGAGCCCGGCGCCCATTTCACCCTGCAGTTCGATCAACCCCAATGGGCCGTCACGCCCGGGCAAAGCGCCGTGCTCTACGACGGCGAGGTTTGCCTGGGAGGTGGTGTTATAGGCACGGCAAGCGCCGCGTGCGGCAACTGGCGCTCACGCTCGGCACAGGCACCGGCACCCAGCACAACGGCATTGCCAACGTGCGGAGCCTCTGATCATGGACCAGACTGACTTGATTGCCTTGGTGGACCGGTTGCGCGCCGAAGGGCGCGAGGCCAGCACGGTGGAGTTCAAGTCCGGCTGGGATTTGCCGCGCGACATCGGCGAATACCTGTCTGCCCTAGCCAATGCGGCGGTGTTGGAGCGGCATGACCACGCCTACCTGGTGTGGGGCGTGAACGACAAGACGCATGGGGTGACCGGCACCACCTTCAAACCGTTCACGGCCAAGGGTGACGGTGCGCAACCGCTGATCATGTGGCTGACACAGGCGACCTCACCTCGGCCCGACTTCGAGTTCCATGAAGTGCAACACCCGCAGGGGCCAGTGGTGGTGTTGGACATCAAGGCCCCACGCACGGCTCCCTTGGCATTCGCCGGGGTGCGCTACATCCGCATCGACAGTCATAAAACCAAGCTCAGCGACCATCCCGACAAGGAGTTGCGCATTTGGGACTTTTTGGGGCAGAAGTCCGATTGGTCGGGCGAGATCGTGCCAGACGCGACGGTGGCTGATTTAGACCCCGAAGCCTTGGATGCTGCACGCAAACGCTTTACCGAATACTTGCTCAAGGCAGAGCCCGACACATCGCGGCACGAGCACATTCGCGCTGATGCCCAAGGCACTACCGCAACCAATGGTTGATTGACGGCATGATTCGCCTGCGCATGATTGACCAGGTGGGTAGCGGTATACGGCGCATGTTTCAAACCCAGCGCGACCGCTACTTTCCTCTGCCTGACTTCGTTTTCGAAGTCACCGAACCTGGGCATTTATGTCGGCCAAAGTGGCGGAGTGGGCGGGCCAGAAGGCCAGCTACATCCGCAACAAAGGCTTGGACGACGGTTACTACCGCAAGCTAGTGACCGACTACTTGAAGAAGTACGGGCAGGCTTCCCGCAAAGACTTGGACGAACTCCTGCTGGCCAAACTGCCAGACGTGCTCGATGCCGCCCAGAAGGCCCACAAAATTCGAAATTTGCTGCAAGCCATGCGGCGCTATGGCCTGATTCACCGCACGGGCCCCAAGGCCACGGCGATTTGGCGCCTAGCTGAGGGCGGCCCCGAGGGCCAAAGCTAGCTATTGCCGAAAGACTGTGCTTAGCAAACAAAAAACCATAAGTTGTTGATTTAAATATTTTCTTAGGCCCGCTTTGGCCGGCAATTTACAACTGGCTTAGCAATGAAGCTTCAAAGCGCCGTGCTCTACGACGGCGAGGTTTGCCTGGGAGGTGGTACTATTAGCACTTTTGGAGACAAGGATGCAAACGGACTTAAACGAACAGCGCCGTGAGCGCTTGGGGCGGTATCTGCAGGCCCATTTCGGGGCCATGGCACCCGAGGTGCTGCAGGAAGTGTGCGCGCACTTCAGCTGGGTCGAGCTCGAAGCGGGCGCGGTGCTGCTGCAGCAGGGGCAGGTGGCCGACGCCGCCTACCTGAGCCTGAGCGGGCGGCTGCGCGTTTACGTCAACGGCGCCGACGGCAGCCAGCGCGCGGTGCGCGAGCTCGGGCGCGGCGAGATCGTGGGCGAAATCGGCCTCTACAGCGAGGCCCCGCGCACGGCCACCGTGGTCGCGGTGCGCCACACGGTGCTGGCGCGCCTCGACAAAGCGCGCTTTTACGAGCTGGTGCAGCGCCACCCCCAGGCCTCATTTGCGCTCACGCGCCAGATCATCGAGCGCTTGCAGACCCAGAGCAGCAGCCGCCCCGAGGCGGCGCCCGTGATGTTGTGCCTGCTGCCCATCACCGCCCATGTGCAGGCCGCCACCCTGGCCGCAGACCTGCAGCGCGCCCTAGCCAAACACGGCCGCGTGGCTTGCATCGGCGCCGCCGAAGCCCGCGCCCAAGCGCTGCAAAAGCACGGTGCGGCCAGCGACGCCGCCTGCGCGCTGGTGCTCGACGAGCTCGAAACCGGGCACGATTTCGTGCTCCTGCAGGCCGACGTCGCCGACGAAGGCTGGAGCCGCCTGTGCACGCGCCACGCCGACGAAATCCTGCTGCTGGCCCAGGCCAGCGAGCCGGCGCACATCCACCCGATCGAACAAGCCTGCCTGATCGAATCGCTGCAGATCGGCGCACCCAACCAGACCCTGCTGCTGCTGCACCCGGCCGAACTCAAGAGCCCGCTCGGCATGCGACGCTGGCTCGATCGGCGCCCGGTCAATGGCCACATCAACCTGCGCCCCGCCCTCGAGCGCGACGTGCAGCGGCTGGCGCGCATCCTCAGCCACCAAGCCACCGGGCTGGTGCTGGCCGGCGGCGGCGCGCGCGGGCTGGCGCATCTGGGCATCTGGAAAGAGCTGCAACGCCGCGGCATCGAGATCGACTGCGTGGGCGGCACCTTCAACAACTTCCCGGTCAACGTGATGCGCGAGCAGCGCGGCGTGCGCCGCGTCATCGGCGTCGACCTGAGCCCGCGCAGCGCGCGCCGCCTGACCTTCGACGAAATCCCCGGCCCCTGGACGCTGCTGCTCGACCGCCTGCGCCCGCGCGCCAGCCGCCGCTACCGCCTGCCCTCGCTGGTGTCGTACCTGCTCAACGTCTCGATCCTCTACAGCGCCTCGCGCCAAGCCGAATCGCGCCGCCTGTGCGACCTCTACCTCAACCCGCCGCTGCCCAAAGTCGGGCTGCTGCAGTGGAACCAGTTCGATGCCATCGTGCGCCAAGGCGAGCAACACGCGCGCGAGGTGCTCGACCAAGCCGAGGGCACGGCGGCCGCGCCCCAAGCTTGAAGCGCGCCGCCGCTGCCGCCCCGATCAGTCGGTGCGCAGGTGCCCGTCGGCGCGCATTTTGTTGAGGATGTCGGCCTCCGACGACCCAGCCGCCAGACCCAGCGCCTGCGCCAGTTCCGCCCGGCTGGCAAAGTTGTCGAACACGATGTTTTGTGTCGGCGCAAAAGTGCCGCCGCCATCGTGGTCCACCTGCAGCACCAGCTTGCCGCTCGCGCTATCGGTGCCAAATTTCAGGTAGCTGCCTAGGTTGGCGGCTGTCTCGCCCTGCAGCAGATCGCGCAGGTCGAGCGCATCGCCTTGGCCGGGGTTGAAGTCGGTGATCACGTCGCGCGCCGGGGTGCCGGTGCTGCCTTGATCGCCCAAGCGCCATGCAAACACATCGGCGCCCAAACCACCGGTGAGGGTGTCGTTGCCGCTGCCGCCCAGCAGCAGGTCGTTGCCGGCGCCGCCATTGAGCGTGTCGTTGCCGGCGCCGCCATAGACCGCGTCGTTGCCACCCAGCGCGTTCAGGGTGTCGTTGCCATCGCCGCCGCCGACCAGTTGGGCGAAATCGTTAGCCGTCGTGCTGTAGGCGAAGTTGGTCAGCGACACCGTGAGGTTGGCGCTGGCGGTGTCGCCGTCGGGCTGGCGGATGGTGTAGCTGAACACGTCATGCGCACCTTGCGGGTTGTCGCGGTTGTTCGGCGTATAGGTGAAGGCCCCTTGGGCATTGATGCTCAGCGTGCCAAACTGGCCCACGATGTCCGTGTTGCCGCTGGCGGCAACGTTGATCGTGGTGCTGCCCACGGTGACTTGCGACACCACGGCGCCCTCAACACCGGCCTCGTCATTGGCCAACACGTTGCCGGCTGCGGCAATACCCGCCACCCAGGCGATATTGGCTGTGCGCACGGTCTGCGACTCCCATCGCGCAGGGGTAAAGGCGCGGCTGATAATCTCCACACCACTCAATGTGGCGTCGAGACCTCCACCCGTTGAATTGTCCTCGCCCACGACGCGCAGCCGGTAGGTGCCGCTTGCGGTGACGTCGAAGACAACATTGCTCAAGTCGTCGGTAAAGTCACTAGACGCCACGACTTGGTTGTTGCTCGTATTCACAAGCTCGACCCGCAGCACGTCACCCGATCTATGCCCATCGACGTCGATATCAAACCGCACCCGCGCTGGGTTGGCGATGTTGGCGGCGAAGGTAAAGTCGCTTGTTTCAGCTCTCACCTCCGGACCTCCGCTCGCCGGATCAATCTTCCATGTGCCTTCAACTTTTCTGGTGGTGGTGGCGGTGCTCCAGCTTTCTGGCAAGAAGACCGATACGGTGCGATCCGCGTCACCTGCGAACCGCCAGTTCCCCTCGGTGGCGGTGACGCTGTCGTGGCTGGCTGTAGGCTGGTGCTCGACCACGGTGATGTTGAGCGCGCCGGTGGCGGTGTCGCCATCGCCGTCGATGATCTTGTAGGTGAACGCGTTCAACGCATTGTTGGCCTCGAGCGCAGAGGTCGTGAAGCTGTAGGCCCCAGTCTGGAAGTTGACGCTCAGGCTGCCGCCTGGAACCGCCAGCGTGAGGGAGTGGGTGCTGGCGTTGTACAGGCTAGACGCGGTGGTGTGCTCCACGTTGTTGAAGGTGACTGAAAATATCTGCGGCACACCGGCCCCGTCGGCGCCAAAGCGGGCGTCTGGGTTGCCATCGGTCAGCAGATTGCCCGTGATCGTGTTGCCGCCTACCACGGTGCCGGCCAGCACGCTGTTGAGCTGGGCCAGGTTGGTCACGGCGATCGGGTGCAGGTTTTGCTCGGCCTTGCCGTCGTAGGCGATCGGGTCGAGTTCGTCGTCGAGCGCACCGGGGTTCACAATCAGCCCGCCACCCATGCCCAGGGCAAACGATTTGATGTCGTTGGCGCGCAGGAAGTTCTCCCAAGCGGCTTGCTCATTGGTGCCGATGCCGCTGTCGCCGGTGGTGGCTGCGGTGGGGCCGTTTTCGTTCTCCGGGAGACTGCCCCGGTTCGGCTCGCCGTCGGACAGGAAGTAGGACACATTGACGCCGTTGGGGATTTTGCCGCTTGAGCCGAAGGCGCTCGTTGCCGCAGTGAGCGCGGCGTCGAAGTTGGTGAAGCCGTCGCCCGCGTTGTTGGCCAGTGCCGTGATCCAGTTTTTCGCGGCTGTGGCGGTCATCCAGACGTTGCCCACCGCGCTCGCGGTGTCGCTGAACGTAACGATGCGCACCATCACATCGCCCATGCCGTCGTAGGTGTCGATGAGCCGTTGCATCGCGTCTTTGGCGACTGCCAAGCGGGTTTGCGGGGCGTTGGCGATTTCAGCGTCATCGTCCATGCTGCCCGAGAGGTCGAGGATGAACATGAGGTTGTGCTGGGCCGCGCCGCTTTCATTGACGCTGGCGTTGAGGGTCTGGGGCACTGCGGGCCGGTCGTCCTCGATCGACACCGCCAAAGCGGCTGTGCTGCCCGGGTTGACGCCGTCGCTGATGCGCACGTTGGCGTTAAAGCTCACCACGTCTTCGGCTGTGGTGTCGGGGTGGGCGATTGGCCGCAGCAGCTCGACTTGGTAGCTCACGCTGCTGCCGCTGGTGCCAACGCTGGTGCTGCCGCCGTTGAGCGTGATGCGGATAACCGCGTCGCTGCCGCTGCTGCCGGTTAGCACCGCTGTACCGGCGCCGCTCCAAGTGATGGGGGTGCCGCCCAGTGCAGCGGGCAGGCCGTCGCTCGTGAGGCTGACGGTGAGCGGCGCGCTGCCGTTGCGGGTGATGCTCAGCATGCCCAAGGTGGTTGCGCTGTCGGTGGTGTCGCTGGTGCCGGTCGAGTCTGGCAGACCGCCGAGCAGGCCTTCTTCGGATACGCTGGCACTGCCTGCGGCGATGGTGGGGGCGGCGTCGTTGTCGACGATGGTGGCGGTGGCGCTGTCGCTCACCGTCTGGCCCAGACTGGTCAGGGTCGCCGTCAGGCTGAAGGTCTCGTTGGCTTCGTCGATCAGGTCGTTGACGGTGCTGGTGCGCACTTGCACCAGGCTGTCGCCGGTCGCCACGCTGATCGCCCCGGCGTAGGCGCTCCAAGTCACGCCGTTGTCGAGGCTGAACTCGAACACGGCGCGGCTGTAGTCGGCCGGGCTCAGGGCAGGGTTTGAGCCCGTGCCGTCGGCCAGCGCGAGCGTCAGGGCCGAGCCGCTGGCCGCACCGCTGACGCGCACGCCAAACACGGCCGCCTGGCCTTCGGGCACCTCGATGTCGCCCACGCCGGTGCCGGGGGCACCGACTTGGACGGTGGGCACGCTGACGGCATTCACATTGACGTTAAAGTTTGCTGTGGCCCAGTCGCCATCGCTGTCGGTGGCGCGCACCTCAAATCCGAGCGCCAAATCGGGCGGCGTGATGCGGTCGATGACGCCAAAATCTTGCACCCGCACGGTGTCGTTTCCGTCCAGAACAAAACGCACGTCTACGCGTGAGAATTCCGCATCGGATTCGATCGACGCCAACTGATTCACGGTTTTCAAACCCGACAACGTCAATGTTCCAGAGTCAACCACGGTGGTGCCATCGGCCGCATAAGCCACCCACTCTATGGTTGCCGTGTCGGTGTTGCCGTTTCCATGCACCTGGAACGACAAGCCATCGGCTGGCTGCGTCATGCTGGCCCGGAAGCCCTCGTTGTGTTCTATGTTGCCGTTGGCGACACCAAAGCCCTGGTTGTTGGGGTTCAAATCATCGGCACCGCTGTTTTGTGGCGCACCCACCCCGCCCGCATTGGTATACAGCAGACCGTCAAAGATCACGGTATTGGTGCCTGCGTTGACGGTGATGGTTTCTACCGGGCCGCCAGCGCCAAACTGGCCACCGATGGCAAAGGTCTGGGTCGGCTGCGGCGTGATGAGGTTGAAGGTGTAGGTGCCGTTGTTGTTCAAGCCGACGGTGTAGAACACTTGGGGCGGCGTTCCGCTGCCATCGATGGTGGCGGTCAAGGTCTGACCGTCTGCCGAGAGGGTCTCGGTGATGCCAGCCAAATCGGTCCAACCCGACAGTTGCAGCGCCTGCACCGCAGCAGGCCCGTCGGCACCAAAGGCCAAGCCCACGATGTTGCCGGTTTGGCTGGATACTTGATTGGCCAGCGTCAGGTTGTCCACGCTGGTGATGCGCGGCATGTCGTCTTCGATGGTGATTTGGATGCTGCCGCTCTCTGCTGGGTTGACCCCGTCGCTGATGGAAAGGCCGACGCTGAGGCTGAGCAAGTCCTCCACGTTGTTGGTGGGGTGCTGGATGGGCGCGAGCAGCTCGACTTGGTAGCTCACGCTGGTGGCGCCGGAGGCAACGTTGATGCTGCCGCCGTTGAGCGTGATCTGAATGACCTGCGTCGTGCCCGCGCTGCCGATGAGCACCGCTTGGTTTGCGCCATGGCTCCATGTGAGCGCAGTACCGCCGACCGTTGCAGGCAAGCCGGCGAGCGACAAGGCGATGGTCAGAGGGGCCACGCCGTTGCCGGTGACTGCAAGGGTGCCGCTGGCGCTGCGGCTGTTGGTGGTGTCAACTGGTGTGCCGCTGGTGTCTACTAGGCCGTTCGCCAAGCCCTCCTCGGATACGCTGACCGCCAAATCATCAATGGTGGGTGCGGTGTCGTTGTCGAGGATGGTGGCGGTGGCCCTGTCGGCACCCGGGTCGACCGTGGCACCTGTGGCCGCATCGATGGTGGCAACGACGGTTTCGTTGTTTTCATCAAGAATGTCTGGCGTCGGGTCGGCGGTGAAGCTCACGCTGCTCTGGCCGGCCAGGATGGTAACGGTGCGGGTCTGGCCAGCTGGCAACCCGGTTACCGCGTAGTCGGTGTTTTCGGTGGCCGTGCCAGTCAGGCTGATGGTCACCACGGTGTCGGTGACCGAGACCCGGTCTTGGCTGACGGTGAAGGTGATGACGGCTGCGCCGTCTTCGTCCACGGTGGCCGGTCTGGCGCTGATCGAGACCACCGGCGGCGTACCGTCCTCAAACTTGAACGCGGCGCTGATGTCGCGCGTGGCGCTGTCGCTGGCTTGATCGCCGTCGCCGTCGGTGATGGTGGAGCTGGCGCTCAGCAGCACGGTTCCTGCCGGCAAGCCCGCAAGGCTGCCGCTGACGGCGTGGTCGATCTCGATGTGCTGGGTCAGGGTGACTTGGCCAGTGCTGGCATTGACGCCGATCTCGAACACGGTGTTGCTGGCGGTGACCAAGTTGGCCGCCGCAGCGGTCGAGCCCAGCAGCTGCCCGTTGGGGCCGGCAAACAGGCTGATGGCTTGCCCACCGCTGCTCAGGCCGGTTGCTGGAATGCCCACGCTCAGGCTGTAGCTGCTGCTGCGGCTGGCCTCGCCGTCGGCACCGGCGTTGGCGCTGACCGCAAACAAGCCGGCAAAGTTGCCCGTGGCCGTGTCGCTGGCCGCGCCGATGGTCTCGGCGTCTTGGGTGGTGAGCACGGGCAGGGGTTGGGCGTCTGGGGAGGCCAGTGAAACGTCGATGCGCGGGCCGTCGTCGGCAATCGAGACCAAGCTCCCAACGTCAACCGTGGCGCTGACCGTGTCGCCGTCGCCGTCGGTGGCGGTCAAGCGCAGCTCGATGACACCTTGGGCGATGCTGACGCTGTCGTCGGGGTCTAGTGCGTCGCCGTGCACGACCGCACGCTGCTGGTCGAAACTGACCACGCCAGTTTCGGCATCGACCGACATGACGAACACCGTCTGTTGCACGTTGTTGACGGTCACGACGCCAAGGATTTGACCGTTGCTGCCTTGGGCGATGACCACCGGCTGGCCGCTGGCGGTGTCGGTCAGGCCGGTTGGGGCACCGTTGGCAGCCGTCAGATCAAACACGCGCGCGTTGCTGGCGGCCGCGCCATCGGCACCGAAATCGACGCTGAAGCGCAGCGCCCCGGCGTTGGCGCTGCCATCGTCACCGAGCCTGGTTTCATCGACCAGGATGGGGTTGTTGGCCGCCATGCGGATGTTGTCGATGTAGGCGCCTAGGCTGTTGGCCGAGCCCGTGCCGGCAAAGCTCAGGGTGTTGAGGCCCGGTGTGACGTTGGCAAAGCTCAGGTTGATGGTGCTCCAGCCGTTGGTGCCCGGGGTCGTGGTTGCCGTGACTCCGCTGGGGGCGCTGATGCTGAGCACGCCTTGGGCGTCGGCGCTGATGGCAACCACCACCGCGCCCAGTGTGACGGTCATGGTGCTGTCGGTCATGGCAGCCGGGCGCGGCTGGTAGTCGAAGGACATGACGAAGGGGGCCGCGGGCACATAGAGCTGGGTCGAGAGCACGCTCAGGGTGTTGGTGCTGCCGCCGGCCAGGTTGTGCGCATCGAGCTCGGCCTTGTGCGCGCCGTCGGAGGGCGCAGCACCGCCGACGTTGCCGCGCTGGATTTCGATCCCGGCCTCGTTGAGCGTCCAGACGATGCCGTCGTTGCCCACCAGGGTGCGGCCGTTTTCGCCCACGACGAACCAGCCGCCCTGGTTGGGCTCGGTGGTCACAAAGCCCTCGAAAGATTCGCGCAGGTTCTGGGTGGGGGAGACGGTGATGCTCGGCACGTCGTCCTGTACCGACAGGTTGACGGTGCCCGTTGCAGCATCGCCGTCGCGGTCGGTGGCCACCACACCGATCGAACCCAGGCTGAGCACCTGTTCGCCACCGGCGAGCTCATGGCGCAGGTTGTCTGACAGGGTGGCGGTAACGCTTACGGAGCCCGCAGTGCCGTGCGCGATCGAGGCCGGTGCCGTCAAGGTCAGGGTCAGGGCGACGTCGTTGCTGGCGCCAAAGGTGGCGGTCAGGGTGGTGGCGTTGGTGCGGGTCCAGGTCAGCTCCGGGCCGGTCACGCCGTCGGTGTTGCGCACCAGGTTGTTCAGATTGGTCGAGAAGGCAAAGCCCACCAGGTCGTCGGAACCGGCCGTGAATGCCAAGGTGGCGGTGGCGGCTTCGGCGGTGTTGGCCGGGTTGGTGCCGGTGGCGTTGGCGTTGCCCAGCGCCTCTTCGTCCAGCGCCAGCGTTTGCGCCGCACCGGCGCTGGGGTTGCGGCCATCGGTGACGGTGATCCTGTGGCCGTCGGACTCGACGTCGCTGTCGGCGTCGGTGGCGCGGATGCTGAACGTGAAATGGACGCCGTTGGGGTTGCTCAGGTTGGGGTTGGGGTCGAAGCTCCAGGTTCCGTTGGTCTCGACGGTCAGGGTGCCGAGTGCTTGGCCGCCCTCATTGACCGCGATCGGCGTGCCGATGGGATGGCTCTGGCCGCCAAGTCTGACCACCACAGTCCCGGGCTGGTCGGCGCCCATCTGCACGTTCCAGGTGCCAGTGATGGCGGCGCTTGCATCTTCGGCAACCGTGCTGCTACCGCGCAGATCGACCCGTGGCACGTCGTCGATGATCGTGATCGACAGTGCGCTGCTGAGCACGAGGGCGTCGCCGTCGCGGTCGGTGGCGACGATGGCGCTCGACAGGTCGAGGGTGCGCCAATTTTCGCCCTGGCCAGCCGGGTGGTCGATCGGGGCGCGCAGGGTGAAGGTGTAGTCGCCGTTGGACTGAACTTCAAGCGTGAACACGGTGCGCGCGGTGATGCCGCTGCCGGCCGTGGCAGTGAGGATGTTGCCGCTGATGGCATAGTTCACGGGCAGGCCTGCGGAAGTGAGCGTGGGCAGCCCGCCCAGCACCGGGTTGAGGCTGAAAGTCAGCGGGTCGTCGGCGCCAGACTGGGCTTGGCCGGCGACGCTGCCGCTGGCCACTGCGCCGAGGTTTGGCCATTCCGGGTTGCCGCCTGGCAGCGCTTCTTCTTCGACCAAACCAACTGCGGGCAATATGCCAGCCAACTGCGGCACGTCGTCAGTCACGTTGACGGTAAAGCCACGGCTGAGGGTGATGCGGTCGCCGTCGGCGTCGGTCGCGGTGATGGCCGACGAGAGGTCGAGCGCCAGGTTGTTGGCGCCTGCGCCCGGCGGGTGGTCGAGCTGGTCGAACAGGCGCAAGGTGTAGTTGCCGTTGGGCTGGACTTCGAGCGTGAACACGGTGCGCGCGGCGTTGCCGCTGCCGACCGTGGCGGTCAGGGTGTTGCCGCTGACCGCGTAGCTCAGGGCTGCGCCTGCTGAAGTGAGGGCTTGGGCCGTCAGGCCAGCGAAGTCGCTGCTCAGGCCAAACCCGCCGCCAGCAGCCGCGCCGTCGGCACCGAAGCTGACCAAGCTGGCCAGCGAGCCGCTGACGGTGGCCGGGCCGCGGCTCTGACCTGGGTCGCCGGTGAACGAGCCATCGGCGTTGCCGTCGTTGGGCGAGGTGCCGGTGGAAAGCCGGGTGTTGATGTCGTTTTCGGCCACGGTGGCAGTCACCGAGCGTTCGGCCACTGCCAGCGGCACGTCGTCTTGCACGTTGACGTTGACGCGCACCCCGCCGGCCACGGCATCGCCGTCGCCATCGACGGCGTTGAAGGTAAAGCCGTCGTTGAGCACGCTGACCAGGTTCTCGCCCGCACCTGCAATCAGCAGGTTGTCGAGCAAGGTGACGGTGTAATTGCCGTTGGCAAAGACTTGCAGGCTCAGGACGGCGCCGGTGTTGCTGCCCAGCAACTGGGCGTTGGCATTAAGGAACACGGTGACGCTGGTTTCATTGGCCGCCAAAGTGGCGCTGCCACCAGTCCAGCTCACGCCAGTAACGCGGCCAAAGCCGTCGGCGCCCCAGTTGACGTTGTCCACAATGCTGCCGCTGGCGCTGGCGCTGCCACCGGCATCGACTTCGCCAGCGCGCGGCGGCTGCGCATCGGCGTTTGCGCCTTGCAGCGCGTCTTCGTCGAGCAGCACGGTGTCGGCCGCCTGGCTGATGCTTGGGCCATCGTCGGCAATCGAAACCAAGCGCCCGACATCAACCGTGGCGCTGACCGCATCGCCGTCGCCGTCGGTGGCGGTCAAGCGCAGCTCGATGACACCTTGGGCGATGCTGACGCTGTCGTTGTCATCATCTGCGTTGGGGTGCCTGACCGCCCGACCCTGCTTCTGGTCGAAGGTGATCTCGCCGGTGGTCGGGATGACCGACATTTCGAACACCGTCACTTGTACGTTGTTGATGGTCACGACGCCGAGAATATTGCCGTCTTCGCCTTGGGCGACAAGGACTGGTTGACCAGTAGCGGTGTCGATCAGGCCGGTTGCATCACCGGTCCGAGCCTCCAGCACATACAGCTTGCCGCCGCCAACAGCCGGGCCGTCAGCACCAAAGCTAACGGTGAAATGCACCGTACCGGCTGCGGACGTGTCATCGGTTTCAAAATCGCTCTCGTCCACCGTGACGGCGCCCGGCAGCGGCAGGTCCGAAGCGCCAACGGCTTGTGAGGAAAGCATTGCATCATATTCACCTTCAGGAACTTCAAAATTGCGCCCGACGAAGGTAATAACCGGGATGTCGTCTCGCACATTGACGTTGACGCGCACCCCACCCTCGACCGGGTCGCCGTCGCCATCGACGGCGTTGAAGGTGAAACCGCCTTCGAGCAAGGCCTTGAGGTCTTCGCCAGACTCGCCGTGGGTTTGGGCGCGCAGCAACTCAAAACTGTAGCTGCCGTCGGCACCCACAGTCAGGCGAATGGCGGCGTTGGCAGGGTCACCCAGCGCACCGCTTGCGAGGATGTAGACCGTGGCGCTGGTGGCATTGGCCGCCAAATTAATGCTGCCGCCATTCCAGCTTACGCTGGTGACGCGACCAAAGCCGTCGGCGCCCCAGCTGACGTTGTCCACAATGTCGCCGTTGGCGATGGCACTGCCGCCGGCATTGAATTCACCAGGGCGAAGCGGGTTGCCGTCGGCGTTGCCGCCTTGCAGCGCGTCTTCGTCGAGCAGGGCGGTATCGACCCGCGGCCCAGCGTCTTCGCCCAAAATGGCCGCCGGCACGTCGTCTTGCACCGTGATGGCCAGATTGATGGTCAGGTAGCCGCCCGTGCCGGCGGTGCCGATGAGGGCGATGGGGCTCAGGGCCAGCAGCTCTTCGACCGTGCCGGGGGTGGGGTGGTTGAGCGGGCCGACCACGATGAGGGTGTAAGCGCCGCTGGGCTGCACGGTGAGCAGCACGGAAGGCGGGGTGGTGGCGCCGGGGGGGATGACTTGGCCGTTGGCGTCGAAGGCCAAGGTGCTGCCGCCGGGCGCGATGGCGATGAAGCCCAAACCCGGCACGCTGAAGCTGGTGAGCACGCCGCCCACGCCGGTGAGGAAGTTGCCGCTTCGCGATGCGCTCAGGCCGTCGTCGGTTTCGTCGTTGCCGTCCAGGCCCAGGGCGGATTCTTCTTCGAGTTCGAAGCTCAGGTCGATCGTGACCGGGGCCGGATCGCCCTCGATCTCGTCGGTGGTGTCGGCGGCGCCGAGGTTGAACTGGAACGCCAGCGGCTCAACCGGCTCGGCCACGCGCAGCAGGCGCACAAAGTCGCTGCCTTCGCCCGCACCGGCGGCCACGGCACCGGCGGCGGCGGGGTCGATTTGTTCGAGCAGGTCTAGGCCTTGCTCCAAAATCTGGACAATCTCGGCCACGGTGGTGGCTTGCACGGCGGCGTCGGCGGCTTGCGGGGTGGCGTCGGTGAGGGCCACGGTTTCGTCGACGCGCAAGGCCTGGTTGGGGCCCATGGCCAGGGTCTGGCCGTCGGCGAGCAGCAGCTCGACCCGCGCCCCGTTCTGGGTGCGGATGACGTCGCCGCGCTGCACGACTTCGCCCACTTGCAGGGCCCGGGTGGTGCCATCGGCTTTGACGATGACGACGTTGCCGGTGACGGCGGTGACGGTGGCTTGGGCCATGGTAGCGCTCCTGTTGGGTATGACGATGGGCGCAGCTTAAGGCTCGAGGCAGGCTTTGCCTATTGGACTTTGGTACAGTTTTGCGGGTTTGGTGCGCAAGGCTAAACACATGCCTGTGCATCGAAGACACGGTGCGGCGGCATAATGCCCACGCGCCGGCTCGGGCTTGGGTGGTGGTGTCCCACAGCAGCAAGCTCCTACGGCTGCACCGACACCTTTGACCTTACCGAGCTTGAAGCATGAACCTTCGCACCTCACCGCAATCGCGCTCGCTGGGCCGCAAACTGGTTTTCACCGTCGTTTTGCTTTTTTCCACCTTGGCCGCCACCTCGACGGCCAGTTGGTTGATCTTGAGCCATCTCGAAAACCAGTCCGAGCGCTTGGCGCAGCGCTTCATGCCGCAAGTCGAGCGCATCTCGGACGCGCAAGTGCTGATGCTTCGCATCTCGCTCGAGGCGCGCCAAGCCATGCTGGTGACCAGCGCCGACGAGGTTCGGGCCAGCCTTGACCGCCTGGGCACCTTCAGGCAACAAAAGCTCGATCTGCTGCAAGCCTTCGAGACCAACCTAGATGACGACCGCGGGCGCGAAATCTTTGCCCAAATCCGCTCGGCCGACACCGAGTTTTGGCGCCAAGCCCAGCAGGTGGCGGGCCAAATTCAGGCCGGCAACGCAGCGGCGGCTTTCACCCTATTGAACACCGATCTGGTACCGGCGCGCGACCGGGTTTTGCAGCACATGGCCGAGCAGCGCGCGTGGCAGCAGCAGCTGGTCGATGAGCAGCTGGCCGGCACCGACCGCATCGCCTTCAACACCAAGCTGGCGCTGGCCTTGGCCACGCTGCTGGTGTTTGTGGTGGCGGCTTACAACGCCCACACCTTCATGCGCACCATGCGGGCCTCGTTTGCCCGGGCGCAAAAAGTCACCTTCCGCATCGCTAATGCGCGCAACCACCAGGCCGAGCCCCCGGTGCAAGGCGACGAATTCGCTTCGCTCTTTGCATCGATCGCCGACATGGAGCAGCGCCTCAGCCAGGTGGTGGCGCGCGTGCGTCAGACTTCGACCGGTGTGTCGAGCGCGGCGGCGCAGCTCGACCACACCAGCACCGATCTGCTCGCGGCCACCGATCAGCAGATCAGCGCCATCGAATCCAGCGCCGTTCACGCGCGCAGCATGGCTGCCGCCATCGAGACCAGCGCCAGCAGCGCCAACAACGTGAGCCAGCTGGCCAGCAAGGCGGCCAACATCGCCTCGGAGGGCGGGCAGGCGGTGGGCTCGGTGGTGCAAGAGATGCAGCGCATCGGCGAGGCCTCGAAGCGCATTGCCGAAATCGTGAGCGTGATCGACGGCATTGCGTTCCAGACCAACATTCTGGCGCTCAACGCCGCCGTGGAGGCGGCCCGTGCGGGCGAACAAGGGCGCGGCTTTGCCGTGGTGGCCGGTGAGGTGCGCAGCCTGGCGCAGCGCAGCACGCAGGCGGCGCGCGAAGTCAAGGCGCTGATCGAAACCTCGACCCAGCGCGTGCAGACCGGATCGGCCGCGGCCGAAAACGCCGGCCAGACCATGCAGCGCGTGGTGGATTCGGTGGCCGAGCTCTCGCGCCTGATGGGCTCGATCGCCCAAGCCACGGCGCAGCAGCGCGCCAGCGCACAGCAGCTAGACCAAGCCGTGCAAGCCCTGAACCAGACCGCCAGCATCAGCGCCGCCGTGGTGCAGCGCTCGCAGGCCACGGCCGCCGCTTTGCGCGACCAATCGCAGCGCCTCGACGAAACCATGGGCGCCTTCAACGTCCAAGGCTCGGCTGCGCGGCAGGCGGCCTAGTTTGGGGTTTTGGGGCCTGATTTGGGCACCGCAGCGCCTGCTGCGCTGGCGCTACACTCGCAAACCATGACGCAAACCCTGCACACCTCCACCCTCCAATCCCTGCCGCTGCTGGCGCGCGGCAAGGTGCGCGACAACTACGCCGTGGGCGACGACCGCATCCTGATGCTGGCCTCGGACCGCATCAGCGCCTTTGATGTGGTGATGGAGCAGCCCATCCCCGGCAAGGGCGAACTGCTCACGCGCCTGAGCCTGTTTTGGTTCGAGCACCTGAGCCGCCTGGGGCTGTGCCCCAACCACCTCACCGGCGACAACCCCGAGAGCGTGGTCAGCGCGGCCGAGCGGCCCTTGGTGCGCGGTCGCTCGATGCTGGTGCAGCGCCTGCGCCCGATCCCCGTGGAGGCGGTGGTGCGCGGCTATCTGGCCGGCAGCGGCTGGAAAGAATACCAAAGCAGCGGCCGCGTCTGCGGCGTGGCCCTGCCGCCGGGCTTGGTCAACGCCGCGCAGTTGCCCGAGCCCATTTACACCCCCGCGGCCAAGGCGGCGCAGGGCGAGCACGACGAGAACATCACCTTCGAGCAGACGGTGCAGATGATCGGCCCCGAGCTGGCCGAGCAGATTCGGCGCGTGTCGATCGGGCTGTACCGGGCGGCGGCGGCGCATGCGCTGGGCAAGGGCATCATCATCGCCGACACCAAGTTTGAGTTCGGGCTCGACGCCCAGGGCCAACTGGTGCTGATGGACGAGGTACTCACCCCCGACAGCTCGCGCTACTGGCCGCTGGAGCAGTACCGCCCCGGCGCCAACCCGCCGAGCTTTGACAAGCAGTATCTGCGCGACTGGCTCGAGACGGCGACGGTGGCCGGCCAGCCGTGGAACAAAAGCGCCCCAGCGCCCACGCTGCCGCCCGAAGTGATCGCGCAGACCGCCGCCAAGTACCGCGAAGCGCTGCAGCGGCTGCTGGGCTAGGGCGGCACAGTTAAAGAAGCACCACCATGCCGGGGCGTCGGCTCACGACTGCTCAGATTTTGAAATTCTAGGAGTACGCTATGCGAGCTTTCTTTTTGGCTTTGGCCCTGGCTGGTTTCGCCTTGGCCGGCCCGGCTGCGGCGCAAACCCCGGTGGTGACGGTGAGCGAACCGTGGGTGCGCGCCACCGTGGCGCAGCAGCAGGCCACCGGGGCCTTCATGCGCCTGAGCGCCAGCCAGAACGCGCGGCTGGTGGCGGCCAGCTCACCCGTGGCCGGCCTGACCGAAATCCACGAAATGACCGTGGTCAACGATGTCATGCGCATGCGCGCCATCGCCGGCCTCGATCTGCCGGCGGCGCAAGCGGTCGAGCTGCGGCCCGGCGGCTACCACGTGATGCTGATGCAGCTGCGCCAGCCTCTGAACGCCGGCGAGCGCGTGGCCATCACGCTGGTGTTCGAAGACGCCAACCGCCAGCGCTTCACCCAGACCATCGAGGCGCCGGTGCTGCCGCTCGGGGCAGCAGCTGCAGGCGCGCATGGGCATGGCGGGCCTGGCCACGGCGCGCATGCGGCACCGGGCGGGCACGGGCATGCTCCGGCCGCTCCGGCCGCCCCTGCCACCCCGCAGCGGCCCTAAGCAAGATCGGCTTGTTTGGACTCGATGCGCTGGTGAACATGGCCACAGCGGCCGGGCTGCAAGTCGAGCTGCGGGTGCACGAAGCGGCTTGATCAGTTGAGCGCCATGCTCAGGCGGCGGCGGTAGCGCGCCACCAGTTCGCTCTGCGGGTCGCTGGCTTGCAGCGCCTTGCCGGAGAGCTCGATGCCGCCGGCGCTCTTGCCCGCTTGCGCCGGGTCGGCTTTGGGCGCGGGCGGCGTCATCAGCTCCAGCAGCCCGATGTAGGTTTTGCGCGCCAGCTCGTTGGCCCAGCGGCGGTCGCGCTGGATGATTTCGAGCAGTTCGTCGAGCGCCGCCGGCCATTCGCCCAAGGCGATCAGCAGCCGGCTCTTGGCCATGCGGGCCTCGAAATTGCGCTTGTCGTGCGCGATCAGCTCATCGAAGCGCTCCAGCGGCCACTGGCCGCGCTCGTCGGTGCTGCAAAACAGCAGCGCGTTGAGCCAGTGCGACAACGCCTCGAAGCGCAGTTGCAGCGGAATTTGCGCCAGCGCTGGGGCCAGCGCCAGCTCGGCTTGCTCAAACTGGCCGTGGGCGATCAGGTGGCGCACGCAATCGAAGCGCAGATCGTGGTTGCCGGGCTCCTGTTGCAGGCGCTGCAGCAGCCGCGCCAGCTGTTCTTCGGCGCTCAGGTCGGTGGGCTCGGGCGCTTCGTCTTGCGGCGCGCTGTCGGGCTCGGGCAGGTGCTTGTCGAGGAAGGCGCGCAGCTGGCTCTCGGGCAGCGCCCCGGTGAAACCATCGACCGGCTGGCCGTCGATCAGCAGCACGCAGGTGGGGATGCTGCGGATGCCAAAGGCCGCCGCCAGTTGCTGCTGTTGGTCGGAGTCGATCTTCACCAGCTTGAAGCGGCCCTGGTAGGCGGCTTCAAGCTTTTCCAGCAACGGGCCGAGGGTGCGGCAAGGCCCGCACCAAGGGGCCCAAAAATCCACCAGCACCGGCACCTGCGCAGAGGCGGCGATGACTTCGGACTCGAAATTGGCAAGGGTGACGTCGATCATGGCTGGTGGCGGTGTACCGCGGGACAAAGGGGTTGGAAAAAGAATGGGGGCACTGCAAAGCCCGGCACCTGACATTGTCGCCCAAAGCGGTGGCGGCACGGCCACGCCTTAAAATCAAGCGCTTGCACCGGATGCGCCCTTCAGCGGGCTGCGCCGGCCCCTTTCAACGCCGCACCGCTGGTGCGCCCAATGGACAATCTCGGTTGAAGCCCGCAGCTTTGACCGACTATTTTATGAACGCAACCGTGCAGATCGGCGTGGTCATGGGCTCCAGTTCCGACTGGGAGACGATGCGCCACGCCGTCGAGATTTTGCAGCAACTGGGCGTGGCGCACGAGGCCCGCGTGCTGTCGGCGCACCGCATGCCCGACGACATGTTTGCCTACGCTGAAAGCGCGGCCGGGCGCGGGCTGCAGGCGATCATCGCTGGCGCTGGTGGCGCGGCGCACCTGCCGGGCATGTTGGCAGCCAAAACCACGCTGCCGGTGCTCGGCGTGCCGGTGGCGGGCAAGGCGCTGGGGGGCGTGGATTCGCTGCACAGCATCGTGCAGATGCCCAAAGGCATTCCGGTGGCCACCTTTGCCATCGGCGCCGCCGGGGCCGCCAACGCGGCGCTGTTTGCCACCGCCATGCTGGCCCTGCACGACCCAGCGCTGCTGCAGCGCCTGCAAGCCTTCCGCGCTGCCCAGACCGAGGTCGCGCGCGCCATGACGCTGCCGCCGCAGCCCAGCCCATGAGCGGCCCTGACAGCTCGAGCCGCGTGGACGGCGTTGACAGCCCCGCCAGCCCGGTCAGCGCACCTGTCGCAGCTGGCGCGGGCAGCGCTGTGCGTGGCTGCTCCCAGCCCCAGCCCCAGCCCGCACCCCAGCCGGTCCAGCCACCCCAACCGCCCCAATCATTGCCACCGCCGCTGCTGCCCGGCAGCCTAGGCCACGCTGGCCAGCCCTGCACCTTGGGCGTGCTGGGCGGGGGCCAGCTCGGGCGCATGTTCGTGCAGGCGGCACAAAAGCTGGGCTACGCCTGCGCGGTGCTGGAGCCCGAGGACCACAGCCCCGCCGCCCAAGCCTGCCCGCAGCACATCCAAACCGATTACGCCGACCCGCTGGGCCTCGAGCAACTGGCGCAGCGCTGCGACGCCATCACCACCGAGTTCGAGAACGTGCCGGCCGAGGCCCTGCGCTGGCTGACGCAGCGGCGCGCGGTGGCGCCATCCGCCGCCGCGGTGGCGCTGGCCCAAGACCGCATTGCCGAAAAAGCCCATTTCAGCGCCTGCGCCCAGCAAGCCGGCGTGGGCCCGGCGCCTTACGCGGTCATCGAGACCGAGGCCCAGCTGCAGGCCGCCCCCACGGCGCTGCTGCCCGGCATCCTCAAAACCGCGCGCCTGGGCTACGATGGCAAAGGCCAGCAGCGCGTGCACACCGGCGCCGAGCTGCGGGCCGCATGGCAGCGCCTGGGCGGCGTGCCGTGCGTGCTCGAGCGCCTGCTGCCCCTCAAAGCCGAGCTGTCGGTGTTGGTGGCGCGCGGCCGCGACGGCCAGGTGGTGCACTACCCGCCGCAGCGCAACCTGCACCGCAACGGCATTTTGGCGCTCACCGAGGCCTGCCCCGGCAACCTGCCCACCGCGCTGGCCGCGCGCGCCGTGTCAGCCAGCGCCCTGATCGCCGCGCAGTTGGGTTACGTGGGTGTGCTGTGCGTTGAGTTTTTTGTGATCGACGACGGCAGCGCCGAGGGCGCGCTGGTGCTCAACGAGATGGCCCCGCGCCCGCACAACAGCGGCCACTACACGCTCGACGCCTGCGACGTGTCGCAGTTCGAACTGCAGGTGCGCACCTTGGCCGGCCTGCCGCTGGTGGCGCCGCGCCAGCACAGCCCGGCGCTCATGCTCAACCTGCTGGGCGAGCTGTGGTTCGACGCCCAAGGCCAAGCGCGCAGCCCGGACTGGGCCGCCGTGCTGGCTTTGCCCGGTGCGCACCTGCACCTGTACGGCAAGCTCGAGGCGCGCCCCGGCCGCAAGATGGGGCACCTCACGCTCACCGGCAGCAGCGCGCAGCAGGTGCGCGCAACGGCGTTGGCTGCAGCAGCCCTACTGGGCATCGAGCCGTGGCCCTGACGCTGGACGCGCGCGCCCTGGCCGGCGCAACGGCTGGCCCACCAGAGCCCGTGCTGCAGCGCGCCTGCGCCCAGTTGCAGGCCGGCCGCCTGCTCGCCCTGCCCACCGAAACCGTCTATGGCCTGGCGGCCGATGCCGATGCGCCCGAGGCGGTGGCGCGCATCTATGCCGCCAAGGGCCGGCCGGCCGACCATCCCTTGATCGTGCATGTGGGCGGCAGCCAGCCCGCGCACTGGCAGCCGGCGCTGGCGCATTACACCCGCGCCTGCCCTGACTTTGCCCTGCGCCTGATGGCCGCTTGCTGGCCCGGGCCGCTGACGCTGATCCTACCGCGCCGCCCTGGTGTGGCCAGCGCCGCCGCCGGTGGCCAAGGCAGCATCGGACTGCGCTGCCCGGCGCACCCGGTGGCGCAAGCGGTGTTGCAAGCCGCCCTGCAAGTGGGCATCCGGGGCTTGGCGGCCCCGAGCGCGAACCGCTTTGGGCGTTTGAGCCCGACCCGCGCCGAGCATGTGGCGGCCGAGTTTGCCGGCCTGCTCAGCGACGACGAGCTGCTGATTTTGGATGCCGGCCCCTGCCAGGTGGGGATCGAATCGACCATCATCGACTGCAGCCGCAGCCAGCCGGTGCTACTGCGCCCCGGCGTGCTGCCCTTGAGCACCCTCGAAGCCGCTGCCGGCCAGCCACTGGCCGCGCGCGATGCCGCAGCCCCACGCGCCTCGGGCACCTTGAGCGCGCACTACGCGCCGCGGGCCCGGTTGCGCCTGCTGCCCGCGCCCGAGCTGCAGACCGCGCTCGACCTGCTCGGCCCCGACGCACGCCACCTGGCGATTTACAGCCGCAGCCCGCTGCGCTGTGCCAGCGCCCACGTGCTGCAAGAGCGCATGCCGCAGCAGGCCAGCGCCTGCGCGCACGAGCTGTTTGCGGTGCTGCGCGCGCTCGACCGCCCTGGCACGCGGCTGATCTGGGTCGAAACCCCGCCGGACGACCCAGCCTGGGACGGCGTGCGTGACCGGCTGCAGCGCGCGGCGGCGTCGGGTTAACGCGGAGGCGGGTTGGCGCGAAGTCGGGTTGGCGCAGCGCTGCGGCGGTTTCGCGCCACCGGCTCAGGGGCGCGGCGCCGGCCCCTGCCAGCCCGCCGTCAGGCGCGCGTTTTCTTCGTCGGCTGACAAAAACTGCACCGTGCCCAAGCCCTCGTAAAACGCCTGCAAGGCCGCTTGCTGGGCCCCGCTGGCGGTCTCGAAGGCACCCACAGGCACGGTTTCGCTGGCGGCAAATGCCACCGCCCAACCGCTGTCCGGGGTCTGGCACAGCACCGCCAGCGTTTGCGTCTGCGTCTGCGTCTGTGCGCCAGCGCTTTGGCGCAGCTCCTGCACTTCGCGGCAATGCTTCCCCGGGGCGCGCTCGAAGCTGCCCAGCACCTCGAGCGTGTCGGCGCCGATGCGCACCACCTGCGCGCTGGCCACCGCCTGCAGCGCCGTGAGCACGCGCTCGTCGTGCACCGCTGCGCCGCTCTGGGCCCAGTGCGGGCGCGGGGCCGTGGGGGCCGCTTGCGGCCAGACCCACAGCACCAGAACCACCCAGACCAGCGAGGCCAGCGCCACGCCCTGCAAGAGTCGGCCCGGCGCCCAAGCGGCGGCCCCTGCGCCCCGGCCAGCCCCGGCACTGGCGCCACCCCCTCCAGCCGCACCTCCTACGCCACCTTTGGCACCGGCTCGCGCACCCCCTTGGTTGCCGCTGCCGCTTGGCCCGCCCAGCAGCGCGCCCACCCAGTGCTGCCACAGACGCCGCCACGGGCCGGGCTGCGCAGCCGCATCCATGGTGGGCTGCGGCTTGGAGCGCTGCCCCACCGCTTGCGCTTGCGGCCAAGGCGCGTTCAGGATCGCCGCCACCAGCTGCGGCGGCACCGGCTCTTCGAGCTTGGCGCGGTAGGCCGAGCGGATGGTGGCGCTCTGCTGCACCAGCGCTTGCAGGCGCTCGCGCAAGCCCGCCTCCTGCTGCAGCGCCTGCTCGACGCGCTCGTAGTCGGCCTCGTGCTCGAGCTGACCGTCCAGATAGGCCAGCAGCGCCATGGTGTCGATCGTCATCTTTTGCCGTCCTTTTAACGCCTTTTTGCGCTTTTTAGCGCCCTTTGGCGCCCAAACTCTCGGCCAGACGGCCCCTGGCCCGCGCCAAGCGGCTCATCACCGTGCCCAAGGGCAGCTCCAACACCTCGGCCGCCTCTTTGCACGACAAGCCTTCAACCGCCACCAGCATCAGCACCGCGCGCTGATCCTCGGGCAGCTCGGCCACCAGCCGACGCACGGCGCGGGCCTCGCTGCGCGCCTCCAGCAGCGTGGTGCCATCGTCGCCCATCAGCTCATCAAAACCCTCGTCCCACGAATCGGTCTGCTGGCGCTGGCGCGTGCGGTACTCGTCGAGCCAGGTGGTCTGCAAAATGCGAAACAGCCAACTGGCCAGACTGGTGCCGCTCTGGTACTGGCTCCAGCGCTCGATCGCTTTCAGGCAACCGGCCTGCACCAGATCGTCGGCCTGGTGCCCGTCGCCAGTCAGCCCATAGGCGAAGCGGCGCAGCCGCGGCAGCAGGCTGATGAGTTCGGCACGTGGATCAGAGGACGCCATACAGATCTGTTGCAAGTGACAACGCGGCCAGCCAGGATTTATTCCCAACCGGGTTACAAATTTTTTACCCCCGATGACTGCCCCTGGATTGGCGCATCGGCTAGGCGGAATCGGTGCCTTGCGCTAGAGTCTAGCTTGCAATGGCTCACATACCCCCAACCCACCCGGACGCTGCGCGCCGCCTTGTGTCCGTGCGCCTGTTTCAGAGCGCCCGCACGGGCTTGCTGGCCGTGCTGGGTTTTCTGGGGCCGCTGGCTTGGATCGCACCCGCCGGATCGCCCCCCGAGTTGGGCGGCGGTGCTCTGGTGTGGGCCGATGATGGTGACGGCGATGGCGATTCGGGCGACAGCGGTGGTGACGATGGAGGCGACGACGGCGCTTCGAGCGCAGGCAGCCAAGGAGGGGACAGCGGCAGCGCCGGGGTCGATTCTGCTCCCGCTCGCCTAACGGCTGCTTGGTTAGGCTCGGACGAGCATCTCCCCAACGAACTGCTGGCCCTCAACCCCAGCTCAGCCGCGCTGGCCTACGCCCGGCTGCAAACCGGTGTCGAAGTGATCGAAACCCGCAACCTGCGCGCTCTCAACCTGAGAGTTGTGCGGCTGCGCCTGCACGGTGTGCAAGCCCAAGCCACGCTCCAGCGCTTGGCGGCGTTCGAAGATCAAACCTTCGCGCTGCAACACCTCTACGCGGTGGCACAAGCCCCAGCCAGCCCCACGGCGGCGCGCAGCGGCGAGCCCATCGCGGCCTTCAAACGGTCGATCGGCTGGCCGGCGGCCAGCGCCAGATGCGGCCTGCGCCAGGTCATCGGCATCGTGGACACGGCCGTGCAGCTCGCCCACCCGTCGCTGCGCGGGGCGCAGATACGCAGCCAGTACAAACTCAGCCCGGGTCAGTCCTCAGTCGAAGACGACCACGGCACCGCCATTGCCGCCTTGCTGGTGGGCCAGCCCGCCGCCGGCTACACCGGACTGCTGCCGCGCGCGCGCCTGCTGGCGGCGGCCCCGTTTTACCGCTTGCCTTCGGGCCACAGCCGCGCCGACGCCTTGGGCTTGGCACAGAGCCTGGACTGGCTGGTGGGCCAAGGGGCGCAGGTGATCGGCATGAGCCTGGCGGGCCCGCGCAATGCCGTGCTCGACGCCGCCCTCGAGCGCGCCCGGGCGCGCGGGGTGGTGGTGGTGGCGGCGGCGGGCAATGGCGGGCGCGCGGCGGCGCCGGCTTTTCCGGCCGCGCATCCGGGCGCGCTGGCCGTCACGGCGCTCACGCCGGCGCAAGCGGTGTACCGGCGCGCCAGCCAAGGCGGGCACATCCGCTTTGCCCTGCCCGGCACCGATTTGCCCACCGTCGGCTCCGCCGGCCCCCTGCAGCGGCGCAGCGGCACCTCTTATGCGGTGCCCTTTTTGGTGGCCATGGTGTCGCAGTCGTTGCACGAGCGCAGCCTGAGTGCCCCGCAGTGGTTCAGCGGCCAGGGCATGGCCTTGCAAGACTTGGGCGCCCCCGGCCGCGACCCGGTCTTTGGCTGGGGCCTACCGCAGATTACGCCTTTGTGCCGCTAAGCCATACGCCGCGCTCAGCAGCCGGCGCCCCAGCGCTGCATCAACGCCGAACTCGGGCTGGCGGCTTGGGTGGCCGAGCCTGCGGACCGACTCGCCCTGCCACGCCAGCCGCGCGGCGCCAAACTGCTGCTCGCCCCCGAGGGCGGCGAGGGCCCGGCGCTCGCGCGCCTGCGGCAGCTCGCGGCCCTGCACCCGGACTGCCTGATCGTGCTGCCGCGCTGGCAGAACGAGCGCTTGGCAGCGGCCGGGGTGCCGGCCGAAGTCGCGCTGCACCTGGTGCTGCTGCGTTTGCGTGACGATGGCTGGGTGGGCGCGGCCACCCCCATGCTGCTTGCGTCAGCCGCCTGCCTGGCCTTGGCAGAGCGCTACGCGCAGCGCTACCGGGCTCTGACACAATCGTTGCCCGGCGCAACCACCCAAGCTCTAGAACGACCGCTTGCCACCGATCAGCGATTCGCTTGGATCTGATCGCCACCCCGACCTGATGGCCTCCCACGTGAATCTCGCTCTTTTATCTTGGTGGCAGCGCCAGCGCCTCACCACCCGACTGGTTTTTTCGTCGGTGAGCTTGGTCTTGGCCCTGCTGCTGCTGCTCTTTGCTCTGGTGCAAGGGCTCATCAGCCAGCAGGCCGATCGGCAGTGGGCGCACGAACTGCACGCCGCTGAGCGCGTCTGGCGCAGCCTGTTGGCACAGGAGTCGAGCCGGTTGCTCGACAGCGCCGCCCTGCTGGCCTCGAACCATGAGCTGCGCCGGGCGCTGGGCCGCAAAGACCTGGACCAGATGGAGACCGCGCTGGCGCTCGAGGGCGAGCGCATCGGGGCCCAGATCACGGCCGTGCTCGACACCGATCTGCAGTTGCAAGCCACCAAACCGCTCGATGCGGTGTTTCTGCTCTGGCTCAAACACACCGCCTACCCGCAGATGGCGCGCGCGCAAAACAACCGCACCCCAGCCGATGCGGCCCGGGCCTCGCCTTGGATCGACGACCCTGACGCCCTGTCCCAATTGCTGCGCGCCGTCGCCGAACACGGCACACGCGACCGCAGCCGCTCGGTGTTGGCGCTGCTCGGTGACGCCCCGTATCAGTTCGTCGTCGCGCCGGTGCTGGATCAGGAAAACAATCGCATCCAAGGCTGGGTGCTGATGGGCTTTGCGCTATCGCAGTCTCTGGCCGATCAGATGCACACCAACCTGGACGTGCACGTGCTGCTGTTTGCCGATGCAGCGCACAACCCCAACCCGCCGACCCTGGTCTTTAGCACCTTGGCGACTCCAGCCTCTGGTTTGATGCTGGAAGCCGACGCCGCCTACGCAACGTATGTCGGCAAGCGCTACGCGCAACGGAAACTGCGCCTGCCCGCCTTGGGTGGCGAGCTGCACACGGTTTTGCTGCGCTCGGTGGCCGATGCCGAGTTGCCCTTTGTTCAATTGCAGCTGTGGCTGGGCGGGCTCAGCCTGTTGGGCTTGGCTTTGTTCGCTTGGGCCAGTGCGCGCAGCGTGCGCCGCATCACCGCGCCCTTAGCCACCTTGCAACAGGCGGCGCTGGCGCTGGAGCAAGGCCGCTTCGACGCCCCCCTGCCTCCCAGTGCCGGGTTCGATGAGGTCTCGCAACTCAGCCGCGGCTTCGACGCCATGCGCCAGAGCCTGGCCGAGCAGCAGGGCGAGATCCGGCGCCTGGCCTACCGCGATCGGCTCACCGGCTTGCCGAACCGCCAGCGTTTCGTCGAGGCGGTGGAATTGGCGCTGGGGCAGCAGCGCGCCGGCCAGCCGCCTTTGTCGGTGCTCTCGCTCAATTTAGACCGCTTTAAGCACGTCAACGAGGTCATGGGCTATGCCTTTGGCGACGAGTTGTTGCGCGCCGTCGCGCAGCGCCTGAGTGAGGCGGTGGGCAAAGGGCACCTGCTGGCACGGCTGGGTGGCGACGAGTTTGGTTTGCTGCTCACGGGCTCGTCGGCGGATCAGGCGCTGACGCAAGCGCGCCTGATTCTGGCGCAGCTGGCGGCCGGGGTGGTGCTGGGCGGCCAGCGCGTCGATGTGCGCGCCAGCGCCGGGCTGGCCGAAGGCCCGCGCGATGGCAGCGACGCCGACGCCCTGATCAACCACGCCGAAATGGCCATGCGCCAGGCCAAGCGCCGCACCGCCGGCGTGTTGTGCTTCATGCCCGAACACGACCGCAGCCAGGTGGCCGATCTGTCTTTGCTCGGTGCCATGCGCGACGGCATGGTGCGCGGCGAATTGCGCCTGTACCTGCAGCCCAAGCTGCCGCTGCATGGCAAACGGGCTTTGTCTGCCGAAGCGCTGTTGCGCTGGCAGCACCCCACCGAGGGCTTGATCGCCCCGGCGCGCTTCATTCCTTTTGCCGAGCAGACCGGTTTCATCACCGAACTCACGACTTGGGTCATTGAAGCCGCCGCGCAGGCTTGCGCGCAATGGAAGCATCTGGGTTTTGCGTGCCCGATAGCGGTCAACGTCTCGACCCGCGACCTGCTCGACCCCGCCTTTGCCGAGCGCGTGGCGGCCTGCCTGCGGCGCCACGGCGTCGATAGCAGCCAGATCAGCCTCGAGATCACCGAAAGCGCCCTGATGGAGGACCCGGCGCGGGCCCTGGCCACGCTGCAGCAACTGGCCGCGCTGGGGCTCGAATTGGCGATCGACGACTACGGCACCGGTTATTCGTCCCTGACCTACCTCAAGCAGCTGCCGGTGCAGACGCTCAAAATCGACCAGAGCTTCATCGCCCAGATGGCCAGCGACAGCCGCGACGCCGCCATCGTGCAATCCTCGCTCGAACTGGCGCACCAACTCGGGCTGCTGGTGGTGGCCGAAGGGGTGGAGGACGCCGCCACGCTGCAGCGGCTGCAAGCCTGGGGGTGCGACTGGGCGCAGGGCTACCACATCGCCAAGCCCATGCCGTGGGAGCAGCTGGCGCCTTGGTGGGCCAAGCAGCCGCAAGGCACCTGATTGCCTACTGGCCCCTGCGCTGCACCTTGCCCGGCGCACGCCCATAGCGCAGCTTCATCGCCAGAATGCTGAGCGCCAAGCTGAGCGTGACGGCGTTGGCGATGATGATCGGCCACGCACCCAGCAGCCAACCATAGACCAGCCACAGCGCCACCCCGAGCGTGAAGGCGCCGTACATGGCGAGCGAAATACCGCTCACGTCGCGCGTGCGCCAGGTGTGCCAGACCTGCGGAACGAAGCTCAGGGTGGTGAGCATAGCCGCCAGACTGCCGACCAGCTCACCCCAGGCGGGCATGCTCACGCCTGTTGCCGGCTGGCATCGGGGTTTGAAGGGGCCGCAGGGGCCACAGGGGCCGTAGCAGCTGGCTGGGCCAAGGGGAGCGCCCTGGTTGGGGCAGCTACCTGCCGTGCGCGGTTGTGCTGCACGATCAATAGCGCCAGCAGCGCCGAGGCCACGCGCGCGTTGGGCCCGTCGGCGCGGCTGGTGAGCGCAATCGGCACCCGCGCTCCCAGCACGATGCCCGAGCCGGTGGCCCCAGCCAGGTACTCGAGCTGCTTGGCCAGCATGTTGCCGCTCTCCAAATCCGGCACCATCAGGATGTCGGCCTGGCCCGAGACCGGCGATTCGATGTGTTTGATCGCCGCCGCCTGCGCCGAAATGGCGTTGTCGAAAGCCAGCGGGCCGTCGAGCACGCCGCCCTTGATCTGGCCCCGATCCGCCATTTTGCACAGCGCCGCGGCTTCGATGGTGGAGGGGATGTTGGGGTTGACGGTCTCGACCGCCGACAAGATCGCCACTCGCGGCTGCTCCACGCCCAAGATGCGCGCAAAGTCGATCGCGTTTTGCACGATGTCGACCTTTTCGCTCAAGGAGGGGCGGATGTTGAGCGCGGCGTCGGTGATCAGCAGCGGCTTGCTGTAGAGCGGCACGTCGAAGCGAAACACGTGCGACATGCGGCGCCCGGTGCGCAGCTCGCGCCGCTGCAGCACGGCCGCGATCAGCTCATCGGTGTGCAGGCTGCCTTTCATCAGGGCATCGACTTGGCCGGTGGCGGCCAGATCGGCCGCCAGCTCGGCGGCGGCGTGGCTGTGCGGCACGGGCAGGATTTGGCAATCAGCCAAGTCGAGCCCGGCTTCGCGCGCCACCGCCAGGATTTTTTCCTTGGGGCCGATCAGCAGCGGGATCATCAGGCCGTGGCGGGCGGCGTCGAGCGCGCCCGTGAGCGAACCGACGTCGCACGGGTGCACCACGGCGCAGCGCATCGGCTCCATGCCGTCGGCCAGCGACAGCAGCTCGCGAAACCGCGCCTGCGGGTCAAAGAGCTGGATGGTGGGGGCGTTGATCTTGGGCAGGCGCACCTTCTCGGTCGGGGCCAGCACCTTGGCCACGCCTTGCAGCACTTTCTCGTCTTTTTGGTTGGTCACGAGGCAGTCGAGCTCCACCGCTTTTTTGGCGTCGTCTTTGCTCAGCACGGTGGCGGTGACGGTGAGCGTGTCGCCGATGCGCACCGGGCGCACGAAGCGCAGCGCCTGCTCGAGGTAGATGGTGCCCGGCCCCGGGAACTGGGTGCCCAGCAGCGCCGAGATCAGGGCGCCGCTCCACATGCCGTGCCCGATCACGCCGTGAAACAGGGTGTCGTTGGCGTATTCGGGGTTCAGGTGCGCCGGGTTGGTGTCGCCCGACACAGCGGCAAAGGCCTGGATGTCTTGCAGCGTCAGGGTGCGCAGCAGGCGCGCGCTCTGGCCGATGTGCAGTTCGTCGAAGGTGAGGTTTTCACTCCATTCGCTCGAAGTCGGGGGCTGGGTCATGGGTCGGTTCCTAAAAATGAAGCGTCGGCGGTATGCACGTCAGGGGTTGTCGCGCAAGGCCTGCAGCCGGCGCTGCAGGTGCAAGTCGGGCATGTCCACCACCGCCAATGCGCCAGCATAAACGATGCCCTGGTTGCCATCCAAGGCCAGGGATTCCCCGACCGCGTATTCGTGCGGTCCAAAGGCCACCGTCTGGCGCTGCGCGTCGATGCGCAGGTCGGCGCAGCCGACCAGACAGACCTTGCCCAGTTGGCGCGCCACCACCGCCGCGTGGGCGGTGCGCGCGCCGCGCTGGGTCAGCAGCCCCTGCACGCGCTGCAGGGCCTCGATGTCGTCGGTTTGCGCGTCTGGGCGCACCAGCAGCACCGGCGAACCGGCGCGGGCGCGCTCGGGGTCGAGCGCGATCTCGCCGCTGGCGATGCCGCTGCAGGCGCTGCTGGCGCGCGCCAGCTCCAGCGGTTGCCCGCCCTCTGCCGCCTCGGCGCCGCTGCGCGGGGCGAGTTGTTGCAGCACCAGGTCTTTGGGCTTGAGGTGCGCGGTGCGTTCGCGCGCCGTTTGGCGCTCGATCAGGCCGGCCTCGTGCAGGTCGAGCGCGATGCGCGCGGCCGCGCGCGGGGTGCGCTTGCCGCTGCGCGTTTGCAGCAGGTGCAGGTGGCCGTCTTGCACCGTGAATTCGAAGTCTTGCATGTCGCTAAAGCTTTGCTCGAGCGTGCGCGCCGCGTTTTGCAGCGCCTCCCAGGCCTGCGGCAGGGTCTGCGCCAAGCTGGCGTGGCCGTGCGCGTTGCGCTGCCCGCTGAC
>Ga0208491_10027_pt1 | contig 77056 bp, 85 predicted proteins | sample SubbioCSW11_NovA_FD_184819 | JGI IMG/M metagenome (GOLD analysis project Ga0208491, IMG submission 184819) | Serpentinite rock and fluid subsurface biosphere microbial communities from McLaughlin Reserve, California, USA - CR11_CSW11_NovA (SPAdes) | ecosystem: Environmental > Terrestrial > Deep...
GGCTTCGCCTTGACGATCTCTTGGATTTCACTTATGACGGTTTTAGTAAAATACTGACCATGTATTTGCATATTCCTATCTTAGCATTGCTTGACCCACGGTGTCAAGTGTGGGTAAGGGTTAGCCCAGAGGGAGAGGGCAAAAGAGAGGGAGAGGGTAAAAAAATAATTTTCTCTTGTCTGGCAGGAATAAGCAAATTGCCGCCGAAATAGTGTTACCAATAAAATAATCATAACACTGGAGGTACATTATGACTGCGAAAAAATTGCTTTTAGTTTGCCTTTTGCTCTTCGGACTGGCTTTGCTGCCTGCCGCCGGTTGCGGCGGGCCTAGAAACAGCGCCGAAAGAGAAGGCAGACAAGCCAACGAGCTTGTGCTTGCCATCGGCGGAGAGCCGGAGGCAGGATTTGACCCGACCACCGGCTGGGGAGAGTACGGTTCACCGCTATTTCAAAGTACTCTTTTTAGGCGCGACCACAGTCTGGCCATAGCAGCCGACCTGGCGACCGGCTACGAAGTAAGCACAGACGGCTTAACCTGGACGGTCGGGTTGCGCTCTGATGTAAAGTTTTCAGACGGAAAGCTCCTCACCGCGGAAGATGTGGTTTACACGTTTTCCGCCGCCGCTGAGAGCGGTGCGGTTATTGATCTCAATAACATGGCGAGCGTGGAGGCCATTGATACCCAAACGGTAAAATTCAGCCTCAAACAGCCGCAATCCACTTTCATAAACCTTCTGGCCCGCATCGGTATTGTGCCGAAACATGCCCATGGCCCCGAGTATGCTGCTAACCCGGTAGGCTCAGGTCCCTATAAATTTGTGCAATGGGATAAAGGCCAGCAGTTAATTGTGGAGGCCAATCCGCTTTACCATGGACAAAAGCCTTATTTTGAAAAAATAACCTTTCTTTTTATGTCGGATGACGCGGCGCTGGCTGCGGCTAAGGCGGGCAAAGTAGATATGGTCGCCATCCCTGAGGCTTTCGCCCGTCAGACAATCCCGGGCTTTCGCCTGCTTGAGCTGGACAGCGTTGATAACCGCGGCATCATGTTTCCTTTCATCGCGGCAGGAAGCCAAAGCAAAGACGGCTATCCGGTCGGCAACGACGTTACCGCCGACATTGCCATCCGCCGGGCGATCAATGTGGCTATTGACCGTCAGGCTTTAGTGGATGGGGTGCTGGACGGCTTTGGCTCACCGGCTTATAGTTCAAGCGACGGCTTGCCCTGGTGGAACCCGGAAACGGTTATAAAGGACGCGGATCTTGAGCTGGCAAAGCAAATCTTGTCTGCTGCCGGCTGGGAAGATACCGACGCTGACGGCATCTTGGAAAAAGAGGGACTGCAGGCTAGAATACCGCTTATTTACCCTGCCGCCGACCTGACGCGTAAAGGTTTGGCTATGGCGGTGGCCGACCAACTCAGGCCGCTTGGGATTCAGCTTGAGGTTTCCGGCAAAAGTTGGGAAGCTATTGAGACTTTAATGCACTCCAACGCAGTGCTTTTTGGCTGGGGCAGCCATGACCCGCTGGAAATGTTTAACCTGTACAGCAGCGAAACACGCGGAACAGGCTGGTTTAACACCGGCTTTTACAGCAATGCTGCAGTTGATGAATATTTTGCCAAGGCGCTTGCCGCCACAAACGAAGCAGAGGCAAACCGCTACTGGCAGAAAGCGCAATGGGACGGACAAACAGGTTTTAGCGCCAAAGGCGACGCAGCTTGGGCTTGGCTGGTAAATCTCGACCACCTGTATTTTATCCGGGAAAACCTTGACCTAGGCAGCCAGCAAATTCAACCTCACGGACACGGTTGGCCTGTCACGGCAAATATCACCGAATGGCGCTGGAAGGAGTAGCTATGGCACTGTTTTTATGCGGCAGAGTATTGAGATTACTTACCTTGCTGGTTGCAGTTTCGCTGCTTTCCTTTCTCTTGCTGAGCCTTTCGCCGATTGATCCGGTTCGGGCATATGTCGGCGCCGATATGCTGAGAGTCGGCCCGGAGCAATGGGCAAACATTGCTGCCTACTGGGGCCTGGATCGGCCGCTGCACGAACGCTTTTTTCGCTGGGGCGCGGCAATTTTGCGCGGCGACTGGGGCGTATCAATGATCTTTCGCCGCCCGGTGCTGGAAATTATAGGCGAACGGGCGGTGGCTTCCCTGGCACTAATGCTGACAGCCTGGATCTTTTCCGGCATCTTCGGTTTTGCGCTAGGGGTAGGCGCAGCCATGAAACAGGGAACCTGGATAGACCGGGTTATAAAATGGTATTGCCTTACGCTGGCCTCCACCCCTTCGTTTTGGTTCGGCTTACTGATGCTACTAACCTTTGCCGTCTGGCTGGGTTGGTTTCCGGTCGGCCTGGGAGTGCCCGCCGGAGTGCTTGCCCATGAAGTCACACTGAGCGACCGCCTGCATCACCTGCTGTTACCCGCCTTGACACTAGGCATTACCGGTGTGGCCGGTGTGGCGCTGCATACGAGGCAAAAGCTGATTGAGGTGCTGCAAAGTGATTATGTGCTGTTTGCCAAAGCCAGGGGCGAAAGCGACCTGCAACTGCTGCGGCGGCACGGCTTGCGCAATATTGCTCTGCCTGCCATTACTCTGCAGTTTGCCTCCTTCAGTGAGTTGTTTGGCGGTTCGGTGCTGGCCGAACAAGTCTTCTCCTATCCCGGCTTAGGACAGACAGCCGTGCAGGCCGGGCTGCGGGGTGATGTCCCGCTTTTGCTGGGAGTAGTAATTTTTAGCGCCCTGTTCGTTTTCGCCGGCAACCTGACTGCGGAACTGCTCTACCGCTTAATTGACCCACGTCTGAAGCTGAAAGAGAGATACCTGTGAGCGATACTCAGTCTCTGCCTATTGCTAATCGTCGCTTCTCCCGTCTGCACATTAACCGCCGGCAGCGGACTGTAATAGTCATTGCTCTGGCTGCCGTCTTTTTGTTAAGCTTGCTTGTCGGTGCGCAGTTTATGGACGAAGCAGGTCTGTCCACCAGTCTGACCGAAAGAAACTTGCCGCCCACGCTGGCACACCCTTTTGGTACCGACTGGCTCGGGCGTGATATGCTGGTGCGCACAGTGAAAGGGCTGTCACTAAGTTTGGTCATCGGTCTTTTTGCCGCCGTTCCCAGTGTCTTGATCGCCCTTGTGCTGGCGCTGGCCTCCGGTCTTGGCAACAAACATCTTGATGCCGCCATTACTTGGCTGGCTGACCTTTTCCTGGCTGTGCCGCACCTGGTGTTAATCATCCTGATTGCCTTTGTTTTCGGAGGGGGCACGACAGGAGTTATTGCCGGGGTTACCCTCACTCACTGGCCAACCCTGACACGCCTGTTGCGGGCCGAAGTGCTGCAGCTTCGTTCCGCTGAGTTTGTGCTTGTTTCCCTGCGCTTTGGACGCTCCCGCTGGTGGGTGGCCACGCGGCATCTCTTACCGCACCTTAAACCTCAGTTACTGGTAGGCTTTATTCTGCTTTTTCCTCACGCCATTTTGCATGAGGCGGCAGTCACTTTTTTGGGGTTTGGTCTGTCGCCGCACCGACCGGCCATCGGTATCATTTTGTCGGAGTCTATGCGTTATCTCTCCGCAGGGAGCTGGTGGTTGGCCTTTTTCCCGGGACTTGCGCTGCTTATTATGGTGCGCACATTTGATGTGCTGGGAGATAATCTGCGATTGCTTATTGACCCGCGCAGCGCTCAGGAGTAAGAAAGGAGCAGATGATATGTCAGCTACAGCAAACACTGATAAGCCCCTTTTGGAGGTGTCCGGCCTGTCGGTATCTTTTATTCAATATGCGGCAGGGCTTAGACAGAGAACCTTTCAGGCTATCAGCAACCTTAACGCGGATATACGGCCTGGGGAGATTCTGGCGGTAGTCGGAGCCAGCGGCTCCGGCAAAAGCATCTTGGCCCACGCCATCCTGGGTATTTTACCCGGCAACGCTCTTGTTTCCGGCAGCATGTCTTACGCCGGCCAAGAATTAACCCCTAAGCGCCAAGCCGCCTTACGCGGACGGGAAATCGCCCTCATCCCGCAGTCTGTCAATTTTCTCGACCCGCTGATGAGGGTGGGTACACAAGTACGTTTCAGCTCGCCTAACGGCAACGGCACAGCTATGCAGCGGGAGATTTTTACCCGCTACCAATTGGCAGCCGGGACAGAACGACTGTATCCTTTTCAGCTGTCGGGAGGAATGGCCCGACGCGTACTTGTCGCCACCGCTGCGGCAAGCCCGGCTCGGCTTATAATCGCCGACGAACCGACACCCGGTCTTCATCCGGCAATAGTCAAGGAAACACTGGCTCACCTGCGGGAGCTGAGCGCAGCAGGACGTGCCGTCATGTTCATCACGCACGATATCAACGCCGCCCTGGAAACGGCTGACCGGATAGCTGTCTTTTATGCCGGTACTACGGTGGAAACAGCACCAGCCGGCGACTTTTGCGGTGAGGGAGAACGGTTGCGGCATCCCTACAGCAAGGCTTTATGGCAAGCATTGCCGCAAAATGATTTCCGGCCTGTCCCCGGTTCTCAGCCGTCTCCCGCTGATCTGTTGCCCGGATGTCTCTTTGCCCCACGCTGCCGGCTTTCCACCTTGGAATGTGCCTCTGCCGAGCCTGCGCTGCGCTCTATCAGGGGCGGAACGGTTAGGTGTCACCATGCGGCTTGAGGCACAAAACGTCAGCTTCCGTTATAAGGCCGGTCCTTGGATTTTGCGCAATCTCAGTTTGTCCGTCATGCCGGGAGAGATAGTCGGCCTGACCGGGCCATCCGGCTGCGGCAAAACTACCCTGGCTCGCCTTTTAGCCGGCTTTGAGCGTCCGGATGCCGGTAAAATTGCCCTTGACGGGCAGCCGCTGCCGGCAGCCGGATATTGCCCCGTTCAACTGATTAGTCAACACCCGGAACAAGCCGTTAACCCTCGCTGGCAAATGCATAACACTCTTTGCGAGAGTTATCTCCCCGATAAATCATTACTCGAGGAACTGGGCATAAAAAATGAATGGCTCAAACGCTGGCCAAACGAGCTGTCCGCAGGTGAGCTGCAACGCTTCTGCGTGGCCCGCGCCCTCGGACCGCAGACACGTTTTCTGCTGGCCGACGAAATGACTACCATGCTTGACGCTGTTACACAGGCTCAAATCTGGCAGGCAGTTCTCAGATTAGCCGGCGAACGCCGGATTGGGATTCTGCTTACCAGCCACGATAGCACACTGATAAAAAGAATCAGCCACAGGAATATCGATCTGACAAGCATCTTTTAAAGATCTTTCAAAAACGCCAGCTGCAGGTTTTCCACCCGGCGAGGGAGTCTCAGGTCATTGGTCAGGAAGAGTGTGGCGTTATGTTCCAGTGCAGTAGCTAATTGAATAGCATCCGGTGTCCTGATGCTGTATTTAGCGCGAACGGCTGCGCTGCGCACTGCCAAATCCAAAGTAAAGGGAACCACTTCGAGATTTGGATAAGACGCTAGGAGCGTGATATATTCCTGGCAAATATCTTCGCGTGACAATGATTTGGGTTTTACCAGGATTTCAGCAACTGTCAAAACAGACGTTACAGCCTGCAGTTCTCCGCTTTCAAGAGGGATAAAAACACTATCCCTAAGATGCTCAGCAAGTGCCGACCCTTCAAAAACGTAGATAAAGACGTTTGTATCAAGTGCAATCTTTTTATGACCCTGTAAAACTTTCTTCAGGTTCACCATGTGTCCCTTTCCTCTTTAATGTATTGGTCTATATCTACATTTTTCCAAATCTCACTATGAAGACCGCAAAGACGGTCAGCATAACTTTTTGGCTTAGGAATAATAACTGCGGTTTTTCCAGTCAATCTAATCAATACTTCGTCTCCTTCACCAATGCCCAATACTTTTCTAACAGCAGACGGCAACACCATCTGATTTCTGCGTCCAAGCTGCGCCCTTTCAATGATTTTGTCTGACATAATAGTCACTCCTCATGCGAAACTTGTATTTTACCTACATTTTAGCATGAATATCAGCTGCTGACAACTTTTCTGCCGAAACTCCCTGCCTTGTTTTCTGCTTCGCCTCCTGATGCATTTTCTCATGATGCGCCTATTTTGTGACCAATCGCGCCAACGGGCCATGGGGGTTAATCATTTTTCTCAGCACTGCGTAGGGGATGACGAACTCAGGGATGCCGACATAGTGCGGAGTAAACTCCAGCTCGGGAAAGAAAATCACCAGCGCCTTTGAGGTCAGATAGAATTCCTGGCTGTCGGTTATCCCGGGAAACGGGGCAATTGTTGGCAGGTTTGTCGCCGCAATTTTAGCCAGGATAATGTTATTGATTCTTATACGGTATGGCCTGATGCGAATAAACAGATCATTCAAACGATAAACCTCTCCTGTATTAAGGTCTACCGTTAGTGAATCAGCGATGGTCGTCCCGTGGGCAGCCATCCTCATGATGGCGAAATTCTCGAAATAAATGCTGAGCAGGCTCTTTTCGTTAAGGCCGATTTTATATGTCCCGACCATTTCAGCAAGATTAGGGTCGTTTGCTCCCTGTCTGAGCATCATGTTGTCCACCAAGTCACGGATCAACCGGTTAATCCTCTCCTGGATTGCCTTGTCGGGCAGCACCACCTGCGGAAAAGCCACCCGTATGTTTGGCGGTCTGACAACCGCTTCCGGCAAAATACCCGCAACGATATCCCGGGCCATATACTCAACTCCCCTATAACGGTTTACTACATCATACTCACCGATACCGGCAGATGTTCCCGCTGCTGGGACAAGGGGACAGGTGTTTTGTCCCACCCGCTGCTTACTTTGGGACAAGGGGACAGGTGTTTTGTCCCACCCGCTGCTTACAGCTTCCATAAATAACGTTGTCTGTTCCATAGAGCAAAGCTATTTGTAAGCCTAAACCACTTCAACGTATAATCAAGTTAAAATTGAAAGAATAGAGGTGAAGTGTTTTGAGCAAACGCTTTCTTGTGGGCAGCGGTCTGTTATTAGGCTTGCTTGGTGTATTGCTGGTTCGCTTTGGCAACCCGGCCAACATGGGAATTTGCGTGGCCTGCTTCGTGCGTGACATCGCCGGAGGACTTGGGCTGCACCGTGCCGCAGCTGTTCAATACCTGCGTCCGGAGATCTCAGGTTTTATCCTCGGCTCCTTCCTTATCGCTCTTTTTGCCAGAGAATTCAAGGTGCGTGGCGGTTCGTCCCCACTGCCGCGCTTTTTCATCGGTTTTGCTATCATGCTGGGGGCGCTCATTTTTCTGGGTTGTCCGCTACGCATGTTGCTTCGTCTGGCAGCCGGTGACTTAAACGCACTTATCGGGCTCTTTGGATTTATCTCGGGGACAGGGGCAGGCGTTTTCTTCCTCAGGCGAGGATTTTCCCTCGGCCGTGCTTACCCGCAAAGTGCGGCCAACGGATTATTTATCCCCGCCATTGCTTTGGGCCTGCTCTTGCTTGTGAGTTTGGCCCCCGTCTTCATCTTTTTCAGTGAAAGTGGACCCGGCTCTTTCCGCGCACCGTTTATGATTTCGCTTGCCGCCGGCTTGCTGGCTGGAATAACCGTCCAACGTAGCCGCCTCTGCCAGGTAGGCTGCTTTCGCGACCTGATGCTGCTTGGCGATCCGCACCTGCTCAATGGTTCTGTTGCGATACTGGCAGGCGCTTTTGCTCTTAATCTGGTTTTTGGTTATGTTAACATCGGCTTTTCCGGACAACCGGTGGCGCATACCGCTGCCCAGTGGAATTTTATCGGCTTGGCTATTGTCGGACTAGGAGCGACATTGTTGGGAGGCTGCCCGCTGCGGCAGACAGTGATGGCCGGTGAGGGTGATACAGATGCTGGGCTTGCATTTCTCGGCATGACGGCCGGTGCTGCTTTTGCCCACAATTTCGGGCTGGCCGCCGGTCCGACCGGCGTGCCGGTGGCAGGACAGGCTGCCGCCTTTTTCTCCGTCATTTTCCTGCTGGGACTAGGCTTTGCTTTTTCCGCATCACAGTCTAATATCCCAATCAAAGGAGGCATAGCAAGTGAGCGATAGACCTTTTCACCTTGACGTAAGAGGACTTTCTTGCCCTGAACCGGTGCTGAGGGTCAAGAAGGCACTGGATAGCGGCTTAGACAGACAGTTAAGTGTTCTTACAGACAGTCACATTGCTCTGGAGAATATCAGTCGATTGGCCCGCTATGCCGGGTTTACCGTAAAGAGTGAAGATCAAGACGGTCAATACTGCCTGCTACTCTGCAAATTAGACACATAAAACGGGACAAAAAAACTTATGAAACACTACATTTCCATATCAATAAGATTTTTCTTTGCTCTAAAGGCAGAATCCGGTCTGGTTGTCAGGTAAACGCCAAAGATAATGACCATGGCGCCTGCCAATTTGAACCAACTTAGCTGCTCCCCCAGCAACAGGACGGACTGGATAATGGTAAAGACCGGCACAAGGTAGATAAATACAGCCGTACTAGCCAAATATCTCGGTGGCAAAATCAAAGAGCGAACTTGCTGCCGGCTGCCAGGGTCCCCCCGGAGCGGGAACTGGCTTCATTGACCGGAGTCAGCAGAACCACCGCCATTAATGCTTTCCGACACTTAGGAGAGAGATCGGAGAAAAAATCAACTGTTATGATAAGAAATAAAAAAGATGCCTCATTCGATCACTCTCCCTCACCCTGCCCTCACCCTAACCCTCTCCCAGAGGGAGAGGGGATCTGTGTCCTAACCCAGAAGGAGAGGGGATTACAGAAACGCAGACACTCTCCGCCCACTAGCCTCAGGAGACGTAACAAAACTTTAGTCTCACTGCGTCCTTTCTTTCAGTGAACTGCAGACTTTCACAGAATGCTGAAGCGAGCGTTAAGTGAAAGCGGCGATCAGCAAACCGCGATTCGCAGCGTTAAAACATGCCAACGGTTCACTTGCAATCTGCCCGGAGGTTTTGGCATGTTAGCAAGAATTGCGGTTCGCAGCTGCGAAAACGTGCGAGCGAAGTAGCTGGGTGAGGATGCAATACCTAAAAAAAACGCTCCGTGTTTTGATATAATTTCCCATGAAAAAGCCACAGAGGGCTAAAAACTCTGTGGCTTTTGATTTTTTCTTGGCTAAGCTGATATTGATTGATACAATGCACACCCCGCTATATACTTTTTAACGAATTTACTGAGGCTCTGCCCCAAAGAAACTAACACTACTAATTTTTATGTTGCTTTCCTATTATCACCACGATAAGACGAATTGTTTTTTTGCCCTTTGCTATCAAAGGTAATCCATTCTCCAACAGGCTCTCCCATATTAAAATACCCCGAACGTTTTATAACGCCATCTTGACGATACCACTCCCAATAACCGTCAGGTTTAGCATCGATCATTTTGCCCTTAGACCACATCGTTTTACCGCTAGCATGGTATTTTATTGTGTAACCGTCAATCACTTCCATTTTCTTTTCTTTGACTCCGTTTGGATGTATCAAATCGCATTTTTCATTTGTCATCTTTCATACCCCTTCTCATTAGCCATAGTGCTTTAATTATTCCTTTTTTCCTCCAAGGCCTGCAAGAAGATGAACGGCGTCGGCACGAAGTACGCCATTACGACAAGAACTAAAATAGCCTCAGAGGCTAGAAACCCCTATGGCTATTGATTTTCTCTTGGTGGAGATGAGGGGGAATCGAACCCCTGACCTCTTGAATGCCATGTACCGGAAGGCAGTCCGCACATACTGCAATTGATATTCCATGGTGACATCTCATACACGGCAAACGCAACACGCATCGTACTTTTCTGCCCCTGTGGTACTTTTTGTAACATCTCATCTTAGATAGAAACAGTGCATTTGTTAGACAAACGTTGGCAAATTGTTGGGAGCTAGCCGATGCCTTATAACACTAAGAACTAAAGAAAAAGCCACCTCCATGGAAGGCAGCTTTACTTCACGCGAACTAGCACTGAACTTCAAAGTATCCATCTTCTTCAATAGTTATTATCCCGGGTATCTTTATGATGTCGGGAATGACATTGTTCTCTAACTCCATCGCATAAACATGAAAGCTTGAGGATACGGTTTCGATGTCACCAAACCGTCTAAGTTGCAGCAGCACGTTTTTATCTCTGACTTTCAGTAGCATTCTTTTCATCTTCTATCACTCCTAATAAATCCTCAATATGAATCAGCCCGTGCCCCTGCTGATTATATGGCAAACCTATACTTCTAGCCGTTCTTTCTATGGTGTTTAAGATATACTGTATATTAAAGTCATTAGATAAAGCCGCAACAACACCCGTGACAAATGGGGCAGCAAAAGAGGTCCCATCCACCTGAGATTTACCATCTACCATTACTGTACCTGGTGCAAGTATATTTGGCTTTCGATAAGCTGGCGGCGCTGTACTGCTATAATCTGCAAGATGTTTGCTCGGATTAACAGCTCCAACCGCAAACGCTTTTTCTGCAGTTGCTAAGCAGGAGATTATACCTTGCCCTTCTCTGCCGAAGTTACCAATGGCAACAACTATTGCAAAGCCTTCGTCGTACATCTGGTTTATTATACTACAGACTATGCATGTATTAGAACACGGACCACGCTTGCCTAAGGAAATGTTGACTATTTTTATCCCATTTGTGTAAGCATAATCTAAAGCTTTTAGTATCGACTTAGTTCGTATTTCTTGATTATCGTCGGCAACCTTTAGATTTATTATATTACTCCACGGAGCAATTTGCCTTATTACTCTTGCAACAATAGTGCCATGACATTTGTTTTTCGGCCTAGTATCACGTGTGCTCATGGAAGAGGAAAATACTTCACTCCGTAGGAGTTGTATAACATCCTCATCTATCCCAGTGTCTATAACTGCAACAACAAAATTTACCCCAGTGTAGTTATAAGCCTTGGATTATCAGTCTTACCCAGAATAACGGGGGCTACTTTAAGGATGTGCTCTAACTCTAACCCATTTTGCTCTAGTAAGTCAATAACATTCTTATCAATATTTTTCACCTTTAAGATTACATCCATACATTCACCCCCACGGTAGGTTAAACCTTCGACAAAAAAGCTCGGTTTCCTGCTAAAATTTTCCTAGCACCAAAAAAACAGCCGTGAAATAGCAGGCAACCTCCTATTCTGTAGGACAAAACAAAACAGGATAGGCTTCGTCTGCGCCCATCCTGTTATGTTTATCCTATTTTGTTCATAGCGGTAGCCACTCTGCTGTTTTGTCACTTGCTTCATCCTGCATCTTCTGTGTAACATGGCTAGCAAAGGGCAAAAGCACAATTCGTCTTATCGTGGTGATAATAGGAAAGCAACATAAAAATTAGTAGTGTTGGTTTCTTTGGGGCAAAAGCCTCTGCAAATAGTTAAAAAGTGGGTGGGACAAAAGACCTGTCCCCTTGTCCCCCCTTGTCCCATTAAAATAGCCACAGAGGCTAGAAACCTCCGTGGCTATTGATTTTCTCTTGGTGGAGATGAGGGGAATCGAACCCCTGACCTCTTGAATGCCATTCAAGCGCTCTCCCAACTGAGCTACATCCCCGAGCTGTGATAATTCGTATTATACCGGTTTCGGCACCCTTTGTCAATGTTCTAAGCGCCAGCGTTCTCCTGCTGCTTTAGGGATATACCAGTCAAAGCTTTGGCGAAGCTAACTGCGCAAGAGTGCCAGCAGTTCATCAACGTCGGCAATCATGCTGTTTAAAATCCGACGCCTGGTCTCCTGCACCGCGAAAATATTATCTGAGTTTCCACGCATCCCGGGAGCATTTTTCTGCCGCCTGTTTTCTTTCAGCAACTCACGCTCCTCACGGATTTCGCCCAGGGTTTCCGCAAAATTCTCCCTGTTTTCCCTAATCAGGCGCAACTGTTCTTTAATGGCAGCTTCTTTCCCATCAGGGAGCAGCTCCGGATTCTTCCGCACTTCCTTCAGCTCTTCTCGAACTAGTGCCATCTTCTCTTTCAGCGTCCGGTTCAGCTCTTTGATGATCTGCCTATTCTGCTTGATTTGCGCCACTCTCGCCGCATTGATGGCTCTATTGCTATACACCTGACCTGCTACGTTTTCTCTGTCAGGCCTCTGCTTATACACTTGCTCGGCCACGCGTTCCCTGACCCGCTCCTGCGTCTTTCGCCCCTGACCTCTGGCCTCGGCAAGCTCCGCAAAAGACATATTGGTAATAAGCAGCAGCATGACCAGCAGAACTACTTGAAGTTTTCTCTTCACGTTAGTTTAAGCCTCCTTCGCTAAAAATTAAAATCTTCGTTTTGGATATCGTCCATTTTTTCCAGCAAGTTTAGCAGTGTTTCCATTTCTTTGTCGAGTGCCTGCAACAATTGTCCGCTATCGCTAAGGACAAAATTTTCTGAGACAATGACCAGGGGTTTTTCCTGTTCGCGCGGCGGCTGCTCTGCCGGTGCACTGCCTGATTGCTGCGGAAGCAGGGGCGGCTGCTCTGGCGTTTCGTCCACGTCATCCGACTCGCCTGCAGGTAACACCGGGGGCGACTGCTCGGCCGCTGTTTCCTTTTCACTTAAGGGATTGAGCGGTGTTGCGGAGGGCGGCTGCCCCGCTGCGCAGCCGACAGTCAAAGCTGCGGCAAGCAAAAGCAGTATCAGCACCAGCTTCCTAAAGAGGGTCAACAGTACCATCACCTCACAGGTAAATTTTTCTCACTGCTATGATTCGATTATAACTGCGAGATGTAAACGGCGAATAACCCGCTTGTAACCGTTCTGTAAACATTTAGGACACAGGCAGCACGACACGAGCCACAGTGCCTTTATGGTCGCTCTCCAAAGCAATCCGTCCGCCGTGCAGTTCGACAATGCTTTTGACAATGGCAAGGCCAAGCCCTGTGCCGCCGCTTGCCGCATCCCTAAACTTTTCCACACGATAAAACTTCTCAAAGACAAACGGAAGATCCGCGGGGGAAATCCCCAGTCCCGTATCCCATACTTCAAGCGTGAGCGCAGCTTGTCCCGCGAACACGTTAATCCCCACGCTGCCGCCGGCAGGAGTAAATTCAACCGCATTGGAGAGCAGGTTGCCGATAACCTGTCTGATTCTGTCGCTGTCGGCAACAAACGGCAACTCCTCCTCACAGCCGCAAAGCTTTATTTCAAGATTTTTGGCGTGCGCCTGCGCCAAGAAAAGTTCGGCTGTTCCCCTGACTACACCGCATAAATCAAATCTGTCCTTTCTCAAGACGATACTGCCCGCTTCCAGTCTTGCCATTTCAAGCAAATCATTAGTCATGGCGGTAAGGCGGTTCGTTTCCTGCAGCACCAGGTTCAGATAGCGCGGCCGCTCTCGGGGAGGGATAACATCATCGAGCATCCCCTGCACAAAGCCCCTAATCGCCGCCAGAGGCGACCGCAGCTCATGGGAAACACCGGCGATCAATTCCCTGCGCATTATTTCCGCCTTTTTCAGTTTGTTTTTTAATTCGTTAAAGGACTTTACCAGCATCGCCAATTCATCTTTGCCGCTCTCTGCCAGGTCCGGCACATCCTTCCCGCCGGCAAGAGCCTCCGCCGCTCTGCTCACTCTGACCACAGGGCGGGTAAGGCGGTGAGATACGATGTAAACAACAACAAAAGCGAGCAGCAGCAGCAAGGAGCCGCTGAGCAAAACAACCCTGCGGGCTTGCGCCAAAACTCCCTCTAGTTCGTTTAGCGGTGAAAAGAGGATCACAGCACCAGTGACTTGTCCGCCTGTCCGGGAGGGCATACCTACAGCGACAACTTCCGTGCCGAGAGCTGCGGCAAATTGACGCCTGATGACCACGGTTTCGCCTTGCCAAATCCTTGTCAGCAGAACTGACAACCACTCGTTACCCGTATCACTAAGAAGTGGATGCGCAGGCAGGTTCTCCCCGGGCGCATCCACTAAGACGACTCTGGCATTGGCTGTTTCCCCTGCAACGTTAACCGCCAAGGCCAATTCCTTTTCGGTTAAAGTACCCCGTTGCACTCTGCCAAGCAAAGTGTGCAAATAGAAGCCCGTTTCCAGCATTGAGTCCTGTTTGACTAAAAACAAATGCTCTCTCAGCACAACTGAGAGCAGTCCTGAAAGCAAGGCAATGGCGATAGCAATAATCAACACATAAGTCAGGAGTAAGCGGCTAAAAATGCTCTTCATAGCTTAGCCTCAAATTTATAGCCCACGCCACGGACAGTTTTAAATCTGTAGCCGCAGCCTTCATATTCGAGCTTTTCGCGTAATCGCTGGATATGCACATCGACCGTCCGCGTTTCTCCGGCATAGTCATACCCCCAAACCTTTTCCAGTAGCTGTTCTCTGTCAAAGACCTTGTTTTGGTTTTGCCAGAAAAAAAATAGAAGCTGCAACTCTCTGGGTTTCAGCTCGACCGCCTGCCCATCAAGACGAACCTCATATCTTTCCATGCTGACCTCAAGCGCCCCCGTTTTGTCAGTCGTCAATTCCTGCCCCTGGCTCTCCGCAGTTCTGCGCAGTAGCGCCCTGACCCTAGCCACCACCTCGAGCGGGTCAAACGGCTTCACCACATAATCGTCTGCGCCAACCCTAAAGCCGATTAGCTTGTCCTCCATGGCATCTTTAGCCGTCAGCATCAGCACCGGCACATTGCTTTCCTTGCGCAGAGCCTGGCAAACTTCAAGTCCGCTTTTACCATGCAACATCAGATCAAGAATTATAATGTCGGGCTTGTCCCGCTGAAAAATAGCGAGCGCACTGTCTCCGTCCCCCGTCAAAAGAACTTCAAAACCCTCAAAAGCGAGGTACAGCTTTAATACCTCGCTGATATTTGCATCATCTTCAACAACCAGAACCTTTTTCCCCACTGCGCTTCCCCCCATTTGCACAGGCAGTTTCCTGCACAGCTTCAAACTCGCTCTAGCTTTCCTTTTGCGCTTGAACATCTATCATGCCAGCTCTTGGCGCGTGACTCCATAGGCGCTCCAGATTATAGAAATCCCGCTCCGCAGGCTGGAAAATGTGCATGACGACGGAACCATAATCGAGCAGAACCCAAAGCGCTTCGGCGTAACCCTCCCGATGCAACAGTGTATAGTCCGCTTCTTTAGCTCCGGCCATAACCTGATCGGCAATGGCATGCACCTGCGCCTTATTGGCGCCGGTGGCAATCACAAAGTAATCAGCAATAAGTGATACCCTGCCTACTTCTAGGACAACCACAGCGCCAGCTTTTTTATCGAGAGCCAGGCTTTCAATTAACTGCGCTAATTTCTGTGCTTCTTCCGCCAACAAAACTCCTCCTTCTTAAAATCACTCGGCAAGATAGTTTTTCCCAACGATAACAGTCACATGAACGCCTTTTTCCGGGTTTTCCTCCTTTAATAGTTGGGCACCCGGCAGCATTATAGCTACAGCCTTAGCCGCATCCATATTTTCAACTCTGCTGATTACCTGGGAGGTTTCAAAATCAGCTGAAGCCGCATTTCCTACCCGCAACACATTAAACCCTTCAGCCTCGAGCTTGCCTGCCACCGCGGTTGCCACTCCGGGCAAACCGCTGCCGTTGAGAATTTCCACTGTTATCTGGCCGTGCGGGATGACAGCTTGCTGATCAGTCAGCCAATTTGCCAGCTGCGGTAACGCCTCTGTATCGGCCAACCAAAAGCTGCCGTCCGCCTGCACCTGTTCCTCACCGGGGAGTTCGGTCAAGCTTACCGCTTGCGCAAAAGGAGTATCTTTATACTTGCCCATAGCAGTTAATAATTCTCGCCAAGAGATATTTGTGCGGATTAGCGGGGAGACCTCCAGCAAGTTTCTGACCCTTCCCAAAGTGCCGGCATTCAATACTTCGGCAGAAATGGCTGCCAGCACGTTTCGCCGCCGTTCAAGTTGCTCGGCGACCGTCAGCCCTTGGGCATGAATCACCGCAAGGATATCCCCGCCGCTTGTAATTTGCAGTTTTTCCCAAATTGAGTCTGCCTGAAGCAGATCTAGTGCAGTTGGCAGAAAGGTTTCATCTACTTCAAGGTAGGTGTGGAGCGGCAGGGCAAAAAATTCTGAGACTGAAGATATTAGCAATTCCCGGCCGCCTAAGCCAAATATTTCCGCTACCCGCATAAAACCATGTTCCTCTACGCCAAGCAAAGTATCGGGCGGCACGACGATAGCCCGAAACCTTTCTTCAGCAGGGTGGTAGGCAAGCAACACAAGGCTAGTTACAGTTCCCCTGTTAATGCTATCAGAGACGGAATAGAGCAGCAGATGTTGCGGCCCGTCGGCGGGCGGGGCAGGAAGAGCTGCAATCCAGGCAGACTGGTCTTGAATTGCGTTTAATGAAGTTAGCAGCCTGACGCTCAGCAAAATGGACAAGAGCAAGGCGCAAAGCGCCAACAGGAACAACAGGCGTCCCGTTCTTAGCTTATGCCGCTTTGTTTTCACCGTGTAATAACGAGCCTTCGCCATGGCATCCACCTCTCTTAACGCATTTCAACCAGCCAGTTCCAGAAACTGACTGTCGACGGGTGCAGTGAATGATTTTTATGTAAAACGAGAGCAATGCTATGTGCTGCCGCCTGTTTTAGCCCCAGCTTGAAATCTTTGGCCACCAGCACGCGCAGTTCTTCCACTCCGGAAAAGATGCGGCCTGGCTCTATCTTGTCGGCGACATAGACAATCTGCTCAAGCAACGACATGCCGGGAAAGCCCAAAGTATGGTTGCGGATGGCCGCAAGGATTTCAGGGTCGCTTATCCCCCAGGTACGCGCCACCGCCGCTCCCACAGGCGCGTGCAGCAGGACAGGGCAGCGCAGCGCAAATCTGTCTGTTTCAATCCCGTGCTCCCTGGCAAAAGCAAATAATTTCTCATGTGGCCACTCACGCACACAGTCATGCAACAAACCTGCCAGCCCTGCCTTGCTTTCACTGCAGCCTAGAGAAAGAGCTAATTTGGCAGCCGTCTCCCCCACCCCTTGGCTATGGTGCAACAATTCGTCCGACAAGTTTTTGCGCAGTTGCGCGAGAATGACTTTATCCGGCATAAGCATCACCAAAAGTATCCTTCGACAAAGAGGCATGATTTTCCTGCCGCAGCAAAACAAGCAAAACAAATTGGGTGTGTCTGCCCGATAAAGAACAAAAGGCAATAAATAAGGCAACGTGCGTTGCCTCGTCCGTTGCCCTTATCCTACCTTTGGCTTTGCTTCGTTTACAACCAGTTTTCTGCCGTCCATTTCTGTTCCGTTTAATTCGATAATTTTTTCGGCAGACTCCGCCGAAACTTCAATAAAGCCATATCCTCTGGAGCGGCCCGTGGCGCGTTCCGTAATGATTCTGGCGCTATGCACTTGCCCATGTTTGCCAAAGTATTCTTTTAATTGCTCCTCACTTAATGACCATGGAATATTTCCGATGTAGATAGTTTTTGACACGTCCCGATCACCTCACTTTAAGATTCTATTTTTAGTATCTGAAGAAAGAGGTGATTTATACTGAGGGTTTGCGGCGGAGTAGAGGCCGTTTTTTAAGATATACTGCGTCACCGCTTCCGGCGTCAAATATTTAATTGATTTGCCCTCGCAAACACGGTTGCGAATAAACGTCGACGAAATCGCCATGGCAGGTATTTCCACAATATAGATATTGCACAGCGCTTCAGGACAGACAGCCCCTATTGTTTCTTCGAGCTTGCTAAGACTATACCCTGGCCTGGTAGCCGCAATGAATGAGCAGATGGATAACAACTCCTGATAGTCTTTCCAGGTAAGAATTTCCAGAATCGCATCCGCACCTGTAATAAAGTACAGCTTTGCCTTTCCCTCATAATAGCGGTGAAAAAAGCGAATTGTTTCAATAGTGTATGTCCGTTCCGCCTGCAACTTATCAATTTCTACACGCGAAACATTAAAATACGGGTTTGTGATTGTGGCCAGAACAGTCATTAAGTAGCGATGCTCCGGAGTGCTAAGATCCCGGGCTTCTTTATGCGGAGGATGCCCGCTTGGGACAAAAATCACTTTATCTAGGCCAAACTTTATCCGCACTTCTTCTGCCGTCACCAAGTGACCCAAGTGAATCGGATCAAATGTTCCGCCCATCAGACCAATTGACTGTTTCTCCCCGCTATTTGCCAACTGCATTTTCACTATTTCACCCCGTTTGCTAGTCCTCTCCCCGACAGAAGGTAAACTCTAAATTGCGGATTCTAACTGTATCTCCATTTTTCACTCCGGCGGCCAGCAAAGTATCTTCATGTCCCCGCAAACGAAAAATACGCTGGAAGCGCTTGAGGCCATCTTCATTATTAAAGTCAGTCATTGCTACCAGCTTTTCGAGTTTTGGCCCATGCAAAATATATACTTCATTTTCGCGGGTAATCGTGATGACTTCCGTATCGTCCGGTGAGGGGACAAGCACAGGCGGTTCCTCTTCCAGCAGGATGGTCTCCGGCAGTTCAGCCAACAACTTAGCGACGCGGCGGAGCAACTCACGCACACCTTGACCGGTTGCCGCCGAAATTGGCACTACATTTTCAGCGCCGAGCTCCTGCTGCAACAACGCCAAACCTTGGGCAGCCTGCGGCAAATCCATTTTATTAGCCGCCACGACCTGAACAAGGTTTATCAGCTTCTGATCATATAAACTCAATTCCTCATTGATTTGCCGGTAATCGGCAAGCGGCTCTCTGCCATCCACACCTGCCGCATCAACCAGATGGACGAGCAGGCGCGTACGCTCAATATGTCGCAAAAATTCATGGCCAAGCCCTACCCCTTCATGGGCGCCGCTGATTAAGCCCGGGATATCAGCAATGACAAACGGCTCAATTCCGGCCATCTCCACCACGCCTAGATTGGGCGAGAGGGTAGTAAAAGGATAGTCGGCAATTTTAGGCCGTGCGGCCGTAACACTGCTCAGGAAAGTTGACTTGCCCGCGTTAGGAAAACCTACCAAGCCTACATCGGCAATCACTTTCAGCTCAAGCAAAACCCAGATTTCCGCCCCCGGCTCCCCTTTTTCCGCGTACTTGGGCGCTTTATCTGCCGGACTTGAAAAGCGGGCGTTCCCTCGGCCGCCGCGGCCGCCTTTTGCCGCAATAAAGGTCTGGCCTTCGGCTGTTAAGTCCGCCAGCAATCTGCCGGTCTCAAAATCCCTGACCTGTGTGCCGAGGGGAAGCTTGACCACCAAGTCTTTGGCACCCCGCCCGTTTTTATTGCCGCCCAAGCCGTGTTCACCGCGCTCTGCCCGCAAGTGCTGCTGATAGCGAAAGTCCAGCAGTGTACGCAGATTGGCATCGGCAAGCAAAATAACATCCCCGCCGCGTCCACCGTCTCCGCCATCCGGACCGCCTAGGGGCACATATTTTTCGCGGCGGAAGGCAACCATCCCGTTACCCCCGTCTCCGCCCTTTATAAAAATTTTTGCACGGTCTACAAACATGAAACCACTCCCGCTTTGAGGTCAGTCTTATTGTTCACCCGCGGCGCTGCCGCTATCCAAGTTAAACAAGATATCACCGCCATCGCGCACAGAGGCAATCATCCCGTTTTCTGAGGAAGCAGCTATTACAGCCTCCCAAAATGAATCTTGTCCCTTTTCCAAGGAAACACTAATAATCAACTTTGGGTACTCTTTGCCGTTAATGCCCACAGTAACTTGTGCCTGCTCAATCTCTTGCAACTGTTGCCGGAGAATTTGCAGCGGTTTTCCCAGTCCTTCCAGCGTTTCAACAGAGAGCAGCGGCATAGTTTCTCTGACGTCCAAAAGATAATTACCGCCCAAAGCATGGAGCAATTCTTTATAAAGCAGTAAGGCCAGCCTTGGGTCGCCGCAGTTGATTAGTTTGCCAAACTGCTGGGCTTCCTCGCTAGCGCTCCGAATATAAGCCATCAACCTGTCTGTTCTATTAAGCTGAGCCAAGCCCCCTACCACTTGCAAGACATTCAAAAAATCATGGCGGTAAATATCTACCAACTCCGCCATGGCGTCTCTCAGTTCATACATAATGCTCATTCTCCCTGCCTAGAAAAATCTGGATATTTGCTCAGTGATGCAAGCGGAAATCATCTTCATTTTAAGTCAAAAGAACAAATTTAAGTCAAAAAAACAAACCGGAGGCTGCTCCGGTTTATCTCAATAATTAAGTCGCCACTCTAAACGGCTTCGGTAGCCAGATAGACACTTACCTGCTTTTTGTCGCGCCCTTTGCGCTCAAAAGAAACTACGCCGTCAACCAACGCATAGAGGGTATCATCTTTACCGCGGCCAACATTATTGCCGGGGTGAATTTTTGTGCCCCGTTGACGCACAAGAATACTGCCGGCAGAGACATTTTGCCCGTCAGCCCTTTTCACACCTAAATATTGAGGGTTGCTGTCACGACCGTTGCGCGAGCTTCCCACGCCTTTTTTGTGAGCAAACAACTGAAGATTCATCAGCATCATGAGAGTCACCTCCTATTCTTCCTCTGTCACTTGCAGAAAACCGGGGTAACCCCGGTTGATTTCATCCAGGCCAACCAACATGCTCTCAGCAAGCAATGCCGCCTTCTCCTGCAACTCCGGCTGAAGTCCGGCTGGTATCCGCAGAAAAAAGTAACCGTCACGCACTTCTGCTGCCACAGACAAGTGCAAGAGGCGCCGCAAGCTGAAAAAGTATGTCTGCACCAGCACCGAAACGGCGGAACAGATCAGGTCTTCTCCCTTAGGCGCGCAGCCGGCATGGCCGCTGACAGTAATTTCTGAGACGCAGCCCGCCTCGCGCATTACGCGGACGCGGATCACCTGAGTTACACCTCTATCTTTTCAATCAGAACGCGGGTGAACGGCTGGCGATGACCCTGCTTGCGGCGATAGTTCTTTTTTGCTTTGAACTTAAAGACAATAATCTTTTTTGCTTTACCGTGGTCCAACACCTTCCCCCGAACGAGAACACCGCTTAAATAAGGTTGCCCTACTTCGAGGCGGGTATCTTTTTTGACGGCCAAAACACGCTCAAACCCGACTTCCGCTCCAACCTCAGCAGGTAACATTTCCACATCGAGGATAGAACCTTCCTCAACGCGGTATTGTTTACCGCCGGTTTCAATAATTGCGTACATGAAAACTTTTCACCTTCCTGTCAAAACTCGCCGGCAAGAGGTACCTTATGGTTTAAAACCTGCTGCCGAGCGGTTACCATCAGTTACTACAGTATTCTAGCACAAGGATAAAAGCTTTGTCAATCAGACAATCTTTGCCTTGGCAAAGGTGCGAGCCACTTCCGTGATTTGCACCGTAACATTTTCGCCCAGATAAGCTCCCCCGGCCTGCACATCAATCACAAAACCGCTGATACGGCCGATGCCGTCGTATGGGTTGTTGATATGGGGTTCTTCCACTTTTATTTCGTAATGCCCGCCCACTTCCACCGGGAATGCCGCCGCCTGCACATCAGCCAGCTTGCCTGTGGCAAGGATGCGGTATTTTTCCACATGGATTGTCTCACTGCCACGGATAAAGATTGCTTTGCCCGTTTCTTCTTCCAGCTTGCGCAAATAGGACCCCCCGGGACCAATCAGCAGGCCTGCCACACTTTGATGAGCCTCCAGCAACACAGCTTCAGCGTCAAGGCCTGCCAAAAAATCTTTAAGCTGCCGCTCCGTGCGGGCACTAACCACATCAGCCGTCAGAACTTTCCCGCGGCCGCCGCAATAGCAGCATGTCTGTTGCAGTACCGCATCAAGACCCTGCCTTGCTTTCTTGCGAGTTATTTCAACCAACCCCAGGGCTGTTAAACCCAAAATATGCGATTTTGTTCTGTCTTCCTTTGCTTTTTCCGTCAGCACCTCCAAGACCTGTTTGCGGTGCTCCTCGCTCTCCATATCGATAAAATCTATAATAATAATGCCGCCGATATCACGAAGCCTCACCTGACGGATAATTTCTGCTGCCGCTTCCTTGTTCGTTTTCAACACTGTGTCTGCCAGATTGGTCTTGCCGATATATTTCCCGGTATTCACATCAATTACTGTCAGCGCTTCCGTATAGTCAAACACCAAATAGCCGCCGCAATTAAGCCAGATAGTACGGGAAAGAGCTTTTTCAATCTCCGCCTCCACCCCATAGGCGTCAAAGATAGGCAATTCTCCTTGATAAAGTTTTACCCGTCCTTTAAGTGCAGGCGCCAATATTTCCAGCGCCTCTATAATTTTATCGAATTCGTAGCGTTTATCGACCAGCAGCTCTTTAATCTGTTCCGTGAATAAATCCCTGATGATGCGATAAACCAAATCCAAATCCTGATAGACCAGACTAGGAGCCGCCTGTTTGTCATAACGTGTGCCGATTCGCTCCCAGAGTGAAAGCAAAAAGTTAAGGTCCTGCCGGAATGCTTCTTGGTCCTGTTTTTCCGCCACTGTGCGGACGATCAGGCCCATTCCGGGGGGGCGCAGTTCAGAGGCAAGCTGGCGTAAACGCTCCCGCTCCTCCGGTTCTTCTATCCGCCGCGAAACGCCGGCGTATTCAGCGGCGGGCATCAGCACCAGATGCCTGCCCGGAAAGGTGATTTGCCTGGTAAGGCGGGCTCCTTTACTGCCAAACGGTTCCTTTATAACCTGAACCATCAGTTCCTCACCGGGGCGCAGCAACTGTTCAATCTTCTTTTTAGGGTGCTGTCTGTGATTGTTTTCCTCCGGCTGCAGGGCCTCGTCCACATACAAAAATGCGTTTCTTTCCAGGCCGATATCAACAAAAGCCGCCTGCATCCCAGGCAGGACATTGGAGACGACGCCTTTATAAATATTGCCGACCACTCGCTGCTGCATCGGCCGTTCAAGATAAATCTCTACCGGCTTGCCTTCTTCCAGCACCGCCACACGAGTTTGCCTGTTATCACAGTTGATAACAATTTTCTTCTGCATTCTCAGACACCTCTTTACTAATTGAGAAGAACAGCCATCGGCTCGAAAAAACACTGCCCCGAGGCGACGTACAGCTCTGTCCTGCGCAGCCTGCCGGCAACATCCGGCAGACACAACAGCTTCAAAACTTCCACCGGCCTGACGACACCCTCACCCCCGGAGGCCAGGAGCATACGCAGGCAAGATTCTTTTTCATCGGCTGCCAAGCTATAAATCAATGGCCGTATATCGACGGTTTTTATCCCTTTTTTTCCTTCCCGCTCCACAGGGAGGGATGAGGCTGACAACAACTCCGACACAGCTTGCTGCAAGTGCCTGCACTCATCGGCTTGAAGCGGCAGTTCCCATTGCGCGGCGCAGACAAGCGACATTAAGGCGGGGGTGCCCTCCGGAATCTGACGCCAGTCAAGCAGCTTCAACCCTTGGGGCAAAGTTTCGGCCAAGCGCACAAAAGCTGCTTCGTCCAACAATTTGGTAAACTGAATATCCAGATACTCGCCTGCACTCGTGACACCTACCGCCAGCGCTGAGGCAAATGAAATCTTAGGGTGACGATTAAAGCCCGCACTATATGCCACCGGCAGCTCAGCCCGGCGAACGGCGCGCTGCCAGACACGCATCAAATCCAAATGGGATAGGAAACGCATCGGACTTTCTTTGGCAAATTTAATCCAGACGCGCATCATGGCAGGCTCCTTTACCTTCTTTACCATTTTTACCTTCTAACAGCAGACTCATTCCGCAGCCAAGGCAATTCTCTCTGCAATCGCGGGAAACCTTGGCAGCCAAAGCCAATTCGTACTCCTTCTGCAAAAACGATTTAGTCACCCCGGAAGCCAAATGGTCCCAAGGCAATGGGTCGTCCAGAGCATATTGCCTAACTGCCAATTCCGCCAACTCCAGGCCATTATCTCTAAAAGCTTGCTGCCAATTTTCAAAAGAAAAATGTTCATCCCAGCCATCCAGTTTGCAGCCTAATTCAGCGGCGCGGGCAATCACAGCGCATAATTCCCTCCCGCCACGCGCCAAAGCTGCCTCCAGCAAGCTTGGCTCGACTCCGTGCCACTTAAATTGTGCTCCTGTGGCACGTAAGCTTTGGCGCAAAACATTCTGCCTGCGCAAGATTTCATCCCGCCCGATTAACCCTGCCCATTGAAAGGGCGTATGAGCTTTCGGCACAAAGACTGACACGGAAACAGTTACCCGCGGCTTACCCCGGCAACCGGCCTGTTTATAAGCAAGGGTCACCTTGCGGACTAAAGCGGTAATGCCTTCGAGGTCTTCATCTGTTTCAGTCGGCAGGCCAATCATGAAATACAACTTTATTCCCGTCCAACCGGCGGCGAAAGCATCTGTCGCCGCGCTAATCAGATCAGTTTCTGAAATATTTTTATTGATAACATCGCGTAAGCGCTGAGTACCAGCCTCGGGCGCAAAAGTAAGCCCGCTCTTGCGGACCTGCTTGACTTGCTCTGCCAATTGACTGGAAAAAGAATCGAGACGCAGGGAGGGCAAGGAAAGGGCGACTCCTTCTTTGGCAAGCTCCATGCCCAGTTCCGTGACAAGCTGCCCAATAGCGCTGTAGTCACCGCTGCTCAATGAGCTGAGAGCCAATTCATCGTAACCGCTTGTCCTAACCAATTCTTTAGCCAACACTTTTAGTTTGGCCGGCGTCCGCTCCCGCAGCGGACGGTAGATAATACCGGCCTGGCAGAATCGGCACCCTCTCGTGCAGCCGCGAAACAACTCCAGCACCAAGCGGTCATGAACAATACTTCCGTAGGGGACCACAAATTTCTCGGGATAGACGGCCGCATCCAAGTCTTCGACTACAGCCCGTTGAATCTGCCGGGGAAGATTGGCGTGAAGCGGTGTCGTACCAAGAAAACTACCATGCTGATCAAAATCAGGAATGTAGAGTGACGGCACATAAACGCCGGCTATCCGGGACAGTGAACGCAGCTTTTCCGCACGGGACAAATGTCTGTTCTGTTCCAGAAAAGACAAAACCTGCGGCAGAGTTTCTTCCGCATCGCCAAGCATAAAAAAATCAAAGAAATCTGCCAAAGGCTCCGGGTTAAACGCTCCGGGGCCGCCTCCAACCACCAGAGGTTCCTCCTCGCCGCGTGACAAGGCTAAGAGAGAAATTCCGCCAAGCCGCAGCATCTGCAAAATAGTGGCGTAAGAAAGTTCATACTGGAGAGTAAAACCCAAAAGATCAAAAGCGGCTAAAGGCGTTACCGTTTCAAGTGAACAAAGCGGAAATGCTTCATTTTGCAGAATTGCCTCCAGGTCGCTATCCGGCATAAATACTCGCTCAGCCGCCCACTGCTCGTGGTCATTGATCAGCGAATAGAGAATTTTCAAACCCAAGTGGGACATCCCCACTTCATACAAATCAGGGAAAGCAAGCGCCACTTTGAGCAAACAGCGGGAAAGGTCTTTGGCGACCGCATTTACTTCATTGCCTAAATAACGCGTCGGCTTTTGCACCCGGGGCAGAATCTTGTCCCAAAACTCCAATTTATAGTCGACCATGAGGCCTCCGTATGTCGAGATTTTCTGCTAGTTTACCACAATGACCCAGCTTACATTACTTCGCTTTCGGCCTGCCAAATCCTCCATGATAAAAATGTATTTAAGCGCAAACTAAGCCGGCTAACGCGGCAGGACGCTTTTCACGGCCGCGCCGATCCCTTTTTGCATAATTGTATCGAGCACATCACTCTCCATAGCCTCGCCTAAAACTCTGCCTTCACGGCTGACTACGACCACCCGGTGATATTTTTTCATGGCAAACTGCCGCAGCAAATCTTTAATCAGAGCGTCCTCTAGCGCCATCAATGTAGTCAGCGGCATGACCCCCTGTTCATAAAACACTTTTTTCTTCCGAGAGAGTCCGCGAATAAAGGCGTAGAGCGCCACTGTCCGCTCTTTCTCTGCCCCGTAATAAAGAAAACAGGCGGCGGCAAATAAAGTGAGATGGAAATGTCCCAGATAAAACAGATAAAGCCCCAAAGCAAAAAGCAGCAGTGAAATAAGCTGACTGAGACGGATGGCAAGCTCAGTCGCCTGTTGAAAACCTAATGTGCCGGCAAGGCGCGCCCGCAATATTCTGCCGCCATCTAGAGGAAGTGCCGGCAAAAGATTAAAAAAGCCTAGCACCAGATTACAGCGGATAAAAAAGAGAAAAGTTTCGTTCTGCTGCCAGGAAGGCAGATTGGCGTAGAGCACAATTGCCACTGCCACTAAGAAAAAATTAAGGAGCGGCCCAGCCAATGAGACATTACTCTCTACTTGCGGATCGAGCTCAAGCGCATCCTCTATCCGGGCTACGCCGCCAAAGGGGAAGATTTCCACATCGCCCACAGCCAAGCCGCTGGCCTTGGCAACCAACATATGGACTACCTCGTGAAGAATAACCAGGCCGAACAGAATCAGGGCTTCGTCCAGATAACCATAGAATGCCAGAAAAAACAGGAGCAGCACAAACGTCCAATGAAACCGGAAGACAATCCCGCCCGCCCTGAATAGTTTCAACGGCTGCCTCCTTTTTTACTCGCTGTCAGTTAAGAATTTCTCAGGATCGACAGGCTGCTTGTTTTCCCAGATTTCAAAATGGAGGTGGCTATCGCCAGCCCCGCTCACTGCCACCTTGGCAATTACCTGCCCGCGGACCACACTCTCACCGGCTGCCACAGCAATATCTGTAACACGCCCATAAATTGTTACTTTATTGCCCGCATGTTCCAGATAAACAGTCAAACCATGGTCGGGATGCCCCTTAATCAGCGAGACTGTGCCCGAAAAAGCAGCGAAGACAGACGATCCCGCCGCTGCCGCCACATCAATACCATAATGCATTTCCATCTGTCCTGATTCAAGGCTTAAACTAGGCCCATACGCTCTTTTCACTACACCGTTTACAGGTGCCGCCATAGTCTCAGCCGGAAGATGCCCGTTTGCCGGGTCAGGCGTAGGCGGCACAGCTGCTGTCGGGCGCCAGTTTAAATCCCGCATTGATTGGATTACCGGCTTTGCCGTTTGCACCAGTTCTGCCGGGTTTGTCTGGTACACCGTCAGGTAGTGGATGGCAGCAGTAATGCGGTTTGTCAAAGGTAAATTCAGCAAACTAAATAAGCCAAGACAGATTACCGTTAAAATTGCTGCTACAGTTTTCTGAAATAGATGCTCCTGCAATGGCTTGAGCATTTTGGCAGGCAGATCTTCCCAGTTAATCTGCCTATATTCCGAATCATTCTCGGCAAAAAGCTGACCGTACCGCCGCCTCTCCTCCCGGCTCTCTACCCGCTCTCTTAGAGAAGGCCTCGCACTCTGCCATTTTCTTTTTTTTCTCATTAGTTCCACCCCCGGCAGGTTTGTCCTTACCCCATTTATATTTGCAGCCAGCTAAAGATATGCCAACTGCAAAAAGCCGGAAATCATTTTCCGGCTGCAGAACGTCTGAACGACTTTTGTTTTATATCAGCGCATGTTGCTGCGCCTGTGTCCCAGATCAGAACATCAGGCGGTGCCGGCGCATACCGATATTCAGCACCAGCCCGATTGAGAGCATATTCATCAAGAGCGAGCTGCCGCCATAAGACATAAACGGCAGAGGCAAGCCGGTCACAGGCATTACGCCAATGGTCATGCCGACATTAATCAAAATCTGAAAGAACAGCATGGAGGCTACTCCGATGCAAATCAACATCCCAAACGTATCTTTAGCCAAAGCGGCAACACGGATAACACGGAACAGCAGAAACACATACAACAGAATCAAAACAACGCCCCCCGCAAAACCTATCTGTTCTGCAAGCACGGAAAAAATAAAATCGGTATGCGGTTCGGGGGTAAAGCTAAGACTGCTTTGCGTCCCATCAGCAAATAACCCCTTCCCCCACACGCCACCGGAGCCTACGGCAATGACACTCTGAATTTGCTGGAAGGCGCCGCTGAGCGCGTCGCGCTCCGGGTTGATGAAGCTAAGCAAACGCATTCTCTGATAGTCCTTTAATACTTGCCAAAGGAGAGGAAGGCCTACCACCAAGCTGCCGACCACATACAGCAGCAGATGCCTTGCTTTAGCGCCGGCCATAAAGAGCATGCCAAACATAATCGCAATAAAGACCAGCGCCGTTCCCAAGTCAGGCTGAAGAAAAATCATGCCCATCGGTAAGCTAACGTGAAAAAATGTGGGAATGACGCTGAAAACGCTGGCAAAGTTTCCCTCTCGCGCCGCAAGATGCCTTGCCAGCGAAATAATGATGAAAAGCTTGGCAAACTCTGACGGTTGAAGATTAAAAAAGCCCAAATCAATCCAGCGCTGCGCGCCGCCCCCTTCCCTGCCCAGAAAAAATACGGCAAGCAGCAGCAACAGATTCAAGCCATACAGGTAGTGTGTCATCCGGTAAAACTGTGTATAGTCAATGTTAATGACGACCAGAAGCGCGACAAAGCTGAGCAAAAACCAGATAGCCTGACGCTTAACAAAAAAGGGGTCGCCGGACAGACTGTCCATGGTGGCACTGCTGATAATCAGCAAGCTAAGCAGAACAATAGCAAACACGGCGAGTAGCAACAGAAAATCAAAGTTCCGCACCAGACGACGGTCAAACAAGAGTTCCTCTCCCCCCAAGAAAAGAAAAAAATAAGTGCGGGAAACCCCAGCACTTATATTATAAGCGAAAGCGACAAAGCCGTAAAGCGCGAAGAAAAACCCTCAACCAGGCCTGCGAATAGCTTTGATCGCCAGATTTGCTTCCAATACTGCCGTACCTTCGCTTTTATGTAAGTTTATCACAGTATTTGCCGTATCTATTTCCATATATTTCGAGATAACCTTAATTATTTCTTCCTTAATTTGCTCCATAAACTCCGGCGAAACACTGGCACGATCATGGACAAGCACTAGGCGCAGACGCTCTTTGGCAATGTCTTTACTGTCCTGTTTCCCTGCTAGGGCATTTAGCAATGCTCTCAGGTTCATCTTTCACACCTCTCCTAGCCGCTAAGGCCCATAATTTTTTTCAGCCTGCTAAAGATAGAGCTGTTCTTGTATAGCTGCAAAAACGGCACGTTTTCTCCCCTTACCCTGCGCACGATATTCCGGTAGGCTTGTCCCGACAAAGAGCCGTTATCATTGGCAACCACCGGCTCGCCGCGGTTGGTGGAGATAATAATTTTTTCATCATCAGGAATAACGCCGATTAAGTCAATCGCCAAGATTTCCAGGATGTCTTCTATGTCCATCATATCGCCGCGCTTAACCATATCAGGCCGCAGACGATTGATAATCAATTTGGGGTCACCCAGATCCGCCGCCTCCAGTAAGCCGATAATCCGGTCTGCATCCCGCACCGCAGACACTTCCGGCGTAGTTACAATCAGCGCCCTGTCGGCGCCGGCTATGGCGTTGCGGAAGCCTTGTTCGATGCCGGCGGGGCAATCCACCAGAACGAAATCGTATTCCTCTTTTAATTCCGCACAAAGCTTTTTCATCTGCTCGGGCGTCACCGCGTTTTTATCACGAGTCTGTGCCGCCGGCAAGAGAAAAAGCGTGTCATAACGCTTATCGCGGATTAAGGCCTGCTTCGGACGGCAGTTCCCCTCAACCACATCCACCAGATCATAGACAATCCTATTCTCCAAGCCCATGACCACATCCAAATTACGCAAGCCGATATCTGCGTCAATCAGCACAACTTTTTCGCCCAACATCGCAAGGCCTACACCTAGATTAGCCGTGGTTGTGGTTTTTCCCACACCACCCTTGCCGGAGGTAATGACGATTACTGCACCCATAAATCTCAGCCCCTTTACTGACTTTCTATAAAGCAAATTTTGTGCTAACCGCGGCAATCATAATCCGGTCATCGCTAATATAGGCATATTCAGGCTGATTTGGCAGAGCTGATTCATCAGGTGCTCTGGAAATCACACTGGCGATTCTCAACTGAGTCGGAGCAAGGCGCAAAGCAACCACTGAAGCGCTACGATCGCCGCCCCTCCCGGCATGAGCAATTCCCCGCAGCGTCCCGTACACGAAAATATCGCCTTCAGCCACGATTTCCGCACCTGGATTAACATCACCCAGCACAATCACATTACCTGGATAGTGAATACTTTGTCCGGAACGCAGTGTCCGCTTAATAACTATGGAACGGCCCTCTTTGCAGTTCTCCAGTTTCAGATCATCGGTCTCCCCCCGCCGCCTGGCCGGTGAAAACTCCGCTGTCCGTTCAGCGCTGGTTTGCACTCCTGCCAAAACCAGTTTGCTGTTTTTTGCAAGGACATCTGCCAACCGTTCCTGCTCAGCTTCTGTTAACTGTCTGCCGCCCACATCAATGCGTACCTTTGACTGGCCGAAAAATACAGCTCTCTGCTTCAGGCGTGCTGCCAAGTCAAGCAAAACCTCCTCAAACCCGGCATTTTCCTGGCAGTAGATAGTAACGCCCTCTTTTGTCCCCTTAAACTCAACAGTATATTTACTCATACTTTCCTCCACATATGGCACACACTCAGCAATATTTTCGTCAAATAGCAGCAAATTCCTGCCTGGACCATAAAAAAGACGCTTTATGAATAATTTCCTGCCACAAAAATTCCCCTCCCCTGGAGGGGTGCCCGCAAGGGCGGGGTGGTCGCGTGGAAGATTGGGACAAATCACCTGTCCCCCTGTCCCCCCTGTATTGGGGAATAATATTCCCCGATTATTTGGCTGATTACAGGAACGGCAGAACTGCCGGGGCGATGGAGAGCATTTTCCACAATAACGTAAAAGGCCAGCTCCGGCGCTTCTGCAGGCGCATAACCCACAAATGTACTGTGGGAATAACGCAGCGAAGATACTTCAACTGTCCCCGTTTTGCCGGCAACCTTCACCGGCAATCGACGCATACTCGGAGCCGTACCGCCAAAGTCGGTAACGTCTTTCATTCCCTGCCGGATAATCTCCCAGTTTTCCTTGCTAAACTCCAGCTGCCGCATTATCTCCGGCTCCGCATTAAATATTACTTCTCCTAGGTGATTCTGCGCTTTTTGCACCAAATAAGGGCGGTAGTGGATTCCGCCATTGGCAAGCATGGCCGCAAAGTTTGCCATCTGCAAAGCGGTAATTTCATGACCCTGACCGATCGATGCGCCCATCAGGTTGCCGGGCATAAAGTCCAGGCGCGCTCTGCTGTTAAGCGATCCGGCGGCTTCACCCCTCAAATCGTTCAGACCGGTCGGACTACCGAAGCCGAAACTTTCCGCATAACTGCTAAGTCGATCTATGCCGAGGCGATAACCCATTTCATAGAAAAAAACGTTACAAGACTGTGCGATAGCCGGAATAATGCTGAGCGCACCGTGCACTTTAAGACAACGCGACGTCTGCCGGCCGTTAAAAAAAGTGGCTACCCCCCGGCAGGTCACCCTGCTTTGCTCGTTGATTAAACCTTCCTGCAAAGCCGCAATCCCCGGCAGCATTTTGAAAGTTGAGCCAACCGGGTGGAAATCCTGAATCGCTTTATTCCTGAGGGGCTGGTTTCTCCTATCGGCCGCCAGCTCCTTAAAATTCTGCGCCAATGTATTAGGGTCATAGGCAGGGTAGCTCACCATGGCACGGATAGCGCCGCTTCTTGGGTCAAGAATGACGACAGAGCCTCTGCCCGACTGGGTGTTGCCGCTCTCCGCCAGGTTTTCAATCACCTGGCGCAACGCCTGCTCCGCGATTGCCTGCAGTCTCGCATCCAGCGTCAGATAAATATTGTTTCCCGGAACAGGGTCTTCCTTAGCCAATATCCGCGTGCGGCGCCCGAAACGGTTTTTTTCGACAAGCAGAGTGCCTTCCTGACCACGCAGTGTCTGTTCCCAGACGTGTTCCACCCCCTCTTGGCCGAACGCATCTGTGCCGCGGTAAATAATCCCCTGTGCCTGCATTTCTTCGAGTTGCCGTCTTGAAATAGGGCCTACATATCCCAAGACATGTGCCGCCTGGCTGCCGTTGACATACTCCCGCACAAGCTGGGTTTCAATAATGACGCCCGGCAAATCGAGGCGCCTCTCTTCCAATTTAGCCACCACTTCCGGTGAAACATTGCTAGCAATCTGAATCGGGGCAAAACTACGGAAGCGCTCTCCCCGCACCCGCTCACGAATATATTCTTCATCCATTTCCAAAAGCTCAGCCAAATAGCGGACAGTTTCCGTGTCTCGCAAATCAAAATCAAGTAATGACACGGCAAAGCCGGGGCGGTTGCCAGCCAACAGTTCCCCGTTTAACGCAAAGATTTCACCGCGAGGCGCCGCGATCGGCAACTGGCGCTGTCTGTTATCTTCGGCACTGGCGCGGTAATATTCAAAATTATAGATTTGCAGCCAAGCCAAGCGAGCCGTCAGGAGTACTGCAAGCAAAACGACCAGACCGCTAAAGACGCGCAACCTTCTCAGCAAAGACCTATTCATTTTAGCCTCCTTATTTGCCGGGATTCTCTAATTGGGGAAAGAGCAGACGGCGTTTCTGTGCCCGGCAAAGATAGGGATAGATCAGGCCCATGATAAAAAAATGCATTAACATCCTGCCCGCTGAGTGCTGCTGCAGATACTGCAGAAGCGGAAAAGGCTGGGATATTTTGGCAAACTCGCTTAAAATAAACGGCATTAAATCATTAAACAGTGAAAAAGGGATGACAAGCAGCATGGGTGCCAGCACAAAATCTCGATTGATTTCCTCTGCCAGAAAGCCGGCCATGGCTCCCACCAGCATTTTAATAGAAGCAAAAAAACCAAGAGGCGCACCAAAAACAATGTCCTGCATCAGCCCTGCCACCAAACCCACTAGGGCACCGCGCTTGCTGTCAGAAAGTAAAGCAAGTGCCACCACCACTACCAGCAATAGGTCAGGGTGGACACCGTTTGGGCTGACTAAAGCCAGCAAAGAACCTTGCAGTGCCAAGCTTAACATAAGCAGCAAAAAAATAATGATAGCGCCCATCTTAAAATACTCCTTCGCCGCCTTGTGCAGGCACCGCGCTGGGGACGACCACAAACACTTCTTCAAGCCTATTAAAGTTAGCTGCCGGACGCAACAGGGCAAAACGCAAAAGCCCAAGCTCCTCCTCCACCATCTCCAAGACATAGCCAAGTACCAAGCCTTGGGGATAAATTCCGCCCAAACCAGAAGAAATTATGGTGTCTCCAGGCTGAATATTCGCGTCTCGCGGCAGATTAATCATACGCAGATAACCTGGCAGATCGGCGTCCGCCTCCACAACACCTACCATCCCCGGCTCCCGCGAACGCTGTACCATAGCGCTCACCGCCCGTCTGTTGTCTGTCAATAAAAGGACTTGCGATGAGACAGGTGAAACAGCCAAAATACTGCCTATCAGCCCTTCGCTGGTTACCACCGCCAAGTTCTGCTCCACGCCATGCAACGAGCCTTTATTGATGCTGATCGTTTGAAACCAGCTGCTGGAATCCCGGGCAATCACTTCGGCGGCAATAAGCTCGTGCTCGCTGCGGGCTTCGAAATTGAGCATCTGCCTCAGCCGATTGTTCTCATGGCGAAGCTCCGTCAAACGCGCTTCCAGTGCAAGGGTGGCAGCCAGCTCGTCTTGTAGTCGCCGGTTCTCCGCCGCTAAGAACTGGTAGCCCTTAATTGAAGTCCGCAGCCCTTCAACAGAACTGGTGAAACGCTGAAAGACCCCTTGAACAGGGGCCACCACAGTCAGCAACGCTTCCTCCGCTACAGTTATTCCCTGGCGGGTGACGGTTCTCTGTGTTAAAACTAAGAGCATAGTCAACACCAAAAAAAGCGTTATCATTTTCTTCCGTTTATTTAAGAAAGCAAGCATGGTCTTTCACCCTTGTCTGCTGACCTTTGCGGGCTTTACATTAACCTGCGCGGGGAAAGCGTCACTCTGCGCAACAATTCAATTTCTGTCAACGCTTTCCCAGCACCTAAAGCAACGCAATCCAACGGGTTTTCCGCAAGATAGACCGGCATACTCGTTTCTCTGGCAACCAGCTTGTCGAGTCCATGCAAAAGAGCGCCACCGCCGGTCATCACAATTCCTTTATCCATAATATCGGCCGCCAGTTCAGGCGGAGACTTTTCGAGCGTGATTTTTATCGCGTCCAAAATACTTGCCACGGGATCAGCCAGTGCAAGCTCTATTTCTCTGTCGGTTATCTCTTGCGTTTTGGGTAAACCGCTAATCAGGTCCCGCCCGCGGATTTCCATAGTACGCACTTGCTCGCCCCTGCAGGCTGTCCCTATCGTAATTTTAATTTCCTCAGCCGTCCGTTCACCAATCATCAGGCTGTAATTTTTTTTGATATATTGCGTAATGGCTTCATCCATTTCGTCGCCACCCACCCGAATGGAACGGCTTGTCACAATACCGCCCAAGGAAATAATGGCCACTTCGGTTGTGCCTCCGCCTATATCCACAATCATGCTGCCGGTGGGTTCTTCGACAGGCAGACCCGCTCCGATAGCTGCCGCCATCGGTTCCTCAATTAAAAAGGCTTCTTTTGCCCCTGCTTGTTTAGTCGCGTCAATCACCGCCCGTTTTTCCACCTCCGTCACACCGGAAGGAACACAAACGACCACATGTGCTTTAAAGATAGCCCTGCGTTTGTAGGCTTTGCCGATAAAATGCCGCAGCATAGTTTGTGTTATGTCAAAATCGGCGATTACGCCGTCCTTCATCGGCCGGATGGCCACAATATTGCCGGGGGTGCGCCCAATCATTTTTTTTGCCTCTTCACCGACCGCAAGAACAGTGCCGGTATCTCTGCGGATAGCTACCACAGAAGGTTCTCTGAGCACAATCCCTTTCCCTTTTACAAAAACAAGCGTATTGGCGGTTCCCAGGTCAATCCCGATATCCCGGGAGAAAAAATTCATCAAAAACCGCATAGATGCGTCTCCTTTCGTCATCAAACCTGCTATAGTCCATTATAGCAGGTTTGTTCACAACCTCAAGATGTAAGTTCTGATTAGCAGGAATTAACTATTGCTAAGCAGTCCTTTTTCCCTAAAACTGACAAAATTGCCATCGCCAATGATGATATGGTCCAATATTTCAATGCCTATCAGCCGTCCCGCTTCCGAGAGCCGCCTGGTCACATCCAAATCCTCACGGCTGGGCGTGGGGTCTCCGCTAGGGTGGTTATGCAACAAGATTATACTGGCACAAGCCTTACGGATTGCCGGTCGAAAAACCTCACGCGGATGCACTAATGAAGTGTTAAGACTGCCGATAGAAATTTCTTCAATCCCAAGCACTTTATGTTTGCTATCCAACAGCACAACGCGAAAATGTTCGCGCAAGTGATGCCGCATTTCCTCCATCACAAGCCCTGCCGCATCAGCGGGGGAGGATACGCTGGGCAAATCAGCCCTGAGTCGCGAACTAAGTCGCGTGGACAACTCAAGCGCTGCCAAAATCGTCACAGCCTTGGCGGCGCCTAAGCCCTTAATACCCAAAAGAGCATCCAGGCAGGAACGCGGCAGCTGATGCAAGCCCCCGGCCTCAAACAAAATTCTTTCCGCCAATTGGATAGCCGTCTCCTGCGGTGTGCCGCTGCGAATCAGGATGGCGAGAAGTTCCGCATCAGATAATTTGACGGCTCCTCCTGCCAGCAATCTCTCCCTTGGTCTTTCACTTGGCGGTAAATCCTTGATGGTCAGGCGCCGTGTTGTCATTGCTCTCAGCTCCTTCCCAGATTCGAACCCCTACAATTGCCAATAGCCTGCAGAGCGCTGAAAGCGGCAGTCCCACTACGTTAAAATAGCATCCTTCCAGCTTATCCACAAACACTGCCGCTCTTCCCTGAATTCCGTAGCCGCCGGCCTTGTCGTAGGGTTCGCCGCCGGCCACATACCAAGCAATTTCTGCCCTGCTGATTTCACGCATGGTCACAGCTGTTTTTTCCACATGGCTGCAGAGCAGCCCGTCAGGCTGGCGGAGAACGGCTACGCCGGTTAACACTTCATGCCGCCTGCCGGAAAGACTCGCGAGCATTCTAGCTGCATCGCTTGCATCGCGCGGTTTTCCCAGCAGTTCTCCGTCAAGACAAACTACAGTGTCCGCCGCAATAATTACGCCGTCAGGAAACTTGGCAGCGACTGCCCTTGCTTTTGAGATTGCCAAGAGTTTAACCAGCTGCGCCGGATCCTGTTCTTCGTTTTCTTCTCTTATCCCGCTCGCCGACACAACAAAAGTCAGCCCCAGCTGTCTTAATAATTCGGCACGGCGCGGTGAAGCCGAAGCCAATACTAATTTCCGCATTGCTTCCCCCGTTACTGCGACTAGATTGCTGTTAGCACTTTACGAAGTGCCTTTTGCGTATAAACTACTACCAGGCCGGTAAAAAAGCCGGTAGGAATGGCCAAAAGTAATAATAAGGGCAAATAAAGCCTCAGAAGATTAAAATTGCCGATGACAAGACTAGCCACCGCAACCTGCGCCGTATTATGAGCCACGGCTCCCATGATACTCACTGCCACCAGAGATATCTTGCCACGCCTCCAGAGCGCTATCCCCAGCGCCATTACCAAGGTGGAAAAAACGGCGCCGCTAAAACTTAAATAGAAACCAAAACCGGGAAAATTTCCTAAGAATATGCCGCCGAGCAGTGAGCGAACGACGGAGATATACATGGCCGGACCAAAACCGAAGATGACAAAAGCCAACAGAGTTATCACGTTTGCCAAGCCAAGTTTCGCCCCGGGCACAAGCATAGGCACCGGCAGTAGGGCCTCCACAGTATGCATAATTAAAGCAAAAGCAACTAAAATCGCCAGCTGGGTCATTTTTTTTGTCCGCATCATTTAGAGAATTTCAACCTGCCCTTCCAGTCCGGCAGAAAGATGGATTTGCCCGTCTTCTGTAATAATAATCGCTTCCAACTCCGGCAGCGACTCCACCAAAGCCATCCCCCGCTCGCGTCCCATGACAAAGACGGCGGTGGAGTAGGCATCGGCTGTGAACGCATCAGGCGCCACAATTGTCACACTTGTTACCCCCCGGGCAGGCATCCCTGTCTGCGGGACAAGCAGATGGTGATAGCGCTGCTCCCCAACGTTAAAAAAGCGCTCATAATCACCGGAAGTTACAATAGCCTTGTCCCGCAGTTCCACTATCGCCACCAGCTCCCGCCGCTCCCGTGGATGGCGGATGCCAATTCTCCAAGGTGAACCGTCAGGCTTTGAACCTATAACACGAATGTCGCCGCCGGCGTCCACAGTCCCCGAGCTGACTCCCGCGGCCCGCAACACTTCCACTGCCCTGTCCACGACAAAACCCTTGGCTATGCCGCCTAGGTCCAACTTCATCCCTTCATTTTCCAGAAACACCTGCGTACCTTCATCAGTCAAGCGCACCTTCCTGTAGTCGACAAGCGGCAATACTTTTGCCAATTCCTGCTCCGAGGGTACGACTGCATTTCCGGTGCCAAACCCCCATAACTCAAGCAGAGGCGCCACAGTTAAATCAAAGGCGCCGCTTGAAAGTCTGCCGACTTCAAGCGCCAGGCTAATATTTGTGAACGTGTCGGCAGAAACGCTTACCGGCTCTTTACCGGCAAGGGCGTTAATTGCCGTCAACTCAGAGCCCGCGCGGTGCCTGTCAAGAATGGCCTCCAGCCTGACTGCGGCAGATGAGGCGTCAGCCAAAGCCTGTTGCCCTGTTTTGGCATCTGCGATATAGATCACAGTTTCCACCACAGTGTTCATGAGAAACTCTGTCCGTACCAGCCTTTGAGGAGCGCCAAACAGCCCGCCGGATCTAATCATATTAACAATAAACAAAACAAGCAGAATCTGTGCCACAACAATCGCAATAATCAGCCGACGCGGCCAGTGTGGAAGCTTCACCCTACATCGCTCCAATACAGTTGTCTGCTTCAGTTTATCACGGAAAAAGCCGGTGCGCAATAAGCGCAGCAAATGACGCCTGCAGGCGCCATTTGCTTAAATGCTTGTGTCAATTGAGTCAATTCACACTCCATACTAGTTAAAGCGGGTGTAGTAAAGCAGAATAATAAGAAAAAGCCCCAGAGTCAAAGCTATCAGAAGTGAATCGAAGTTAAGGTTTTTAATATTCCAATCTGACTGACTGCCCCGCATCCGCTCCCACAAACTGCGGGAATGCTCGCCTGATTGTTCATAAACCTCGCCAAGTGAACTATCAAGCTCAGCCGTCTTATCAGCCAACTGTCGCGCCATCTGTCCCGATTTCTCATAGGCCTCATTTATCACGCCGTCAAACTGCTCCGCTCCGTCAGCGATCATTCGAGCGACGCCGCCCGATTTCTCATAGGCCTCATTTATCACGCCGTCAAACTGTTCCGCTCCGTCAGCGATTTTGCGCGCCACACCGCCCGATTTCTCATAGGCCTCATTTATCACGCCGTCAAACTTTTCTGCCTGCTCCGCAAGACGGCGCGCAGCTCCTCCGCTGCTTTCATAAACCTTATTGACAGAAGAATCAAAAACAGTGATATATTTGCACATTTCCGTAGCAATTTTTCCGGACTGTAAATACGTCCTATTAATAGCAGTGTCAAAGGCTGTGCCAAAATTACAGCATGTTCTAAAGAAAAAGCGAGCCGTCGGCAGAAAAAAACTATACTCTATACTGAGCCACTCCGGCGCCTTCCAGTCAAAAATCCGCTTATGGTCTAAGACCAAATACATCACTGCAGCCAAAGCAAAGACCAAAAGCGGCTCTTGCAAGTCATACCAAAGGAAGAAATTGATTTCCTTTAAAGCCTTGAAACCATAAGCATCGAAGGAAAAGCCTGCTCCGGCCGGAATGACAATGCGGTTGAGGACGAAGTTGGGGAAAAAGCCCACGGCCAAAATTGTCGCTGAGTAGAGAAACAAGATTGCCTTAATCAGCGGCGACACCCTGAAATTTAAACTCACATGTTCCTTACGCATCTTCCCCAAAAACATTCCAGCGAAAAGCTTGGCAAAATAGACTACCGTCATGGCGCTGGCCAAAACATAAAACTTCTCTGCCACCCACAGACTGGTAAACTCCCCGCCGTATTTATAGGCATAAACAATGGCTCGGTGCATGATAGCCTTGGAAGCGTAACCGCTCCCGCCGGGCACACCGGCAATAGCAACATAGGAAATCAAAAAAACAATCGCCAGGAAAGGAAGCTTTTTCATCATCCCCCGGACACGGCTAATATCCACATCCAAAGTAATCAGGTAAACTGCCCCCACCACCATAAAGAGCGCAGCCTTAAAAACGGAGTGATTAATAATATGATACATCGCTCCGGAAAAGCCGATCGCTCCTTTCTCAAAGCCGAGAAAAGCAGCCACGCCGATACACATCAGAATATAGCCCATCTGGCTGACACTGCTATAGGCGAGGATTCGCTTGGCGTTATGCTGCAAAATTGCCAAGGCTGCCCCCATAACCATGGTAAAAATCCCAAACCAAATGACAGCCAGTCCAATATGTTTTATCACTTCCGCCCCAGCCGGCATAACTGACGGATTTGCCGGGGTGAAAACCATGCCCATGATCCGAATCATCCCATAGGCACCGGCTTTCAGCATCGCTGCCGACGAGATGGCGTTTATCGGTGACGGGCCTTCTTCATAGGCTCTCGGCATCCAAATATGCAGCGGCGCCATCCCCATTTTGATGCCAAACCCCACCATAAACAGTGGAATAACAAGCAGCGGATTAATCCCGGCCGCCAGAATTCTCTCCAGCATGGGCACTAGATCCAACGAACCTACCCCTGCGAAAATAATAAAAATACCCATCAGAAGCGCCAGCCCTCCGGCGACACCCATATAGATGGCGATGTTGCCGGCGCGGATCGCTCCCGGTGTTTGACGATGAATAACCAGCACGTAAGATGAAAAGGTCATCAACTCAAAGAAAAGGAAAAGACTAAATAAATCCCCGGCCAAAACTACGCCTAGGCAATGTGCGAAAGTTAAAAGAAGAAACAAATAAAACCTGTTCTGCGCATGCTCTTTTTTCATGTAGACGGTGGCATAGATTGTGGCAAAAAGCCAACTGAGCGAAAACAGCGCCGCAAAAACAAAGCTGAGGAAGTCCACACGGAAATAGAGACCGAAGCTCATCAAATCGGCGAAGCGATAGACGGCTGTGCCTGCCTGGACGTAAGGATAGAGCGAGAGGACAATGCCGCATGTAGCCAAGGCCACCAGCACCGCCAGCAGATTGCGCAGTTTCTCCGAGAGATATCCTGCCAGAAAGACCGCCAGCGCACCCAACCAAGGGACTAAGATGGCCGCCACCGGCAAAAAGGATGTGAAGATCATGTTGACTAGAATCCTCCCCTAAGCAAATATTCTGCGGCCACCCGGGACAAGTCAAAAGGCAGGTTGGAGGGGAGCAGCCCAAAAAGAAGGCAGCTAACCGCCAAGATAGCGATCGGTATCAACATCTTATAGGGGGCCTCGTTAATTTTTACAAATTCATGCTTGTGGCCTTCTCCTTGCTCTTCACCAAAGAAAGCTGCGATAATGATCGGCAGGTAATAAAGTCCGTTTAATAAACTGCTAATCAAAAGAATCAGCACATAAAAAGGAACACCGGCATCCATCGCCCCAAGCGAAAGTGTCCACTTACTTAAAAAACCATTAAATGGCGGAATACCAATCATCGACAGGGCTGCCAGCGTAAAGGCAAACATGGTAAAAGGCATCTGGCGGCCGATGCCGCCTAAATCTTTAATGTTCTTCTTGCCTGTCTTTAGGATTATTGCCCCAGCCGCCAAAAAGAGGGTGCTCTTCATAAATGCGTGGCTGAAGATGTGAAAAATGTTCCCCATCAGAGCGCGCTCGTTAAGAATGGAGATCCCAAGCAGAATGTAGCCCATCTGGCCGACACTAGAGTATGCCAAACGACGCTTCAGGTTGTCTTGGGTAATGGCGACGGCGGAGCCTAAGAGAATGGTAATTACGGCCACCACGGCGAGAATCACCGTCCAACCGGTTTCCTGCATAAATTCTATCCCGTAGACGTGGAAGATGACCCGCAGCAAACCGTATGCGCCTGTTTTTAACATGATTCCTGAAAGCAGCGCACTGGCGGGAGACGGTGCCACAGGATGGGCATCCGGCAGCCAGACGTGCAGCGGGAACATCCCGGCCTTCATGCCAAAACCGATCAGGAAGGAAATAAAAGCGAAAAATGCCAGGGTTGATGGTTCGCTGATCAGAGGCACGGGATTGCTTAACGAGACTGAGCCACCCAGTTCAAAAGTAATAATGATTCCAAAGAATAGAGCCAGTCCGCCGATGATCGTCATAATCAGATACTTGTAACCGGCACGGAGCGCCTCAATCGTTTCCTCATGGACGACCAGTACATAGGAAATCAGTGACATCATTTCAAAAAAAACAAAAAGCGTAAAAAGGTCTCCCGCCATAAAAATGCCCATACAGCTGGCCAGGGTAATAATCAGCACCGGATAATAACGATTGCAGCCATGCTCCTTGCACATATAGTCAATAGAGTAAATCGCTACCAACATCCAGATAAATGATGAGAGCAAAGCCAAAGAAAAACTCAGGATATCCACTCTGAAAGAAACAGCCAAGTTGGGCAGTATCTGAAACAACTCGAACTCAATAATCTTACCCGCCATAACTCCCGGATACAGCGCCAGAACCGAAAGAAACGTAACTACAGAGGTGGCTACGGCCAGCGCATTACGCATTTTCTCGGAGCGCTGCTCCACATAATAAATCACTACAGTCATGACCATCGGGAACATCACAATCCAAACAGGTAGAAATGAACCTAAAAACTGCATTTCCTCATCTCCCCTTCTTTAAATAAAGCTCTCCCTAAAATATTTAAAACAATAACCAGCTTTATTATAATCCCAGCAGTAGCTGAGCCGCTCTGTAAACAATCCCCAAAATAAGGGACGGATAAACACCAAACAAAATCACGCCGAAGCTCAGGAGTGCAAGCGGCACCAGCATCTCTCTCGGCAGCTGTTTGGGCGCCGGAACAGCTTCTTCCGGTTTGGAGAAGAAAGCATTAACCACAATCGGCAAATAATAGATGCCGTTTAGCAGACTGCTGATTAGAATCACTGCCGTAAAAAAAGGCCGCCCCACATCAAGAGCACCTAAGGCTAAATACCATTTAGAAATAAATCCGCTGGTAATCGGGATTCCCACCATTGAAAACGCGCCGATACAGAAAGCGATCGTCGGGATAGGCATAGTGTGTCCGATTCCTTTCAGCTCACTAAGTTTCCGCGCTCCCGTGCCGTAAATAAAGGCGCCTGCAGCCAAGAAGAGCATTGATTTCATCGTTGCATGGTTGAAAATATGCAAGATGCCGCCGACCAGCGCCGACTCACTCATCAGCCCCACACCTAAGAAGACATAACCGATTTGCGCGATACTCGAGTAGGCGAGCATTTTTTTAATATCGTCTTGCACAATGGCGAACATTGAGCCGATAATAATGGCCAAAGTCGACATCCAGAGGATCATCTCCATGACTGGGGCAATTCCGAGCAGCTCTCGCGGGAAAACGAGATAAAGCAGCCTGATCATAGCCACGGCATATACTTTGATCACCAGGGCGGAGAGCACTGCGGAAGAGGGAGAGGGCGCAGAGGAATGGGCATCGGGCAACCAAACGTGCAACGGAAACAGTGCCGCCTTCACGCCAAGCCCAACAACTAGCAGCCCCATTGCCACCAGCAGGTTATTGGGATAGAGAACCATGGCTTCCGGCAGAGCTTCTGCCATAAAGGTAAAATTTAAGTGCCCGGTTACCATATAGAGCAGGGCGACAGCCAGCAGGAAAGCACCGGAGCCGAGTACAGATAATACCAAATACTTGAAAGCCGCTTCTATGCAGTCCCTGCTTTCCTTAATTGATATTATCCCACAGGAAGCTATAGCACAGATTTCAAGAAATACGAACATGTTAAAGATGTCGTTTGTGATCACAATGCCTACCATCGATGCCATCAAGAGCAGGTAGAGCGTGTAGTACCAGCCTAATACTTCAGGTTTAAGCTCATGCAGCAAGTCTTTGCTACCGAACCAAATAATCAACAATCCCACGCCGTTAATGGTGAGTGCGGCGAACGCTGCCAGATAATCAATGCCAAGCTCAATGCCCCAGGGCGGCGGCCAATCTCCCATATAGTAGGAAAAAGGGCCGGTGCTCATCACCTGGAACGCCATCTGCAGCGCGGCAGCAAAAGAAAAAATAATTGCACCCAAGGTGACCGGCACACACCACTGCTTGCGCCAGCGAGCCAGCAAAGGCATGACAAATGCAAAAAGAAGCGGAACTACCACAATTAACGCAGGTAAGTGTTGGCTGAAATTCACAGGGAGCCGCCTCCCCGGATGCGCATAATTTCTTCCGCATCAATAGTTCCATAATGCTTGTACAATTTTATAATTAGGCTCAGGGCGTATGCCGTCACACTGACGGCTACCACGATTCCGGTCAGAATGAGGGCAGAAGGGAGCGGGTTGATAAAAGCGTGGTTCACACCCGGCTCGAGAATCGGGGAACGGCCGCCGCGGACATAGCCGATAGCAACAAAAAAGAGAAAGATGGCCATATCCATAATGTTCATACCGATCACCTTTTTGATTAAATTATTATGGGTCAGCATGGTATGAAAGCCGATAATGAAGAGGAGAATGGCAAAAAAGTAATAGCTGTTGGCATGCAGCCGCAGCACAATTTCAGTGATGCTCATGGCTATGCTCCTCCTCAATCAGACTGTAAAACAGTGTAGCCATAGTGCTAGCCACCTTAATACCCACGCCGAAAGTGATTATGGCAATGGAGCCGCCGCTGAAAAGATTTCCCGGCGTGCCCAGAGGAAAACCGGCGGCTCCGTTGGCCAAAAAGTTTGCGCCAAGTAAGATAGAGATTAGACCCATCCCGGCAAAAATCAGCGCACCGGTACTTTCCAGGATAGAAGAAACATCGTGGGATAACTTTTTTGACCCCTCTGCCAAGTTGAAGGACAGGGCATAAAGGATCATACTAGCACCGATAATGGCCCCGCCAGAGAAGCCGCCCCCTGGAGAAAGGTGCCCGTGCAGCACAATATACAGACCGTAAAGTTGGACAAAAGGCAAAATAAAGCGGCTTACATAGCGGACTATAATATCTTCCAAATCGTTCACCTCGCTCGCAGTGTCAATGTGCTTTCAGGTTGGACAGCACTGCGGCAATAGCCACAAAAAGCACGGTAGCCTCACCCAGTGTGTCAAAGGCGCGGTAATCAGTTAGAATGCTGGCGATAACGTTTAGTGCTCCCGTTTCCCTGAGGCTATCCTCAACATAACGGCGGGGTACTTCGTTATTCGTCACATTGGCGGGATCCCCGATTGTGGGCATTTCAACCACAGTTGCCACCATCACCACCATGATCACAGCAAGAAAAAAAAGCACCAACAGCTTTCTCATCTACTCTTCCCTCCTCGTCTTGCTAACGGCCGCCACCAGCAGCAGAGTCGTTACGCCGGCACCGATAGCAGCTTCCGTGATGGCAATGTCCGGTGCCGCCAAGAGCAACCAGAGTATCGCCATCATCAAGCTATAGGCAGCAAAAATAATAACCGCCGACAGCATGTCCTTTGTCCTTGCCACAAAGACGGCACAAAAAACCAGAAAAAAAAGAATCAAGTATTTTAGCACATCAATCATTGCACTGCGCCTCCCCGGTCTTGTCCAGTTCGTAGGTGCCTTCACAGACACGGACTTTATTTCTATAGGAGGCACGAGCAATTACATGGGCTGCTGTGGGGTTTGTAATCCAAATGAAAAGAATCATCAACAATAGCTTCACGCTGGCGTTGGAAAAACCGGCGTATAAAATAAGAGCAAACAAAATCAAGCCCGCTCCCAGCGTATCACATTTTGTTGTGGCATGCATGCGGGAATATACGTCAGGCAATCTCAGTAGGCCTACCACCCCAACAAGAAAGAAAAACAGGCCGGCGGCGAGAGCAGCAATAATAAGCACGCTAGTCATAACGTTCATGGCAATCCTCCCCTTACTCCAAGGCACCTTTCTCCATGTATTTTGCGATCCCGATGGTGGCTACGAAGCTAATCAGGGCATAAACCAAGGCTACATCCAAAAAAAACTCCTGTTTTAAGACAAAGGCTATCAGCGAAATAATCACTACCGTTTTAGTGCCGATAATATTAATAGCCACCACGCGGTCAGCTTCGCTTGGACCAACGACAGCACGATAGAGGCAAAAAAAGGTGGCAAGGATGAGAATTATGCCTGTTGCGATAAAGATATTCTCAAGAAAGGTAAATTCAAGCCCCATTTAGTTCTGCCTCCTCGATTTCAACCAACCTGTCAATCATATCCCATTCAGAGACGTCCTCCGCATTGCCCCGGGTAATAGCATGAACGACATAAATGTCGCCTTCCATTTCCACCGTCAAAGTTCCCGGGGTTAAGGTGATGGAGTTGGCCAAAATTACCCTGTTAAGCGGTTTCTTCACCCTTGCCCTATATTTTATAAATCCCGGCGAAATGTCCATTTTTGGCCTCAAAACAATTTTAGCGACATCCCAGTTGGACTTAAAAATGGCCACCACCAGAATATAGAAATAGACAATCCATTTCCAGAGCGTTTTTTTGTGGTACAAAGGGCGCTCTGCAGGCCTCAGCAATAAATCATTGTTAAAAGCGGCGATCCCGTAAGAGCAGATGGCACCGACGAGCAGATGCTGCCAGTGCAGACGCCCGGTGATTAAAATCCAAAATAGAAGCAATATGCCTGCCGTCACCCAAAAAGTGGTGTCTTTCTCTATTTTTTTCACTGCCTACCCTCCTCCCCGCCTTCAACCCGGCGATAATCACCCGACTTGCCTCCCTGTTTTTCCAACAGGCAGATATGAGTGATTTCCATCTCCTTGTCAACAGCCTTGCACATATCATAAATTGTCAGCGCAGCCACTGAAACGGCGGTAAGCGCTTCCATTTCCACGCCCGTTTTGCCGGTAGTAGCAACCGAAGCCCTTATTTTCACAAGCTGTTCGACAGTGTCCAGCGTAAAGGAGATATCGACCGCCGTAATAAAAAGCGGGTGACACATTGGTATCAAACGGGAGGTTTCTTTGGCTGCCAGCACACCGGCCACCTGCGCAACCGCCAGTACGTCACCCTTGGTGATGCCGCCGGAGGCGATTAACTCCAGCGTCTCCGGCTTCAGCCGCACATAGGCTTGCGCCACCGCCAGCCGGCGGGTATCGTCCTTCGCAGAAACATCGACCATTTTAGCCCGTCCCTGCTCGTTTATGTGTGTCAGCTTACTCATTTGCGCCTCCAGCTAGTCAATTTACAACAAGCTAAGTTTACTCCTGCAACCCGGGAATGTCAACGAAAAAAGCTGGCGCGGAAGTTAATTCTTCCGCGCCGTAGCTTAAACAATAGTGGTACGCGGACAAGCCTCGACACATTCGCCGCAGTTGGTACAGATATAACTGTCAATAGTGGCTAAATTATTTTCCATGCGGATGGCCTCCACGGGACATGCTTTCACACACAGGTTACAGGCGATACAACCACGTTCGCACACGGTCCGCACATGTTTGCCTTTATCGCGCGACTTGCAGCGCACATGGTGCAGCCCGTTAGCATTCACCATCTCAATCACCTGCCGCGGGCAGATATTTTTGCATTTGCCACAGCTGATACAGGCATTCACATCAATAATGGGCAGACTGTTGCTTCCCATGGCAATGGCTTGCACAGGGCAGGCACGGACACAGTTGCCCAGACCCACACAGCCAAAGCCGCAAGCCAGAGGCCCGCCGCCAAACATCAGGGCCGCTTTACAGTCAGGCGCACCGTCATAGATATGCTTAATTTTGGCGGTGTCCCCGTCGCCCAGACAAACAATCTGCGCCACAAGACGCGCTTCCGCCGACGGGGCTTCTGCCCCGAGAATTTCGGCGATTTTACTCGCCGTCTTAGCGCCGCCGGGGGTACAGCCGCCAACCGGCGCTTTCCCTGCGACAACTTCTTCTGCAAATTGAGCACAGCCGGCATAGCCGCAGGCGCCGCAGTTAGCGCCTAAAAGGGCTTCCTGAACCATTTCCACTTTAGGATCCACTTCAACGGCAAACTTTTGCGCGGCAAATGCCAGCGCACTGCCAAATAACAACCCCAGCCCACCCAGGCTGAGTATTGCCGGTATAATTATACTCATTGTCATTTCCCCCTACATCATGCCCTTGAATCCCCCGAAAGCAAGGGACAGGATTCCGGCAATAATCATGGCGATAGATACTCCTTGAAAATGTTTCGGAACAAACACAAATTCCAAGCGCTCGCGAATTCCGGCCATAATTACCAAGGCCAAGGTGAAACCGACGGCGGCAGCAGTGCCAAAGACGACCGCTTCAAACAAATTATAGCCTAACTGGATATTCAAAATCGCTACGCCGAGCACGGCGCAATTTGTGGTAATCAGCGGCAAAAAAATGCCGAGTGACTGGTAAAGGGTGGGACTGGCTTTACGGATCACAAGTTCCACAAACTGAACCAGGGAGGCGATAACCAAAATAAACACGATGGTGCGCAGATACTCCAATTGATTTGGCACCAAAACATAATACTCAAGCAACCAAGTCACAAACGAAGCCAAACCCATAACAAAAGTAACAGCCATCCCCATCCCTAAAGAAGTTTCCACTTTTTTGGAAACACCCATAAAAGGACAGATACCTAAAAAGCGGGATAACACAAAATTATTAATGAAAATGGCCCCGAAGACAATCGCAAAAATCTCGCCCACAATCTAGCCTCCTTTACTCCAGTTTATATTTCTTGGAGAGCATGTTCACCAGCGCCATCAATAATCCCAGCGCCAAGAAAGCACCCGGCGGGGAGCCGAATACTTTAAACGGTTCATAGGCGGCTCCCAAAATATTGACGTTAAAAATAGTACCTGCACCAAGCAATTCACGCACAGCGCCAAGTAACGTCAAGGAAAAGGCAAATCCCAAACCAATGCCTAGACCATCGGCCAAAGAGTGAACTACGGGAGACTTAGAAGCAAAAGCTTCCGCGCGCCCCAGAATAACACAGTTTACCACAATCAGCGGCACAAAAATACCCAGTTGCGCGTGAAGCGCAGGCATATAGGCGTTTAAGAGCATATCTACCATCGTCACAAACGTGGCAATGATAATGATAAAACTGGGAATGCGGATTTTTGCCGGGATAAAATTGCGCATCAGAGAAATTGCCAAATTAGAGCAAACAAGCACTGCCGAGGTGGCAACACCCATCCCAAGACCAAACTCAGCCTTGGTTGTAACTGCCAATGTGGGACACAAGCCGAGCACCAGCCGGAAGACGGCATTCTCCTTAATAATACCTTTTGAGAACTCACTTATCACACTCATTATTTCACCCCCCCGGCTATTGCGCCAGTGCGTTTTGCACGGCTTTGATAATGGCATCGCTAGATATTGTCGCTCCCGAAACCGCATCCACTTGCACCGTCTGCTTTGCGATTATTTCCCCAATCACCTTCTCAGCGTCCGCCCAACGGTCGGCTGTTTCCTGCTGCGCAGTTACGTTAATGGCGGTGATTTTCCCGCCGGCCACAATCACTTCCAGCGTAATGTCTCCCTTAAAGCCTTTGGCTGTACCGGGATAAGTGCCGTCTGCCACGCCTTCAAGGCTAAAAGCCGGAGCTGCATTGCCAGCGCCGCCGGCTGCTCCTCCGTCACTGAAGCGCTGCCAGATCTCGTTATACTCTCTTTCTACCCCGGTCTCCATAGCTTTGACGGAGACCGTAGCGCCGGAAATCGCGTCCACAGTAAAGGTGTCGCCGGCTTTTTTGCCAAGAAACTGTTCTGTAAACCAAGGTTCTTTAATTTTATCGCCTAAACCGGGTGTTTCCGTCTGAGCGACCACCGTCAAGCCGACAATTTCACCGGCCGCATTGATCCCCAGGTTAAAACTAATCGGACCGCCGTAACCCTCTGTCTGCCCTTCAGCCAGCACACCGACAAATTTATTCTCCGCATCAAAGGCGACAGTAGCGCTGCGCCCATCCACCGTTCTTTCCTCAAAATTAGTCAGTGTAGGGAATAATTCCGCAAGCTGCGCCACCTTTTCTTGATGAAGACGTTCTGCAATAACGATAGACGTCACCTGGTTGGTGTAAGCCAAAGCGGCGGCTGCCACTACGCAGAAAATCATTAAAATAACTCCCATACGGATCATGTCCTTCATTACTTCGCCACCTCCCCGTATTTCCTCGGCAAGGTCTTATTGTCAATTAACGGTGTCAGCGCGTTCATCATCAGGATGGCAAACATGACCCCTTCAGGAAACGCACCGAAGATGCGAATCAACATCGTCAGCAGACCGCAGCCAATCCCGAAAATCAACTGACCTTTGGCAGTGACCGGCGAAGTCACCATATCGGTAGCCATAAAAAGCGCGCCCAGCATTACGCCCCCGGCTAATACATGGAAAAGGCCGGCTGAAAACATCGCCATAGCACCGCCGTAACCACCAAATAAGAAGCCCATGATAAAAACAGTACCGATAAAACCGCCGGGAATACGCCAAGTAATATGACCTTTGTAGAATAACCAGCCGGCCCCAAGAATCAAAGCAAAGGCGCTGGTTTCACCTATACAACCGGGAACGGCGCCTACAAATAAATTAGTAAAGCTAAATGCTCTCTGACCCAATGCCAGCGGCGTGGCGGCTGTGGCCAAATCAACAGGACGAACCCAAGTAGTCATGTGAGTCGCCCAAGAAGCCATCAGAATGGCTCGCGCCACAAGCGCCGGGTTAAAGATGTTGTTGCCAATCCCGCCAAATACCTGCTTGCCGATCACTATTGCGGTAACACCGCCGATAACAGCAAGCCACCACGGCACGGTAGGGGGCAGAACCATGGCCAAGAGTAATCCTGCCACAGCCGCACTGCCGTCGCCAAAAATGTTTCTCTGACGTAAAATTATTGCTTCCGCTACCATCGCGGAAACTGTAGTAAGCACCATGGTTATGAGCGCTGGCGCCCCGAAGAAAATTACGCCGGCCAAAGCGGCGGGAAATAAGGCCACAAGCACGTCAATCATCACACTTTGAACCGATTCCGTCGTCTTTAAGTGCGGCGATGAAGAAACGACTAATTTTCTATCCATCTGGTTATCCCTCCTTTACCTTTGCGCTTACTTTTTCGCTGCGGCGGCAGCACGTCTAGCCGCAATATCCCCCTTGGACATACGAATCCACTGCACCAGCGGACGTCTGGAAGGGCAGATATATGTGCAGCAGCCACATTCGATGCAGTCCATGGCGTTATATGCTTCCGCCTTGTCATACATGCCCTGTTCAACAGAAGAGCCGATAAAAAGCGGCATAATGCTGACCGGGCAGACATCTACACATTTAGCGCACTTAATACACTGGCGGATATCATAAAGCTGCACTTCCTGGTCGGTAAGGCAAAGGATACCGGACGTTCCTTTGGTGACAGGCTGGTTTTCCGGTCCCGGCTGCGAAAAGCCCATCATCGGACCGCCGAGCACCATTTTGCGGATATTAGACTTAAATCCTCCGCACTGCTCAATCACTTCCTCTAAAGGAGTACCTACCCGCACCAGCATGTTTTTTGGCTCCATAATGCCTGAGCCGGTAATTGTCACATTGCGTTCAATCAAGGGCTTACCGAAACGCACCATATCGGCAATGGCAATACATGTGCCGGGGTTTTGCACCACGCAGCCCACCATCGAGGGCAAGCCCCCCGAAGGCACTTCGCGATTGGTAAAAACTTTAATCAACTGTTTTTCCGCGCCCTGCGGATACTTCGTATGAAGGGCATGGACTTCGATATTGGGGAAATTGGCGGCTGCTTTTTTAAGCGCTTCGACCGCATCCGGCTTATTGTCCTCTATGCCAATCATCCCTTTGGGCGCATTGACCACTTTCATAACTATCTGCAGACCGACGATAATGTCTTCCGGACGTTCTAGCATGGCACGATGATCGGCGGTAAGATAAGGCTCGCACTCGGCTGCATTGACCAGTACATATTCAATGACTTGACCAGGCGGCGGCGACACTTTCACATGGGTGGGGAAGGTGGCTCCCCCCATACCGACAATACCGCCTTCTCGAATCAACTTTTTCAGCTCGTCTATCTCCAACTGCTGCCAGTTTGGATTTGGCACAACATCTTCGTGCCAAGTGTCCTGGAAATCATTCTCAATGTAAACTGCTTGCACCGGCCGGCCCAACGCCGAATTACACATTTCAATTTTTATCACTTTCCCGGAAACACTGGAATGAACCGGGGCTGAAACAAAGCCTTTGCTGTCACCGACCTTTTGCCCCATCTTTACCTCATCCCCCACAGCCACCAGCGGTTCACAAGGTGCTCCGATATGCTGTGACAGTGGGATAATAGCCACCGCAGGGGGCTTGGCGGGAACGACAGGCTTCTTCTCGGTCGCACTTTTGAAGTCGCCGGGATGAACGCCTCCCTTAAACGTCTTAAAGCTCATCTGCACAATTCACCCCTTAAAATAAAAATATTATGAAAACTTTTGCTCAACATGAGAGGATTCGAGGAAATTAGAAAAATTCCTGCACTTTTTTATTTTTTTTCGCCACACTCAGCCACCTGTCTTCGCAAGCTAAACTCTTACACAAACATTAAGCTTATTCCACATGACAGAGAAAATCCCTTCCCCTCCCGCAAAAATATATTTTTGAACCTCAAAGCCTCTGCTGCGGCTGAACACCTTATTGTAGGGGCGGGTTTCAAACCCGCCCAAGAAGTCGCCCTGCGACACCCCCCATTCGTTGGAAACGATTTAATTTCCTGCCACAAAAAAAATCAGCGCCCCGCTGAGAAGGCGCCGAAATGCTGTTTAGCCGGCAAACCGTGCTTTTAAAGTTTCTCTTGCTTCACTGATAGTATAAAGAGATCCGGCGACGCAGAGAGCCTCGTCTGCTGTTAGATTGGCAAGCCCTTTGCCGACTGCGGCGGCAACCGTCTCCGCCACAGCCACACTCACCCCCGGCAGAACATAACGCCTGGCCATTTCTGCCACCATCATTGGTTCCGCCGCCCTGGGATTATCCGGCTTGGTCACAATCAAGCCGGCGGTGGCCAGGGGAACTATCTCCGCCAAAATCTCATCTACCGCCTTATCAGCCAGGATGCCCACCACTAACAACAATTTTTTTCCGCCCAGAATACCGGGGAGCGCCTGGCAGAGAGCACGAATTCCATCGGGATTGTGAGCGCCGTCCGCCAGCACCAGTGGATTACGGGAAAACACTTCCAGCCGACCAGGCCAGCAGGCGACGGCAAGGCCGTGTCGCACAGCTGCTTCAGCAAATGGCTCCGGCAGCAGCTCGCGGGCAGCCAGAGCCAAGGCGGCATTGCGCACCTGGTGTTGTCCCAGCATGGCAATCTGCAGACCTTTAAGCTCACGCCATGGGCTCTGATAATCAAAGGTCTGCCCGTCTAGAGTTGCGGCGCCGAGAGTGCAGCGAAATTCGCCGTCCATTTCATACAAGCCGGCACCGCGCTCCCCGGCAATCCGCCGAATGACACTTAGCGCCTGCAGGTTTTCCGCCGCGGTGACTATAGCGGTACCGGGTTTGATGATTCCGGCTTTCTCATAGGCAATCTCTGCGATAGTTTCGCCTAATATCTGGGTATGTTCCAGTCCGATATTGGTAATAGCACAGACGACCGGCTCTATTACATTAGTAGCGTCAAGACGGCCGCCCAGGCCAACTTCCACCACCACCCAGTCCGGTTGCTCCTCGGCAAAGTACATGAAGGCCAGCGCAGTCACCACTTCAAATTCGGTAGGCTGTCCCGCCCCCGTACGGGCAATCGCCTCAACCTGCAGCCTTACTTCCGTAGCCAGCGCCGCCAGACGCTCCCGGCCGATATCGACACCGTTAATCGCCATACGGTTAGTAAATGCTTCCAGGTAAGGCGATGTATAAAGCGCCACCCTCTTTCCCTCGGCCTCCAGCATAGAGGCAAGAAAGGCGGCAGTAGAGCCCTTGCCGTTTGTGCCGGCAATATGGATACAGCGCAGCCTCTTTTGAGGATCGCCAAGCCTCTCGAGCAGTGCCTTAACTCGTTCCAAGCCCGGGTTGATGCCGAAACGGTAAAGGCTGTGAATCCAGGCTAGTGCCTCTGGGTAATCCATAACGCTGTTCGCGCCCCCTGTTCTCGTTTACCGTAAACTTTCTAAGCGGGCATTGACCTTCTCCCATTTCAGCCGATAGCCCTCCGCCTTAACACGTTCCTCCGCCACCACATCCTGCGGCGCTTTTGCCAGAAAACCTGGATTATTCAGCTTTCCCTCCACGCGGGTCAATTCTCCGCTTAACTTTTGCAATTCTTTTTCCAGCCGCCCAATTTCCTGCGTTAAATCAATCAAACCACTTAGTGGCAGGTAAACATCAATCTCTCCCACGACTGCAGTCACCGCTTGCCTGGGTTTTTCAGGCAAGTCAAGCGTAATCACCGCTTCTTCCAGCCCAGCCAGTTTTTGCAGCATAGCAATCCCTTCAGTCAACGCAGCAGCAGAGCTTTGGCTCCCGGCATGAAGGACTACCCGTATCTTCTTGCCCGGCGGGAGCTGCACCTCACTGCGCAGGTAACGAATGGTGCGCGTCACTGCCATGACAATATTCATGCGCTGGTGAGCCTCCGGAAAAACCAGCAAATCGTCGTATTCCGGCCAGGAAGCCAGCACAATGCTGCCGCCGCCATGGGGAAGTTTCCGGCGAATTTCTTCTGTAATAAAAGGCATAAAAGGATGGAGCAGCCTTAGCGTCCTCTCCAACACAAAGCTTAAAACAGCCCGAGCTGTCTGTTTCTGCTCAGACACTTCCGCCCCATAGAGTGGAATTTTAGCCATTTCGATATACCAGTCGCAGTAATCGCTCCACAAAAATTCATAAATGGTTTTAGCTGCTTCCCCCAACTCATAACGCTCCATCAGCCGGTTAACCTGGTCTGCCGTCTCATTGTAACGGTGCAGAATCCAGCAATCCGCATCGGAGAGGTTGCCGGCAGGCACCACTTGCTCCGCCGTCAGATTATCAAGATTCATCAGCACAAAACGGGAGGCATTCCAAATTTTGTTGGCAAAATTACGGCTGTTCTCCACATTTTCCAACCGGAAGCGCTGGTCATTGCCCGGTGCCTGTCCTGTAATTAAAGTAAAGCGCAAGGTATCTGCGCCGTATTGCTCAATAATTTCCAGCGGGTCAACGCCGTTGCCAAGAGACTTGCTCATTTTCCGTCCTTGCTCGTCACGCACCAAGCCATGGATATAGACGGTCTGAAAAGGGATTTCCTCCATGAACTGCAGCCCCATAAAAATCATGCGCGCCACCCAAAAATAGATAATATCATAGCCGGTGACCAGCACGCTGGTAGGGTAAAAATGAGCCAAATCAGCCGTTTTATCCGGCCAGCCCAAAGTGGAAAAGGGCCAGAGCGCAGAGGAGAACCAAGTGTCCAGCACATCTTCGTCCTGGAACAGCTCGTTACTCTGGCAGTGCGGGCAGGATATAACCTCTGCCCGTGAGACAATCGTCTCACCACAGGCGCAGTACCATGCGGGTATACGGTGTCCCCACCAGATTTGACGGGAAATGCACCAGTCGCGGATATTCTCCACCCAGTTAAGATAAGTCCTGGTAAAGCGCTCCGGCACAAAGCGGATTTCCCCGCTTTTAACTTTGGCAATAGCGGGCTCCGCCAGCGGCTTCATCCGCACGAACCACTGCTTTGACAGGAGCGGTTCAATTACAGTCTGACAGCGCTGACAATGGCCCAGCGAATGGGCATGTCCCTCCGTCTCCAGAAGCAAACCCGCCTTTTCCAAGTCAGCCACCACTTGCGCTCTGGCCGCAAAGCGGTCAAGACCGGCATACACTCCCGCTTCTTTCGTCATCGTACCATCAGCAGCAATCACTACCAGCGCAGGTAAATTATGGCGGGCAGCCAAAGCAAAATCGTTGGCGTCATGGGCCGGAGTAATTTTCACCGCCCCGCTGCCAAACTCGGGATCAACGTACTCATCGGCAACTACCGGAATAGCACGCCCCAGCAGCGGCAGCATCACCTGCTTACCGATAAAATGAGCATAGCGTGGATCTTCCGGGTGGACAGCCACCGCCGTATCACCCAGCATAGTTTCCGGGCGGGTGGTAGCCACAACAATATCACCTTCACCAGCCGCCAACGGATAGCGAATAAAAGTCAAAGTTCCCTCTTTATCTTCGTGCTCCACTTCGATATCAGAGAGAGCGGTATGACAGCGTGGACACCAGTTGATGATATAATCTCCCCTGTAAATCAGCCCCTGCTCATAGAGAGAAACAAATACTTCCCGCACTGCCCGGGAACAGCCCTCGTCCATGGTAAAACGCTCTCTTGACCAGTCACAGGAAACTCCCAGTTTTTGCAGCTGTTTTGTGATCCGCCGGTGGTATTCTTCCTTCCAGCCCCAAGTCCGCTCTATGAATTTCTCCCGCCCTAATTCATGACGCGAGACTCCCTCTTCTGCCAAATGTTCTTCCACTTTAATCTGGGTAGCTATTCCCGCATGGTCGGTGCCGGGCAGCCAGAGTGTGTCAAAGCCCTGCATGCGCTTACGGCGGATTAAAATATCCTGGATAGTGTTATCAAGCGCATGGCCCATATGTAAAGAGCCCGTCACATTAGGAGGGGGAATGACGATAGTAAATGTCGCTTTTTCCGGGTCCCCCTGGGCGCGAAAGTAATTGTGAGCCAGCCAGTCCTGATAAAGTCTGTCTTCCACTTCTGCGGGAGCATAGACCGGCGCCATTTCTTTCTCTTTCATTAAAAAAAGCCTCCTTACAGGGTCGCATTTCTTTCATAAATATATCTGACTGTCCCTGCCCCTGTCAAGAATCCCAACCCACGTCTCTCCTTGCTAGAAGTCGGAGGTCAGATGTCGGACTCGTTTGAATCGGCGAAAGAGCCGATTCACAGACACCAATGGGAGAGGGGAATAGCTGAAATGGGAGAGGGTACGATGGTGGACAAGGCAATCTACTCTGAAAATAGCATCTACCATGCTTGGGCGGGTATGCAACCCGCCCAAGCATGGTACGACCGAGGGCATAAGTGTTCCCTTCTCTCATCCCAACAGTTCCCCTCTCCCTGCGGGAGAGGGCTAGGGTGAGGGCCAGCTGAGGCGCATTTTCATCCTCCTGATGGTGCCCCCGTTTTATGGCATGCAGATATTGTAGACTTTCACGGAATGCGGAAGCGAGCGTTAAGTGTCAGCAGCGTTTAGCGAACGGGAATTCGCAGCGTAAAGACATGCCAATGGTTCACATGCAGTAAGCCCAGAGGTTTTGGCATGTTAGCGAGAATGACCGTTCGTAGCTGCGAGAACGTGCGAGCGGAGCAGCTGAGGAAGGCTACATTGCCCGGAATACTTCGCTGTCTCATCCCCCCCTGCGCTTTGCCTAGGCCGGCCCTCACCCTAGCCCTCTCCCGCAGGGAGAGGGTATTTGTTGAGAAGGAAGAAGAGAATAGCTGAAGTGGGAGAAAGCACAACGGCAGAACCGCCCCCGCCTAACCAGGGTGCGGTTCCGCCTCGCTGTCGCGCAGCTAAGAAAGATACTGCGCAATCATTTTCCAGAGGGCTTCTTTGCCTTCGCCGGTTTTGGCTGAATAGGGAATCACAGGACCGTCCGGTCCTAGCCCCAAGCCGCTCCGAATCTGGTTGATGTGCTTAGCCCTGTTACCCCGGGAAATTTTATCTGCTTTGGTGCCGACAATCACTGTGGGCCGCTTATAATGAATCAGCCATTTGTACAAAGCCAAGTCGTCAGCTGTAGGCAGATGGCGCAAATCCACCAGCTGCACCACCAGCCGCAATTCCTGACGCTGCGACAAATACGCTTCAATCAACTGGCCCCATTGTTCCTTCATCTGTTTGGAAACTCTGGCAAAGCCGTAGCCGGGCAAATCTACAAAATGAAAAGCCTCATTGACCAGAAAGAAATTGATCAGGCGAGTTTTACCCGGGGTTCCGCTCGTCATGGCCAACTGTTTTCGATTTAACAGCGAATTAAGCAGCGAGGACTTCCCGACATTAGAACGGCCGGCAAAGGCAATCTCCGCCAGACCGCCGGGGAGAAACTGTTCCGTTTTTGCCGCACTAATCACAAATGCTGCGCTTTTAACTTTCATCTTCTTTTTCCGCCAGCGCATGTGCCAGCACTTGATCCATGTGCTCCACGAAAACAAACTCCAGCTTGCGACTAACGTTATCCGGAATTTCGCTGATATCTTTCTTGTTTTCGGCGGGGAGAATTACTTTTTTAATTCCGGCCCGGTGAGCAGCCAGCACCTTTTCTTTTACCCCGCCAATGGGAAGAACTCGGCCGCGCAGCGTAATTTCTCCCGTCATAGCCACGGTACGCCTGGAGGGCCGTTGCGTCAGCGCAGAGATAAGCGCCGCAGCCATGGTAATCCCGGCAGAAGGGCCGTCTTTAGGGATGGCACCCTCGGGAATATGGATATGGATATCATAAGTTTCGTAAAAATCCTCTTTGATTCCTAATTGGCCGGTTCTGGTACGAATGTAAGAGAGACCGGCTTGAGCCGATTCACGCATCACTTCTCCAAGCTTACCGGTCAGCAGCAGTTTGCCTTTCCCCTTCATCAGCGTAACTTCAATCACCAGTGTGTCGCCACCTGCCTCCGTCCAAGCCAAGCCGGTGGCTACCCCTATCTCATCTTCCTTTTCCGCCAGCCCGAAGCGATAGCGAGGGATACCCAGATATTTATGGAGATTTTGCACTGTGATGGCTGAGCGTTCCTTTTTGTCCCGCACCACTTCTTTAGCCGTTTTACGGCAGAAGGAAGCAATTTGCCTTTCCAGACTGCGCACACCGGCTTCACGAGTATACTGGCGGATAATTTTACGCAGCGTTTTTTCTGAAACAGTAAGACTCTCTTTACTTAAACCATGCTCTTTTAGCTGTTTTGGCAGTAAAAAGCGTTCCGCGATATTCACTTTCTCTTCCTCTGTGTACCCGGGGATATAAATCGTTTCCATCCTGTCCAATAACGGCTGAGGAATATTGTAAAGCGTGTTGGCGGTAGTAATAAACATCACATTAGAAAGGTTAAAGGAAATCTCAATATAATGGTCGGAGAAAGCATTGTTCTGTTCCGGGTCTAAAACTTCTAAAAGAGCCGCGGAGGGGTCACCCCGGAAATCGGTCGACATTTTATCAATTTCATCCAGCAGAAAGACAGGATTTTGCGACTTAGCCTGACGCATGCCTTGGATAATCCGGCCAGGCATGGCTCCCACGTAAGTGCGTCGATGTCCGCGGATTTCCGCTTCATCCCGCACTCCTCCCAGGGAGATACGCACAAAATTGCGCTCCAGCGAGCGGGCAATAGAGCGAGCCAGCGATGTTTTTCCCACACCGGGAGGGCCAACCAGGCAAATAATCGGACCTTTGAGTTTTTGCGCTAATTGCCTCACAGCCAAATACTCGATGATGCGCTCTTTTACTTTCGTTAAACCGTAATGGTCTTCATCCAGGATTTTTTCCGCCATATTCAAATCCAACCTATCCTCGGTCTGGAGTGACCAAGGCAACGCCAGAATCCAATCGAGATAATTGCGGATAACTACTGCTTCTGCCGCAGCTGACGGCATTTTCTCCAGGCGCTCCACTTCTTTTAGCGCCTTTTCCGAGACTTCCTCCGGCAAATTAGCTTCTGCAATTTTTTCCCGGTACTCGTCGGCCTCTGCCATGCGCTCATCTTTTTCACCCAGTTCCTTCTGGATGGCCTTCATCTGCTCACGCAGGTAATACTCCTTCTGTGTGCGCTCCATCTGCTTGCGCACACGCAGGTTAATCTTACGCTCAATTTCCAGAACTTCCATCTCGTGCCCCAAAATCTCCAAGAGCTTGTTCAGGCGGTCCTTGGGCAATGTGGCCTCGAGAATATGCTGCTTCTGCTCTACTTTCAAGGTGAGATGGGAACCGATAATGTCAGCCATTCTGCCCGGTTCCTCAATGCCGGCTACCATGACCAAAGTCTCGGGTGGAATTTTTTTGCTCAGCTTAATGTACTGCTCAAACTGGTAAGTGACGCTGCGCATCAATGCTTCCACTTCAATATTCTTTGTGGTATCCTCCGGAACTTCTTCTGCATGCACTTTAAAAAAGGGGTCGGCTTCCACAAAATCGCGCACATAAGCGCGAGACAAGCCTTCCACCAACACCCGAATGGTGCCGCCCGGCAATTTAAGCATCTGCTTAATTTGCGCGATGGTACCCATGGAATAAATATCCTCCGGTGCCGGGTCATCGACTCTGGCCTCTTTCTGGGTAACCAGCAGGACTTTATTGTCATCCACCATAGCCTGCTCCAATGCGTTAACCGAGCGCTCCCGGCCAACATCCAGGTGCAGGACCATATTGGGAAACACCAGTATTCCTCGTAGTGGCAGTAACGGCAGAATTTTTGTATTTTCAGCCACACGTCTCCCCTCCATTCCTCAAATCAATTCACCAGCCTAGCTACTTATTCGCCCACCGTCAAGAATTTTCCTTTATCCGCTCAAAATCTTTACCTTTCCCGAAAATCGGACAAAAAGCTCCGTCTACCCAGAAATTACCAGTTTATAACGGTGACGCCGTCAACATTTTTGCCCCACCGGACACCACCCTCTGCCCTTTGACTAAGGCGTGATCCAACACTTCCTGCAAAGTATCGACCGGGACCACCACCAGCTCAGACGCTTTCTCAAAGGCTTGCTGCCAATTGTCCCGCGGAATGATTACCTTTTTCGCACCGGCCTGCCGTGCCGCCTCCACTTTGCAGGCAACTCCGCCAATCGGCCGCACATAGCCCCGCACAGAAATCTCACCCGTCATTGCCACCGTATTGGCAACCGCAATGCCTGTCAGCGATGAATAGATGGCAGTAGCGATAGAGATACCGGCTGAGGGCCCGTCAATAGGAGTGCCTCCGGGAAAGTTAAGATGGATGTGGTAATCTTTCGGATCGATCTCCAAATAATCGCGCAAGACCGTCAAAACATTTTCCACCGAACTTTTGGCCGAGCTTTTGCGGCGCAACACACGGCGCGGACTACCCACTTCTTCTTCCTCCATCACGCCGGTAACATGGACTTCTCCTTTACCCTGCGCGGCGCGGTGAGAGGCCACCTCTATCTCAATCACAGTTCCCATGCTGGGACCGTAAACCGCCAGGCCATTCACATAGCCTACCTGCGGACGAAGTGGAATTTTCCTTTCCGGACGGGGCGACATTTGACTGGCATTTACCACCCATTCGACATCCTGCAAGGTCAGCTGTTTTCGCCCATTGTCACATTGAGCCAAACCTGCAGCAATCTGCACGGTATTGACTGCCTCCCGTCCGTTTGCCGCAAATTTTCTAATTACAGCCAAAACATCTTCGCCCAAAGAAAAGTCGACTCTTTTTGCCGCATTAGCTGCTATGAGCGCCGTTTCATCCGGCAAAAGCCCCCTGAAAAATACTTCCATACAACGGGAACGGATGGCGGGAGGAATATCATCCGGCAGTCGGGTGGTAGCACCAATCATGCGAAAATCAGCGGGAAGGCCTTTTTGGAAAATTTCATGGATATGGGCAGGTATATTCCTGTCTTCCGGGTTATAGTAAGCACTCTCCAGAAACACCTTCCTGTCCTCCAGCACTTTTAACAATTTATTTATCTGGGTAGAGTGCAGCTCGCCGATTTCGTCAATAAACAAAATCCCGCCGTGCGCTTTACTGACCGCACCCGCCTTAGGTTGCGGAATGCCCGCCATCCCCATAGGCCCTGCTCCCTGATAGATGGGGTCATGAACCGAGCCAATCAGCGGGTCTGCAATACCCCGCTCGTCAAAGCGCGCCGTGGTAGCGTCAAGCTCCACAAACTTTGCTTCCCGCCCAAAAGGAGAAATCCAATTTCGCTTTGCCTCTTCCAGCACCAACCTGGCCGCCGCCGTCTTTCCCACCCCCGGCGGCCCATAAATAATCACATGCTGCGGATTTGACCCGCAGAGCGCAGCCCGCAAAGCCCTAAGCCCTTCTTCCTGACCGATGATTTCAGCAAAAGACGCAGGTCTCGTTTTTTCGGCCAGGGGCTCTGTCAGCGATATTGCCCGCATTCTGCGCAGTTGTTCCATTTCCTTGCGGGATTCTTTATCAACGGCCACTTTACTGCTCTGCTGGGAGCGGAGCAGATTCAAAAAATAGAGACCGATGACAATCGCAAAAAAAATCTGAATCACACCAATAAGCGGCGTTATATTTGACATTTTTTTCCCCCCTGCAAGCATTAACTGCCTTTAGTATATCCTAAGGGAAAGAAGAAAAACGTCGCAAATCTTATTTAAAAAAATACGTGTGAGCAAAGCAGGCGGGCGAGGCTGCATTAGCAAAAAAATGCCGCAAATATTCCCTTGGACAATTTTTGCTGCCGGATTAACGTATCAAAAAAGGCTACCGCTTAAAGGTAAGCAGCAGCCTTAAATACAGTCTCTCTATGCAGATTCTTCTTTTTTCTTCTTGCGCTTATCAGCGGTGACAAGGATGGGCTTCTCATGGTTTTGCAGTACTTCCTTAGTGATGATGCATTTGCCGATATCATCCCGGGCAGGCAATTCATACATCACATCGAGCAAAAGACCTTCCAAGATGGCGCGCAGACCGCGGGCGCCGGTGTTTCTGCGGATGGCTTCTTCAGCAATAATCTCTAAAGTGCCGTCCTTAAACTCCAGCGATACTCCATCCATTTCAAACAGCTTCTGATACTGCTTAGTCAACGCGTTGCGCGGTTCAGTCAAAATCCGAATCAGGGCAGGCTTATCGAGCGCATCAAGCGTCGCCACCACAGGAATACGGCCCACAAACTCAGGAATCAAGCCAAATTTAATTAAATCCTGGGGCAAAACGTGACGCAGGATTTCACCAATATTTTTCTCCTGCTTCCTGGACACATCGGCACCAAAGCCAATCCCTTTCTTGCCGATACGGTTTTGAATCAGCTTGTCGATGCCGTCGAAGGCCCCGCCACAAATAAAGAGAATATTGGTGGTGTCAATCTGCATGAACTCTTGATGGGGATGCTTGCGACCCCCTTGCGGCGGCACGCTGGCCACAGTACCCTCCAGGATTTTCAAGAGAGCCTGTTGCACACCTTCACCGGAAACATCCCGGGTGATGGAAGGGTTATCGGTTTTGCGCGCAATTTTGTCAATCTCGTCAATATAGATAATCCCTTTTTCCGCTTTCTCCAGGTCATAATCTGCCGACTGGATTAGCTTCAGCAGAATATTTTCCACATCTTCGCCCACATAACCAGCTTCTGTCAGTGAGGTGGCATCGGCAATGGCAAAAGGCACGTTTAAAATTCTTGCCAAAGTTTGGGCCAGCAGTGTTTTTCCTACGCCGGTGGGACCAATTAAGAGGATATTGCTTTTCTGAATTTCCACATCGTCCGGCTTCTGTTCCAGATTAATCCGCTTATAATGATTATAAACGGCGACCGCCAGCGACTTCTTTGCCTCATCCTGACCGATGACATACTGATCCATAATGTCCTTAATTTCGGTTGGGCGGGGCAGCTCGATTAAATCCAGATCCATATCCTCAGACAACTCTTCTTCAATAATTTCGTTGCATAGCTCAATGCATTCATCGCAAATATAGACACCCGGACCTGCCACCAGTTTGCGCACTTGCTCTTGCGTCTTGCCGCAAAAGGAACACTTCAATTGCCCTTTTTCATCGTTGAACTTAAACATAAGTTTCCCTCCTAGAGGAGTTGTCTAACGTTTTTCCAATACTCCGTCAATCAAACCGTACTCTTTCGCCTGCTCCGCCGACATGAAATAATCCCGGTCTGTATCTTGGGCGATCTGCTCCACCTGCTTGCCGGTGTGCTTGCCCAGAATCTCGTTTAACCGTTCCCGAATACGCAAAATTTCCCTGGCGTGAATTTCAATATCGACTGCCTGCCCCTGAACTCCACCCAACGGCTGATGCACCATAATTCGTGAATTGGGTAATGAAAAACGTTTTCCTTTGGCACCGGCAGTCAAAAGCACTGCCCCCATGCTGGCAGCCAAGCCGACGCAAATCGTGGAGACATCGGGCTTAATATACTGCATGGTATCATAAATGGCTAAGCCGGAATAAACGGCGCCGCCCGGTGAATTAATATAAATACTGATGTCCTTATCCGGGTCCTCCGACTCAAGGAAAAGGAGCTGGGCGATAACTAAGTTAGCCACCGTATCATCGATGGGGCTGCCTATAAAAATAATGCGATCTTTTAGCAGCCTGGAATAAATATCGTAGGCCCGTTCGCCGCGATTAGTCTGCTCTACTACCATCGGTACCAGATTCATCAGGATTCCCCCTACTTCTCTTCTTTAGTCGCAGGAGCAACAACATTAGTAATCTTTGCTTCAGCCACCAAGAAGTCAATCGCCTTGCGAACTTTAATCTCTTGGAACAATGCTTCCGCTTGCCCCGGTGCTGCAAAATATTCCTCGATTACTTCCACCGGCTGCCCGTAACTCTCAGCCATTTTGCCAATCCGCTCTTTTACTTCTTCATCTGTAGCCTCAATTCCTTCTTTTTTAACGATAGCATCTAAGAGCAGATCTGCCCTAACGCGCTTTTCCGCTTCCAACCGCTTGTCAAGACGCAGCCCATCGACGCTTTGCTGGGTAAGGGAAAGAAACTTTTCCAAATTCAACCCCTGCATCTTCATGAAATTTTCCATTTCGCTAATCATTCTATCAACTTCCCGATCGACTAGTGCAGCAGGCAGCAAAACATCAATGCTCTCCGCCAGCGTCTCGACTACTCTTTTTGCCACTTCGTTGCTGCTCTTTTTTTCTTCCGCCTCTTTCAGCTTATTCAAAATATCGTCTTTTAATTCGGCCAGTGTGGCAAATTCAGAGACTTCCGCCGCAAAATCATCATTTAGCTCCGGCAGCTCCTTGCGTTTGATTTCATTAAGCTTTATCTTGAAAATTGCCGGTTTTCCAGCTAAATCCTCATTGTGATACTCCTCGGGGAAGGAGACGGCAATATCTTTTTCCTCACCAATATTCATCCCCACCATTTGCTCTTCAAAACCGGGGATGAAAGAGCCGGAACCCACCTCCAAGGTATAGTTCTCGGCACTGCCGCCGTCGAAAGGCACACCGTCCACATAACCGGTAAAATCGAGCAACGCCACGTCACCGCTGGCCAAAGGAGCATCTGCGAGCACATGCAGCTTGACATGCTGTTTTTGCATCTGAGCCAGTCTGTTTGCCACGTCCGTCCCAGTGATTTCCCGCACTTCTCTGTCGATTTGCACTCCGCGGTATTCAGGCAACTCTATTTCCGGCTTTACTTCCACAATAGCCTTGAAAATTAAAGGCTTGCCTTTCTCCATCTGCAGCAAATCTATTTCCGGCGGCGCGACAGGCTCGATACTAGTCTCCTCCACCGCTTTTTCATACGCGTCGGGAACGAGGATTTCCAGCGCCTCTTCATAGAGCACTTCCGAGCCAAAATGACTTTCTAAGATAGGGCGCGGCACTTTCCCTTTGCGAAATCCAGGCAGGTTAACATTCTTTACCACTTTTTTATACGCCTGGCCCAAAGCATCCTCCAGCATCTTCTCCGCCACTTCAATTTCAAGCGAAATTTTACCACCGTCTATTTTTTCCAATTTTACCATCATCTATGCTCCTTATATCATTATTTTAGCTTATGCCTGCTAAATAAACCTGTGTCTCACGTTACCACAAAATTTTTGGCCTGCCAAGTATTTTACCATTATTTTAAGTAAAATGAAAGCAATTAGGCAAGCTTAGAAAAAAATATAAGGAAAAATAATTCCCCTCCTTTGGAGGGACGCCCGTTAGGACGGGGTGGGTGCAGATAACTCTTGTCTATGCGCACCCTTCCGTGCCAAATATTCCCTCAATCGCTTACAGCAGGATTCCGGGATAATCACCTAGAATATGTGAAACCAAAGCATATTTTACGAGGTGATGATCTTGACATTTAGAATAAGGGGTCTGCTTTCAGTATTTTTGCTCTCCGCACTTTTACTTTTCATCTCTGTGCCGGGAGGCAACGGGCTCGCCGAGGCTGCCTCACCTATCAGGGTAACTGTGGACGGGCGCGAACTGACAATGGACGTGCCGCCTACTGTCAGAAACGGCAGAGCCCTGGTGCCTATGCGGGCTATTTTTGAAGCGCTTGGAGCCAGAGTAAGCTGGGAAGCTCAGACAAAAAAAATAACCGGTACCAGAGGGACGACAGTCATCACTTTGTATATAGGACGCACCTCAGCCATTGTCAATGGCAGAACAGTTCCACTGGATGTGCCTCCGCTTATAATTAACGGCAGGACTCTGGTGCCAACTAGGTTTATAGCCGAAAATCTCGGAGCACAAGTCGTTTGGGATAGTAGCAACCGCCTTGTTACTATCCGCAGCGGAACAGCACAAACCAATCCCCCCGCAGGCGGCACTGCTCCCGCTGCCGTCACTTTGCCTGACGGTTCAAGATACACCGGTGAACTGCGAAATGGCGCCCCCCACGGTTTCGGCACAAGCGTCGCCACTAACGGTGAAAGCTATAGCGGCGCGTGGGAAAACGGCCTAAGGCATGGCATTGGCGTTTTAACTCTCCCGGACAAAACCGCCAGAACCGGCGTTTGGGACAGAGGTGTGCTTGCCCAGTGGCTCTCTCCGCCGCCTGTTCCCCGCTGACCGTTATTTGCCCGGACGATGCAAAACTGCAGCAAATCTATACAAAAAAAGCTTCCTCCAGCTATCGGGGTGAAGCTTTTTTAGTGCGCACAGAAAAATGTTTGCCAGTTGCATTTTAAAAGTTCATCGGATATACTGTAAGCGAACACATGTTCTTATAAGGTAGGAGATGCTTATGAAAGAACGCGTTATCTTGCATGCTGATATGAATAATTTCTATGCCAGCGTGGAATGCTTGCATCGCCCTGAAATTAGGAATAACCCGGTGGTGGTGGGCGGCGACGAGAAACTGCGTCACGGCATTGTCTTGGCGAAAAACTATGCGGCCAAAGCAACAGGTATTCGCACAGGGGAGGCGCTTTGGCAGGCGCGCGGCAAATGTCCTGGGCTTGTTATCGTGCCTCCCAATTTCCCTTTATATCTGCGTTACGCTAAGCTTGCCCGGCAGATTTACGCGGATTTCACCCATCAGATTGAGCCATTCGGCCTGGACGAAGCTTGGCTTGATGTTAGCGGCAGCGATGGTGTTTTGGCAGCCGATAGAATTCGGGAGCGGATTAAGGGGGAATTAGGGGTCACCGTTTCTTTAGGTGTCAGCTACAATAAGATTTTCGCAAAACTCGGCTCAGATCTAAAAAAACCGGACGCCACCACCCTGATAAGCCGGGAAAATTACCGGTCTGTAGCCTGGCCGTTGCCGGTCGAAGATCTTTTATATGTGGGCTCTGCCACAAAGAAAAAACTTAATCTGTACGGCATCACCACTATCGGCGAACTAGCCGCCGCACCTCCGTCTTTTTTGCGCCGAATGTTCGGCAAGGTTGGTGATGTTTTGTCAACTTTTGCCAATGGGCAGGATCAAACACCGGTGATGTGCCTAGACGAGGAAGCGCTGGTAAAATCGATTGGCAACAGCACTACAACGCCGCGGGATTTGCTCTGCGACGAAGATGTGAAAATTATTTTATTTGTGCTTTGCGAGAGCGTCTGCGCAAGAATGCGTGAACACGGCTTTTTCTGCCGCACTGTAGCTATTTCCATCCGTGACAGTGCACTTTTTTCTTTTGAAAGACAAGTGAAGCTTGAAACGCCGTCTCACATCTCAGGCGAGATTGCTGATGCGGCTATGCGGCTCTTTCGCCAAAACTATAGTTGGGCCAAACCAATCCGCAGTATCGGTGTGCGCTGCAGCGAACTGATTTCTGCCGCTGCTCCGCTGCAATTATCTATCTTTGACAACGACACCAGGGAAAAGCAGGCGACGTTAGACAAAACTGTCGATTTGCTGCGCAAACGATTCGGGCATTTTTGCATCCAGCGCGCCTCTGTGTCGGCTGACCAGCCGCTGGGCGGCATCAACCCCAAGGGCGACCATCTTATACATCCGCCAGGCTTTTTCAAAGAAGGTATGATAAAATGAAAGAGAAGAAATATCACAATCACAACAAGGTGTACGTTAAGGTTGAGGCTCTTTTTCACCCGGACGGCAGGCTGATCCCCGTGGCATTATGGTGGGAAGACGGTTGCCGCTATCCCGTTGATCGTGTTATTGATATCTGCCGGGCGGCAAGCCTTAAAGCAGGCGGCATAGGCATCCGTTATGCCTGCACAGTGCTGGGCAGGCAAGTTTACTTATTTTATGAGGAAGACCGCTGGTTTATGGAACGCCGGGAAGCGTGAGATTATTCCGCAAACCACTGGAAAACACTGAAAAATCGGGGAGTCAGGCAGAGACTCTACTCCACAACTGCAACATTAAAGATTCTGTTAGATTTTCCAATACCTGCAGGATATGCCTTGGATAATTACATTCTCACTTGGCAAGCCAATTTTCCACCTTCAGACCGGGCACCATTCTAAACTCCTTTTCGTTATTCGTAACTAAAGTGCCGCAATGCGAAAGAACGGTTGCGGCTATAATTAAATCATTGGGTCCGATGACGATGCCTGCACTTTGCATGCTTGCTCTCACTACCGAATATTCTACTGCAGCCTTATCATCAAAAGATATTATCTCAAATGGCAAAAGAAACTTCCTCACCTTCTCTAGGTTCTCTTCCCTTTTTTGACTTTTCTCTGCGCCGTAAAGCAATTCAGCTTTTACCACTGAGGAAATTTTTATATCGTCCGGACTATGCGACATAATCGCATCCAATAATTGCAAAAATTGGCTCTTTAAAAAATAAATACAGATATTGGTATCAAGGTAAAACTTCATAATTCTTCTCTCTCAGAATCATTCGAAAAACTTTTACATTTTTCGTAAACGAATGAGTCATCATTCACTGAGCCAAATAAACTTCTATAGTTCTCAGGCCAATTGTTTGCCAGAGATTCTTTCAACCTTTCCGAAACCCATTTGGAAATTGAGGTTTTGTTAATTTTCGCAGCAGTTTCTATTCTAGCTAAGGTTTCTTCATCAATATAAAGTGATAATTGTGGCATAGCAGCACCTTCTTTCGCAAGTATATTATATATTATACTTTTTCTCCGCTACTATGTCAATTTGCAAACAGTGCTTATTAATGCTCATCTTAAGTTATCTTTCTGTTAAAAATATGTTAACATCGAGCTCAATGAGTAGTTCAATGAGTAAGGAGGCAAATAAAGTGGATTTATTCAGCCAATCGGTGGATTGGAGCAAATCGGCTCCTTTGGCTGACCGTATGAGGCCTCGGAGTACAGCCAATGCTGTTGCCGCCGGCACTCCGGCAAGGAGAAGATCTATTTTGGCTGCGGTCAGACAATACGGCAGGAAAAGATTTCTTGACGGAGGATGAACTAAAGCATATAATCTGTATTGAGAATGAATTTCAATATCACCAACAGGACACAGTTTTATGGTCCGTGCCAATGAGACAAAGGAGACACCACTAATGCTGCAAAATATTATCAGGAATTTTCTATCCGGCACAAAAAAGCCGGGCACCGGATTCATTTGGTCCCGTGAAGAGGCTGAGCCAGATTGTCAGGAATTCTTTCACGACATTATTGAGTGCCTCGTTGCTGCGTTGGAGGCGAAAGATGCGTTTACCAGCGGCCATTCCTCCAGAGTAGCAGATATGACTCTGGATATAGTCCGTGCGTTGAAGATTAAGGAGCCGGAATTCGAAAACATGCACATAGCCGCACACCTGCACGATATAGGGAAGATAGGGGTCGCAGAAGATATTTTAAACAAACCTGGGAAGCTTCTTCCCCATGAGTGGACGCAAATACTGGCACACCCAGTACTCGGCTATAACATCCTGTGCAAATCGAGCAGGCTTTATAAAATTGCTAAAATCGTACTGCACCACCATGAAAGATGGGATGGTAAAGGGTATCCACAGGGTTTGCAAAGGAATCATATTCCCTTAGGTTCGAGGATAATTGCCGTGGCTGATGCGGTTGATGCCATGGTTACTGACAGGCCTTACCGCAAATCTTTATCATGGGAAGGTTGCTATCGTGAGTTGCAAGTTAACAAGGAGAAGCAATTTGACCCGCTGGTGGTGGAAGCCGCCGCACAACTCTGGAGCAAATGGTCCAGACAGTTGACGGGATAAGCAAGTACCATAATGGGTGAGTGATAAATACATAACCGTGACAAGACAAAGGTCTGGCTAATTTTTATAGATATTGACGGAATGAAATCAATTAATGACACTTTTGGACATAGTGAGGGAGACAACGCCTTGACCGCAACGGCGAACATCCTCAAAAACACCTTCCGTGAGTCGGATGTTATCGCGCGCATTGGCGGGGACGAATTTGTGGTCATGATAGCTGGCGCAGACGAGTTTAATGGTTGCAGCATTATTGGTCGTCTGCAAGAAAATTTGCATTCCCACAATATCTTCGCTAAGAAATGCTATAGATTATCCCTTAGTGCGGGTATTGTTTATTGTGACCCCGGCGAGAGCCCCTGCAGTCTTGAAGTTCTGTTGAAAAAGGCAGATCAATTAATGTATGAGCGCAAGCGGGGCAGAACCTATCATTGAGATACCTGCAAAATGGGTGAAGCAGCCGCAACAAATTATACCCTCTACCCTGAAAATAGCCGCCACAATCCCCTCTCCCTCTGGGAGAGGGTCAGGGTGAGGGCAAGGTGAAGGATTATTTTCATCCTTCTTATGGTGCCGCAGACGGCATGGGGGTTTACTTTATAATTTTCTTATACAAACAGACACCTGCCCTTATAATAAAACATTATAGGGCAGGTGTCTGTTTAGCTTAGTTAAAATTTCTTTACTCTGTCTGTCTGGCTCAGCAGTGAAATTGCAGTATTTCTAAATTAACCCTTTAAGCTAAAAATTAAAGAAGCCTTAACTTTAATGGTGCGGGCGAGAGGACTCGAACCTCCAAGGAGTTACCCACTAGATCCTAAGTCTAGCGCGTGTGCCAATTTCGCCACGCCCGCTTGCATAGTGACAATTAGTTGGGGTGGATGATGGGACTCGAACCCACGGCCCCCAGAGCCACAATCTGGTGCTCTAACCTCCTGAGCTACACCCACCGTACAGCATTACACAGAGACAAATATCAGGCGCCCTTTTCCGGCTTACTGACCTCCGACCTCTGACCTCTATTTTGTGGCACGCCTGGTAGGATTCGAACCTACGACCCACGGATTAGAAGTCCGTTGCTCTATCCCCTGAGCTACAGGCGTATGTGATAAACTAGCACAACTGAGAACTCAAAGCAAACAAAGTTTTGTCCGCAAAAAAAGCTCCTAAGCTAAATGGAGCGGGTGATGGGAATCGAACCCACGTAACGGGCTTGGAAGGCCAGCGCTCTACCATTGAGCTACACCCGCCGGCTGAAAAATCGACAGCGAAAACGTCGAGAAAAAACGCCCGACTTCACTTTGAGGAGTTGAGCCAAAATCATTATACCACTAACAGTGTCCGGGATGCAAGCACTTCGTTATTTAAGCCAAATAATGGACTGCCTTTACCTTTTGGTCCCCACAACACGATAATTATTTAGTATTACAGCCATTACAGCACCGATCAAAGTCAAATGCAGCAAGGCTAAGAGATTGGTTAATGGTTGTGTTTGGATAATGGGGGTAATTTGTAGCAGGGGCATAAATAAGCCCATTGTACTAAAACCAATAGCGTTTACTACAATGATTCCTTTCAAAATAGAGTAATCATAACCTGTCCATTTAAAAATAAGCACTATCGCCAGAGCCGAAGCAATACTTAGAGCTATCGTACCAACCAAGCCGATTATCAAACCAATGGTAGTATTAACCAGTTGAAAGTCCACAAAGATATCGGCAGCTACTTGAATAGGATGCACAGTTTCAACTCCTATGAGCATAATCAAGTACATCGATACGTTCATTATAACAGCACCAATAACTCCTGCCACAGCTGATCTGGCAATTGAATCTTGCATGCTTTTGCAACTCCTTTTTTTGAGAGGGATTTCAAAATTTTTATTAGTATGTGCGATGTTGCTCAGCCCAATAACCCACTCAGGGAAAATTTTTGCGTGACCACTGTCCTGCTTCTGGAATTAGAGTTAAAAACTCATCTGTCTACCAGTATAGTCCTGATTATGATAAAATCAATCTGTTACATTTCCCTCAGGAGCTGATGTTAATGCTTCTACACAAAAATATCCGTCCGCCTTATCCGGCGGTGCTCATGCTTGGCGTCGTCTCACAAATTGCCCAGGTTCTCTTCCTGCGGGAATTATTAATGGTCTTCCATGGCAATGAACTATCTATCGGCATCATCCTGGCTGTCTGGCTGGCCTGGGTCGGCGCGGGCAGCCATCTGGGCAGCTTCTTATCCGTTCGCAGCAAAAATCCTTTCCGGTTGCTGATTTTATGCACGGCAGGCATCTTGCCGTTATTGCCCGCCACCATCTGGCTCATTCGTGGATTGCGCCGCTTCTTCAATGTTCTTCCCGGCGCTTACTTGACGTTAACCGATATGGCGCTGTCGGCTTTCCTTGTTCTTGCTCCCGCCTGCCTGCTTTTTGGCATTCAGTTTGTGCTGCTTTCCAGATTGTGGCGTGAGCGTTCCGCGGCCGGCGACACCTCGGCCGCCGGAAAAACCTATCTGGCTGAAGCGGCAGGCAATATGCTTGGCGGCTTGGCTTTTACTTTCCTGCTGGTACACTACCTGAATTCTTTCCAGGCAACTTTTATGGCCGGCCTGCTGTTGCTGGCCGCCGTCCTGTCAGTGTCTAGCAAAGCAGTTACCCCCGCCTTCCGGCGGATGAGGCCAAACCAGCTGCTCCTCTGGATACTGCCGCTGGCGGCTGCCGTTACCTTTCCCTTTTTGCAGCAACTGAATCAGCAAGCGTACCGGATGAAATGGCACTACTTCACACCGCTGCACCAACTGGTTGAAACAAGCCAGTCAAGGCACGGCACCATCGCCGTGCTGCTCAGCCAAGATCAGTATACCTTTTTTCAGAGCGGACACCTGCTTTTTAGCACAGCCGGCCCGTTGGCGCCGGCTCCGGAGTTTGAAAAGCAGGAAGCGGTCCACTTCGCTCACTTAGCAATGACGCAGCACCCGGCACCCAGGAGCATCTTGCTGCTTGGCGGCGGCTTGCGTGGGACTTTAAGCGAAATGCTCCGGTATCCGCTGGAGCGGATTGATTACATAGAGTTAGACCCGGCACTGACCGGGGTAGCCCGCCCTTATCTTTCTGCCGCCTCCCTGGCAGCGCTGGGAGACAAAAGAGTGCGCCTGCTGCACACCGATGCCAGGCTTTTCGTGAAAACAGCGCGTGAACTCTACGACATGATTATCGTTGACCTGCCCGACCCGGTCACCGCAGTCTGGAATCGCTACTATACCAGTGAATTTTTCCGCGAAGCCGCCGCCTTGCTCCGGCCCGGAGGAGTGCTTGTCCTCACGGCCTCCTCTACTCCGGACCTGCGGGGACTGGCTGTAGCCAACCGCAACACTACTATATTTCACACGCTTTCGGCTGAGTTTTCCAGAGTGCTTGTTGCCGGTGAGCGGTCGATGTTGTTTATCGCCACCGATACTCACGAGCAAATCTCGGTAGACGCGGCGACGCTGGAGGAACGATTCAGGAAACTGGGAATTACGGCTGACGGGTTCTCACCCCAGCATTTTCACACCTTGCTGCCGGAGGTTCAACTGCAGCAGGTGAACTGGACTGTCCGCCAACACGGACGCGGCAGCGGCGCACAACTGAGCGGCCCACCCGCTTTGCCCCTTCTGCTCCCCTCGCTAACAGCACTGGAACAAATGTCAAAAGAATTGCCGCCAATACAGCAACGCTACTTTATCAATTCAGATTTCAGACCGATCGCCTACTTCTACACCATGATGTTTTGGGATGAGCTAACCAGACCCGGCGGCGGAGAAATATTCCGGTGGCTACTGCGCCTTCATCCCGGGTGGTTTTTATCCTTTGCCCTAATTCCCTTCTTGGGGTTTGCCGTCTGGCGGGCAGGCAGCAGGCGCACAGATCGCAATATTGCAGGATTTTCCGTGCTTTTCACCGCTTTTGCCACAGGACTTTCCGCCATGTCATTGCAGATTGCCATGCTCTTTTCCTTTCAAAGCATCTATGGTTTCGTCTACGAAATGATTGGCCTGATTATGGCCGTCTTTATGGGCGGCCTGACACTCGGGAGCTTTCTGACCCATCGCTACGTGGCTGACAAAAATCGGCCAACTCTCCTGGCAGCCTCTCAAGCGGCCATTGCTTTGCTCGCTATAACCATCGCTGCTGTGCTTCCCGACGTTGCGGCGCTGCAGCCCCTTGCCTTAGTACCTGTCATCTTTTACGCGCTTACTTTTGCGGCAGGGCTGGCTAATGGTATCAGCTTTCCTCTCTCTGCCGCCTGCTATCTCGCTCTGAACAAGCAACCGGAAAGAGCTACCGGTGCTGTTTACGGCAGTGAGCTTCTCGGGGCGTGTCTTGGCGCCGTTCTGGCGGGCGCGGTGGTGGCGCCGGTCCTCGGAATCGTGGCCAGCTGCCTGCTGGCTGCAGCCGCCGCCCTTACAGCTTTAGCCTTACTTTTAATCACGAGGAGGTTTGTGAAGTGTCAGAGAACAGGCTGTCCATCGGTTTGAGCCGGCGGCAATTTGTCAAAGCAGGTGCGGCTTCTGCTTGCGCCATCTGTCTGTCAGGAGTAGCGGGTTGCACCCCAAACAGAGGTAAACAGCAAGAGCAGGCAGCAAGAGGAGCACAGGTCGGTCTGGTTATGCCTGTACCATCGCCTTGGTTCGAACAGACGGGAAACAGCACAGTTCGGTGTCAGCTCTGCCCCAGAAGATGCACTTTGGCTGAAGGAGAACGGTCGCCCTGCCGGGTGCGTGAAAATCGCGGCGGGGTCGGATATACCCTAAGCTACGGCAACCCCGCCTTGCTCCAGGAAGATCCGGTGGAACGCAAACCCTTCTATCATGTGCTGCCCGGCAGCAGGGTTTTATCTCTTTCAACGGCTGGCTGTAACCTGTCCTGCCATTTTTGCGAAGTCTGGGACATCGCTCTTGTCAAACCGGAAGAAGTGCACAACTACGAAATGCCGCCGGAAAAAGTCGTGACTCACGCACAGGCCTCAGGCGTCCGCGCCGTCAGCTATTCCTTTGGCGAGCCGGTGGCTTTCTACGAATACATGGAGAGCACAGCAGCTCTGGCTAAGGAAGCAGGCTTGCTGAACCTGGCACATACAGCCGGTTACATCCGGCCGGAACCACTAAAAAGGCTTTGCCGCACACTGGATGCCGTCAATGTGGATTTAAAAAGTTTTGATCCTGACTTTTACCGCAATGTGGTCGGCGGGGAACTGGCGCCCGTTCTAGCAAGCCTTAAACTGCTCCGTAACGAAGGCGTGCATCTGGAGATTACCAACATCGTTATCCCCACCCTAAGCGATGATTTAGGCATGATTGAGAAGATGTGCCGCTGGATCGCGGATGAACTTGGCACGGATGTGCCGCTGCACTTTGCCCGTTTTTATCCGCTGTTCAGGCTTTCCACCCTGCCGCAGACCCCTATTTCCACGCTGGAGCAAGCCCGTGAAGCAGGCCTGCGAGCCGGTCTAAAATATGTCTATATCGCCAAAGTTATCGGACATGAAGGTGAAAACACCTTCTGCCCAAGCTGCGGACAGAAGGTGATTAAAAGAATCGGCTTCGTTATCGCGGAAATGAATCTGAAAAACGGCAACTGCAAAAACTGCGGCACCGCTCTTTCCGGGCTGTGGCAGTAACCGCTGCACAGAGCCGGTGAATGGTCAGGGAACCCTGCGGCGGTGCAATGCATAGTGAGAAAGCGACCTTTCATCCAGGTTGGTCAGTCCGGCTTCTTTCGCCCAACTAATCGCTTCCACAAATTCCTCAGAAGTTATGGCACGGGCGATCAGCGGATAATCAAAGGCCATAAACTCAACTCGATATTGCGACATAATATTTACATACGTTTTTGTAGACAAGTTAGCTGCCACCCACTGCACAAATTCCCTTGTTCCGGCTACCCGGTTCGGCATTACCAGGTGACGGATAATCAGCCCGCGCAAAGCGATGCCATCTTCATCAGTAGTCAATTCTCCTACCTGGCGGTGCATTTCAGCAGTCGACTCTTTAGCCATCTGCGGATAGTCTGACGCAGCGGCCAAATTATAACGTTCCGCCTCCAGACCGTCCATGAATTTTATGTCCGGCAGATAAATATCAACAACCCCGTCCAGCAGTCTGACCATCTCGGCCAGTTCGTAGCCGCTGGTGTTATAGCATAACGGCAGGTTTAGTCCTTTTTGCAGGGCTATGCGCACAGCACCTAAAATATTAGGCATTACATGGGTGGGGGTAACCAGATTGATATTGTGGCATCCCATACGCTGCAAGTCAAGCATCATCTCAGCCAGTTCCTCATCGCTTACCTCGCGCCCCCAGCCCTCGTGGGCAATCGGCCAGTTTTGACAAAAAACACAGCGCAGGTTGCAGTTGGAGAAAAATATTGTGCCCGAACCGCCTCTCCCCACCAACGGCAGTTCCTCACCGAAATGAGGCTGCTGACTGTAAACCATCGCTTTCTCCGGAGCACGACAAAAACCAAGCTGCCCGGCACGACGGTTTACTCCGCACCGCCGGGGACAAAGACGGCAGTTTTCCATTATACTGTAGGCTTGCTCAATTCTTTCTGCCAGTCGTCCTTCCTCTTGCAGCACAGCATAGGCCGGCCGCCACCGGCTCTCACCTGCCGTCAACCTTACTCCGTCTTCCTGTTCAGGCCCCCTGAACGGCCAAAGCCTGTCGGCTATGTATAACAATCCTCCCGCGCCGGCCAAGCCAAGTAATTTTAATAATTCTTTGCGCGTCATCCCCATCAGCAGAACTCCTAATAAATATTTTCGGAAATGGTTCTGACAAAATATTTTAAATCGGAAATCCCCCATTGGAGCGACAGGTACACAATTTCAGGGTCCAATCGAGCATAATCATGGACGATAATGTTTCTAAAACCGGCCATTGCCACAAAGTTTTCCCTAGCCTGCTCTGCCAGTATGTCGTTTTCTACGAGAATAATAAATATATCGCGATTCTTCTCAGGTTCCCTCAACTGTAAATCAGAAATCAGGTGGCTCCCTATATCAAGACACGCTTCAATAGCCAATTGCAGCGTTCTTTCCACAAAGCGCCTTTTTACTTTGTCCTTCAAAAACTCGTTTAAGGTAATTTCCGAAACATCTTCCAAATCACTTATATATTCCGCAAGAAGTGTCAACCGGCTTTTCAAAATTTCTTTATCAACCATAGAAAGCACCACCAGCAGAAGCCCTATTTATTAACGCAACAGACCTTCGCTCCAGGACACGCTGAAGGTCAAAATACTCCCGGCGCGAAGCTACTTCAAAGTGTACCCTGCTTTTATTGTCCTTTTCCAGAATAAGTATTTTTTGTCTGAGAATACAGTGCTGCAAAGAAAGCGGCGCTGCGGCAAGGTCAACTAAGTCCACCTCCATGCCGATCAGATCGGAAAGCAGATCGGAAAGTAGCAGGCGCTGGCGAAAGCGTTCCATCTTATCCAAACCAGGCCTAAGGTAAATTGCAATATCAACGTCGCTGCTGCGATGCGGCTTACCGGTGGCATAGGAACCAAAAAGATAAGCAAAAAGAACATGCGGTTTTTGTTTTAACAAACCCGCTGCCTTCCTGATAATGGCGTCTCTTCCTAGAATAGGTTCCATATGTTTCCACCTCTTTGCCATGAATTATACACTCCGGCGGCACCTTTGTCAAAGAGTGCCGGGCTATACCTGCCCTTGCTGCCCATCCGCGTCATACCACTTTGCGGCACCACCCCGGCGCTGCGCACCACCCCTCCAAGGGAGGGGAA